>ERZ773178.285-NODE-285-length-60933-cov-7.475903_pt1 | contig 60933 bp, 30 predicted proteins | sample MGYA00580533_ERZ773178 | MGnify/ENA primary metagenome ERZ773178 (study PRJEB29015, sample SAMEA2737859) | human gut metagenome | biome: human gut; feature: human-associated habitat; material: faeces | place: China | collected 2012 ...
GCACCGCGTTCAAGATCACGCGCGTCGGCCAGCTGGTGGCCCAGGAGGCATCCCGCCGACTCGGAGTGCCATTCGGCATCATCGACCTCTCGCTCGCCCCGACCCCCGCCGTGGGCGACTCCGTCGGCGAAGTGCTGGAGAAGATCGGCCTCGAACAGGTGGGCGCCCCAGGCACCACCGCCGCGCTCGCCATGCTCAACGACCAGGTGAAGAAGGGCGGCATCATGGCGTCCTCCTATGTGGGCGGCCTGTCCGGCGCGTTCATTCCGGTCTCCGAAGACAAGAACATGATCGACGCGGCCAACAACGGCTGCCTGAAGATCGAAAAGCTTGAGGCCATGACCTGCGTATGCTCCGTCGGCCTTGACATGATCGCCATCCCCGGCGACACCACCGCGGCCACCATTTCCGGCATCATCGCCGACGAGGCGGCCATCGGCATGGTCAACCAGAAGACCACCGCCGTGCGCGTGATCCCCGTGGAAGGCAAGGGCGTGGGCGAGATGGCCAACTTCGGCGGCCTCATGGGCTACGCGCCGATCATTCCGGTGAACCAGACCAGCTGCGAGGCCTTCGTGACCCGTGGCGGCCGCATTCCGGCGCCGATCCACTCCTTCAAGAACTGACGTTCTTACGAAAGAACCCGACCTTCCTGCACGGAGGGCCGGGCTCTTTTGCGTTTGTAAAACTGTTTTTACTTACCGCCGGCAAAGTTCAACTGTCGCCAGGCTTCGTAGATGGCGATGGAGGCGCAGTTGGTGAGATTCAGGCTACGCAGCGAAGGACGCATCGGCAGACGCACCTGCTCGGCCACATGCGGGCCGGCCATGATGTCCATCGGATCGGGGATATTGCCCGGTTCCGGACCGAACAGCAGGATGTCGGTCGGCTTGTATTCGATGTCGGTGTACAGCTTGGTGGCGTGCGCGGTGAAGGCGATGATGCGCGAATCCGGCATCGATTCCACCAGATCCTCGAAATTCGGGTGCAGCACCACATGCGCCATGTCATGGTAGTCGAGCCCCGCACGGCGCAGCTTGGTATCCCGCAGATTGAAACCCAAAGGTTCCACCAGGTGCAGAATCGTTCCCGTCACGGCGCACAGGCGGATCGCGGAACCCGTGTTGCCCGGAATACGCGGGGAGTAGTAGCACAGGTGCGGGGTGGAGGTCTCCGCCTTCGCCGCGTCCTTCGCGCTCAGCATCGCGTCCACCACGGAAATCGGATTGCCGTGCGCGTCGGTCACCAGTTCGTCCGGGCCGTAATTGGACTTGCGGTACCCGTATTCGAACATCTTCTCGACCTTGGCTTCGGCCGCCTGCGTCTCGGCGTCGCGCGTTGCGCCCTGCGCGTTATCGGTATGTTCTTCGTTCGTCATAAATGCTAAGAATAGGAACGATGAACGACACGAACACCACATACGACACCGCCGTACGTGACGCCGACTTTGACGACTTTGCCGATTCCGCCACCGCCGTCACCTCCGATGCTTCCGATGCTGACGAAATCGCAACGACGCTCGCGCAATGGTGGCAGACCAACGCGCGCGACCTGCCATGGCGATTCGGCCGCACCACACCGTGGGGCGTGCTCGTTTCCGAAGTGATGAGCCAGCAGACGCAGATGGGCCGCGTCGTGCCGTATTGGACCGCATGGATGGACCGATGGCCGGACGCAGCCGCGCTCGCCGACGCCCCGAAATCCGACGTGATCACCGCATGGGGGCGGCTTGGCTATCCGCGGCGCGCCCTGCGATTGCAGGAATGCGCGCACGTCATCGCATGCGATTACGCCGACGAGCTGCCGCATACGTACGACGAATTGCTTGCTCTGCCCGGCATCGGTGATTACACGGCAAGCGCGGTGCTGTCGTTCGCTTTCGGCGAACGTATCGCGGTGGTCGACACGAACATCCGCCGTGTGCTGTCACGTGCGTTCGTCGGCGTCGAATCGCTCGGCGGCAGCGCAAGTCCCGCGGAACGCGCGCTGGCGAAACGGCTGCTGCCGGACGATGATTCCGCGAAATGCCGTCGTTTCGATCGCCCGTCCGTCGTGTGGAACCAGGCCGTCATGGAACTCGGCGCGACGGTGTGCACTGCGAAATCGCCATTATGCGAAGCCTGTCCGATCGCCGGAAAATGCGCGTTCCTACGCAACGGAAGACCGGGATTGGGGCAGCGGCGTACGCGACCACGCCAACGATTCCAAGGTACGGACCGGCAGGTGCGCGGGCTGGTGCTGAACGCGCTGCGCGGCCTGCCGGATGGCGAGACGGTGCTTGATCGCAAGAGCGTCGAACGGCTGTGGAAAGACCACGTGCAGCTGGACAAATGCATCGCGTCGCTTGACGAGGACGGTCTGATCGAAATCCTGCCCGGGGGAGGGGTGCGGCTGCCGGTGTAACGTACACGGCATGCGTGGTGCGTGCGGCCGCGGTGCCGCACGGAGGATGACACGCTAGACTGGGAGCCATGGCTTACAAGACCTCCCCGCGGACCGGTAAGAAACGTACGAAACAACAGCAGGCGATGTATCGCCGCCGCCGCATCGTTTTCGGTATCGCGACGGTGCTGGTGCTGAGCTTCATCGTATTCTGCCTGTATTCGCTGACGCAGGGCGTCGTCGCTGTCAACCGCGAAATCCACCATGCCGATGTTTACGCGATCTCCCGCAAGGAGGTGCCGTCGCCGACCCAACAGCAGAAAAGCAGCGTCCCCGATTGCGACGCATCCAACGTCGCGCTGTCGCTTACTCCGGCCGCATCGAGCTTCGGTGTGGGCGGCACGATGGACTTCACCGCTTCCGTGAAATACAACGGTTCCGGCAAGGCTGGCTGTCTGATCGACGTGTCCCAGGCGGGCATGGTGCTGACGATCAAGTCGGGCAAGGACGTGGTCTGGAAATCGAACGTATGCCCCGTGGACACGGATTACCGGCTGATAGCCAAGGGCGACGAGGTCAAGCAGACGATCGCTTGGCCGGGCGTGCATTCCGGCAGCGAATGCGCCGACGCGGCGGACCTGCCGAACGTGGACCGTGGCGTGTATTCGGCCCAACTGTCGGTCAAAGGACATGCGAAAACCAAGTCGGAACCGGTCGGCATCACAGTGGAATAAAATCTACAGGTTATGCTATTCTTATGACTTTGCGTAGATGCGTGTCATATAGCGGGCACGCTGACAAGGAAGAGGCGCCCGCGTATTAGGCATATGGTGGCCAATGAGAGCGCTTCCGGGGAAACATATCGATACGATTAGCGAGCGATAAGGAACGTCCATTGGCTGAGGCTACGACGAACACCACCACCATCATCGCACGCGCCGACCAGCATGATATTGATCTGCACAAAGCGTCGGACCGTGTGAACTTCGGCTCCATCCGCGAGCCCATTGATGTACCCTACCTGTTGGGTGTACAGACTGACAGCTTTGACTGGCTCATCGGCAACGAGCGCTGGCAGAAGCGAGTCCAGGAAGATCTGGAGAACGGCACCAACACCGTGCCGCACACCTCCGGTCTTGATGAGGTCTTCCAGGAGATCTCCCCGATCGAGAACTTCGCTCAGACCATGAGCCTGACCTTCTCCGATCCGTACTTCGAAGAGCCGCGCCACACCGTGCAGGAATGCAAGGAGAAGGATTACACCTACTCCGCGCCGCTGTACGTGAACGCCGAATTCGAGAACGGCGACACCGGCGAAATCAAGTCCCAGACCGTGTTCATGGGCGATTTCCCGCTGCAGACCCCGCACGGCACCTTCATCATCGGCGGCACCGAGCGAGTGATCGTGTCCCAGCTCGTGCGTTCCCCGGGCGTGTACTTCGACCGTTCCCAGGACCGTACCTCCGATAAGGAAGTCTTCGGCGCGAAGATCATCCCGAGCCGTGGCGCATGGCTCGAGTTCGAGATCGACAAGCGCGACGTCCTCGGCGTGCGCGTGGACCGTAAGCGCAAGCAGTCCGCCATCGTGTTCCTCATGGCCATCGGCATGACCAAGGATGAGATCGCCGACGCCTTCAAGGACTACCCGCTGGTCATGGACGCTCTCGCCAAGGAGACCGTGCAGACCCAGGACGAGGCCCTGACCGACCTGTACCGCAAGATCCGTCCGGCTGACACCCCGACCCCGGAAGCCGGCAAGAACCTGCTGGACTCCTTCTACTTCAACACCAAGCGTTACGATCTGGCCCGCGTCGGCCGTTACAAGATCAACCGCAAGCTTGGTCTGGAAAAGGACATCAACGACCGCAGCCTGTCCCGCGAAGACATCATCGCCACCATCAAGTACCTGGTCACCCTGCATGCGGGCGAGACCAAGTTCCCGGGCAAGCGCGACGGCCAGGACGTTGACCTGCGCGTGGACGTCGACGATATCGACCACTTCGGCAACCGTCGTATCCGCCAGGTCGGCGAGCTGATCCAGAACCAGCTGCGCACCGGCCTGAGCCGTATGGAGCGTGTGGTCCGCGAGCGTATGACCACCCAGGATCCGGAGGCCATCACCCCGCAGTCCCTGATCAACATCCGTCCGGTGAACGCCACCATCAAGGAGTTCTTCGGCACTTCCCAGCTGTCCCAGTTCATGGACCAGAACAACCCGCTGGCTGGCGTGACCAACAAGCGTCGTCTGTCCGCTCTGGGCCCCGGCGGCCTGTCCCGCGACCGCGCCTCCATGGAAGTGCGCGACGTGCACCCGTCCCACTTCGGCCGTATGTGCCCGATCGAATCCCCTGAAGGCCCGAACATCGGTCTGATCGGCTCTCTGGCAACCTTCGGACGCATCAACCCGTTCGGTTTCATCGAGACCCCGTACCGCAAGGTCGTCAACGGCCACGTCACCGACGAAGTCGAGTACATGACCGCAGACCGCGATGCCGAGCACGTCATCGCCCAGGCCAACCAGGAGCTCGACGAGAACGGCAACTTCGTCAAGAAGCAGGCCCTTGCCCGAGTCGGCGAAGAGGAAGCGGTCGATGTGCCGGTCAGCTCCGTCGATTACATGGACGTCTCCCCGCGTCAGATGGTGTCCGTCGGCGCCTCCCTGATTCCGTTCCTGGAGCACGATGAGGGACACCGAGCGCTGATGGGCACCAACATGCAGCGTCAGGCCGTGCCGCTGATCGAATCCGAGCGTCCGCTCGTGGGCACCGGCGCCGAATGGCGCGCCGCCGTCGATTCCGGCGACGTCATCCTGGCCGAGAAGCCGGGCGTGGTGACCTACGTGTCCGCCGACATCATCCGTACCATGAACGACGATGGCACCACCAGCTCTTACAAGCTGGCCAAGTTCCAGCGCTCCAACCAGACCACCTGCTACAACCAGGTCCCGCTCATCCACGACGGCGAACGCGTGGAAGCCGGCACCGTGCTGGCCGATGGTCCGGCAACCCAGAAGGGCGAGATGGCACTGGGCAAGAACCTGCTCATCGCCTTCATGCCGTGGAACGGCTACAACTACGAGGATGCTGTGATCATCTCCCAGCGCCTCGTGCAGGACGACACCCTGAGCTCCATCCACATCGAGGAGTACGAGATCGACGCCCGCGAAACCAAGCTGGGTGCCGAAGAGATCACCCGCGACCTGCCGAACGTCGGCGAGGACGCGGTGGCCAACCTCGACGAGCGTGGCATCATCCGCATCGGCGCCGAAGTCGAAGCCGGCGACATTCTGGTCGGCAAGGTCACCCCGAAGGGCGAGACCGAGCTGACTCCGGAAGAGCGTCTGCTGCGCGCCATCTTCGGTGAGAAGAGCCGCGAGGTGCGTGACACCTCGCTGCGCGTGCCTCACGGCGAGACCGGCACCGTCATCGCGGTCAAGGAAATCACCCGCGAAGACGCCGAGGAAGACGGCGACGAACTGCCGAACGGCGTGAACCAGATGATTCGCGTCTACATCGCACAGCACCGTAAGATCACCCAGGGCGACAAGCTCTCCGGCCGTCACGGCAACAAGGGCGTCATCTCCCGCATCCTGCCGGAAGAGGACATGCCGTTCCTCGCCGACGGCACTCCGGTCGACATCATGCTGAACCCGCTGGGCGTGCCTTCTCGAATGAACCTTGGCCAGGTGCTGGAACTGCACCTCGGCTGGATCGCGCACGCCGGCTGGGACATCTCCCTCGACCCGGATGCCGAGGCCGCTTGGAAGAAGTACGTGCCGCAGGGCGCCGAAAAGGGCGCTCCGGGCACTCCGGTGGCCACCCCGGTGTTCGACGGCGTCCGTCCGGAAACCATCAAGGGCCTGCTCAGCTGCACCCTTCCGGACCGCGACGGCAACAAGCTCGTCGGCCCCGACGGCAAGGCGACCCTGTTCGACGGCCGTACCGGCGAACCGTTCCCGAAGCCGATCTCCGTGGGCTACATGTACATGCTGAAGCTGCACCACCTGGTCGACGACAAGATCCACGCCCGCTCCACCGGCCCGTACTCCATGATCACCCAGCAGCCGCTGGGCGGCAAGGCTCAGTTCGGCGGCCAGCGCTTCGGCGAGATGGAAGTGTGGGCCCTCGAGGCCTACGGTGCCGCCTACACGCTGCACGAAATGATGACCACCAAGTCCGATGACGTCGACGGCCGCGTGCGCGTCTACGGCGCCATCGTGAAGGGCGAGAACCTGCCGCCGGCAGGCATCCCGGAGTCCTTCAAGGTGCTGCTTAAGGAAATGCAGTCCCTGTCCCTGAATGTCGAAGTGCTCAACGCCGAAGGCGTGGCCATCGACATGAAGGACGAGGATGACGATCCGTCCACTTCCTCCGATGACCTCGGCTTCAACATCGGTGCGCGTCCTGACGCCGCCGCCAAGGAAGACCAGGTTGCCGAGGAGCCCGAATTCCAGTGATTGAAAGGATTGGCCGCGCTGCAGCACAGCGTGCAGCGCGGCCAATCCCCGAACAACGTGATAAGCATTAAGAATCGATAGACAGGACAATAGAGTGCTGGACGTCAACGAATTTGACAAACTGAGGATCGGACTGGCCACCGCCGACGACATCCGTAACTGGAGCTACGGCGAGGTCAAGAAGCCGGAGACCATCAACTACCGTACCCTGAAGCCGGAGAAAGACGGCCTGTTCGGCGAGCAGATCTTCGGACCTACCCGCGACTGGGAATGCGCCTGCGGCAAGTACAAGCGCGTGCGCTTCAAGGGCATCGTCTGCGAACGCTGCGGCGTGGAAGTCACCAAGAGCCGTGTGCGTCGTGAGCGCATGGGCCACATCGAGCTCGCCGCTCCGGTGACCCACATCTGGTTCTTCAAGGGTGTGCCGTCCCGACTGGGCTACCTGCTGGACATCGCGCCGAAGGACCTCGAGAAGGTCATCTACTTCGCGGCCTACATGGTCACCAAGGTGGACGAAGAGCAGCGTCATCAGGACCTGCCGGACCTGCAGCAGGAGTTCGACAACGAGATCGCCAACCTCGAGAAGCGCCGCAACGCCGAAATCGAGGAGCGCGCCAAGAAGGTCGAAGCCGATTTGGCCGAGCTCGAAGCCGAAGGCGAAGCCAAGGGCTCCGCACGCGCCAAGCTGCGCAACAGCGCCGAGCGTGAAATGGCCGCCATCCGTACCCGCTACGACGAGCAGATCCAGCGTCTGAGCGCCGTGTTCGACCGCTTCAAGACCCTGAAGCCGGGAGACATGGAAGGCGACGTCGACCTGTGGCGTGAGATGGAAGACCGCTACGGCGATTACTTCGAAGGCTGCATGGGCGCCGAAGCCATCAAGAAGCGTCTGCAGGACTTCGACCTCGAGGCAGCCTCCAAGCAGCTGCGCGAAGAGATCGACACGGGCACCGGCCAGCGCAAGGCCCGCGCCCTGAAGCGTCTGAAGGTCGTCAACGCGTTCCTGACCACCGGCAACAAGCCGGAGGCCATGGTGCTCGACGTGATCCCGGTCATCCCGCCGGACCTGCGCCCGATGGTGCAGCTCGACGGTGGCCGTTTCGCCACCTCCGACCTCAACGACCTCTACCGTCGTGTGATCAACCGTAACAACCGTCTGAAGCGCCTCATCGAGCTCGGCGCCCCGGAGATCATGCTCAACAACGAGAAGCGCATGCTCCAGGAAGCCGTCGACTCCCTGTTCGACAACGGCCGTCGTGGCCGTCCGGTCACCGGCGCTTCGAACCGTCCGCTCAAGTCCCTGAGCGACATGCTCAAGGGCAAGCAGGGCCGTTTCCGTCAGAACCTGCTCGGTAAGCGTGTGGATTACTCTGGCCGTTCCGTGATCGTGGTCGGCCCGTCCCTGCGCATGCACCAGTGCGGTCTGCCGAAGCCGATGGCCCTCGAGCTGTTCAAGCCGTTCGTCATCAAGCGCCTCGTGGACCAGGGCTTCGCGCAGAACATGAAGAGCGCCAAGCGCCTCGTGGACCGCGCCGACTCCGAAGTGTGGGGCGTGCTCGAAGAGGTCATCTCCGAGCATCCGGTGCTCCTGAACCGTGCACCTACGCTGCACCGTCTGGGTATCCAGGCATTCGAGCCGATCCTGGTGGAAGGCAAGGCCATCCACCTGCCGCCGCTTGCCTGCGCCGCATTCAACGCCGACTTCGATGGCGATCAGATGGCAGTCCACCTGCCGCTGTCCGCCGAAGCCCAGGCTGAGGCCCGTTCCCTGATGATGGCTTCCGACAACATCCTGAAGCCGGCAGACGGCCACACCGTGACCATGCCGAGCCAGGACATGATCCTCGGTCTGTACTACCTGACCACCGTCATCGACGGCGCCAAGGGCCAGGGCCGCGTGTTCTCCTCGCTGGAAGAGGCCGAAATGGCGCTCGACAAGCACGAGATCGACATGCAGGCCAAGGTGCTCATCCGCCTTCCGCAGGACTTCGTGCTGCCGAAGGACTGGGAGCCGGGCGAGGTCAAGGTCGTCGATCCGGAACCGGGCAGCCCGGACGTGGTCAAGGAGGAGCGTTTCCATGACGGCTCCGTCCTGTTCGCCACCTCCTACGGCCGTATCCTGTTCAACGGCACCTTGCCGGTCGACTACCCGTTCGTCAACGAGCAGGCGCCGAAGAAGCGTCTGAGCAAGATCGTCGACGACATCGCGACCCGTTACTCCACCGCTCAGGTGGCCGTGACGCTGGACGCCCTGAAGGATCTGGGCTTCACCCGCGCACCGTGGTCCGGCGTGTCCTTCGCGTTCTCCGACGTTATCCAGCCGCCGGAACTGGACGAGTACATCGAAAAGTACGAAGGCGAAGCCGACAAGGTTAACGAGAACTACGAAATCGGTATGCTCACCGAAGAGGAGCGTCGTCAGGAACTGGTCGACCTGTGGACCAAGTGCACCAGCGAGGTTTCCGAGGCGGTTGAGGAACACTTCGATTCCAAGAACAACCTGGCCATCATCGTGCAGTCCGGTGCACGAGGAAACATGATGCAGATCAACCAGATCGCAGGTATGCGAGGCTTGGTGGCAAACCCGAAGGGCGAGATCATTCCTCGACCGGTCAAGTCCAACTACCGTAAGGGCCTGTCCGTGCTGGAATACTTCATCTCCCAGCACGGCGCGCGTAAGGGTCTGGCCGATACCGCACTGCGTACCGCAGAGTCTGGCTACCTGACCCGTCGTCTGGTGGACGTCTCCCAGGACGTGATCGTGCGCGAGGAGGACTGCGGCACCAAGCGCGGCCTGACCATGAAGGTCGGCGAACGCGATGCCGAAGGCAACCTGCACCTGGTCAAGGCCGCCGACGGTGGCCCGTACTCCCGTCTGCTCGCGGCCGACGTCATCGACCCGGCCGACGGCGAGACCGTGCTGTACAAGGCCGGCGACGCCCTGTCCATGGACGTGCTCAACGATCTCGTTGCCCACGGCGTGGAAGAGGTCAAGGCCCGTTCCGTGCTGACCTGCGAATCCAAGCGTGGCGTGTGCGCCAAGTGCTACGGCTGGTCCCTGGCCACCAACAAGCTGGTGGATGTCGGCGAGGCCGTCGGCATCGTGGCAGCACAGTCCATCGGTGAGCCTGGTACCCAGCTGACGCTGCGTTCCTTCCACTCCGGCGGCGTCGCTTCCGCTTCCGATATCACCCAGGGTCTTCCGCGTGTCACCGAGCTTTTCGAAGCCCGTACCCCGAAGGGCGAGGCTCCGATCGCGGAGTTCGCCGGCGTGGTCAAGGTGGAAGACACCGAGCGCGGCCGTCAGGTCACCCTGAAGCCGGACGACGACTCCGTCGAGCCGATCGTCTACCCGGTGACCCGTCGTGCGCCGATGCTGGTCAAGGACGGCGACCATGTCGAAGCCGGCACCCAGCTCATCGAAGGCTCCGTCGACCCGAAGAAGATCCTGCGCATCCTCGGTCCGCGCGCCGCACAGGTGAACATCGTGGAGGAAGTACACACCGTGTACCGCTCCCAGGGCGTGGATATCCACGACAAGCACATCGAGGTCATCGTGCACCAGATGCTGCGTCGCATCACCGTGATCGACTCCGGCGACACCGACCTGCTGCCGGGCGAACTCGTGGACAAGGCACGCTTCAAGGCCGCCAACATGGAAGCCGTGAAGAACGGTGGCAAGCCGGCCGCCGGCCGTCCGGAGCTGATGGGCATCACCAAGGCTTCGCTGGCCACCGATTCCTGGCTGTCCGCGGCCTCCTTCCAGGAGACCACCCGCGTGCTCACCGAAGCCGCCCTGAACCAGAAGGTCGATGACCTGAAGGGCCTCAAGGAGAACGTCATCATCGGTAAGCTTATCCCGGCAGGTACCGGCCTCGCCCGTTACCGCAATGCCACGGTGGAGCCCGACAAGGCCATCCGCGACACCATCTACCCGAACTTCGGTTTGGGCGGCGAAGGCACCGACAGCTCCTTCGGCGACACCGACCTGTCCGATGTGGACTTCTCCAACATCGACTTCGGCGACCTGAAGCTGGGCGATGACTTCAACCCGGATGACTTCCTGGACGACAACGGCGGCCAGACCGATCTGGGCGACACCCTGTGAGATTCCCCTCACGATAGTCGACAGACGAATCATCTGACATAGCGAAAGGCGGAACCGACCAATACCGGTCGGTTCCGCCTTTCGCCATATCTATATGTCGTGGGATTGCGAGGTTGTGGATTAATCGCGGGGGAGGGTTTCGCAGTCGTCTTTTGACGTTACTTGATCTTCTCCGAAAGCGTGGTTTCCAGATCCTTCAACGAACCGCTGAGATCGGCCTCCTTCGCGGCCTTTTGCAAATCGGACTGATCCAGGGTCGGCGAATCGATATCGGACATCTTCGAATGAAGATCCTGAAGCTTTTCGTAATCGGCGGACCCATACTCGATATCGTTGAGATTCAGATCGGCCATCTGATCCACAATGTCCTTCTTCTTGCTGACGCTTTCCTGCATATCCGCGCCATACTCGGCATAGGACTTGATGGGAACCTTGGCCAGATCGCCGGCGTCGGCGGCACAGCTTTCGAGCGCCTTGGAAAGATCGCGATAGTACGAAGACATGTCGGCGGAGTCGAATTTCGGCAGCTTCGTGCAGGTATGCGTCATCTTCATGAGCGCGGGCATGGTCTGGGCCAGATCGTTCATGTGCCTCTCGTATTTCGCACGGTCCTGCTCGAACGTCTCGTACTTCTCCTTGACGTCCTTGTCTTTCTTCACGGCCTTCATGGCAGCCAGCTTGTCGCTGTCCTGCTTGAAGGTCTTCAACTTCTTCTTGCCCTCGTCATAAGTGGAGGATGAATCGTTGTCCGTATTGCTGCGGCTGGCCGTACGGCATGGGTTGCGGCTGTCCGTATTGAGGCCCGCCCGGCTGTGGCTGACTGTAGTTTGGCGCCTGCGGCTGCGGAGGCTGGTTATACTGCGGTTACCCATTCTGCGGTTGACCATACGGAGGAGTGTTCGCCATGAGAAAAAGTCCTTCTTATCCTTTTTCCTTTTTTTGAATGTCGAATCCGTGAACACGGAGGGAAACATCGACGTGTCCGTCTCTTTTGACGAGTTACAGCATAATATTTTGAGATGGAATATGCGAGCATCGTATTGCAGAATGAGTATCGTCAGACGGCATGGACGTCACCTTCCTACAATGGGAATATGAGTTTTCTACCTTACCCGCCGCCGCCCGAACCAGGGTGGTATGACGATGACGTCACGGTGATGGCGCAACCCACAGCCGAACCCGTCGACAATGCCGCCGATTCCTTGGAAACACGCGAACGGCTCGCCGCACAGAACGAATCGGACGACCACGATATGCAGGATGTTTCCGTTGCGAAGGGCGACGCTGCCGTTTCGGACGAGGACGATATCGACTGGGACGGCACCGTGCTTTCCGAAGCCTTCACCATGAAGCAGCCGAAGCACACGTACGTGCTGGACAACGAGCAGACCGGACAGCAGGTGATCGTGGATATGGGCGTGCTCCTTGGCCGCAAGCCTTCGGCCGAAGTGCCCGCCGGCGCCAAATCGGTCAAGCTGGAGGATCCGACGCGCACAATCTCACGCAACCATGCGGCGATCAGCTTCGACCAGGATGGCACGCTGTGGATAGAGGATTACGGTTCGCTCAACGGCACGTACATCATCCAAGACGATGTCGAAACCAAAGTGGAACACAAGCCGATGCAGCTGGAGGCGCCATGCACGGTGCGTATCGGCGACCAGTTCTTCCAATTCCGCAAACAGTGAGGGCGTTTGTCAGTGAAGACACGATTACGCTGACGGACTGCGTTGACGATTTGTGTTGACAGCGTCGGCGCGGACGGTTAGCGGTAAGACGATAAGGGGTTGTCACGGAGATTCCCGCGACAACCCCTTATGTTTCAAATGGTCTGATAATCGGCGTTAGCTCACTGCTGGCGCAGACGAATGGCCGCGTTGATGGCCGAATCGTTCAACTGGCCAAGCCAGGCAAGCAATTCCGGATAGATGTACGGATTGCGCGCAAGACACGGACGAAGCTCCGGCGCTTCGCTGGCGATACGGGCCATCAACATCTGATCGGTGGTGGTCATGGCCAGTTCCGCGGTGAACCCCGCGTCTGCCGGCGATTCCTGGGCCGCGGCATACTGCTGTTCGGCATACTGCTGTTCCGGTTCGTTCTGCGGCTGGCTCGATGAATAATCGGCCACTTCGGACAAATCGGCGGGATTCATGTATGGGTCGACATACTCGGTCGAAGCCTCGTTAGACGCCGCATAGGCAGCGTCCTGACCGTATTGCTGGTTCACCGGCTGTTCCGGCTGATACTGCTGCTCCTGCTGGAACTGTTCCGCCACTGCCGGCTGATACTGCTGCTCCGGCTGGACCTGTTCGGCAACCGGTTCGGCCATTGGCTGGGCCGTCGGCTCGGCAATCAGATGCGGCTGCACGCCATTTTGCGGAACCGGCCAGCCCATCGCCACCAGCTGCTGGCGGGCGCGCTCATCGCCGAATTCGGCGACCCAACGCTTCAGACCCGGGTACGCTCGCGGATTGGCAACGACATTCGCACCGAATTCCGGATTCTCGTACGCGATTTTCGCCAGGAACACGGGATCGGCGTTCGGATCCTGCACGGCCGCCACCGCGGCATCGAAATCGACCATCATGATCTCCTTGTCTCGTGGTCTGTAACCATCTTATTGAATGACTCGTAACGTTTGCAACGTACCGTCCAGCACATCGTCGATATCCTCGTCATCGCCGATCTTGCTGACGTTCCAATCCTCGTCGCACGGCATATCGGAACGCATATCCACCACGATGACGGTGATGTTGTCGCGGCCGCCGGCGTTCAGCGCGGCGCGTACCAGCATGTCCGCGGCCATCTGCGGGTCGGCGTACGCCGCCGCGATCTCGGCAAGCTGCTCACGGCCGATCTGCGCATGCAGCCCATCGGAACAGATGATGAACCGTCCGTCCGCACGCGCGGCGTACCAGTCAGGCTGGATGCCGGCAGGCGCGCCGACACATTGCGTGATGATGTTGCGTGGAATGCAACGGCTCGCCTCATCGGGCAGCATCTGCCCCGAATCGATGGCGTTCTGCCGTTCCGAATGGTCGCGGGTGATGCACGTCAGCGAATCCGCCAGCCACGCGCCATTGCCGTCGGCGCGCATATGGTACGTGCGGGAATCGCCCACATTGACGATGTAACACCGTTCGTCGGAACATATCGCGTCATCGCCGACACGCGTCGGCAGCAGCACGCCGCTGATGGTAGTGCCCGCAACGCCGCCGAGCTGCTCACCCAGACGGAGCACCTCCTGCTGGGCAAGGATCAGCGTTTCGTCAATCGCGTCAAGATCGCGCGTCGGCAGTTCGGCCAAACGCGCGAACCGTTCCGCAACATCGGAACTGGCCTGCTTGCCGCCCTTGCCGCCACCCATGCCGTCGCACACCACATACACGCCGTTGCCTGTGCAGGCGCTGTCCTGGTTGTCTTTCCTACGCAAGCCGATATTGCTGTTCAGACCGACCTCAATATGTTTGACGTTCATGAGTCCCGCCCTTTCACACCGATTTTCCGCAAGCGGATTTTCCGGAAGTGGAACATGTCCGCAAGCGATAGTTTCGCCCGCCACCTGCGGAACGTCGGCAGCGAGCCGAGCATGAACTTTCGTTCTTCGGCGATGTCATGCCAGTAGCGTTCCGCATGCTCCTGCGTGACATCGCCTCCGGAGAAGGCCGCGTAATCAGCCTCCCTGCCCAGCGCGAGCAGTGTATCGGCATCGAAGCCCATCTGTTCGGCGATGGCCTGCGCCTGCTCGTTTCTGGTGCCTTGGACGTCAAGGCCGCTTTGCCGGGCAAGCGCCGCGACCGCCTGCCATCCGGCAGCGACGCGTTGCGATGCGCTGCCATGCCTGCGCGCCCGAGCCAGGGCGATCGCCTTGATGGCGAGCAGCAGGCCGCAGACGATGAGCACCGTCCACAGAGGGCTGCCGTAGATGGCGACTTTTCTGACGATTCTGCCGAAACGCTGCCAGAACAGGCTCGTCGGCGTCTCGTCGGCCATGCTGCCGCCAAGCGACGTTTTGCCCTTGGCTTGGTTGTCGTCACGCAGCGGATCGGTAAGCGGCACCGGAGGCTGACGCACCAAGGTCTGCGGATTGGGCGGAGTGAGATTCTGGTTCTCGTCGGGAACCTTCGTTTCCTTCGGTGTCGGGTAGAACGCCACCCATCCGTAACCGTCCAGCTTGATCTCCACCCAAGCGGTCACATCGTTGCCGGTGAATTTCGTGGTGGTGGTTTTGCCATGCTTCTCGGTGCGGCTGTCGCTGATCTCGCCCTCGTCGTTCTTCGGCAGGAAGCCCAGCACCACGCGGCTCGGCAGGCCGAGACTGCGGGCCATAAGCGCCATCGCGGAAGCGTATTGCTCGCTGTCTCCGACCATCGCACTGCCGGCGAGCAGCTGGTCGATGCGATAGTTGCCGTGACCGGCCCTGGACGGGTAATCGCCATTCAAACCATGGGAGAACCAGCCGGATTCCCTGAGCTTGTCGGCAAGAGCCTGCGCGGCCTCGCCGCCCTTGGACTGGCCGCCCGCAATCGCGGTGGCCAGCTTATCCACGCAATCGGGCACATCCTCCGCCTTGGGCTGGCTGATGGAGGAAGCATTCGCCTTGGCGATCTCCTTATCCGTCGGCGTCCGTGGAATGACGCCGGTTTCCGTATAGGACAATCCCGGAGAGGTGCGCGAAGGGTAGATCGCCGACATGGTGTCGGTGTTGTAGTAGAACGAATCGGCGTCCGACGATGTGGCGAACTTCACGCTGGAAGCCGCGCCGGCCATCGGCAGCCAATAGTCGCTCAAACCGTCATCGACCGTGAATTTCGCGGTGAACCGCTTGCCGGTGGCGTTGTTTGTGATGGAATCGCCCACACGATGGTAGTTGGAGGAATCCGAAGCCATGGTGGAATCGGACAGGTTCCACACATTGCCGTCGAAACGGTCCATAACCGCCAAACGCACCGTGGAACCGGCCGGCAGATCGTCGACGGTCAGCAGCACATCGTCCTTATGGTTCTTGATATACGAACGCATGCCGCTCAACGGGCTGGTGTAATCGTACGGGCTCAGCGGCGGATCATAATGGTCGTGCAGAATGGTGCGGTTTTGCCCGACCACCAAGCATCCGCCGATCGCCACAGCCGAAGCCAGCAGCACGATGACTACGGAACTGAGCCAACGGCCCAATTCCAACAGTTTCCAACGCGCGCTGACCCAAACCACCAGCACGACCGCCATAATCGTGCCGATCGCCATACGGTAGAAACCGCTCGACGTGCCAAGCAGCGCGCAGATCGCAAGATTCGCCACGACGGGAACGACCGCGACCATCGTAAGCCGGCCATCCTCCGCAACCGCGAAGATACCGGCCAGCAGCGCGGCCCACAGGCAGATCGTCCACACGGCGAGCAGCGAGCCGTCGCCGGTGCCGGTCGGCGGGTCGATGGCCAGCAGGTATTTGAACGAGCCGAGCATCCGCATCCACCCTTGCGTCAACGTGCGCAATGTGGGAATGACATGGGCGATGGTGGTGCCATTCAGGAAGATGACCGGGCCGACCACCAGCTGCGCACACGCCATGAACAGCATCTGCCACCACAGGCGCAACGCGGGAACGAGACCGGCAAGCGCCACGAGCGAGCCGATGATGGTGGCGGGGATTGCGGCGCTCGTCCAAGACAGGGCGGAGCCGTATACGTCGATGAGGTTGCTGGCTGCGGCGATGGTCAGCAGGGCGGCGACCGTGAGGCTTGCGTATTGCGCGGCGTGTGGCTGGTTGGTGTTGGGCATGGCTGGGGACTTGCCGCTGCGGGACATCCAGATGACGGAGTGGGTGGAGTCCGCCCATGAGCCGGTGCCTGTGCCGGTCGCCATGCCAGTGTTGGTGTTGGCGGAGTTGGTGCCTGTGCCGGTGAGGTTGCCGGTGAAATTGCCGGTGTTGGTGAATGTGGTGCTCATGCCAGCACCCCCATGATCATGGGGAGGTCGTTGAGGTCTCCCACGGTTGCCAAGGTGAAGTCGGAGTAGCGTTTGATGGCGCGCGGTTGGCCGGTTGCGGCTTGAAGCACCACGCAGGTTGCGGAGCGGGGGAGTGCGAGGACCATGTGTTTGATGTCGTCGATGGTTTTGAGCCTGCCGACGGTGAAGAAGTAGAAGGATGCGTCGGGGGCATGTTCGAGAGTGGTTTGCGCGAGGTTGGGATTGTCGTCGATGTCAGGGTCGATGCCGCTGCAGCCATCGAGAAATTCCGTGGCGTTGCGCGGAATGGCGTGCGTGGAACCGGCATGCGCGGTGACTGGCCGGTTCTGCTGCAGGCATTGCACGCCGATGGAGGCGTGGACGGATACGGCCAGTTCGAATTCCTGGGAATCGATGTAATCATCCGGGTTCACGCTGATGGTCAGAGCGGTGTCGGTACGGCGGGTGGCTTCGTATTGGCGGATCATAAGCGATCCGGTTTTCGCGGAGCTGAGCCAATGCACGTTGCGCACGTCATCGCCGGGCTCGTATTCGCGCAGGCCGTAGAAGTCGAGGTCGTCGTCGACGATTTCGCCGCTTGGCTGGCCTTCCAGATCGCGTGGAATGCCGGCGTTCAGGGTGCTGAGCAGCACGGTCTGCGGATGAATGAACACGTTGATCTGGTCCACGAGTTTCTTTTCGTGGCGGATCAGACCGAACGGGTCGCCTTTGCGGATGGATAGCGGGCCGATGGGCAGCACCGCGCGGCTGACGGCGGTGAATTCCACGGTCGTCTGGCGTGACTGGCCTGCGGCGAGCATGGGAATGGCGAACCGTTCGTGGTTGTCTCCGATGGGCAGGTCGCCGCGCGCCGACGTGGTGGGGGTGCGGCCCGGATTGTCCACGCAGACGTCGACTTTCACCGTGTCTGACACCGTGACGCGTCTGCTGGACACGTCGATGGTGGCTTGGAACGAGGTGTTGCCAAGGGAAAGCATGACCGCCGCGGCCAGCATGACCGCGAACACCACCGCCATGGCCAGCAGCTCATGCCACCCCAGCAGGACGAACGCCACCAGCGAGGCGACGGCGAGCGCCGTCACCGCCCAGCCAAGCGGCGACACGTATGAGGTGGCCAGTCGCTTGATGCGATGTTTGAGGCGGCGTAGGGATCGTTGGATGGTCCGTCTGCGCTGCACTGTGTGCGAATGCCGCATTCCTTGACCTTTCGGATTGTGTGGTGCGTATGCCGGGGTGGATTGTGTTTCAGGCGTTGGCGCCCAGGGTTGGGGCCGGCACGTCTTCGAGGATCTGGCTAATCATCTGTTCGGGGGTGTTTCCGGCGAAGGTGGCTTCGGCGGTGAGGGTGATGCGGTGCGCGAGCACGGGTACGGCGAGGTTTTTGACGTCGTCGGGCACTACGTAGCCGCGGTTGTCGGAGGCGGCCCATACGCGCGCGCAGCGGGTCAAGGCGAGCGCGCCTCGCATGGAGGAGCCGACTTGGATGCGTTCGTTGTGGCGGGTGGCTTCCACCAGTCGCACGATGTATTCGAGGATCGCGTCGTCGAGATGCACGGTTTCGCTGATGTTGCGCATGCGCAGCACGTCTTCGCCGGTGAGCACCGGATGCACGGTGGCGGCGCGGTCGGTGACGTTGACCTGTTTCAGGATGTTGACGCTCACGTCGTGGCTTGGATAGCCGATGGTGGTTTTGATGAGGAAACGGTCCATCTGCGCTTCCGGCAGCTTGTAGGTGCCGAGCTGTTCGATCGGGTTCTGGGTGGCGATGACCATGAACGGCTGCGGCACCGGGTGGGTGACGCCGTCGACGGTGACCTTCTGCTCTTCCATGACTTCGAGCAGTGCGGACTGTGTTTTCGGTGAGGCGCGGTTGATTTCGTCGGCGAGCACGATGGACGCGAAGATCGGGCCTTCGCGGTATTCGAATTCGCCGCGCTTCTGGTCGTAGTAGGTGACGCCGACCACGTCGGACGGCAGCAGGTCCGGGGTGAACTGGATACGTTTGAACGACATGTCGATGGAGTTGGCAAGGCCTCGCGCCAGCTGGGTTTTGCCGGTGCCCGGGTTGTCTTCGAGCAGGATGTGCCCGCCGACCACCATGGCTGTGGCGCATTGGCGGATGGGTGCTTCCTTGCCGACCACGACCTGGGAGACGTTGTCTACGAGCTTGGCGAACTTCTCATGGAATTCGGTGATGTCTTTGCTGGGTGCGGTCATCATGGACGTGTCGATGACCGGCTGGGATTGTTTGACGGGCTGTACAGGCTGGCTGGGCTGGACGGGTTGGGTTGGCTGGACGGGCTGCTGCGCGGGCATTGCGACTGCCGGATTGGCGGCCGGTTGGCGAAGGTTCTGCGGCATCGGCTGACGGAACCGCGGCTGGTTCGGCGTTGCCGGGGCGGACTGTTGCGGCAACGCTGGTTGGGTGGTGCCGTGCGCGCTCAGCAGCGTGCCCTCCGGATCCTCATCGGCTTGCGGCTGCTCCGGCAGATTCGGCGTGTGGAACGCCGGCTGCTGCTGGCCGGGTTGGCTGGGAACGCTTGGATTATGGCCGATGGAACCCAGCTGGGTGGCGTCATCGAAATCGTTGCTCATGGGTTGCTCCTTGCTTGTTGTGTTGCTCGTGTGGATGGTTCGTTGTGTTTGCGATTGCTGTGATCGTCCGTTTCACCATCTGGCGTAGTAGGCCAGGCCGCGGATCCAAGGCTTGGATGCGCCGTCGACGGTGGACAGGGCGACGGAGGATGCCACAGGCCGGTCATTCCGCGTGGCCGCTTCGCCTTCCGTGGACGCGTCAGAATCCGATGGTTCCGACGGTTTTGATGGTTCTGAAGGTTCCGACGGTTCGGGTTTCGGCGTGGGAGCCTTGTACCTGTCATGGTCCAGCAGTGTGCCGCCATTGTCCTCGTTGTTGAGCGCGGTGTCGGTGCCCACCACCTTCGCCTTCCACGCGTAATCGGCTCCGGTCGGCAGCATGTCCTTGACGTTCAGTTTGTTGGAGCCCAATACCCAGGCGACGTCATAGGATTTGCCGTCCGCGGTGAAGGTGATCACGGTTTTGCCGGGCTGGCCGTACATGTTCACCGATCCGCCGCTGACCTTGATGATGTTCGGATCATTGGCGTCCCACGTCAGCATCGGCGCCTTGACGGCGGCCTTCACCTTGCGGACGTATGCCGGATCGGCCCTGCCGGACTTGGAGGTGCTTGCCGCGCCATTGAAATGCTGCGTGACGGAGCCCGAGGAACAGGACTGCCATTCCTTGAGCGGGAAATCGTGCGATCGTTCGGAAGCGCCGGCATGGTAGGAGCCGAGTCCGTCCGCGCTCACCGTGAACCCGTCGGCGTGTCCGTTCTCCTTCCAACTGACTACGCACACGTCGTCATGCCCCTTGACGCTGACCGATTCGGGCGCCTTCACCGCGTATTTCGGTGTGAAACGCACGGTCGAATCGTCGCTGGTCGTTTTCTCCTTGCCGACCACCGCCGCCTTGATGGTGTATTCCCTGGTGTTGAGATCATGATCCGGAATCTTGAAATCGTAGGATCCGGAACATCCGTCGATGCTTGCGCTGACATCTCCGGAAATCTCGACGGCCTTGCATCCCGCGTTGCGGGTGTTGCCCACGGATTCGACGGTGACGGTTCCCGTGGTGTCGTCGTTCGTCACGGAGATCTTCGGCGCATCGGGCTTGCCCCACGGTTTGACCGCGTCGGACGCCTTGGACGGTTGGCTCCAATTCACCTTGTTGTGGGCGCGTACCGTAGCCGTGTACGAGTCGCCGTCGGAAATCGCGTTGTTATCGAAAACAAAATCGATTCCGGTGGAATTTGTCGTCTGCTTGGAAGGCGCGTTCCTGCCGGACAAAGTCACCTCGTAATTGTCCACCGACGAGAAATTGCCGTCCGGAGCCTTCCACGTGACGCTCACCGTGTTGCCCTTCACACTGGCCGTCACATCCGTCGGCGCATCAGGCAGCTTGTCCGGCGTGCCCTCGACGGCGTTGGAATCCTTGGACCAGCCGACCTCGTTCCTGGCCTGCACCTTGAACGAGTAGGTCTTGCCGTTCTTCAACCCGTCGATGAGACAGGAGGTTTTCTGCCCGCACGAGCGCTCGCCGGACGCGTCTCCGCCCCACATCACCTTGTATTCGGTGATCGGGCTGCCGTTGGCCGAACCGGCCGTCCAGCTCAGATTCACGGCGCCATCCTGCGGGTCGCCGGACACCGCGGAAAGCAGCGGCGCATCAGGCTTGTCCATCACCGAAACGCTGATGGTGCCGGTCACCTCACGTTCCTTTGTTTTGGTGGCGTCGCGCACGGTGACGACCACCTTGTTGGTGCTCGCGCCGATGTCGGAAGCCGCCCTGATGGACACCACGCCGTTGGACGGGCAATCCACCGTCAGTTTCGACGCGCCGTCGGATGTGCATCCGGTCACCGTCAGCGGAGTGTCGGGGAACGGATTGTACGCGTCGGACAGCAGATTCACCTGCTCGCTGGAACCGGCCTTGATTTTCACGGTCTTCTCGGTGACACGGGCGAGCGGCCTGTTGGACGCGGTGACGCGCACGGTCATACCGGCGCTCACCGTACCCTTCGCATATTTGATCGAGACGGGCACGCTCACCGTGGTGCCCGGCGTGGCCGTCTTGTCCGCGGACACGGTCAACGTGCCGGAGGGAGACACTCTGGCATCCACACTGCCGGAATTCACGCCGCCGGAATACGAGTACTGCTTCTCATCCTCGTACAGGCCCGACGCCGAATGGGTCAGCGCCGTCAGATCGATGGTAGTGGCCTTCTCGCCGGCCACCACATCGACGGTGGAGGACGAGAACGTCGGCGGCGGAACCTCACGTCCGATCACCGTGATCGGAAGCGTGAGCACCGCCGAATTGACGATCTTCACCTTGTCGTTCTTGTCTCGCTTGCCGTCCACCGCGGTGAAGGTGATGGACGCGGGACCCGCGTAATCCTTCGGCGCGGTGAACCTCAACGTCTGGTCGTTGACGTACAGGTCGCCGTCCGCGGCCTTCGTGGCGCTCACCGAATCGGCGCCGTCCACATACGCGGTCTTGCCCGCGCCCACACGCACGTAGTCGGCGATGTTGATGGTGATGGTCTCACGCGCATTGACCTTCAACGCCGGCGCCTTCGGACGCAGAACCGGCGGAAACACGCCATATGCGGGCACTTGGATGAACGCGGTGGACGTGATGCCGTACGTCGTGTTCGTGACGGTGTACGGCACCGCGCGCGCCTCATCGGTCAGATCAACGGTGATGATGGTGGAATCCTTGCCGCCCTTGACATGCGCATGGTCGGTCGCGGAAGGATCCACGCCCACCTGAAGCTCGTCGGCGGTGCCGGACGGATTGGCAATCCACTGCGAAACGTCCACGTCCACGGATTTCTTGTCGATCGTGGCGGCGGCCGGAACACGGTAATCGTACGCGGTCGGCGGGTCGATGGCGGCGTTCTCGTCGACATTCACCGTCAACGTCGCCGAATCGGACAGTCCAGCCTTGTCCTTGACGGTGTAGACCACGTAATACGTGCCCGCCTGCTTCGGCGTGGTGAACGACAGCATGTTGTCAACGACCTGAATGCCGCCGATGCCTTGCGATTCCACGTCCTTGGCCACGGTCAGATCAGTATTGTCCCCGGAAATGTCGTTCTGCGCCACCGGCACGGTGGCCGCGGTGTTCGGACGCAGCGTGATCTCGTCGTCGCGCGCGTACACACCCGAATCGGCTCCGGATTTGAACACGCCCACACGCACCTGCGCGGTGGCCCTCTGACCGGTCCAATCCTCCACGGCGTAGGAGAAGGTGTCCGTTCCGGACGAATCGGCATACGCCTCATACACCAGATACGTGGCGCCCACCTCGCTGATACGGCCCAGTTCCGGCGCTTTGTTGCCCAAGCCGAGCAGCTGCACGTCATCGCCGTCAGCGTCGATGCCGGTGAGCGTGATCGGAATCTGCACCTTCTGCCCGGCCGCCACCTGCGCCTCGACGTCGGACGGTGTCGGAGCCGCCTTGTTGGACGCGTCCTTCTGATGCACGTTGATGGTGATGGTGGCCGAGGCCGCGTTGCCGAGATTGTCCTTCACCGTGTAGGTGACGGGGAAGGAGCCGGTTTGTCTGGTGGCCTGATAGCGCACGGTGTCGCCGGACACGAACACCAGACCCTTGAACGTGTTCTTGTCATACTGCAAGTCGTTCTGCAGGCTCACCGTGGTGCCGTCGGAATACGTGACATGGTCGAGCACGTCCACGGACACGATGCCTTCGGTGCGCACCTGTGTGGTGATGTTCTCGGCCTTCGGCACGGAATTCGACGTGGTCAGCGCCGGCGGCTGCAGGACGATGACGCCGGTCGACGATCCGGCCGCGTTGGCCACGGTGTAGGAGATCCGCACCGGCTCGGTCGGCACCTGACGCGCGGTGATATAGACGCGCTTGTTGCTCACCACACCGGTTTTGATGCCGCTTTGCGCGTCCGCGGTGACGCTGGTCACCGACAGCACGCCGCCCATCGGGTCGACGTCGTTGGCAAGCGGCTCCACGATCGCGGTATTGTCCGCACCGAGCAGCGCCACATCGTTCGCCGCGATCGGCTTGGCGGCGTCTCCGGCCACCGCCTGCACCTCCACACGAGCCAGACCGGTCGACGGAATGGAACCCTGCGTGATGGTGTACGGCACATAGTAGGTGCCGGGATTGGAGGCGGTGAACGTGATCGACATGTCGGTGGCGTTCATGGTGGTGGCCGCGCCGGACGGCGTCTCCACCGCGGTCAATTCGGCCGGTTCGACGGACGTGCCGTGCACGTACGGTTTGAGCGCGATGGTGGTGCGGGTGTCGGGCGTGGTCTGTTTGACCACGGGGTCGATGACCGCGCCCAGCGTGTTCGCCGGTTTCACGGAGAAGTAGATCATGCCGGTGCCGGTCTGCTGGCCGTCGGACACCGTGACCTCGATGCCCGCCCTACCGGACGACATCGAACCGGCGTTGAAGACCAATTGTCCGTCGGCTCGCGTGGACACCGTCACCTGATCGGTGTTCTGCGGCGATGCCGACACCAAGGTCAGCGGATCGCCGTCGGGGTCGGAGAAGCTGCCCAACGCGTTCGCGGTGTACGAAGCACCCTGCTCCACGTCGATTTCCGGCGGAGTGTCGCTCTGCAGCGGCGCATGGTCGTCGCCGCCGGCCAGCGTGAGCGACACGGTGGCGCTGGACGTCTGCCCGCGTCCGTCGGAAATCTCATAGCTGAAGGACACGTTGCCCGCGGCGGCACCGGAGGCGTCGAGCTGCAGATACCGGCCGTCATAGACGGGGGAGACGGTGATGTTCGCGCCATCCGGAGCGCTCACCGACGTGATGCGCAGCACGGAACAGTCGGTCTGCTCGTCGTTGCGCAACACGTCGAGAATCTGCTGCGATCCCACGCGCGCGCCGAACGAATCGTCCACGGCCTTGATCTGCCCCGACTGCGCCGAACAGTTCTTGCTGAAATTGTGCTGGTTGTTGGCGCTGTCGTTGTTTTGCTGCTGTTGCTTCGACTGCTTGGTCTCCACCTTGTTCCACTGGATTTTGATGACCTTGGTGGACTCCTGCGGATTCCACACATTGCCGTTGACCACGTCGTTGAGCACCACCAGACGATGGTTGGTGCGGAACACGAGCTGCGAGGTGGGATTGACATCTTCCAACGAGGAAAACTGTGCGTCCTTGTCGTTCGCCGCGCACACCCTGATGTAATTGTTGGCCTTCTGCGCCCACGCGGCGAACACGCAGCCATTGGTGGACACCGGCTGCGCGGCATCGCCCTTGCCGGCGTTCGGCAGCTGCGTGACCTTTTTGCTGCCCAAATCGACCATGGCGATGCCCCGCGGCGTGGAAACCGCCACCCAGCCAGTCTGCCTGCCATCCGTGGACGGCGTCTGCAACGTCGCCTGACCCTGCAGGCCGATATCCGCGCTGCCCTTCGGCCAGAACACCTTGCCGGCACCGGCTGCGACCGGCGTCTTGCCGACCACGGTGAACGATTCGACATTCGTGGCGCCCTTGATCGTCGCATCCTTGCCGGGCGTTCCCTGAGGTCCGTCGACACTGAGCACCGCGCCGTCGGACGCGCGATAGCCGTAGACGACACCGTCATGCGTCACCGCGATACGGCCACCCGACCCCAGCTTCATCTTCGGCGAATCGGTGGTCGGATTCATGGATTTCACATCATCTGCTGACCCGACCCACACATTGCCCGTCTTGACGTTGATGAACGCCGCGGTGTTGCCTCCGACGACGGTCCGCGTATCCGATTTGATGGTGGTGTTGCCGCTTTCGCTGACGGTGGAGGCCTCGATGTTGCTGGCCTTCGTACCTTCGGAGATCACGGTGGAGCCATCATGCTGGGCCACGTCGAACCGGGCCGCAGTGGAGGCGACGCCCGCATCGGCGTCCCGGTTGCGCACGTTGAAACGGGCGGCCTTGCGGTCCTTGAGCGAAGTGACCCACACGGTGCCATCGTCGAGCTGCACGTGACGTTGCGTCACCGAACTGACGATGACGGCTCCGGCGACGATGCCCAGCAACAGCAGCAGCATGACGATCGGCGTGATCCACCGGCGACTGCCGGAAGGCAGCAGCTTGCGCAGCATCGACCCGAATCGCAACTGCCGTTCGTACGATTGCGCCGACTGGTTCTCGGCGTTCCTATGCTTGCTCATCGACTGGCTCTTCCCTGATTGTGCCCAAACTTTGCTTGACCGCGCATCCGACCGCATGCGCCTACCTGTTTGCCCGCATGCATGCCGGGCTGTATTGGTTCGTATCGGTTCATGTCACCCGCATCCGGCCGCAAACTCACGGCTTGGCCGCGCACGCGATCATGGGATTCTCGGACATCTGCCGGTCCGCGCGAACCAGACTCACCTGCACGCACGTCTGCGCGCCGTCGGCCGGATCGATTTCGATACGCGTCGACTCCGTGGTGGTGCCCTGCGCGTTCGGGTCGGTTCCCGAATCGCCGACCAGCGACCACGCGTACGAATCGCCATCCTTCGGAGAAGGATTGACCCACGTGAACCGCACTTTGCCGTCGGCGGTGTATTCGCCCGTAAGATCCTGCACGCTCGGCACACTGCCCGACGTGATCGCCGAATCGGGATCGTTCTCGGCATGGTTCTGGGTGCCATGGTTCTGCACCTGCACCTTGCTGTTGTCGGAAGCCGCATCCATATTCGGCATGACGACGGTGACGAACGCCAACGCCATCACGACCACGGCGGCCGCCGCAGCAACCGTGACGGCCAACGGCTTCGCCCACCGGGCATGCTGTTTCGCAACCGGGGCGGACTGGTCGAATGTGGAAGTCTGCGCGTACATGTTCTGCGGATAATCCGGCACACCCTCGACGGTGGTCTGCACGGCACGGCCATACAAGGCCTGTTGCACGCGCTGCATGTCGCGCGCGAGCTCCAACGCGGAATAGTAACGATCCTCGGGCGTACGGCTCAAGGCCTTACGCAACACCCGTTCCACTTCGGCCGGCACGTCGGGACGGTTGAGCTTGGGCAGCGGATTGTTGAGAATGACGGACTTGAGCCGTTCGGCCCGCACCTGCCGTTGGGAATCGCCCAGCACATCGGCGTAGAAATACTCGTACGGCGATTGGCCGATCAGCATGGCGAACAGCGTGGCGCCAAGCGAATAGATATCGGACGATTCATTGCCGCCACCGCCTTGGGCAAGCACCTCCGGCGCGGCCCACGCGATGGTGAAGCCGACACCCGGACGCCCATAGACGGTCCCGGCGATGCCGAAATCGGCGAGCATGGGCATATTGTGCGCGTTGATGAGAATATTGCTGGGCTTGATGTCTCGATGGATGATGCCTTTGCGATGCGCGGTGAACAGCGCGCTCGCCAGATCGATGCCGACGGTGAGCATCTGGTCGGCGGTGAGACGGCCATGCTCGAGGAACGTCTTGTAATTGCCGCCCGGAGCGTATTCGAACACGGTGTAGCCGCGCCCGTTGACGGTCACGCCGTTTTCATAGACGGAAAGAATGTAGGGGTGTGTGGAGATCTGCCCCATGAAATTCGCTTCGGAACGGAAGCGGACCGCGGCACGTGGGTCGAGCGTGTTCTTGCTGATTTTGATGGCCACCTGACGGGCCGGGGAAAGCTGCTGGTACAGGTACACGTCGGCTTCGGAACCGGAGCCCAGCCGTTTGATCAGTGTGTAGCCGGGAATCTGAGGGGGAATGCTCCTTGAGGCTTCCATGCTTCCTCTTTCCTGTAGTTCCTGCCCGGTTCCGTGCGTTGCGTCTATGCTTCGACCGTACTCGTCGTCATGGGCAGGCCGTCTGTTCGCTGTTGAACCTTCCCGGGCTGCGCCGCTAGTCAATCTTATTGGTGGCGGTGTCCGAAAAACTTTGTAGAGGGTATCGATGTCCATATATAAAGATGGCGGTGTCCACGATGACGTTTTCAGGACGGCTTCGGACGATGATATGCGATTCGTGGCCGGACCGTTCGGCTAAGCTGGGGAGACATGATGGATGTGGACGATCTCGATGACGTGACATTGGTTGCGGGGGCACCCCGCAGCGGCAAGACCCGGTTCGCGCTGGACATGCTGGTCGCTGCGATGAAGCGGCATGGCGACGCGTACGCCGTGATGACGGTCTCCGGCAGACAGGTGGCCGACCGGCTCGGCGACACCGTGATCCGCGAACTGTCCGCGATCTCGCAGGCACGCCCCGTCACCACCCTGCCAGCCGTCGCGTTCCGCATCATGACCGCCGTGCGATCGCATGCCGGACAACCCCTGCCGAAACTGCTCAACGGGGCCGAACAGGATGTGGTCATCCGCCGCGTGCTCGCCAAGCATGCCGAACATGCCGAGCACGGCGACGAATGCTCCACCTGCGCGCTATTGCGCACCTACTTCGTGGTCGCCGACTGGTCGGGCATGGTGGTGGACGACGCCACCGACGCCTTCGCCAACCAGCTGCGCGACATGCTTGCCCGCATGAACGAGATCGGCGCGAAACCGGAACTCGAAGACGCGCTGATTTCCCGCGCTGCCGACGAGCACGGCACGCTTGACGAACGACGCGAACGACTGCGCGTGCAATGGCGGCTCGCCTTCGCGCTGCGTGCCGAATACAACCAGGCCATCAACGAGGCATATCCGGACCAATACCGTCTCGACGCCTCGCAGCTCATGATCGACGCCGCGGCCGCCGTGAACGAAGCCAAAACGTCCGACCTGCCGAAACTCGTCATCGTCGACGATTTCCAGGACGCCACACTCGCCGGCTTCGACTTTCTCACCGCATTGCGCAACCGTGGCGTGCGACTGCTGCTCGTCGGCAACCCCGACGAGGCGGTGCAGACGTTCCGCGGATCGTACCCTGAATATCTGTTCAACATGGCGCAATCGCGATTGGGCGCGCGACTGGTACGGCTGGAACCGTCCCATATGGCCGAAGGCACGGACCTGGCCGCGGTGGCGAGCCGCGTGAGCCTGACCATCGCCAGCACGGAATCGACCGACGACGCGCTGGCGAACCGCCCCGGCAAAATGCCGGCCATCGCCATACCGGAGACGCACGACGGCAGTCTTGAAGCCGCGATGTACCGTTCCACCGTCGAAGAACTCGACGACGTGGTGTGGAAAATCAAAACCGAACATCTCGAACACGGCCGCGACTGGAACGACATGGCCGTGATCGCCCACGACAACGCCACCGTGCGCACGTTCGGCGAACGGCTACGCGCCGACGGCGTGCCCGTACGCTATTCGAGCGTGACCCGCCCCCTCAAGGACGAACCGTTCGTGCAGGGCCTGTTCTCCATGATCGAACTGGCCGAACTGAAACGGCAAGGCATCGCCACCTCGTCCATGAACCTCGACACGGCCGGCGCATACGTGCGCTCACGCGTCGCATCGATTATGAACTCGCCGCTGATCACCACCCCCGGCGAACGTCCGGCTCGGCTGTGCGTGGTCGAATCGGCGATGAACGCGCTCGGCTCGCTGGCCACGGTTTTGCATGACGATACAGCCGATCCGACCACGTCCGACACGTCCGGACGCGCGCTGCTGCCACAGCTGATCGACGATTGGAACGATTACGTCGAAACCTTCCACACCGTACGCGTGGCGGCATCGGCGTCGGACACGGAAAACGCTGCCGACATGGGCCTGCCGGCAATCGACACCGACGACCGGCTGATGACGGGAGAGCGTGCCGCTGAGGACGCGGACGAACCATCCTTCGGCATGAACGCGCTGTACATCCTGCTATTGGAAGGCGACACCGACCGCGTGCTCGACGCGATCGCCTCCGTACTGGGCCGCAAAGACCCCCAAGCGCAAGCCTTCGCACGCCTGTGGAAAACGCTTGACGATACCCTGCGGTCGGAGGCACGCCTGACATCCCACGAACCGCAATACATGCTCGACTGTGCATGGCAGGCGTTCGGCAAAGCCGAAATCTGGCAGAAAACGGCGTTGCGCAACAACGCCGAAGGCCGCGCGGCCAACGACCGGCTCGACACCGCGATGCGCCTGTTCAGCTACGCGTCCGGCGGCGAATCGAACGGCGTGACGACAGCGCACACCATCGACGCGTTCATCGAACAGGTCCGCGCGCTCGCCATCGAAGCCGACTCCCTGGCGCACACCGCGCCGATCGATCAGGCCGTGACGCTCACCACGCCCGCCGGAGCTGCCGGAAAACATTGGAAACTCGTGTTCATGCCTGCGTTCCAACAAGGCCAATGGCCGAACCTCGCGCCGCGCAACACCCTGTTCGGCGGGGAGGAGCTCGCCGACATCATGCTGCATGGACGACTGTCCGACGACATCGTCACTTCCGCAGGCCGCGAAAACGCGCAGCTCGCCGCGGTGCTCGCCTCCGAACAGAAAAGCCTCCTTGTGGCGCTCACCCGCGCCGATGAGCGCGTGACGGTAAGCGCGGTCCTCAACGAAGACCATGTGCCGTCCGACTTCCTCTACGGCTACCTGCCGGAATGGTTCGACCGCGACCGGGATGCCGATGCGGAAACACGCGTGTACACGGCGGTCGGCGAGGCCGGCGAATACGCGGGACTGGAGGCCGACCCACGTGGCCTGGTCGCCGCCTCGCGAAGCGTGCTGGCCCATGCGCCGACCGATTCCCCCCAAGCGCGCGATGCCGCGCAAGCCTTGGCGTTGTTGGCATCGCATGGCATCGCCGCCGCGAATCCCGACAATTGGGCGTTCCTTACGGAACATGCGGGAGCCGACGATATGACGGAAATCGACGGCAAGATGGAATCTGACGGGAAAACGGAGCATGCCGACAAGGCGAAGCTTATCGAACAACCGGAATCCATCGAAAAAACAGACGGCCAATCCGACGTGGTCACCCTTTCTCCATCCGCCGTGGACAGTTTGTGGGCGTGCCCGGTGTGCTGGATGCTGGAGAACCGTTTCGCCGGCCCACGCATGGGCAGCGCGGCCACCAGCTTCGGCTCGCTCATCCACGCCGTCGCGCAACAGGCCACCGAAGCCGGCCTCGACCTGCCCCAAAACCACACCGCGGTAAGCGACGAGGACAACATCGACGAAATCACCCAATGGATGATCAGCCGATACAAGACCCTACGTGGCGACCTCAACGCCATCGACGACCCCGAGGAACGGTACAAGGCGCTCGGCAAGGACGCGAAAGCATCGGTCGCATTGCGCAACATCGCCACATATTTCGTCAAGTCGAACCGTACGGGATACCCGTCGAACAACACCGAAACCATCACCGTGGGAACATTGGACCATGCCGAAGCGGAACGGCAGTTCGCCGCGCAATTCGACTTCGACGACATCCTCGACGCCTACAACGCCATCGACGGCAACGCTCCGATCTCCCGCGACGAACTCATCGCCATCATGGGCGCGCTCGTCGGCGGCTGGCCGGAAACCGGCATGAGCGACCGGCTCACCGTACGCCTGTCGGGCAGAATCGACCGTCTTGAACACCGCCGTACCGCAGACGGCCGCGAACAGGTACGGCTGATTGACTACAAAACCGGCAAAGTGCCGAATGGACGCTCCCTGTTCAGCGACCTGCAGCTCGTCTGCTACCAGCTGGGCCTCGCATTCCCGGAACACGACGGAAAACGCGGCGCGCAGGCGATCGCAACCATGCCGGACATCACCCAAAGCGCCCTGTTCCACGTCATGGAATACGCGGCACCCGCGCCACGCAAAGGGCAAGGCGACGAAGCGTACCACCAGCAGGCGCTGTTCGCCGGCGGAAGCATCAACGCGGGCGATTTCATACCCCGCAAATACGTGCCCAAAATGGCCAGCGTCTTCACCAGCGGCCTCGACGACGTCGAACGGCCGGCGCAGGTCAGCGAAGAACATTGGAAGCAACTTCTGGAATCGCGGTCGAAGATGACGGTATGGTCGCTGACCATGATCTCCCGCGTCTTCTATGCGGCCGCGGCGAGCCGGGCCACCCGCATCACCGCGCGTCCGACCGTGGAACACGTCGGATACTGCAGAACGTACGGCAGTGGGGTCTGCCCGGCCTGCCAAGGCGAGCAGAACACCGTATTCGAAAGGACCGTGGCATGAACGGGAGCAACGGTATGAACGGAAGCATGTCAACGAACGGGGCCACAGCAAAGGGCGATGCGATGGGCACTGCGCCGGCCGCCACGCCGAAATTCACCGACAGTCCGGAACAGGCCGCCGTCATCCAAGCCCCCTCATACGAGGACGTGGTCGTGGTGGCGGGCGCCGGCTCCGGCAAAACCTACACCATGACCCGCCGCATCATCACCCTCATCGACCAAGGCATCAGTCCCGAGAAGATTCTGGGCCTGACCTTCACACGCAAAGCCGCCTCCGAACTGCTTTCGCGCGTTTCCGCTGCCGTGACGCGCAACCAGGCCGGACGTGGTACGCGCGTCGCCTTCCTCAAACCGGAAGTCTCCACCTATGACGCGTTCTTCCAAACCATCGTGCGCCAATACGGCCTGCTCGTCGGCTTCGACCAAAACACGCAGCCATTGAGCGAAGCCGGAGCGCTGCAGCTCATCCACACCGTGCTCGACAAGCACATGGACCAGCTCATGGCCTTCGACCAAGGCGGCGACGAACTCGGCAAATTCTCCACCATCGCCGGCAACGTGTTCACCCTATCCAACGCCATCGCAGGAGCCATGATCGGCAGCGACTGCACCAGCTTCGACGAAGCCGTGGAACGCGTGCGCGCATGGGATAAGGCGTTCGTGGCGCAAGTGGCCAAAGCGCTTGAAGACGAGGACGTTCCCGATGACGAGCCGAAAGTGGGCAAGGCTCCGAAACAGAAGAAAAAGGAATCCGACACCGCCTTCGAAGCGCGCAAACGCGAATACCGCGCCCAATGCCACCAACTGTGCGTCCACAACACCGCGAAGTTGGCCGGCACGGCCCGCAAACGCGACCTGCTACTCGACCTCGTGGCCGACTACCACGCCGAAAAACGCGCCCTCAACATGGCCGAATTCAGCGACTTCACCATCGCCGCATTCCAACTCGTCACCCGATTCCCCTCCATCGGAGCCACCTACCGCAAACGCTACACGCACGTGCTGCTTGACGAATACCAAGACACCTCCACCACGCAGGCGGCCCTCCTGACCGCACTGTTCCACGCCGATTCCACCCATCGCAGCGCGGTGAACGCCGTCGGCGACCCCTTCCAATCGATCTACGCATGGCGAGGAGCCAGCCCAGGCGCATTCCGCATGCTGCAACACGACTTCGGCCACGACGCCACCGACAAGCCCTACACGCTGACCGTCACCCGACGTAACTCGCGCATGGTGCTCGAAGCGGCCAACAATCTGACGAAACCATTGCGCCTGCCCGCCAGACGTCGCGGCAGCTCGCTTATGCGCGAAGTGGACGTGCCCCCGCTCGCCAACATCGACAATGCCCCCGAAGGTACGCTCGGCGTGCTCGGCTACGCCACATTCGGCCAGGAAATCGACGCCATCGTACGCTTCGCCAAACAAGCGATCGCACTGCACACGCCAACCGAAAACGAGCTCGCCGACGGAGCCAAAGACAACCGTCCGCACGTGGCGCTCCTGTTCCGCTCCAAAACGCAGATGCCAGCCTACGAGGACGCACTGGAACAAGCCGGCCTCACCACACTCGTCGTCGGCCAGGCCGCACTCCTGGAACGTCCCGAAATCAAAGACATCCTCGCCCTGCTGCACGTCGTATGCGACCACACCGACAGCGCCGCGCTCATGCGGCTGCTCGCCACGCCACGATTCGGTCTGTCCGCCGACGATCTGCAGGCGCTCGCCGGCATCGCCGAACGGCTCAACACCGCGCAACGCTACCGCGCGCTCGTGTCGGCCGGCATCGTGGAGGCGGATGCGAATCCGTCCGACGCCGACATCCGCGCCACCGTGCGCGCCTACCGCGACCAAGTGCCCAACGCCGTCTTCCTGATCGACGTGTTGCTGCGCGGCGATCTGCGGCACCTCGTCGACGGCGTATTGAGCCGTACGGGAGCCGCGAGCGTCATCCACGCCGGTCGCGTCATCCAACAGGTGCAGCGCACGGCCGGCCATCCGTTGCCGGAAGTGGTACGCACGGCCATCACCGCGCTCGGACTGGACATCGACCTGCTGCTCGCCGAACGGATGCGGCATCTGGATGCCGGCAATCGTGTCACATCGCATGCCGCTTCGTCACTCGACGCGATGCTGTCTCTGGTGGACACCTACTTGCAGGAAATCGCCGCGCAGGGCACGCCAAGCCTGCGCGCGTTCATCTCGTGGGTGGATTCGCTGCGTGACGTGTCCGACGACAACGCCACCGCACCAGATACCCCCGTCGATGTGGTGCTCATGACCGTGCACCAGTCGAAAGGCCTGGAATGGGACGCCGTGGCCGTGGTCGGCATGCGCGACGGCACCTTCCCGTCCAGTCAAGGCGACCGCCTGAGCGTCAAAACGGACGAAGACCATCCGGGCGGTCGGCGCGACGGCGTATGGGAGCCGCCGGAATACTTCGAAAAAGCCCACACTTGGCTGGAAGACCCGTCCGCGGTGCCGGTTCCGGTGCGCGCCGACGCGGATATCCTGCCACGATTCCCGCACGACGCGCCCATCGGGGGCAATCCCGTGGAATCGCTCGACGGATTGGACGATGCGGAAGTGATCGACGACGAGGTGTTCGGCACCTTGCGAACCATGGCCGTCGACGATATGGAAGGAATGGATCCGGCAAGCCTGTACCTGACGCAACAGGAGGAATACGGCCGCCGACTGCACGCCGACGAACGCCGTCTCGCCTACGTGGCGTTGACGCGCGCCCGCTACGAGGCGCTGCTCGTATACAGCGGATGCAACGAGACGAGCCGCGACTCCCGCCTGGCGGAGGGAAAGAAAAGCGCCGCGCCGTCGAATTTCTGGCTGGAGACGCGCGATTCGATGAACGGAATCGTCACCGCGGTACGCGAACCGGACAACCTGTCCGACGATGTGGACGGCTCCCCGCACACGCTGGGACTTGACCTGCCCGACGGCTATTTCGTAGGCGAACACGCCCGCGATTTCGAGAATGCCGTGGTGGGCGATGCGTGGAACACGCCGCTCGAACCGGTCTCGGACGACCATACTTTGCCTTGGCCGTGCGATCTGAGCGCCGATGTCGCCGACAGGCTGCGTGCCGCGGCCGAACAGGTACGTGCCGTCGAATCCGACGAACCGAATATCGCTGAATCCGCGGGAACGCAGGGCGACGTTGCCGATGAATCCGCCACGCCATCGCCGGAAACCGGAAACTCACTGCTGCGTCTCGCCAAACTGCTCGTCGCCGACGAACATCTCATGCCGGAACCGGACGTGGCTGACGCAGGCGAATCGCAGGACGCCTTCGACGAGGCCGTGCGTGCCAAAGGCGAATGTATCCTTGCTGCCGGCCGCCAAAACGTCACCTCGCTGCAAGCGCGCGCCGGCTCCATGGGCGAGCGTGACTCCCGCGCCTACTGGCGTGGTCTGGTCCGTCCGATTCCGCACGTCGCCTCGCCGGCGGCACAGCTCGGCACGCGGTTCCACGCATGGGCTGAGCGTTTCATCATGGCGGATGCGGACGTCGACGGCATCGGCGGTACGGAAGGTGCTGCCGGTATGGCCGCGCAGTCGCGTGCGGAACTGATCGCATTGATAGGTGATACGCAAGTCGACGCGGACAACGGCGGCGTGCAATCGCAGGACGCACCATCGCAGAACGCACCATCGCAGGACGCCCAATTGCGAGACGAACGGAAACTGGCCGCTTGGCAGCGTCGTCTCGTCGCCTCGCCGTGGGCAAAACGACGTCCAGCATGGGCGGAACGCCAGCTCGTCGTCGACATGCCCCAGCTCGGCACCATCGTCAACGGCAAACTCGACGCGGTGTTCTTCGGCGGTCTCGACGAAACGGACGAGACGAAACGCTACACCGTGGTCGATTGGAAAACCGGCGTAAAACCACGCAAACCGGACGAAATCAAGGAGAAGCTCGCACAGCTTGACCTGTACCGCCTGCTGCTCGCGGCGATGGAAGGGGTGCCGTTGGATGCAATCGACGCCTGTCTCTACTATGTGAGTGAGCCTCACGAGGCCGATCGGGAGCTTGACGCCCTCGACAAAACAGAAGAAGAGATCCTTGCCGAGTTGAGCTACGGAATTCCGCAGCAATCCGACAACGACTAGTGCCGGTGCGCAATGGCTCCTTGACCGAAGAAAGCGGGGGAGCGGCGCTTTCCGGCCTGCCTGCGGGAGAAACCGCTATGCAGGCAGCGTTGTGGAGGAACGCCGCTACCCTCGTGCAGCATGTGTGGGCGGGCGCACATGCCGGACGCAACGACAGTTAAGGAGTGTTTGATATGGCTGCGAACAGCGCAACCGCAATCCCGAACGCCGGCATGGGTGCCGGAACAAACAACGCATCGGCAATCGTCTTCCGTCCCATCGTCTGGGGCGATCTGGACGCGGTGGTCGACCTGTTCGACCGTACCTGGCCGCAGGATGTGGACAAGGTCGGCGCGGACATGTCGCGGCTGATCTCCCGATATTTCGTGCTGCACTACCTGCTGCCGACCACGTTCGCCAACGGCGCGTTCGCCGCCGACGGCACACTCGCGGGCGTCACGTTCATCCGCGTCGCCGGCGAGGCGCCGCAGCTCGACGAAATCGAAGTCGGCGAGGAAATGAAGGCCTTGGAACGCCGCATCGACGCCGATCCGGAGGCCGCCAAGCATATGGCGGCGCTGAAATCCGGCTTCTCGGTGGAACTCGATCTGGAACGCGAAGGGCGCGCCAACGAAACCACCATGGGCGAGCTGGAACTGTTCATCGTCAACCCCGACGTGCGCGGCCACGGTGTGGGCGGGCAGCTTTGGAGACGCATGCAGGAGCATTTCGCCGCATGGGACGTGCCCGCGTTCTACCTGCACACCGATTCCGACTGCGACGTGAGCTTCTACGACCACAAGGGGTTGGACTGCATCGCGCACCGCACGGCAAGCGAGACGGTCGCCCGGCTCGGCGGCAGCGCCGACGGCGAAGTGCCGCCACTGTTCGACGACATGTTCATCTACCGGGGAAAGGTGACGGCGTGACGAGCGCGAAACCGCAATCGCAATCGCACGAACCGCACGAATCGCAGAAAACGCAATCGCCATACGCGCAGCTTTTCCGCATTCCCGGCACGAAGGCGTTCTGCGTGTCCGGAGCCATCGCGCGACTGCCGATGTCCATGATGGGCCTCGGTATCGTGCTCGCGCTCAACCACATGTACGACAATTGGACGATCGCCGGCGTGATGAGCGCCGCATACGTGCTCGCCACCGCAGCCGTCACACCGTTGTACGCGCGCCTGTTCGACCGGTTCGGCCAGCGCAAGGTCGGTCCGGTGATCCTGACGGTGCAGGTCATCGTCATGCTGGGCTTCGCGTTCGCCGCACTGATGCGCGTGCCGATTCCGCTGCTGTTCGTACTGGCCGTGGTCATGGGTATGACGCAGTTCGCGTTCGGCGCGCTCGTACGTACCCGTTGGGCGTATGTGCTCGACCGCGCCGGCAAGGGGGAGCTGCTCAACACCGCGTACGCGCTCGAATCCGCCATCGACGAAATCGTATTCATCTTCGGACCGATTCTGGCGGCGTTCCTGGCCGCGTCCGTGCACCCCGTATCGCAGCTGTTCGTGCCGACCATCGCCTGCGCGGTCGGCGGTGCCGTGTTTTTCGCGCTGCGCGACACGCAGCCGCCGGTATTGCGCGAAATCACGGTCGTCGCGGCCGATGCCGACGATGCGGACGTGCGATTGGCGGCCGCTGGTGCCGCTGCGAACGGTACTGCTGGTACCGCTGCTTCCGCGAATCGTTTCGACCTCGACCGGCTCAAGACGGACGGCCGCGACCGCAACAAGCGCAATGTGCTCACCTATGCGGGCGTGCTGCCGCTCCTCGCCGTGTTCATCGTGTTCAACATGGCGTTCACCGCGTTCGACACGTCCATGACCGCCGTCATGAAATCGCTGCACCTCGACTCCGTGCTCGGCGTGCAGCTGGCCATGCTGGCCGTCGGCTCCTGCATGGGCGCGCTGGTCTTCGGCTCGCGCGAGCTCAAAGGCTCCCGCTGGCGTCACATGATCATGTTCCTCGCCTTGATGACCGTCGGCTTCGTGGTGATCCACCTGTGCCAGGGCAACCTGATCGTGATGGGACTGGTGGAGATCCTCACCGGCCTGACCATTTCGCCGGTATTCGCCTCCGGCAACCTCCTCGTCAAGGAGACCGTGCCCGAGGAATCGCTCACCGAAGGCCTGTCCTGGGTGAGCACCGCCGGCACGATGGGTGCGTCGTTCGGCTCCATGATCACCGGCATCGTGCTCGACCATTTCAATCCAAGCGTGGGATTGAGCCTGCCCGCCGTGTTCGTGGGCTGTTCGATTCCGTTCGCGCTGATTGGCTGGCTGCTGGCGCGTCGCCGCGGCTGACCGACGTTCGATCGTCAAGCGTCATAGCCGCCTGCCTCCGCGTCGAAGCGTCTCTTTAGATTCATAAGTGGAACACGTTATGGACGCGGACACGCGATTTCGAACACATGCGCACGGCAAACGTACGACATGCGCAACATGCGCGTCCGCGAAAACATCAAGGAGCTGCAATGATCAAGGTTTCCGTAGTCGGTGCCAAGGGCCGTATGGGCTCGCACGTGGTCGACGCCGTCAATGCCGCCGCCGACACCGAACTCGCGCTCGCGCTCGACACAGGCGACGACCTGGCCGCAATTACCCCCGAAAACACCGACGTCGTGGTGGAATTCACCGTGCCGAGCGTGTCGCTGGGCAATGTGCTCGCCCTCGTCAAGCAGGGCGTCGACGTGGTGGTCGGCACCACCGGCTGGACCGAAGAGAAACTCGACCAGGTGCGTGCCGCGCTCGCAGCAGCTCCGCGTGAGGGCCAGAGCGTGTTCATCGCGCCGAACTTCGCCATTTCCGCGGTGCTCGCCGACCATTTCGCAAAGGTCGCGGCACCGTACTTCGAATCCGCCGAAGTCATCGAACTGCACCACCCGACCAAGGTGGACGCTCCGTCCGGCACCGCTTTCCACACTGCGCAGGGCATCGCCGAAGCGCGCAAGGCGGCCGGCTTGGGTCCGGTTCCGGACGCCACCGAAACCGACGGCGGTTCCCGAGGCCAGGTGGTGGACGGCATCCACGTGCACGCTGTGCGTCTTCGCGGCCTCAACGCCCACGAGGAGGTGCTGTTCGGCAACTCCGGCGAACAGCTGACCATCCGCGCCGACAGCTTCGACCGCATCTCCTTCATGCCGGGCGTGCTGCTGGCCGTGCGCAAGGTCTCCACCGGAACCTATCCGGGCCTGACCGTCGGCCTCGACCACTTCCTCGACCTGTAATCGTATTTTTTTCAAACTGCCGACGGGTGCATGTGTCTCCCGTCGGCAGTTTTTTATGGCGGATCTGTTCCGATTATTTGGCAAGGCGTGCGATGGCGGCGCTGACTTCCGCCAGCTTTTCGTCGGCGACGGTACCGCCCTCCGCCGCGGCTTTGGCGACGCAATGGTGCAGATGGTCGTCGAGCAGCAGTAGCGCCACCGACTTCAGCGCGCTGTCCGCTGCGGAAATCTGCGTCAGAATGTCGATGCAGTATTCGCCGTTTTCCGTCATCTGCCGAATGCCGCGCACCTGCCCTTCGATGCGATTCAATCGTGCGATGATCCTCTTCTGGTCGCTTGCGTACCCATGTTGTGTGGCGTTCATATCGTCCTCCTCGCTGCGCTGAAAATTTTATCTACGGCTGAAGTTTGCTCGTCCTTCTTGCCAATATACCCTATAGGGGTATATTGTGATGGTGTTTGCCGAAATCGAAAGCCAATTACGGACGGAAGGCGGCTGGAATATGCACATCGCAATCGCGCTTATTATGGCGCTGCTCGTCACGGCGGGCGTGCTGTGGTTCTTCTTCGCACCGCGCAAAGCGTATCGTGCGCCGTTGCGCGACGGCGTGCAGGAAGCGGTCGTCGAAGTCAAAGGCGGGTATAACCCAGCCGTCATCGAAGCCGAAGCGGGCATGCCGTTGCGGCTGATCTTCGATCGCAAGGAAGACGGCGAATGCTCGTCGCATGTCGTGTTCTCCGATTTCGGGGTCGATCTTGCGTTGCCCGCCTTCCGCACGACCACGCTGACGCTTCATCCCGACCAGCCGGGCGAGTATCCCTTCGCATGCGGTATGAACATGCTGCACGGCACGTTGCGCATACTGCCGGGAAAGCATGCAAGTGTCGGTGCCGCCGCCGGTTCCGCGGTTGGTTCCGTCGGCGCCAGTATGTCCGATTCCGGCGATTCGGACATTCGCTCGACTGCTGACGGTGCCCACGCATCCGGTTCCGCGGAAACAGGCGTGCAATGCGCGCAAAAAGGCGCCGTCCAAACGTCCGGTTCGGGTGATTCGGGCAAATCGCGCGGATCGGAATCGGAAATTCGCGCCCTCATCACCCGTCTTATCGTGGCGGCCGTCTGCACGATTCCGGTATTCGGCTCCACCATGCTCATGCTGTATCCGATGCCGAACTGGCTGCAGTTCCTGCTGATGCTGCCGATTGTCGGCTATGCGGCATTGCCGATTTTCCGCAGCGGTTTCGCCGCGATCGCCCACCGCTCGCCGGAGATGAACGCGCTCGTCAGCCTTGGTGCGCTGGCCGCATTCGCCTACTCCTGCGTGGTCACCTTCGCGCCGAACGTCCTGCCCGAGAACGCGCGCGAACCGTATTTCGAAGCGGTCGGTGTGGTCGTCACGCTTATGCTTGTCGGCCAGCTGCTCGAAGCGCGCGCCCGCAAAGGCACCGGTGAAGCCATGCGCGCATTGGCGGGTCTGCAACCGAAAACCGCCCGCGTGGTGCGAGACGGCAAGGAAACCAGCATCGCCATCGATGACGTGCGCGTCGGCGACATCATCGCCATCCGTCCCGGCGAGCAGCTGCCGGTCGACGGCATCGTCATATCCGGCACTTCCACCGTGGATGAGTCGATGATCACCGGCGAAGCCATGCCGGTCGCCAAAACCGAGGGCAGCGAAGTGACGGGTGCCACCATCAACGGTGGTGGCTCGCTGCGCTACCGCGCCACGAAAGTCGGCAAGGACACCGTGCTCGCGCAGATCATCGGCATGGTGGCCGCCGCACAAAGCTCGAAAGCCCCCGTGCAACGATTGGCGGACCGTATCTCCGGCATATTCGTGCCGGCCGTGGTACTCATCGCCGTATGGTCGTGCGCGCTGTGGTTCGCGTTCGGCCCCGAACCACGTGTCACGCACGCGCTGGTCGCCGCGGTATCGGTGCTGCTGATCGCCTGCCCGTGCGCGCTCGGACTGGCGACTCCGTTGTCGGTGACGGTCTCGACTGGCCGCGCGGCTCGCATGGGGGTGCTGGTCCGTTCCGCCGAAGCGTTGGAAACGTGCGGTAAAGTCAACGCCGTCGTATTGGATAAGACCGGCACGATCACCGCCGGCAAACCCACCCTTACCGATGTGCTGCCGTTGGGCGTGTGGCATCGGCGTCCCGATGATTTGCTGACGATTGTCGCCGCCGCCGAACGCGATTCCGAACACCCGCTCGCTGCTGCGATCGTTGCCGCAGCTGCGGAAAAAGCCGACGTCGCGGACGTTGCGGAACTCGCGCAAACCACCGATTTTCAGGCGATTGCCGGCCGTGGCGTCACCGCGCGTGTCACCTTCCGCGGTCTGCCGCACACCGTCGCCGTTGGCAACACCGACCTGATCGACGACCTTGACGTCGACATGCCCGACGTTACGTCCGATACCTCCGAAATTGTCTCCGAGACCATCCACGATACGAACCTCGACGCCATCATCGCCGACATGGAACTCCTGTCGCAGCAAGGCAAAACGCCGATCCTAGCGGCCATCGACGGCCATCTCGCCGGCATCGTCGCCGTCGCCGACGTGCCGAAAGCCGACTCGCGCCAAGCCATCGAACTGCTCCGCAAACGTGGCGTCGAAGCCGTCATGCTCACGGGAGACAATCCGACCACCGCACGCGCCATCGCAAGCCAGGTCGGCATCGACGAACGTCATGTGATCGCCGGCGTGCGGCCGGAACGCAAGGCCGACGAAATCGCAAAACTCCAATCGCAAGGCTATACGGTGGCGATGGTCGGCGACGGCATCAACGACGCGCCCGCCCTCGCCCGAGCCAACGTCGGATTCGCCATCGGCACCGGCACCGACGTGGCCGTCCAATCCGCGGATGTGACACTGATGGGCGGATCGCTCATGGGGCTCGTGCACGCGCTCGACCTGACGCATGCCGCCATGCGCAACATCGCGCAGAACCTCGGCTTCGCACTCGGCTACAACAGCATCGGCATCGCGATCGCGGCCGGCGTGCTGTATCCGTTCACCGGAACGCTGCTGAATCCGACGATCGCCGGCGCCGCGATGGCGTTCTCGTCGTTGTGCGTGGTGACGAACGCAAGCCGGCTGCGCCTGTTCGATCCGGACGCGGAGGCGGCGAAAAACAAGACGTATCGGGTGCGCAAGCCCGATCCGAGCAAAAATAATGGCAACCAGCACAGTCGGAAAGGAACGATCATGGGACTGTTCAGCGATCACAAGGCCAAGAAGGAAGACGAGAACATGGGCGCGATGGGCGCCGGACACTGCTGCGGCGGTCATGACGGCCACGGCATGGCTTCGAATATGGGCGATTCCGCGGCGAACGTTGCGAAGGACCCGGTTTGCGGCATGAGCGTCGATCCGGCCACCGCGGCCGCGACCCGCGAATACGGCGGCGTCACCTACTACTTCTGCAACCCCGGTTGCGCCGACAAGTTCGCCCAGAACCCGGCCGCCTACCTGGGCTGAGACCTGATTCTCGTCCGTCCCCAATCTGCCGACATCGAATGACATCCGGCCGTCGGCGGGTTGGGGATTTTTGTTGAATGGTTGATTTATGGATTCCGATTCACGGACGAACGATAAGATTCCCCTCCCGCACTCCGGAGAGCGCGTCCCGCCCCGCTACAAACGTGCGCGTGACGACGCCGTTAAGCGTCATGCCATCGCAGGCGCAGATCGGATTGCGGCTTTCCAAAGCGGTAGCATCTACAACAAACCGTTCGTACGGGCGAATAATCGCCAAATCGGCCCGCAATACCGGCGTTATATCGCCACGATCGTCAAGTCCCACAAGCCGTGCGGTGTTGCACGACATCCACCGCACGACGTCGGCCAAACTCAAGCCGCGCCGCATCGCACCCGTCAACACCGCGCGGAATCCGACCTGCAGACTGGAAACGCCACCCCACGCGGTGGCGAGCGTGCCGGCTTTCATATCCGCGCTGGCCGGGGAATGATCGGTGACGACACCATCCAACGTGCCGTCGGCAAGCCCCGCCCATAGCGCGTCCTGCTCATGCAGATCACGAATCGGCGGACAGCATTTGAACGCGGTGGCGTTGTCGGGAATATGGTCGCAATCCAACGTGAGGTAATGCGGACAGGTCTCCGCGCTGACCGGCAGTCCTTCGGCCTTCGCCCGCCGCAGCACGTCCACGCTCAGACCGCTGGACACGTGCAGAATATGCGTGCGGCAGCCGGTGCGTGCTACCAGCCGTACGATCTTGCGCACCGCGTTCGCCTCGCATTCGGCCGGGCGTGACGCCTCGAAACTGCGATAGGACGCATCCACGTGCCCGTCATACCGCATCAAATCGTCCGGATCCTCCGCATGGCAGACAAGCAGCCCGCCGAACGAAGCGATTTCGCGCATCGCGCGTTCCAGTTCCTCATACGACAGCGAACCGTATTCGTCAACGCCGCTGGGGGAGAGGAAGCATTTGAAACCGAACACCCCGCATCCCATAATTCCCGAAGCCGCCCCAGATTCGACGCGTCCACACCGCCCCAGAAGCCAACCCGCACATACGATTCATGCAATGCGCATGACCGTTTGCTGCGCAACGCCTCGACGGTGAGCGTCGGCGGAACGGAATTGAGCGGCATGTCCAATATGGTGGTCATGCCTCCGGCCGCGGCCGCCCGGGTGGCGCATGCGAAACCCTCCCATGCGGTGCGGCCCGGCTCGTTGATATGCACGTGAGTGTCGACGATGCCGGGAATCAGTATTTCGTCGTTACGCAGCTGGATGGTTTCGACCGCGTCGATAGGCGCCCGTCCGTTCGCGCCGGGACCGTTCGAATCAGACGCGACCGATGCGATACGCCCGTCCCGTACGACGACGGTACCGTATGTTTCGACGCCATGCGTCAGTATGGTGCCGTGGATGGCCAAATCCGCACGCGGACGGTCGTGCTCGAAATCGTTGCCGAAGTCGTTCCCGTATCCCTGTTCAAAATCGCGCCCGTAATCATGGCCGTGACCATCCACGCCTGTTCCATCCATGCCATGCGCCTCCTCGCGTGATGACTTTGGTTGGGCTCGACGCCCTTCCTGCTTCAAGACTACGCGATGCCGCGTTCAACAGTGTTCGCAGCAGTCGGGGATTTTGTTGCCGCGTTAGTCGCCCATTTCGCTGGTTTGGCACCGTTTCTTCTATGCCGAATCCGCCCGATATGCGATGTTGATTGTGTGGGGTAATCTGTTTTTGCCATGGTCGGTCATCTCCTGATGGTGGGTCGCGTTGCCAAGAGGCGCCGCCACTGCCTGTGATGGATGCATTTCAGTGCTTACGGCATCTGAAATTCTTCATTCGTCGTGACAGTTGTCGGCGGCCAAACCTGGTGAAACCCGGAAAGCAAGGGGTAGCATCGTCAGGAGAGCGGATGCGCCGCGTGAGAATGTACTGCAGGGAAGGGCGATGAGCGTGACTTCTGGAATTATGCTTTCAGACAATATGGGGGCTTTGAAGGACGCCATGGACGAGGAAGGCAATGCTGCCGCGGACCTCGGCTTGGTGGCGCGCATCCGGGAATCCTTCGATTCGCTGACTGCGACGGAACGTGAGGCCGCGCAGTTCATTCTGGGTCATCTGACCGACGTGCTGGTCTGCAATTCCGTGGAATTGTCGCAGTTGAGCGGCATCTCGCAGCCGACGCTCAGCCGCCTGTATCGCAAGCTCGGCTATGCGAACGCGGGCGAATTCAGACGTGACGTGCGTCGCGTCCATCGTCCTGGCTCTCCGGAGCTTTCACGGCACACCCAGTGCGACGATTTGGTCGCCGACCATCTGCGCCGTGACGAGGAAAGCCTGAAACGCACGTTTGAAGGCATCGACCGCGCGCAACTGTCATCCGCATGCCAAGCCATGGCCACGGCCCCGCATGTGGCGGTGGTCGGGTACCGCAGCAGCTATCCCGTGGCGCTGCACATGCGCGAACAGCTGATGCGGCTACGCGGAAACGTTGATATTCTGCCGAATCCAGGCCAGTCCATAGCCGAAGATCTGGTTGATTATGCGGCAGGCGACGTAATCGTCATCATCGGCGTGGGCCGGCGTCTTCCCTTCTTCTCGCGGCTCATCGACGTGATGCTTGAGCGCGGCCTGACCGTGGTGGTGATTGGCGACATTTCGGCGCGCAACGCCGTCATCGGCCGTAACGTCGCCTTCTTCAAAGTGGTGCTGAACTCCCACGTGCTGACGAGCTTCACCGCGGCGTTCGCCCTGATCGCCCTGATGGTGGACGAAGTCGGAAAATGCCTCGTCGATACCGAAGACGAGGTGCACGCGCGTATCGAAGGCATCAACGATTGCTTCGATGCGCTCAATGAGCTTGAAGATTGATAGGGAAAATCTAGGCGCGGCACGTCCCGTTGGAACGGCGGTAAACGGAAGTGGAAGCGGGAATGGGAACGGAATGAATTCAAAACGAAACATGCTGGTGTACGACCGGTCCTCCACCGGATTGTGGGTGGCTTTGATCTTCCTCGTATCGCTGAATCTGCGGCCCGCCATCGCCGCCGTCGGGCCGGTCCTCGCCCAAATGGGAACCGACCTTGCGTGGGGTGAGGGCGTGCAGGGCGTATTGACGGCGATTCCGCTGATCGCCTTCGCCGCGGTCAGCCCGCTGGTCACGTTCCTTGCACGCCGCATCGGCATCGACATGTCGATTCTGCTGGCCCTGCTGTGCATCGCGGCGGGCGACGCCATCCGCTCGTTCGGCGGCGGCGTTGGCATCTGGCTGGGCACGGTGGTGTTCGCTTCCGCCATCGCCGTCGGCAACGTTCTGGTTCCGGTAATCGCGAAACGTGACTACGCCGGCCATGTCGCGATGGCGACCGGCGTCTATTCCGGCTGCATCACCGCCGGCAGCGCCACCGCAGGTTTGCTGTCCGCGCCGCTTGCGCAGATGTGGGGCGGTTGGCGTGCGTCACTCGCCTTCTGGAGTGTGCCTCCGCTGGTTGTCGCCGCGCTGTGGGCGTTGCGTATCCTGCACAATCGCAAAGTCGTTATCGCTTCCGCCGGCGGCACCATCGAAACCAGCGATACTGGCGATATCGATGATATTGGCGATCGCAGCACGACGGCCAACGCACAAAACCCGCATTCCGCACAGCGACCGGCATGTTCCACGCAATCGTCGCATGGCGTGTTCGCCCGCGTGCTGCGCCGTCCGATGACGTGGTACGTGACGGCCTTCATGGGACTGCAATCATCCGCCTTCTACACCATGTCCAACTGGATGCCGTCCATCTCGGCGTCCATCGGCTACGATGCCTCCACCGCCGGCGTGCATCTGTTCATCTTCCAAGGCATCGGCATCCTTTCCGGCTTGGTCATTCCTAAGCTCATGAACGTGCGCGGCAACCAGGTCTGCGCGGCGCTCACCGCCAGCGCTCCCATGCTGATCGCCGGCCTTGGCATGCTGCTGCTGCCGCATCTCATGCCGGTATGGGCGTTCGTCGGTGGTTGCGCGCAGGGCGCTTCGCTGGTCGTGGCGCTCGCACTGATCGCGCTGCGCGGGCATGACAGCGCCGAAACCGTGGTGCTGTCGGGCGTCGCGCAGTCGTTCGGCTATCTGATCGCGTCGCTCGGCCCGCTTATGTTCGGCGTGCTGGTCCAGGCCACTGGCGGCCACCATGTGCCGCTGATGGTGTTCACGTTCGTCGCTTTCCTGCAGTGCGTCGTCGCGGTCATCGTCGGCAGGCCTTCCAAAATGTGACTTTTCGCATCTCGCGAAATCGAAAGCGTCCGCAGAGGGAAGTACCGTTAGCCGTATGACAAGCCCTAAGACTGACGACGGTACAATGCATCTGCTCGATCCTGCTCCCTTCGGACGTATCCTTCCGGCCATGGTCACCCCCATGAAGGCTGACGGAGCCGTAGATTTCGAAGCCGCGCAACAGCTGGCGAGGCAGCTCGTGGCGGATGGTGCCGACGGTCTTGTGGTCAACGGCACCACCGGCGAATCTCCGACCACCCACATGGAGGAGAAGGTCGAACTGGTTCAGGCCGTCAAGGAAGTCGTGGACGTGCCGGTCATTTCCGGCGCCGGTTCCAACGACACCGCGCACACCGTGCGCATGGTGGAGCAGACCCAGGAGGCGGGCGCCGACGCGGTGCTCGTGGTCGCCCCGTATTACTCCCGTCCGTCGCAGGAAGGCGTGTTCCGCCACTACAAGGCGGTCAACGATTCCGCGGACAAGCCGATCATCATCTACGATGTGCCGGGCCGTACCGGACTGCACATCCAGCTGGAAACCTACCGTCGTCTGGCCGAACTCGACCACGTCAAGGCCGTCAAGGACGCCACCGGCGACATCGCAGGCGCGGTGCGCAAGCGCATGGAGACCGGTCTGACCTGGTATTCGGGCGATGACGGCCTGTTCCTGCCGTTCCTGTCCGTCGGCGCCGTCGGCATCATCTCTGTGATCGCACACGCGGCCGCCGGTCCGATGCGTGACCTCGCCAACGCGTTCGATCGTGGCGATATCCACGAAGCGCAGCGCATCTCCGTGCAGCTGGCGCCGCTCGTCGAAGCGATGAACGGCAATGGCTTCCAGGCCGTGATGGCCAAAGCCTCGCTGAAGGTGCGTGGAATCCTCGACTCCACCGAAATGCGCCTGCCGAACGTCGGTCCGGGCGAAGCGGAACTCGTGCGCGCGGAAAAGGGCATGCGCGCCGCGGGACTGCTGTGAACCGAATCGCATGATGCGACTGGCCTGTCGCGCATGAACGCCGGCAGGCACCCAAATTCCTCGTTTCCGCATAGGCGGAGACAATTAGTAATAGAAATCCAACTAGGAAATGGCTACAGAAGAAACCACAAAGACAACAACACACAAGCGCGGCAGCAAGGCTGCCAAGCGCACTGAAACCGCAGTCAAGGCATCCAAGACCACCAAGGCCGCGAAGTCCGAGAAGACCGCCACCAAGAAGGCCAAGTCCTCCACCCGCAGCCGTGGCAACGGTGGCTCGCGCAACGGCGGCTCCCGTGGATCCCGTGGCGGCAACGGTTCGAACTGTCGCCCGTCGCATTCCGCGCCGCAATCCACCGCGCCCCAGCAGGACGAAGTGCTGATCGCCCCGCCGAAGTACCGCAAGGGCTCCATGCGCATCGTGCCGCTCGGCGGTCTGGGTGAGATCGGCCGCAACATGAACGTGGTCGAATACAACGGGCATATCCTGCTCATCGACTGCGGCGTGCTCTTCCCGGAAGAGGAGCAGCCGGGCGTGGACCTCATCCTGCCTGACTTCCACTACATCAAGGACCGTCTCGACAAGGTCGAGGCGCTCGTGCTCACCCACGGCCACGAAGACCACATCGGTGGCGTGCCGTACCTGCTCAAGCTCCGCCCGGACATTCCGCTGATCGGTTCCAAGCTCACCCTCGCCTTCGTTGAGGCCAAGTGCAAGGAACACCGCATCAACCCGACGCTCGTCGAGGTCAAGGGACGCGACAAGCTCAAGGTCGGCCCGTTCAACCTGGAATTCGTGAACGTCACGCACTCCATTCCGGACGCGCTCGCCGTGTTCGTGCAGACCCCCGCCGGCTCGCTCATCGACACCGGCGACATCAAGCTCGACCAGCTGCCGCTCGACCACCGCATCACCGATCTGGTGGAATTCGGCAAGCTCGGCGAAAAGGGCGTGGACCTCCTGATGATGGACTCCACCAACGCCGAGGTCCCGGGCTTCGTCAAGCCGGAGACCTCCATCGGTCCGGCGCTCGACCAGGCGTTCGCACAGGCCACTCGCAAGATCATCGTGGCCAGCTTCTCCAGCCACGTGCACCGCGTGCAGCAGGTCGTCGACGCGGCCCACAAGTACGGCCGCAAGGTCGTGTTCGTCGGACGTTCCATGGTCCGCAACATGTCCATCGCAGCAGATCTGGGCTACCTGCGTCTGCCCGAGGACACCGTCATCGACCTGAAGCAGGCCCATGACGTGCAGGACGACAAGCTCGTCTACATGTGCACCGGCTCCCAGGGCGAGCCGATGGCCGCGCTCGGCCGCATCGCCGACGGCAACCACCGCGACATCACCATCAACGAGTTCGACACGGTGATCCTCGCCAGCTCCCTGATCCCAGGTAACGAGCATGGCGTCTACAAGGTCATCAACAAGCTCGTGCAGCTCGGAGCCCGCGTGGTCAACCGAGACAACGCCGCCGTGCACGTCTCCGGCCACTGCAACGAAGGCGAGCTGCTGTACATGTACAACATCGTCAAGCCGAAGTGCGCCATGCCTATCCACGGCGAAAACCGCCACTTGGTGGCCAACGGCATGATCGCCGTCAAGACCGGCGTCGATCCGCAGAACGTCGTGCTGGCCGAAGACGGCGACGTCGTCGACCTGTACCACGGCCAGGCCGCGGTCGTTGGCTCCGTGCCGTGCGGCTACGTCTACGTCGATGGCGATTCCGTCGGCGAACTGACCGACGAAGAACTCGAGAAGCGCCGCATCCTCGGCACCGAAGGCTTCGTGTCCAGCTTCGTGGTCGTCGACACCGAAACCGCGGATGTTATCACCGGCCCGAAGATCTACCTCAACGCGGTCGCGGAAGACGAAAGCGAGTTCGACAAGGTCCGTCACCAGATCGTCGAGCAGCTGCAGGACGCGATGATGCAGGGCACGCGCGACACCTACAAGCTGCAGCAGATCATGCGACGCACGCTCGGCGGCTGGGTGGCACGACAGCTGCACCGCAAGCCGATGATCGTCCCCGTCGTCGCCGACATCGCGCAGGACGTGGACGACGCGATGGGACTGAACGCCGCGAAATAAGCCGTAAATTTACCATAAATTGAATCAAGGCGACGTGATCGGCACAACTGATCGCGCCGCCTTCTGTTACCAGAAAGAAGGAGTGACATGCCAGGAGCAAACCTCACCCGAATCGAAGCGGAAGAACGCAAAAGCATCATCGCCGCGCCAATCCATTACACGGTCAAGCTTGACCTGACCCGCGGAGCCAAGGATTTCGGCTCCGAAACCACCATCACCTTCGACGCGAAGCCGGGGGAGTCAAGCTTCCTTGACCTCATCGCCAACGAAGTCAGCGAAATCACCCTCAACGGTGAAACCCTCGACCCGGCTGAAGCGTACGTGGACAGCCGCATCGAGCTGAAGGGCCTCAAGGAGCACAACGAGGTCACCGTCAAGGCGATGTGCCAGTACTCCAACACCGGCGAAGGCCTGCACCGCAGCGTCGACCCGTCCGACGGCAACGTCTACCTGTACACCCAGTTCGAAGTGCCGGACGCCCGTCGCGTCTACGCCGTGTTCGACCAGCCTGATCTGAAGGCCGTGTTCGATTTCTCCGTGCTCGCAGCCAAATCCTGGATCGTCACGTCCAACATGCCCACCGCCTCCGTGACCGACAACGAAACCGTCACCGAGGAAGGCACGCTCGGCGATCACGCCGCCGAAACCACCAAGCTGTGGGTGTTCGAGCTGACCCCGACCATGAGCTCCTACCTCACCGCCATCTGCGCCGGACCGTACGCCGAATGGCACACCGAATACGCCAATGAGGACGGCCGCACCGTGCCGATGGCCATGTACTGCCGCCAGGCGCTCGCCAAGGCCTTCAGCAAGGACGTCGACTACCTGTTCGACATCACCAAGAAAGGCTTCGCCTTCTACGCCAAGACCTGGGGCGTGCCGTACCCGTACGCCAAGTTCGACCAGATCTACGTGCCGGAATACAACGCCGGCGCCATGGAGAACATCGGCATGGTCACCATCCGCGACCAGTACGTGTTCGAATCCAAGGTCACCGACGCCTATGCGGAACGCCGTGTGGTCACCGTGCTGCACGAGCTCGCCCACATGTGGTTCGGCGACTACGTGACCATGAAGTGGTGGAACGACCTGTGGCTCAACGAATCCTTCGCCGAGTTCACGTCCACCCTCGCCACCGCCGAAGCCACCGAATGGAAGGACGCCTGGGCAACCTTCAGCTCCGGCGAAAAGAGCTGGGCGTTGAATCAGGACCAGCTGAGCACCACCCACCCGATCGTCGCCCCGATCAACGACCTCAACGACACCTACGTCAACTTCGACGGCATCACCTACGCCAAGGGCGCCTCCGTGCTGAAGCAGCTCGTGTACTACGTGGGCCGTGAGAAGTTCTTCAAGGGCATCAACAACTACCTCAACAAGCACGCCTACTCCAACGCCACCCTCGCCGACCTGCTCGCCGAACTGGAACTCACTTCCGGCCGCGACCTGAAGGCGTGGAGCGCCCAGTGGCTTGAGGAATCCGGCATCAACACCATCGCCACCGAAGTCGAAGAGAACGAGGACGGCACCATCAAGCGTCTCGCCCTGCGCCAGACCGCTCCGGCCGAGCATCCCGTGCTGCGCGCCCACCGTCTCGCCGTCGGCTTCTACAACGAGGATCCGGAAACCGGCAAGATCGTGCGCACCGACCGTTTCGAACTGGACGTCGACGGCGAACTGACGGTCGTCGACGCGGCCGCGGGCAAGGCACGTCCGTCGCTGATTCTGGTGAACGACGACGACCTGACCTACACGAAGCTGCGTTTCGACGACAAGAGCCTCGCATTCGCGACAAGCAACCTGTACCGCTTCGACGATGCGCTCGCCCGTTCCGTGCTCTGGCTCGCCCTGTGGGACATGACCCGCGACGGCGAACTGCCGGCACGCCAGTTCATCGACACCTCGCTGGCCGCGCTCGCCACCGAACACGAGTCCACCACCTTCCGTTACGCGCTGGCACAGGTCAGCACCACCGCATGGCATTACACCGCTCCGGCAGAGCGTGCCGAGATCGTGAAGCACGTGGCCGCCGAACTGTTCAAGCTGGCGGGTTGGGCCAAGGCCGGCTCCGACGAACAGTTCCAGCTCGTCACCGCCTACCTGGGCTACGGCGAGCCGGGCGACGAGGCGTTCGTCGCCAACGCGAAGGGCCTGCTCGACGGTTCCGTGGCATTCGACGGTCTGGAAATCGACAACAACTTCCGCTGGACCATCATCAACGCGCTGAGCACCGTCAACGCGATCGACCAGGCGGGAATCGACGCCGAACTGGCCAAGCGCGAAACCACTGAGAACCGTGAGTTCGCCTATGGCGCACGCGCCGTGGCCGGTACCGCCGAAGCGAAGGCATGGGCTTGGAACGAGGCCCTGCACAACGACGAGCTGACCAACATGCAGCTTGAGGCTGTGGCCGGTGGCTTCGCAGCCACCCCGCGCGCCGACTTGGCCGAACCGTACGCCGAGAAGTATTTCGAGGTCGCCGACTGGATTTGGGAGCACAAGACCTTCCACATGGCGGAAGCGCTGCTCGAAGGCCTGTATCCGGGCTATGCCGATCCGGCGAAGCTCGTGGAGCTGGGCGACGCCTGGCTCGCCTCCCATAAGGACGCGGACAACGCCTTGCAGCGCATTGTGCGTGGCAACGTCGAGGCTTCTCACCGCACGCTGAAAGTGCGCGACTTCAACGCCGCGCTCTGATAGCAGGGGCGACAGGAACGTTCCCGCTTAAGAGCCGTCATGTCGTCGCACGACTTTGATTTTGGGTGCGATTTTCAAAGTCATGCGACGGGCATATCGGCATTTATGCCCCCTAATCCTCGTTTTCCGCTTGAAAATAAGGATTAGGGGGCATTTTGCGTCGAAGGCTGTCGCACGACTTTGATTTTGGAGGCATTTTTCAAAGTTGTGCGACAAGCGTGCTGGCTTTCATACCCTCTAACTCTTATTTTTTGCTGGTTTTCAACGGAAAATGATAGTTAGGGGGTATTTCTTTATCAAGTGTTGCCGCACGACTTGATTTTCCGCCTTGAAATCAAAGTCGTGCGACACGAAAAGGGCATTGCGCGCCGTGAAATGCTTTGAATTGTGAAGTGTTATGCGATTGCGTCGTCACCTGCTGGTTTCGGCGGCACGGTTGAGTACGATAGGTCACGGAAATATCGTTTGCAGATAGCGAGGATTTGAGACTCATGCCACGTATGTTCGGAACCGACGGCGTTCGAGGATTGGCGAATAGGGATTTGACGGCACAGCTGGCGCTCGATTTGGGTGACGCCGCGGTGCGTGTGCTGGGCGATGACGAGCGGAGCGAATTCGAAAGCCGTCGCCGTGCGCTGGTCGGTCGTGATACACGAGTTTCCGGCGATTTCCTTGCCGCCGCATTGTCCGCTGGCATGTCCGCCGGCGGCTTCGACGTGATCGACGCCGGCATCATCCCGACGCCGGGCGTCGCATACCTGACGTCCGTGCTCAACGTGGAAATGGGCGCGGTGATCTCCGCATCCCACAATCCGATGCCCGACAACGGCATCAAGTTCTTCGCCCGCGGCGGCTTCAAGCTGCCCGACACCAAGGAAGACGAGATCGAAGCGGTGCTCGGCCAGGATTGGGATCGTCCTACCGGCGCCGGCGTGGGTCGTGTCAGCCATGACACCGCCACCGCAACCAACCTGTACATCGACCATCTGGTTTCCGCCATCGCGCCGGTCGGTCCGGACAAGTCGCAGCCGACGCCGCTGAAGGGCCTGAAGATCGTGGCCGACTGCGCGAACGGCGCCACGTCCGTGGTCGCTCCGGAAGCCTTGCGCCGCGCCGGCGCCGACGTGACCGTCATCAACGCGTCGCCGGACGGCTACAACATCAACAAGAACGCCGGCTCCACCCATCCTGAGCAGCTGCAGGCCATGGTCAAGGCCTCCGGCGCCGTCATGGGCGTTGCCTTCGATGGTGACGCCGACCGTTGCCTTGCCGTGGATGAGGATGGCAACATGGTCAACGGCGATCAGATCATGGGCATTCTGGCACGCGCCAAGAAGAACGCGGGCAAGCTCAACCATGACACCCTCGTCGTGACGGTGATGAGCAACCTCGGTCTGAAGTTGGCCCTGCGTTCCATGGGCATCAAGACCGTGCAGACCAACGTGGGCGACCGTTACGTGCTTGAAGAGATGCTGCGAGGCGATTATTCGCTCGGCGGCGAGCAGTCCGGCCACGTGATCAACCGTGAATTCGCCACCACCGGCGACGGCACCCTGACCGCGCTCACCCTGTGCAACGAGGTCGTCAAATCCGGTAAGAGCCTGAAGGAACTGGCCGCCGACTTCCCGCAGCTGCCGCAGACGCTCATCAACGTGCCGAACGTGGACAAGATGGCCGCCAAGACCAACGCCAAGGTGCAGGCCGCGGTGGAACGCGAAGAGAAGCTGCTGGGCGACACCGGCCGCGTGCTGCTGCGTCCGTCCGGCACCGAGCCGCTCGTGCGCGTCATGGCCGAAGCCGAAACCCAGCAGCAGGCAGACGAAGTGTGCGATCGCCTCGCCAAGGTCGTCGCCGACGAACTCACCCTGTAAGAGCCCGCAAGGAGATATGCCCCATGTTCGGACACAACTCGAAAGTGGACCTCGAATTCAACCGCGAGGTCGAAAAGCTCATCAAAACCGGCGGCAAAGAGAAAATCATGCCGATCGTGCAGGCCGGCGAACCGGTATTGCGCCAGCAGACCATCGCCTACGACGGCCAGTTGAGCCGCAAAACGCTTGACAAGCTCATCGACACCATGCGCACCACCATGCTGGAAGCGCCGGGCGTGGGCCTCGCAGCCACCCAGATCGGTCTCGGTCTGGCTTTGGCCGTCGTCGAAGACCACGTATGCGAAGGCGACGATGGCGATCCGCGCGAAGCCGCGGAATTCCCCTTCCACGCCATCATCAACCCCAGCTACGAGCCGATCGGCACCGAAACCCGCAGCTTCTACGAAGGCTGCCTGAGCTTCGACGGTTACCAGGCCGTACGCAAGCGTTGGCTTGACATCACCGCCCGTTGGCAGGATGAGGACGGCAACAAGCATGAGGAACATCTGCACGGCTGGCCGGCCCGCATCTTCCAGCATGAAACCGACCATTTGAGCGGTGAACTGTACATCGACCAGGCCGAAATCCGAAGCCTGACCACCAATGAGAACCTTGAGGATTTCTGGTGCGAGGATCCGGTACCGACCGAAGCGGCGGCCGAACTCGGCTTCGAACTGTAATCGCGTAAACGAACGAGACAAGAACGATGAATGCCTCCCAGGCGAACACTTGGGAGGCATTCATCATATTCGGGATTATTGGAATGTTCGAAACATGAGTATTCCAAATATTCCAATATTTCAGTATTCCGGATTCACTAGCACATCGTACGTATCCGTGTTCCGCTCGGCGTCCGAACGCAGATCCCAGCCAGGCTTGCGCATTCCATACAACACCAGCGGCGGTAAACCGAGCACAAGCACGACTACAGCCACAAGAATCGCATATGAAACGCTATCCAAACCGGTGAAACCAGCCGGTCTCACGAAAGTCAACACGAATGCCGCGGCGGAAGCGACGAAACCGACGCCCGCGACCAACCGAATCGCAGGAACTCGATACGTGCGGCGGACTTCTGGATGGGTGTTGCGCAGACGAATCGCGGCGGCAAACATCAACATGTACATCACCAGATACAGCGCGGTCGCCATATCCACCAGCGTCGCGAAAGCCGTGTTGCCATTGGGGATCAACACGAACAGCAACGCCAGCACGGTCACGATAATGCCTTGCGGAATCAGAATGCCTTCCTGCACGTCGTGGGCATTGCGCTTCTGCAGCGCGGGAGGCATCAGTCCCGTGCGGGCGGCCGCTAGCAAACCGCGAGAAGGACCAGCTATCCAAGCCACCACGGAAGCGAACGCGCCTAGCGCGATGAGCAGCGAAATCACCGGAGTGCCCCAACCCATGCCAAAATGGTCGAAGAACTCCCTGAACGCCAGATTGATGCCGTCGATGAGCCCCAGCTCACGATGCGGCACAGCAAAGGCGATTGCCAAAGTCGGCAGCACAAGTACCAGCAGAATCAGCGCGGTCGCTAGTGCAATGGCGCGTGGGAATTGACGTCCCGGATGCTCCAAGTCGTTGGCATGCACGGCATTGACCTCCATACCCGCGTAGGCGAGCACATTGGATACGATTAGCACAATCGACGCGATGCCCGTCCACGGCGGAAGCAGCGCGGATGCGTGCAGGGAGGTCTGCACTGGCTTACCGATCGCCAGCCAGATAATGCCGAAGACGATAAGCAGCAACGCAGGAAACAGCGTGCCGATAAGTCCCGAAATCGACCCGACCTTGGCGAACAGATTGCCGCCGCGCAACGCCACCATCGTGCTTGCCCAATACAACACGATGATCACCGCGGCCACATATACGCCATTATTGCCCAAGCCACCCATGCCGAACACATACGACAGGCTGACGGCGATGAACGCAATCTGTATCGGATACCACACCACATTCTGAATCCACTGCAGCCAAATGGCGAGAAATCCGATGCGATTGCCGAACGCCTCACGCACCCACACGTACACGCCACCTTTCCAGCCGGTGGCCAGTTCGGCAGCCACCAGCGCGGTCGGCACCAGGAAAACGACCGCCGGAATGAGATACAGCAGAATGGAAGCGAGACCATAATCGGCCATGGCCGGCAGAGAGCGTAGCGAGGCCACCGCCACCACGGTCAACATCGCCAGTTGGCTGACTGTCATCATGGTTTTGCCGGTTTTATTGGCAACGGTTGCCGTGCTTGCGATTGCGCCGTGCCCGTCAGCGCCGTTCCCTCTATTCGCCCCGGCATGCGCAGGTATGCCCGTACGATTGCGGTTTCCTGCGACGGCAGACGGATTGCGTGGCGTTGTTGTCGGTGCCGTCGCAGCGTTCGTCGTGGAACGTGCGGACCCGGGATGTGCAGCTGCGCTTGCATCGTGCGCTACCACAGCAAGCGGCTTTTTCATATGAACTGTCATTGCAGCCAGCTTTCGTAAACATAATCGTTGTGGGAATGAACATGAATTTCCTTAATGCGGGAAACGATGGAATTCGTGGAATGACCGCGAAATATCAGTGGTGGAATCCGGATGCACGAGCCTCGCTTGGCATTGGTGAACGCAGTCCGTCCAGATACTTCACACACGACTTCAAATCCTTGATGAATGCTTCGGCCATATCGTGGCTGAAACCGTTACGCACCACAATGCGCTGCACGGTCACCTGCGTCAGATCCACCGGCATCGGATAAGCCGGCACCAGCCATCCCTTCATGCGCAGCCGATCCTGCAGATCGTACAGATTCCACTTGCGATCCGGCTTGTCGTTGAGCATCCATGCGAACACCGGAATGTCGGAACCGTCGTTCCACAGCGTAAAATCATCCATCTGCTCGATCTCGCCCGACAGATATTTCGCCACATCATGCGAAGTCTGCTGCACCCTTCGATACCCGTCGAATCCCAAACGCAGGAACATGTAGTACTGCAGCAGTACCTGTGCGCCCGGACGGGAGAAGTTCAGTGCGAAAGTCGGCATTTCGCCGCCGAGATAACTCACCTTGAAAATAAGGCTTTCCGGCAGGTCAGCGGTTTCGCGCCATACGACCCATCCCAAACCGGGGTAGACCAGACCGTACTTGTGACCGGAGGTGCTGATGGAGTAAACGCGCTTGACGCGGAAGTCCCATGCGAGGTCCGGCTGGATGAATGGTGCGATCATACCTCCCGAAGCGCCGTCCACATGGATGCGCACATCAAGTCCGGTGCGCTCCTCGATGCGGTCCAGTGCTTCGCTGATCTGTTCGACCGGCTCATACATACCCGTATAGGTCACGCCCATGATGGCCACCACGCCGATGGTGTTCTCATCGACATACTTGTCGAGATCATGGCCGTCGAGCACTTTGTGGTCCTCGGAAATCGGCACATAGCGTGGTTCCACGTCGAAATAGTTGCAGAACTTCTCCCAGCACACCTGCACGGCGCTGCTCATCACCAGATTCGGACGATCGGTCGGCAGGTCGGCCTTTTCGCGGGCTTCCTTCCAACGGCGCTTCAACGCGAGTCCGCCCAGCATGCAAGCTTCCGACGAGCCGATGGTGGAGGTTCCGATGGCATTCATTGGATCGGGCGCATGCCATAGATCGGCGAGCATGTGCCAGCAGCGCGATTCGACTTCGGCGGTTTTCGGGTACTCGTCTTTGTCGATCATGTTCTTGTCGGCCGCCTCCATGTACAGGCGGTTCGCATGATCGTCCATCCACGTGCTCACAAAAGTTGCAAGATTGAGTCGCGCGTTGCCATCCAGCATGGCCTCGTCATGCACCACTTGGTAGGCGGTTTCCGGCAGACTACCCTTCTGTGGAATGGTAAATTTCGAGAACGCCTGGGCTTCCTTCGGACGGGCGAACAGCGGATTGATTTCCACGCTGTCAGGAACAACGCGGTCGTCGGCATTGCCGCAGGTGTTGTCGCAGCAATGCGAATTGTTGTTTTCAGTGGTGGAATGTGTTTCTGACATTGCAGTTCCTTTCGTTGATTTGGAACGTTTATTGCGTTCCGGGATTCAAAAATGAAAGTCGATTCTGGATTTTTGCTGGGAAATAGTCACATTTGCGCTATATGAAAATTCGTATGACAACCGCTTCGCACGGAGGTATCCGCGCGCGGTTTCGTAATGAACACCGTCATTCGAACTCGCATGGTTGTGTTCTCACAAAGAGGAATGCGCACGTTGGTTTGTTGCACATTCTTACACGCTGAAGGTGGGTATCGGCTACGATGGGCAGGTATGAACGAATCGACGATGAATCTTTCCTGGCTGGATGACGCGAAGCAGGACATCGAACAATGGTCGGCATCGATGCCGAATGACGCCGACAACCAGCCGATCGACTGGCGATGGGTGTCTTCCCTTGACCTGCGTAACGGCATTGGTGCCGCCACAAGACAGCACGTTGATTTGTTGGCAATGCTGCGGTCCTCGTCGCCGCAACTTTCCGCCCCGCAGCTGCACGCCCTGTTGAAAGATGATCTTGCGATTCGAGATCGGCTCGAACCGACCATCGCGCAGTGCAACAGCACGTTCATGATGGATTACGACCGACTTATCGCTTCCTATCGGCTGCCGCGCGCGCTTGCTTACGCGAACCGTCGGTTGTGCGACGAAATCGCTGTTCTGCGACAGATTGGCGTGGCGATGGGATTGTGGACGGTCACCGAGGAACGACGTGAGCGCGTGACGGTTCCGGTGCTGCTGCCCGGTTCGGCTTTGGCTTCCGGGGGAGTGGCGTTGGATGATATTCAAGATCGAACCGCTGACATCGTTAACGGCCGCGCCGCCCGTCGTGCCGCAGAGAAAAGTCAGAAGCGAGCCAGTGACTATGCCATGTCGCGTGCGAACCTGAGTGGAGTAACCAGTCCGGGCGGCTCCACGTTGTTTGATTACGGTTCGGAAACGAAATCCGCTGAAGCGGCGCAGTTGCGTCGGATGGCTGAATACCGCAAATCGGATTGGCGTGACGCTTATCTTCCTGGACGCGATGTGGACAATGTCATGGGAATCGACATCGAAACCACCGGTACTGACCCGGCGCGTGTGTACATCATCGACGTCGGCTTTGAATATATGAACATGATTTCCCCTCGCCCTGCTGCCGCACCTACTGGATACCAATACGAGCAGAGTTATTACGAAACGGGCGATGCGTATGGTCAGTCGCGTCTGTCGTTCGGCGTTCCTGCCGAGAACGCGACGCTCGGTAATCCGCTGATTCTCGATTTGACCGGTATCGATGTACGTGATCGTGCGTCCGGCTTCCGCCTGTTCGATGAGTGGCCGGAGGCTCAAATCGGTTTGCTGCAGCGATTGGAGCAGCAACCGTACGTAGCGCACAACGCTCGTTTCGAACATAGCTTCTTCATGTTGAATGTGGCTGGATATGCGGAAAGCTACCGTGCGGGCAAGATTACGATTATCGACACGTTGCCGATGAGCCGCCGTTGGGATGAAGGGTCAATTCCGGACGACGAGCATCCGTACGGCAATAACACGTTGGACGCGTACGCCAAACGCCAGGGTGCGCTTGACGAGAGCAAGTCGGAACGTCACCTCGGTTTGGAAGATACGCATATCATGCTGGTTGCCATGAAACATCACTTGGGTGTATTGCATGGCGAAGGCCGCGGTCCGTGGGGTGCGAATGGCAAGTCTGGCATCGGTGGCAAGCATTGCGGGCGCCGCTGGTAGCATTTGCGATTCGTGTCGCAGTTTCCTGGTTCTTCTTCCCGTGACCGTCCCGTTTTGGCTTTCCCTTCCGGCTTTTGTTACCCGTAACGCCGTTTTGCGGTTACAAAATGCGGATGCGATTGCGGATTTGCGGGGATGGAATGGGCGATTGCGGGGATGGTTTCGGTGGTTGCGGGGTTGGTCGGGCCTGGTTTGTCAAGTTTCGACACGCCGATGGAACGTTGGATTTCCAACGGTTCACGCGTTGTTCATGCGGCCCGGGTTGCGCGGATCGCGATCGTGCTGTAAGTTTATCTCTTGCTGCCGCTCAGCGAGTGGTCCGGATGGTTCCGGTCCGCGAGGTGGGTGAGTGGTGGTGGTTTGAGAACTCAAGAGCGTATTTGTACTACTTCTTTATAGTCAATGATTGCCAGTTCGTTGCCGGCCACGCTGACGCGTGGTGCCGAGGGATCGGTCAAACGGCGGCGAGGTTTTTGTGCGATGCGCCTTTCCTTATAAGGCGATCGTCAATTTTCTTATTTCGAGAGTCATCGTGTCGATGTCTCTTCATGAAAAGGTTTTTTTGTGGAGGGTTCGATTCTGGCTCAGGATGAACGCTGGCGGCGTGCTTAACACATGCAAGTCGAACGGGATCCCAGGAGCTTGCTCCTGGGTGAGAGTGGCGAACGGGTGAGTAATGCGTGACCGACCTGCCCCATACACCGGAATAGCTCCTGGAAACGGGTGGTAATGCCGGATGCTCCAGTTGACCGCATGGTCCTCTGGGAAAGCTTTTGCGGTATGGGATGGGGTCGCGTCCTATCAGCTTGATGGCGGGGTAACGGCCCACCATGGCTTCGACGGGTAGCCGGCCTGAGAGGGCGACCGGCCACATTGGGACTGAGATACGGCCCAGACTCCTACGGGAGGCAGCAGTGGGG
>ERZ773178.365-NODE-365-length-55823-cov-6.981764_pt1 | contig 55823 bp, 63 predicted proteins | sample MGYA00580533_ERZ773178 | MGnify/ENA primary metagenome ERZ773178 (study PRJEB29015, sample SAMEA2737859) | human gut metagenome | biome: human gut; feature: human-associated habitat; material: faeces | place: China | collected 2012 ...
CATCTGCATTTGCCTTTACACTTGTTGCTCCATTATCTTTTAGATAATCTCCTAAACTTTTGTCTGTTTTTTCTGATGCCTTGTCCCATGTATACTGTGTTATTAGCATACTTAAATCATCTCTTACTTCTGATTCTTCATATGCTGCTCTTCCTTCTCTAGCTCTTGTAAACAATCCATTCTGCCCTAATGTCATTGTGATTGTTACTCCTGCTAAAATTAACAATATTACTATTGTTACTACTAGTGCGATTAATGTTATCGCTTTTTCGTTTGCAACTATATGTTGCTTTTCTTTCTTCTTTAGCATTTTTCTACTCCTTCCATATTCTTTTGTTGCTAAGTTAACACATTTTTTATTAAATATTATTAAGTATACTATTTTAATAAAAAATGATTACAATATATTTATAACATATTGTTTTAAAAAATACAATAGTACAATTTTTGATTTTTTTCTTGTTATTCTTTATATCCTGTATTTTCAGCCATTTCACAAATTCTTTTTTATTAAATAGTATACATTTCTATTATGTATTATCTTTTCATATAATATTCTTATATATACTAACTTCATAAAAATTAATTTATCAACTTAGTTAATTCTATAATATCCTATCAACATCTAAATCTACCATATAAAATAGATTCTGATTTTTATAGCTTTTCCACGAATATTGGAGTTGTAATAGTTTTTTATCAAATTTTAACTATTTTTCGTTTATGCAAAATAATAAGCTAGCCATTTTTAGCTAACTTATTATTTTAATATTATTGCTCATTTAATACTTTTCTGCATCTTGGACATAATCCATCTTCTGTATGTTCATCATACATCCAGCATCTCTCGCATTTTTCTCCATCAGCATGTTCTACTTTTACTCCAAGTGCAACTTCTTGTTTTCTCTTATTTTCTTCTATATCAAGTCCTGAAACAATAAGTACAAGTTTTATTAACTTTTCGTTTTCTTTTAAGAATGTATATTCATCACCTTCTGCATAAATTGTTACTTTAGCATCTAGTGAGTTTCCTATTACTTTCTCTGCTCTTGATAATTCAAGTTGTTTTGCAACAATGTTTTTAACTTTTATAATTTCTTCCCATTTATCGGCTAATTCTTTATTATCCCATTTTTCATTTGGCTTTGGATAATCTGTAAGCATTGGACTTTCAACCTGCTCGTCCTTAGTATGCTTCATAGCTTTCCAAATTTCTTCTGCTGTAAATGATATCATTGGAGTTAATATCTTTACTAAAGCGTCTAATATATAGTACATTGTTGTTTGTGCTGCTCTTCTTGCAGTTGAATCAGCCTTTTCAGTATATAATCTGTCTTTGATTATGTCTAAGTAGAAACTACTCATATCAACAACACAGAATTGATTTATATCATGATAACAATTTCCGAAATTGTAAGTATCATAATCTTTTGTACAGTCCTTAATTAATTTATTTAAACGAGTTAATGCCCATTTATCAATTTCTTGTAAATCATCATAATCTACTGGATGATCTGGATCATAATCTTGTGTATTTCCTAAAATATATCTTGCTGTATTTCTTATTTTTCTATATACATCTGATATACCTTTTAAGATATCATCTGATAAGTTTACGTCCATTGAATAATCTGATGATAAAGCCCATAATCTAAGAATATCTGCACCAAATTTGTTTGATACATCTATTGGAGATACTCCATTTCCTAAGCTCTTAGACATTTTTCTGCCTTGTCCATCAACAACAAATCCACAGCTTAATACTTCTTTGTATGGAGCTATTCCATTAACTGCAACTGATGTAAGAAGTGATGATTGGAACCATCCTCTATATTGGTCATTTCCTTCCAAATATAAATCTGCTGGATAATCAAGTCCTCTTTCTACTAATACACTTTGGTGTGTTGAGCCTGAATCAAACCATACATCCATAATATCTGTTTCTTTCTTAAATTCAGTGCATCCACATTTTGCGCATTTCGCACCTTCTGGTAATAATTCACTTGCCTCTTTTGCCCACCAAGCATTTGTTCCTTCTCTGCGAACTATATCTTGAATTTTATTTATTGATTCTTCTGTTACATAAGGCTCTCCGCATTCTTTACAATAATATATTGGAAGTGGAACTCCCCATGTACGCTGTCTTGAGATGCACCAATCATTTCTTCCTTTGATCATCTCAGTCATTCTGTCTTCGCCCCAGTCTGGATGCCATGTTACTGTTTTGATTGCCTCTAATGCTTTGCTTCTAAATCCATCAACTGATGCAAACCATTGTGGTGTTGCTCTAAATATTACTGGTTTCTTGCATCTCCAACAATGTGGATATGAGTGTGAAATTGGAACAGCTTTTAATAAATATCCATTTTCATCTAACCATTTTGTAATTGTCTTGTTTGATTTTGCATAAAACTCTCCAGAAAATTGTCCTGCTTCTTGAGTTTGATGTCCTTTATCATCAACAGCAACTACCATTCCTAGATTGTCTTTTAATCCTTGTAAATAGTCTTCTTTACCATAAGCAGGAGCAGTGTGTACAGCACCTGTACCTTCTACTAAATCAACATTTACAGTTGTTTCACTTCCCATTACTACTCTAGATGTTCTATCAAGAAATGGATGTTTGCATAATACTCCTTCCAACTCTATTCCTTTAAATTTATTTATAGTTTTATAATCTTTTATTTCAGCTAATTCAAGAACTTTTTCAAGTAATTCTGTTGCGATTATTAGATTACCTTTTTCTGTTTCAACTAAGCTATACTCAAAATCAGGGCCTAATGTTATTCCCATATTTCCTGGTAATGTCCATGGTGTTGTTGTCCAAATTACAATAAATGTATTTGTTTTGTCAAATTTTCCTTTTGAATCTGCTACTGGGAATTTAACATAGATTGATTCCCCTGTAACATCTTTGTATTCGATTTCAGCTTCTGCTAATGCTGTTTCGCAATCAGTACACCAGTATACAGGCTTTAATCCTTTGTATATATATCCTTTTTTATACATATCTCCGAATACACCTATTTGTCTTGCCTCTGTTGCATGTTCATAAGTTATATATGGATGTTCCCAATCAGCTAATACTCCTAAACGTTTAAATCCTTCTGTTTGAACATCTTTATAATTTTTAGTAAATTCTCTACATGTATCTCTAAATTTTGTTACAGGTATTTTGCTTCTATCTAGTCCAAGTTTTTCAATAGCCTTCTTTTCTGTTGGCATTCCGTGTGTATCATATCCTGGTACATAAGGGCTATAAAATCCTTGCATTGATTTATATCTTACTATTGTATCTTTTAAGATTTTATTTAAAGCATGTCCTGCATGGATTTCACCATTTGCGTATGGAGGTCCATCATGTAGTATAAAATGTTTATGTCCTTCATTTTTCTTTAATATTTTTTCATATAAACCATTTTCAAATACATTTTCTAGTATTCCTGGTTCTTTTTCTGGTAGATTTCCTCTCATTGGAAAATCTGTCTTTGGTAGATTAAGTGTTGAACTATAATCTTTCTTTTCTTCACTCATAATTTTCCTCCTATCACGTAATACCATAACAAAAAATCGCCCTACTTGCTTATCACAAGTTAGGACGAACTTATTCCGTGGTACCACCTAAATTTATTGTATAAAATTACAACCTTATTCATAGTTTGTAACGCTAACCAAGCGACTTAATTACTAACATATGTGTTCATTAAAGTAACCATATAAGTGATAATAAATAATATGTTTCTAACTAGCATCTCACCACCACTAGCTCTCTTTATAGGCTTATACTATTTACCGCGTCTTATATATTGTCTTTTCATATAATGCTTATTATTTTAGCACTTCTATTATAAAAAATCAATAATTTTTTTGTAAATTTTTCTGCATTTTTATCGAAATAATATCATTATTAGTTCAAACTTTCCATATTCTTCTCATTTTATTGTAGTTTTCTTATTATTTCGTTATAATTTTTTTAGTTTTAAGGAGGAATCAAATTGGAAAATAAAGAAAAGAAAAATGGAACTCTTATTATTTATCCTAAATACATGGATCTTGTTTATTACTCAAATGACTTAGTACGTAAATTTCCAAAATGCGAGCAATTTGCTCTTGTTAAAGAAATTAAATCTACTTTATATTCAGGTCTTCGCTGCATTATATATGCTATTAAATTATATAATAAGCAAGACAAATTACGTTATCTCAGAGAATTAGATATCCAGCTTAATCTTCTCAAAGTTCACATTCGCATATCATATAAATACAAATATATCACGATGAATAATTATCAAACTTGGAGCAATCAGCTCACTGATATTTCAAATTTATTAGGAGGATGGATAAACTCATGCCTAAAAAGATAACAAATTGTTTTAAAAATAAGCTAACTTTTGAAAATTTACTAAAAGCTCATTATCGTGCACGCCGTCATAAAATGTATAAAAATGAAGTAATAAGATTTGAAATGAATTTGGAAAATAATATTTGGAATTTAGAAAGAAGTATTTTAAATAAAACATACCATGTTGGTACATATCGAGAATTTAGAATCTATGAACCTAAAGAGCGCATTATCAAAGCTCTTCCCTATATTGATAGAGTTGTGCATCAATGGTATATAGAAGAATTTATAAAACCTTATATCCTACCTAGGTTTGTTAGTACTTCTTTTGCTTGTCTTGAAAATCGAGGCACACATAAAGCTGTTGATAAAGTTCAAGAATATATGCGTGAATTTTATCGTAATCAAGGAAATTTCTGGATTTTAAAATGTGATATACGAAAGTATTTTTATAATATAGATCCTCAAATATTAATGACAATACTTCAAAAATATATACGAGATAATTACTTACTTGATTTTACTAAACTTCTTATATATGATGGTCGTAAAAGTGATGAATCAGTCGGCATACCAATAGGAAATTATACAAGTCAATTTTTTGCTAATATATATTTAAATGAATTAGATCAATTTCTAAAAAGAACTAAACATGTAAAATATTATGTGCGATACATGGATGATTTTGTGCTATTATTCAAGACAAAAGCTGAATGTATAGAATATAAAAAAATCATTTCTGATTTTATAGCAGAACATCTGCACTTAGAATTAAACAGCAAATCTCGTTATTATCCATATAAAATGGGAGTAAATTTTTGTGGATATCGAATCTATACAACTCATAGATTACTTAGAACCTCATCTAAAAAGAAAATTATAAGCAATGTAAAGAAATGGAATGCCGAAAAATTAAATGGAACTTTAAATTACTGTCATGCTCTTCAAAGTATTAACTCATGGTTAGGTCATGCTTCTCATTGCAATTCATACAACTTTAGAAATAAAATATTTAATTCTTGTAATTTTCTTATCAATCAACATTATACTGAGAATATTGAATACAATCTAATACAAGATGAACAGGATTTTAAAAATGGAATTTTGTTTTAACAATAAGAGCCTAGAAAATGTAAATTTTCTAAGCTCTATTTTTTATCATAACCTTGGAAATTCAAATATTTTTACTAGAACAAGATTATTATTCATGTATTTATGATATAAGATCATGCTTATACCAATGGAATTAAACTTCTTTGATACGAATCCAGTTGCCTTTATTTTATGCCTATCTCTCGGTAATGTCCGTAAACAATTACCCATCTGGGATTGAAACCTTTAAGAATCTATGCGTATCGAAGTGAGACTACACAGCCAAGACTGGGCGGAAACCATTGTTGTTGTTCGCGTTACCGTTGTTACCATTGGAATTGAATACTCCGGCATTAGAGCCATTCCACCAATTACCACCGCGTTTCAAGAAAGGTTGAGCGCAACAGTTTAATCCCTGCTATTACAAGTATATACTAACTAAAATTTCTTTTCAATACTTCTTACACAATTTATGTTAAAAAATTTGTTAAAAATAGCGTGCTTACGCACGCCATTTTCTTTATTATAATTTGCTGTCTGACATGATAACTCTATGCCTTCCAATTCACCTCGTAAAAGGGGAACAAGGGAACTGGGAATGTTCAAAGCGAGACTACACAGCCAAGACTGGGCGGAAACCACCGTTGTAGTGCGCGCCACCGTAGAAACCACCGGAAGAGAAAACTCCGGCAGTAGAGCCATTCCACCAATTACCACCGCGTAGCCAAGAAAGGTAGAGCGCAATTACCAATTAGTGCATAGTCGCTATTATAATAGCATTTACCATATTGAGCTCCTGTTGCTGTCGTATCTATAAGCCAATCACGGTCACCATTTGATTTCTTTCCATAATATGAGTATGTATTAATTACTTCATACATTGCATCACCCATAATTGACTTCATTAAATTATATCTTTCAGTTGTAATTCTCTTTCTTATCTCATTTGTAGCAGTAATCTTTGAAGTATCACTATTATCTAAGTCCCATAACTTCGAATTATCTGGTCCATATATAGTCTTCTCATCATTTCCAACTTCATATTTGTCCCAATATTTTGCATATTCTGATTTTAATTTATTATTTGAGAAACTCTCTAGTCCTTGACTACTCAAAATACTATTTCCATTATCATAATATGCTGCTACATATTCCCAAGCACCACCATTTAAATCATATATACCTGTTACATTTCCAGTTGTACTTTGTGATACATTAGTTTTATAATCTTTTCCTCCAGCATATTCATGATATACATTAGAAGAATTATCATATTCATATAAACTATTTATTGTTGGTGTTTTGCCATATTGTGATGCTGCAAAATATGCTACAGCTCCCCATTCTGAGTTTTTCATTAAATGACTATCAGCTCCTGATATGCCATAAGGGTTACCACTTACTTGCATTTTTAAACTTGCTTTAAAACAATTACCAACTTGTATATATCTCCAAGTTTCAGCATTTGGCACTACTTTTACTGTTTTATTACCATCATTATTTGTACTTGTTGATAATGTTTCTGCCATACCAGCTTCAAACTTAGCTACCCAGATTCCACTTAGTGCTTTTCCACCAAAGTTAAATGCTGGATGTACTATTGTTGGAGTCTTACCTCCTGTTGTTACACTATCAGGATTATAACTTGCATAATATTCTGTTCCATTTGAATCTCTGTTAGATACACCTTTTAGGAATACTACATTTGTTATATTTTGTGTTTTTCCTTCACCATCTGCTGATGTATGGTATGAATTAATGCTATATGCATATCTTGGAATCCATACAAACATACTTCCTAAGTCAGCTTCTGCAACAGTTGTTGTTCCATCTGTTGTATAGTTTGCTGAACTTACTTTGTATTTTCCATCACTTAGCATTACATTTGCCCATTTGAATCCAGCTGTACCATCTGAATTAACATAATTATACCAATCTGCATCATCTTCTGTTGTAATTACCCAATTACCTGATACATATTTTATAGGTATCATTCCTTGTGATAATTTTGGAGCATTTACTTTCTTTGTATCTGAATAGTAATCTCCTCCGCCAGTTTCTCTGTCAAACATATCTGCAACTTCATCCATCCATGCAGAATCATCTTCTTCCGCTTTTTTATACGCAGCACTTGCTTCTTGTGCTTTTCTAAACAAGCCATTTTCACCCAAAGTCATTGTTATCGTCACACCGGCTAAGATTAATAGAATTACTATTGTTACAACTAATGCTATTAAAGTTATTGCGTTTTCTTGACCTAACTTAGCTTGAGTTTTTAAAGTTTTTTCTTCAGTCCTTTCCATCTTTAAAACTTTCCTCCTTTGATTTTTTGATGTTAACTTCATCCTTTGATTGAATTCGATAAAATTTTATCATACGGTATTTTTTTAGTTATGTTTTAAAACAAATTGTTATATCATAATTTGATTATTTGGAGAAAAAAATAAAGCTACTATATTAAGTAACTTAATATAATAACTTTTTATTTTAATTCTTTTCTATTTTGTTCAATCTCTTTTAATGTTGATTCTAATGATTTTGATAATGATTGAAGAATTCCATCAGCATATTCGCGTGCACCTTGTGTGATTTGTCTTGCATTTTCATTTGCAGCTGACATTATTTGATTTTTTTGTTCATACGCTTTTTTAGTTATCTCATGTTCATCAATCATTGATATTATTCTATTCTCTGCTTCTTTTACAACATCATCTGCTTCTTTTTTAGCTTCTGCTAAAATTCTTTCTCTTTCTTCTTTAACCCATTTTGCTTGTTTTAATTCATCTGGCAATTTTAAGCGAATCTCTTTTATTAAATCTAATACTTCCTCTTGATCAATTATACACTTTTCTGATAATGGTACTTTTTTGCTATTTTCGATTAAATCTTCTAATGTTTCTAATAATGTAAAAATTTCCATAACTAATTTTCTTTCCTTTCAATTTCAAGATGTCGTTTACTTCATTATGCCTCTTTTATAAAAATTAAACTTGCTCTGCCATATTTCCTTTGGTCTATAATTTTTATATTTTCTATTTTGTTTATTTCTCTTAAATCTCTTTCTATTTCATCGGTTTCAATTATCATGATTCCATTTTCTTTTAACCTAGATTCATGGATGATATCTATTATACTATCCACTGCAATGTCTTCTTTATATGGTGGATCTATAAATATAATATCAAATTTTTCATTTGTGTTTAATGTTCTAAGAGCTTTCTTATAATCTTCATTTATTACAACTGCTTTATCTTTTAATTTTGTTTTTTCTAAATTCTGTTTTATCATTTTTACAGCATCTCGATTTATATCACATAAATATGCTTTGTTAGCACCTCTGCTTAATGCTTCTATCCCAAGTTGTCCACTCCCTGCAAACAAATCAAGTACAACTGCACCTTTTAAATTATTTTGTATTATATTAAATAATGATTCTTTGACGCGATCTAGAGTTGGCCTTGTTGATAAACTTTCTATTGAACTTAGCTTTGTTCCTCTAGCTTTTCCACTGATTACTCTCATATCCCTATTTTATCGTTATTTTGCTCCTTGTCAAGATTATTCATTAAATTGTAATATTTCTTTAATATGTATGTAATACACCTATTTTAGCACACTTTATAGATAAAATAAAGAGATAAATGCTATTTTTTGCATTTATCTCTAGTTTTTTATTACAAAATTGTAATTTATTCATATCTCTTCTTAGCTTTTTTCTATATATTCTACGTATTATTAGGTTATTTTCTGCTATTATGAGTTTAGTTTTCTTTATTTATTTCTTTTAATAATTCTAGTTGTGATATTAGCAATGATTCCATTTTTGCTTTATAAACATCAAATTGTTTTTGAGTATCTTCTAATTCTTTCTTCTTTTCTGAAATAGATTGCTCTAGTCCCATTGTGGCTTCTCTAGCCTTGCCTTCTGCTTCTTTTATTATTTGTTCAGCTTGTTTTTGAGCAGCGTTTTTTACTTCTTCAGACGCAGATTGAGCCATAAGTAATGTACTTTGTAATGTTGATTCAATTTGAGTATAATGTTCTAATTTAGATTTATATTCATCAACTTGATTCTTATAATCTGCTATTTGCTTATATAATGATTCATAATCTTTTGTTAATTCATCTAAAAAATCATCTACTTCTTCTGGGTCATATCCATTTAATGTTTTTTTAGAAAATTTCTTATTTTCTATTTCTAATGGTGTTATCATTTCAATATCCTTTCTAAAACTTATATTATTACTCTTTTGCGTTTAATAGAAAATTCTCATTAGTTATTTTTTAGCCAAGATACTGGAAGTTTACTTTTTACATCTTCCTTACTATCTGTTGCTATATCATAGTTATATGGTGCAATTAAAAATATTGAATTAGATATTTTTTGCATATGTCCTTCTAATGCATGAACTGCTCCACTAACAACATCAATTATTCTTCTAGCTACATCTTTATTTACATATTCTAGATTTATAATAACTGATTTTTTCTCTTTTAATAAATCACAGATTTCCTCTGCTTGTTCAAATGTTGTTGGTTGAGTAATAACCATCTTTACAGATTGTTGCATATTTACAACTCTTCCTGATTTTCTTCCTCCGAATAGACCTCTTGGCTCTTCTACCTCTTGATCCTCTTCTTCATTATAGTCAGCTCCTTCTTCATAGTCCTCATCTGCAACATCTTCGGCTGTGTTCATGTTTATCATGTTCCACAATTTGTTCACTACGTTTGCCATTTGATAATAACCTCCTAATATTTCTCATTCGTTATTCTTGTACGATTGTTTTTAGTATCTATCTTTTTTCAAGCATTGTCAATACTTTTATTTAACTTGTAATTGTAATTTAATGTTTTTGTAATTTTTTTGTAATATGTGTTTGTTTGCTTTTGGACAATATTTATTGTCTTTTTTAGTTTAAATATAGCACCTTTTGTCGATTTATTTTTTATTTTGTTTCATTAATTTGACCTTCTTTAGGATTTAAAATTAATTCGTCATACAATATAATAGATGTCCTAGCATTTTTATTTACATTTTCCAATTCTTTGATTTCTGATGTACTATAATTACTTACTATTGAATAATCTTCTCCTCTTTTTTTAACCTTTACTAACACTCTTTCTAAATATCCAGCTTTTGTTCTTATTACATAATTTAGTCCATTATCTTCTATTATTGCCGTATTTGCAACTTTATATCCCGATTGATCCCACCAAATTATATCAAATGAGATTTTTCTATACATTAGCAATTCATCTATTCCCTCACTAAAGCTTAATACTAATGTAACTTCATCATCATTTTCTTTAATTATATATTCAATTTTAGCATCTACATTTTTAGTACTTGGAAGAGTAATTTTTATCTTATCTCCTACTTCTGCTTTTTTAGCTTCTTCTGATTTACTAGTACATGCAATATAACATTTAAAATTGTTTATTATCTTTCCTGTTTCACTATTTGTTGATATTATTTGTCCTGTTTTCAAATTTAGATTGTTTAAAAATTCTTTATTATATTTCGAAAAATCATTTGTCGTTAGTGTTTTTTCAAGTCCATCTACTCTATATGATACCATACCACTTACAGGAGCTGTTACATATTCTGAACCATTATTTAATTCATTTTCATATTTGCTTCTTTCATCTATCAATTTTCGTAAATATGAACCACTTGGACTATTTTCTCCTGCAATTCTAGCCTTTTTGCTTATATATGTATTTAACTTTTTCTTAGTTTCTTGTATCTTTTGAATATTATTTAATGTATTAATATCGCTTAAAGCTTGATCAATTTGACTATCTAACAAACGTGTATCTGCCAATACCAACTCATTACTATTATTATTTTCAATAGTTTCTTGTATCTTTATATCTAGTGCTTTTATCTTTTCTTTTAGAGAATTCTCACCACTTGAATAATATCTAAATATTGATTCTCCTTTGGCAACTCTACTTCCTTCATCAATAATTTGTTCCATTCCATTTTTGTAGTTTTCGCCTTTAACTACAGTTTCTTCTCTAATAATATAACCAATAGCCGCTTCTTCTTTAGATATCTTTCCCTCTCTTACAATAAATGTATCTGTTGGATTTTTTATTAAATTAATTATAGAATTTAGTAAATATGCTAAAATTACTACAACAACAACTGAGCCCAATAAAACTTTTGCTTTATTAAGCTTTTTACTTGCTTTTTTTGTTTGCTTTTCAGTTCTAAATGTTTCAGTTGTTTCTTTCACTTTTATATCCTTTCTGTTCTTTTCATATTTTCTAATATAATTTGAACATTTTCTTCAGCTGTTTTTTTGATTCCATCAAGCCATACAGCTTGTTTATATGCTCTAAACCATGTTAGCTGTCTTTTCGCATATCTTCTACTTTCTTGCTTTATTTTCTCTATCATCTCTTCTTTTGTTAGTTTATTTTCCAAATATTCTACTACTTCTTTATATCCTAGACCTTGCATTGCAGTTGGAAAAGAATCATATTCGCGGGTCACTCTTTGTACTTCTTCTATTAAGCCTTGTTCAATCATCATATCAACTCTTCTATTAATTCTTTCATATAATATTTCTCTGTCCATACTAAGTACAAATATATGATAATTGTATGGAACTTCTTTTCTTGATTCAATTTCAAGTTCTGTTTTTGTTTTTCCTGTTGTATGGTATATCTCTAAAATTCTAGTTATCCTTTTTCTATCATTTTCACTTATTTTTTTTAGTGCTTCTGGATCAATTTTTAAAGCCATTTCATACAATTCTTGTACTGATTTTTCTTCTAAACTTTTTCTATATTCTAAATCAGTTTTTTCTTCTTTAAAATCGATATTATATATTAAAGAATTTATATACAATCCTGTTCCACCAACGATTATTGGAATTTTATTTCTTGATATTATTTCTTCTATTGCTTTTACTGCATCTTTTTTAAAATCTGCTACACTGTACCTCTGATCAGGACTAACAAAGTCAACTAAATGATGTACTGCCATTTGTCTTTCTTCAAGAGTTGGTTTTGCTGTTCCTATATCCATGTCTTTATATATTTGCATAGAATCTGCTGATATTATCTCTCCATTTAAATTTCTTGCTAATTCTATACCCAATTTAGTTTTTCCAGATGCCGTAGGTCCACATATAACAATTACATCTTTTTTTTCATTATACATTGTTGTTTGCTTTTAGTCCTTCCATAACAGATTGTGTTCCTAATTGGATATTTTTTATGTATATACATTCTACAATTAATATTGCAATATCAATTAGAACTAGTGTAATTATTTTTTTTAAAAACTCTTCTTTTTCTATTTCTTTAGATTGTGCTTTATTAATTTGAAGAGCTATTGGAGATGCAATAATCATCATATTTATTGGCATTAATACTAGCAAAATCATATTTTTTGACTTGTTAGCTATTTCTCCTATTATTCCCATGTTGCCAATTCCATATATTATGTTTGATATTATAAACATGAATAGAATTAATGCTATACATGTTATGATTTTTATTTTTAATTCTGTTCCTTTTAACATTTTTAATAACATAATTATTGAAAATATATTTAATATTATAATTGCAATAATGATAATAGTATGCATCTTATCTCCTTTTCTATCTTCTTGAAAATTTCTTTTCTATATCTGTTCTTGACATTTTTATTGCAATAGATCTTCCATAAGATCCTACAAATGGATTATCTAATTTCAAAAGACTTCTCATTATTTCATCTACTTCTAGTCCATTTAATGCAAGATCTGTTTTCATTGCAACTTTTTCAGCAATAGTTGCTAAAAATTTAGATTCTATTTCTCTAGTTTCTATTCTTGCAACTGTATTTATTTCTCTCAAAGTTTCCATAAAGATTTCTTCTGTGTTTAGCTCTATACAAAAACTTGGAACTTGTGTTATTTTTACTGTGTTATCACCAAATTCATCAACTAATATACCTGCTTTTAAGAACAAATCTTTGTTATCTCTGAAAATTCCCATTTCTTTAGTTGTCAAATTTATTACATCTGGCAATAACATTAATTGTGAATCTTTATTTGAACTATAATAATTTCTTCTTACTTTTTCATAAATAATTTTTTCTCTAGCAGCTATTTGGTCTAATATGTATAATTCATTATTCATTGTTAATATGATATATTTTTCAAAAGCAAAACCTATAAATCTATAAGATGGTGTATTATCTTCCCCTTCTTTTTCAAATAATGATATCTCACTATTAGTTATTGGAGAGATTATACTATTTTTAGCTTCTTCTGCTTTTTTCTCATCATATTGTTTTTTAGCCTCTTCAATATTACGTCCAAATAATTTTTTGTACATTTCTTCAAAAGATAAATCTTCATTTTGAGTTATTTCTTCTTTTTTATCTGCTTCCTCTGTATTACCAGTTTCAATCTTATTTTCTTTTGCATCTTCAGTTTGTTTTTCTTCTGGTACGTTATTTGCTTCTTCTGTTTTAGTTTCTTCTATTTTTGGTGTTTCTATATCAATTTTCTCTGATTTAACTTCTTCTACTTTCTCTTCTTTTTGTTCTTCTTTATTTTTATTATAGCCTTTTAAGTATTCTTCTAATAGCTTACTTCTATCTATTTTTACATCTTCAAGTTCTTCTTTTGCTTCCTGATTTTTTGGGGCTATTGTTTCATTTTTTTCTTCTGGCATAGTAGTTGTTTTAGAATTTTCTATAATTTCATTCTCTTCTTTGTTTTCATCATCTTTTACTTCATCAATTTGTTTTGTACCTTCTGTTTGTATTTTTCCTTTTAAAATATTAGTATATCTTTCTAATCCTTGAGCAATTTCTTCTGATGTTTTTGCCTTTGTTATTTCATTGATAAATGCTTCTCTGCTATTAGAATCAAGATCTGTAATAACATTTTTAAATTCACTAAATTCAGGTTTTGGAATTTTAGATTCTTTAATAAATTCATCAGCTTTATTATCTAGTTCCTTTATCTCAGTTGCATAATCTTCTGTTTTCTTTTCTTCAACTTTTTCATAATTCAACTGATTTCTGAATTTCTCATCATTTGGAGTATCCCAATGTTGCTCTGATTTAGGAGGAAATCTATAATCTAATGCACTTACTTTTGGTTTATTTATTGACCACGCTTCTATTCTTTCCTTATTTTTTACCTCTTTTAGCATATCGTTTGGAGTCATGTCTTTAAATTCTGTTTGTTTTAATTCTCCATTATCACTTTTTAATAGTGCTTCTTTTATTGCATGGTATACTGCTTTAAATACACTTTGCTCATCTTGGAATCTTACTTCCAATTTTGTTGGATGAACATTCACATCAACCATTTTAGGATCCATGTCTAAATTTAAAATAATAAATCCATGCTTTCCAAATGATAATACATCTTTAAATCCTTGATCAGCTGCACTTGTTAATGTTTTATCTTTTATATATCTATTATTTACATAAAATAATTGATTTGAACGGTTTGAACGTGCAATACTTGGTTTTCCAATAACTCCTGTCACATGAATATTATCATATACATAATCAACTGCTATTAGATTTTGTGATATTTCTTTTCCATATATAGCATATACAACATCTTCTACTTTTCCGCTTCCATTAGTTTGTATTACTGTCTTTCCTGTATTTATAAGCTTTATTGCTACTCCTGGATTAGCTATTGCAATTCTTGTAATTGCATCTTCTATGTATCCTGATTCTGTGAAATCTTTTTTCAAGAATTTATATCTTACTGGAGTATTAAAGAACAAATCTTTTATTGTAATGCTTGTACCTGTTGGAGTTCCTTCTTCATGCTTATCAATAATGTCTCCTCCTTCTACAGTTATCTTATATCCTATATCAGCTTCTGTAGTTTTCGATACCAACTCTACTTTAGCAATAGCTGCTATACTTGCTAAAGCTTCACCTCTAAAGCCCATAGTTTTAACAGTATCTAGATCATTTGCGCTTCTTATTTTACTTGTTGCATGCCTTTCAAAAGCAATCTCCATATCATCTGGTTCGATTCCTTTTCCATCATCTGTAACTCGTATATATGAAATTCCACCATTTTTTATTTCTACTGTTATATTTTTTGCCCCTGCATCTATTGAATTTTCTACTACTTCTTTTATTGCTGATGCTGGTCTTTCAATTACTTCACCAGCTGCTATTTGATTTATTGTTAAATCATCAAGTAAAACAATTTTTCCCATGTCTGTTGTTCCTTTCGTTTTTTATCCTTTTTTACTATCCGAATTATATCATTTACAAATATTTTTGTACAGTATTCGTAACCAATTTATTTAATTATGAATAATATATACCATACAAAAGATTTATAAATCTTTAAGAGGAGGTATTAAAATGAAAGGTTGTTGTAACGGAGATATGTCATGGTTCATCATCTTAATCATTCTTCTTTGCTGCTGTGGATGTGGTAGAGACAATGATTGTGGATGTATGCCACCACCACCACCTTGCTGCGGTAACTAATTTAGTTAATTAGTTTGCTTTTAGTCTCTTGTAGACAATTATAAGTTTTATTGGAAGGAGGACATTTAGATGTCAGATAGATGCGGATGCGGAAGAGATAATGACTGTTGCACTTTAATAATAATTCTTTTATTATTATGCTGTTGCTGTGGCGGAAACAAAGGATTCTGCTAATTCCTACTTTATAGATAGATTATCTGTATAATTGCAGATAATCCACATTTATAAATACTTACACTAAAATACCGGAATATTTACTTACCGTAAATACTTCGGTATTTTCCTTTAATTATCACTAGCTTTTTATAATTATTTTTTATCCATGCTTTTTATGTAAGAATCAGCCTCAGTTCTAGATTTGAAAATAATTATATTACGACCTATTTTATATTTGTCTAATAATTCATAAATTTGTGGCAATTTTTCTTTAGCAAAATTTATAATATATTGTTCAAAGTTTTCATCTAATTTTTCCTCTACCCAAGGTAAGTCTTCTCTCTTCTTACCTATTCTAGATTTTGCACCTTCTAAGCAAACCTCAGTCGGAAAGTCTAATAAAAATATTGTATCACATTCTTTTACTCTCATTTCTAATGTTCTTTGGTAATTTCCATCAATTATCCAACTATCATTTTTAAAGATCTTTTTTAGCTTACCTTCAAGTTCCTCTTTTGAAATGTGTGTACCGTCTTCTTTATGATAAAGCTTATCAATGTGGTATAAATGTATTTGTGTAATTTTACTTAACTTTTGCGAAAATACGCTTTTCCCTGCCCCTGGACTTCCTATAACAATTATTTTTTTCATAATAAAGCCTTTCCAATTCTCGATTACAATTCAAATTTATACAATCGTTCTCCCGATTTTAATTCTTTTACATAAATCGCTCCAAATTTTTCATAGTAATTTCTCAAATCTGTTTTTAAATATAATGTTGTAATTTTTCTATTTCTTGCTTCTTTTAATATAGCATCATTTAAGATTCGCGAATATCCCTTATTTCTATATTCTTTTTTTACATACATTGTAGCATACCAAGGCGTTAGTTCTGATTCTTCTTCACAATCTTTCGGAAAAATCGATATAAATCCAATTAAACTATTATTATCTGTTAAAATTAGCTTGCAAAAAAATTTATCACTAAAAGCATTACAAATTTTCTCTTTTTTTCTCTCAATTCTTTTTGACTTATTTTCTTCCTTATTGTCTGCCCATTCTTCATATTCTAAATTAGCAACCTCATCTAGATACTCTAATTTATCCTTTAAATTATATATTCTCATTCTTAATGTTCCCTCACCAAAATCATTATTCATGATATATTTATAAAATAATTTAAATTATATTTACTTTTCACTAATTTCTTCATAATTTATGGCATTAATTTGAGCTGGATATGTTTCTAACACATTGCCATCATAAGTTACTTTTATTCTTTCTCCAATTTCAAATTTAACATTAGTATCAATTTTTAATTTTTGTACCATTATTAAATCTGCTGATTTTCGTATCTCTTCATTTTCATCTGGCTTAACAAAAAATAAGTTTTCTTCTATTTGTGTTATTGTTCCACAAAATGAATATTCAACTTGTGTCATCTTTTCTTCATATTTTCTCATCTCTTCTTTAAAATCATCACACTTCATAGACCAACTACCTATCTTCACATCATCAAATCCAGCTAATGTATGGAAATCTATTACTTTATATCCTAAGCCAAAATATTCTATTGTACCACCATCTGCTATCCTTCCTGCTGGATTCTGTATACAAAAAATAGGTTTTTCTTGATTCTTTGCTCTATTATAATCTACTGTAAAAAATACAATTCCTAAAACAACTATTGTTCCTAAAATACCACAAATTACTTTAAAAGTCTTTTTCATAATCATTCTCCCTTTCTTCTTACAATTTTTATTTATTCTATCATAAAAGCAGATATAATAAATAATATAATACTTGGTATTATAAATTTACTCTTTTGGCATTTCTCTTTGAATCCACATCATTATTACATTTACCACATAATCAATTTCTTCATTTGAAAGTTCATGTCCTTTTTTTATATCATGAATTTTTTCTAAACAACCTCTGCAACAGCATCCAGTAGCATGTTGCGCAATAAAAACTGGATGCACCTGCCTCATTGGTGTTTGTTTTCCATCATTATTAAGATTTTTTGGTGCAATTCTCTTTGTTATCAAATCTCTCGCATCAAATCTAATTTTATCCCATCCTTTTTCTTGTACATACTCTTTCATTTTTTTATTTAAATGAAATGAACCTCTAAATTTGCTTTTAGATAAAGAATCTAGCAAGCTTTCAACATTATTTTTCAATTTTATCATTCCTTTACTATATCATCAAATTTACAATCTATAACCTTTTCTAAATCTTTTAATTCTACTTCAACCTGATATCCTATCTTCCCACCACTAAATATTATTTCATTAAAATCTTTAGCTGATTTCTCTATTACTACTTTAAATGGCTTTTTTAATCCAATTGGAGAACAGCCACCATGAACATACCCCGTTAATAATAGTAAATCTTTTTGATGAATCATTTCTATGCTCTTTTCATTAACGCTTTGAGCACATTTCTTAAAATCCAATTCTTTTTCAACTGGTATCATAAATACATAATTTCGTTTAGATTTTGCAATTGTTACTAATGTTTTAAATACTTTGTTTGGATCTTCGTTTAAGGCTCTTGCAACTTCAACACCACTTATTGCATTTGTATCTCCATAAAAATATTTATTATATTTTATTTTCTTTTGATCCAATATTCTCATAACATTTGTCTTTTCCATAAAATCACCGCCTTTTACAATTTACCACAGAAAAAGGAAATTATCAATTATCTATCTGCTCTATAAATTGTAAGTTGTCAATAAGATTATCTCTCTGATTCTCCATCAAATTCTTTTATTCTTGTATTAACTCCATCAATAACTTTATATTCTCTTTTAGAATTTTTATAGACTTTTTTCTGTATTTCATCTTCTAAATTTATTCCTAGTATTTCTGATAATCCCAATAAATATATAGCAACATCTGCTAATTCTTCGCCTAAATCATCTTCCTTTTTTCTCCAAGCTTCATATGCTTCAGCAACTTCTCCATATGTTAAACAAAATTCTTTGTTTATATCTGTTACATTAAATCCTTTATTTACTTTATTTTGATATATTTCTTTTTGTATTTTCTTTAAATCTACCATTTTATTATCTCCATTTCTAATATTTATCAATTTTCGTACCATTTCTTAAATAAACTTTTATTTGTTTTATGATATGAGGTATATTATAATTTCCAGCAAATCTAGAATTATCTAGCAATTCATCATTTATAGTTACCCATTCTAATTTATTTTTTTCTTCTACCAAAGTTACTTTATGCTTTAAAATTCCATAGTAAACTTGTAAATTATTTTCATATTTAAAATAATTTAAATCCATGAAATGATCTAGTTTTATATCTTTGGTTGATATTCCTGTTTCCTCATATAATTCTCTATATGCTGCATCATCATTAGACTCATTTTTCTACTTTACCACCAACCAAATTATATAATCCCTTATATGGTTCTTTTGCTCTAATGCAAAAAAGAGTTTTTGTCAAATCTTCATTAAATACAACTATTAAATTAAATTTTCGCATAATTTTATTTCCCTTATCTTATTAGATATGTTTAATAATTCCATCTTTTTTCATTTTATCAATTATTTTTGCATAAACTCTATCTCGTACCCATGGTTCAGATGATGACTCTAATATTTTATTAATTGGTATCCACCTTACACCACTATTTTCATCTTCTTTTATATGTATTTCTTCATTTTCGTCTGCTTCCAATAAATATGTAACATTAAGATGAACATGTGAACCTACATATTTTCCTCTTTTCTCATGACCATTTACATTAATTAATTCTAACGAATAAATATCTTTAGAAATTGGAACAACATTTTTTATTCCTGTTTCTTCTTTTGCTTCTTTCATAGCAACATATAAAAGATCATTATCTCCATCACTATGACCTCCTACCCATGCCCAAGAATTATATATTCTATGATATGCCATTAGAATTTTTGATCTGTCTTTATTAAGGACAAATGCTGAACTAGTAAAATGCCCATATTCGTTTTGTCTAGTTAATACATCATCAAAATCTTTAATATAATTTAGCATTATTTTTTTATCAACTTCTTCTTGTTCATTATATGGAATAAATTTTTCAATATTATTCTTTAAACTATCTACATTAATTTTTATTTTAATGCCTAAAACCCCATACTCTTTCTCTTTTTCAAGAGAATAGTATTTATACATTGATATAGCTTTCTTATTTATTTCATCTTCATCAGTGTACAATTTTCTAAATAAGTTTTCAAAAGTATTTGCTCTATATAATTCGATAACATCTACTAATAACTTTTCCTGTAAATCTGGCAATTTTGAAAATTCTATTTTATCTCCAATTTTTATTTGCTGTCTTTTTTCATCATATAGCCTAAATTCTATTGTTTTTTTCCCATTTTTTATTCTTTCAAATGGGCTTTCATTTAATTTCATTTTGTGCAACATATATATTCCCCCTTATTATATTTCGTTAAAAATTTAAAATCCAATCCTAACAACAAATTACTAATTCTTGTTACGATTATATAATAAAAGGTAGATAATTTCAACTGGTTATCTACCCAACTTATTGTAATTTATAGTTATCAACTATACTTATTTTTCAATTTTCTTATATACTCTATCTTCAACATATATCATCATTTGATTATATCTTACTACATAGAAAAAAACTGCTAATATTCCAGATATAGTTCCTATTAAATAACCTTCTGCATTTTGTAATTTTAATGCAACGATAACTACTAGCCAAACAATTATACATAGAACAATATCGAATATATGCTCTTTTAACCATTTCTTTTTATGAAACTCTATTTTTTCCTTTAGAGTAAATGTACTATTCTCTAATGCAACAATTAAATTTTCTTCTGCTTTTTCTTTATAATCTAAATCATTTATCTTTTCTCCTGAAATTAGTTCATTTATACTAATACTAAATTCTTTACTTAATAATTGCATCATTTCAATATCTGGTAGATAATGCCCATTTTCCCATCTTGAAGTTGTTTTATTAGTTACACCTAATTTTTCTACTAGTTCTTCTTGTGTTATATTTTTTTCATTTCTACATTGTGCAATAAATTTTCCTATTTTTACTTGATCCATAATAATTACCTCCTACAATAAGGATAGTATATTTTATAAATTTTGTCTTTACCATAGATGTAGAATACAATATAGGATGTTTGTTAATCATCTTAATTTTATAACTGCAATCTCTGGTCTATTAAATAGCCTTATACTGATTGGATAATTCCCAAGTCCACTTGATACATATAAATAAGAATTATTTATACTATATAATCCTTTAATATAATTTGTTTCTACATTTAATCCTTTTTGTACTATTTCTGGAAACCATATTCCTCTATTTATTATTGCACCTAAAAATGGAAGTCTAACTTGTCCTCCATGTGTATCTCCACATAATGATAAATCAATTCCAAATTGTTCAAATTCTTCAAAGTTTGAAATATGTGCTAATAAAATGTTGTACTCTTCTTTATTAATTTCAAAAGCATTTTTCAAATCAAAAGTTGCTGAATAGTACTGATTTGTTATACCATATAAATTTATTTTTGTATTTTTTATGGCTATTGTTTCTTTTTTATAATCTAGAACATTTACTTCGTTATCTTTTAAATTTTGTATGAATTTTTCATCACAATCATGTTCTCCATTTACAAAATATACTTTATATGATTTTGCTAGTTCTTGGAGTAGCTTTAAAGCTATTTGTTTGCCTTTTTCATCTTTTGCTGTATACATATCTCCTGTTACACAAATAATATCAGGTTTTTCTTTTTCTATTTTTTTAATAAGTTCTTTGTTATTTCTTCCAAATGAACTTCCATGCAAATCTGATATTTGAATTATGGTTATTTCATCTACTATTTTTTCACTTTCTATTATTTCATAATTAGTTTTAATTGTAAATGTATTAAAATACCATATTATCAAACCTGCACATATTATTATTATTAAAATAATAAATTTTTTCTTTTTCATTTTTACCTCATTTACTTAATTCTATATAAAACTCAATAAATTCATTGTCATTTTTAGCATAAATTTTTCCATTATGTAGTTCAATAATTTGCTTTGTAATTGCAAGTCCTAATCCTGCTCCCCCTGTGCTAGATGTTCTTGATTCATCTGCTCTATAGAATTTATCAAATATTTTTTCCAATTTGTATTCTGGAATTTTATCTCCTTTATTTTTAAATACAATTTCTATTTTATCTTTATATTCTTTTATATCTATTTTTATAGTTGTATTTAGATAACTATAATTAATAGCATTCTTTAATAAATTTCCAAATGCTCTTGCTAACTTATCTCCATCTCCCATAAATTGAATAGCTTTGGGCTTATTTAAAATACATTCTAACTTTTTTTCTTGTAACATTGGATAAGATTCTTCTACAAGCTGTTCTAACAAAAATACCAAATCTATATTTTGTTTAGTAATAGGCATTGATTGTAAATTATATCTTGTAATATCAAAAAATTGATTTGTAAGTTCTTCTAATCTTAAAGATTTTTTTAATGCTATATCCATATATTTCTTTTGCAAATTTTCAGGTATTTCTTTTTCATCAGTAAGCAAAGTTAAATATCCTATAATTGATGTGAGTGGTGTTTTTAAATCATGTGCCATATACATTATTAAGTCATTCTTTTTTTGCAATGCTTCTTTTGCCTTATTTTGATTTGACACCAAATCAACTCTTATATTGTTCAATTTGCTTTCTAATAGTATTAAATCATTTGATAACTTTACTTCCTTCTCTGGTTCTTTTATTATCTGATCCATAGCTTTTATTATTTCTACCATATTATTACTTGTATTTCTGATAACAAAAAAAGATATAATTACAAATATTACCAAATATGTAATTCCAAGTAAGATTATCTTATTTGCTACGCACCAATAGTATATATCTCTATTTACAATTGCTAAACTGTCTGCTAGTTCATCATTATACACTCCATCTATTAATACTGAAAATAATATAATCGCACCTAAACTATATAATAATATTTTTATGACAGATTTTCTTGCTATACTATTTTTTAATTTTATAAATTCCTCATTTTTCAATTTTATATCCAACTCCCCATACTGTTTTTATAAATTTAGGATTTTTTGTATTTTCTTTTAACTTTTCTCTTATTCTTCTAATATGCACCATTACCGTATTATTATTTTCTAAATATTTTTCTTTCCATACTTTTTCAAATAGTTCTTCAGAACTTACTACATTTCCTCTTTTTTGTGCTAAATATAATAATATATCAAATTCCATAGGTGTTAATTCAATTTGCGTTTCATATAACCTGCAAATATGCTTATCTTGATCTATTTCTAATCCATTTATATAAATAATATTTTCTTCGCTTTTTTCATTGTATTTTGTATATCTTCTATATGCAGATTTTACTCTTGCAATTAATTCCAATGGGTTAAATGGTTTTGTAATATAGTCATCTGCTCCCAAAGTTAAGCCTTGTATTTTATCTTTATCTTCAATTTTGGCAGTTAGCATTATTACTGGAAAGTTGAGTCCTTTATCTCTTATCATTTTACATATTTTAAATCCATCAACATCTTTTATCATTACATCTAAAATAGCAAAGTCTAATTTTTGACTTTCTATACAATTTATTGCTTCTTTTGCATCATAAAATTTAAAAACATTGTAATTCTCATTTTTTAAATAAACTTCCACTAAATCTGCAATTTCTCTTTCATCATCTAATACTAAAATATTCATTTTTTCCTCTTTTCTATTTCTTGTATTTTACTATATTTTTTTAATATTTTCTATAACTCTCTTCAAATGTAAGGAAATATTAAGATTTATTTAATCATTTCTTAAAACTTATTTCTTCGTTCGGTTTTATAATATAAACAGGTTACAAGAAAGAGGAGGAAATCAAATGAAGAAAAAAAGAATAATAATACTTTTAATAATAATTTTAGGAATATATCTATTTTTTAGGAACACTCCATTTAACGATATATCTTATAATTTGAATAGATTTATTTCTAAAGTAACTAACACTTCAGAATATAAAACAATCAAACAAGATGTAAATAAAAATTATTCTGGCATAGGACAAGAAAAAGTAAAAAATAAAAATGGTTATTTTACTACATTTACAACTATTGAAAATCATAAAAAGACATATATTGAGTATAAACAAAATAGTGATGCTTCTTGGAGTAATAATCAATATTGGGGTGGAACTATGGCTGAAAATGGTTGTGGTATTACTGCACTTGCAATTATTTTGAGTGGATATGACCAAAAATATACTCCTGAAGATCTTAGGCAAAAATATTATCCTGTGTTAGATTATGACACACTTTCAAAAGAGTTATCTAATACATTTAATATTAAAAATACGGATTTTTATTATGATAATGTTCATTTATCTAAAGAAAAGTTACAAGAGCATTTAAAAACTAATAGACCTATTTTAATTTGTTTATGGAATCAGCCACACGATAATCGTTGGACTACTGCATCACATTATATGGTTTTACTGGCAACTGATGATAATGACATGGTATACATTTCTAATCCAAATGGTGGAAAAAATGATAGCAAAAGTTCAGGTTGGTATAAATTTAAAGAAATAACTCCTTATATCGCAAAAGCTTTATATATAGAAAGCTATAATTAAAAGACAGCATTAAGCTGCCTTTATTCTTATCTCTTATTATCACGACAAATTACTATTTATTCTTTGATAATTGTCTTATTTTTTCGTGATAAAAATAGTTTATTATTATAGGTTTTCCAGTAGGATTTTTTAAAAATGGTTCTTCATCTATAACATACATAAATCCATTTTTATCTGCATACTCTTGTACTTTTTTATCTAATCTTTCCCAATAAGACATATCTTTTTTACTATAAATCTTATTATACAAATCATTTAATTCAGAGTGTTTTTCTTTTATATAATTTATTATAGTAGGCTTAAATGTACCTCTTAAATTCAAGTTTTCAAGCCATATATAGTCGCAAAAATCTTTTATTTTTTCTATTATGGTAAATACATCAGTAATACCAGGAAATATTGGAGAAATAAAACAAGTAGTTCTTATTCCTGCATCGTGAACTTGTTTCATTGCTTCAATTCTTGATTTTATTGTTGGTGCTGAATCCATATCTTTCTTAAATTCTTCATCTAATGTATTTATTGACCAAGCAACCAATGGATTAGGATATGTTTTTATCAAGTCAATATCTCTTGTAACTAAATTAGATTTTGTTGTTATAATTAAATTTATTCCACTTCCTTGCATTTCTTCTAAAAATGCTCTTGTTCTTTTATATTTTGCTTCAAAATAATTATATCCATCTGTTACAGATCCTACTATCATTGTTTTACCTTTATATTTTTCAGGATTTTTTATTTTATCCCACATCTTAACATCTAAAAACATTCCCCAATCTTCTTTATGTCCTGTAAATCTTTTCATAAATGTAGCATAACAATATTCACATCCAAAAGGACAACCAACATAAGTATTTATTGAATATCCTGCTATTGGCAAGTTTGATTTTGTAAGAATTGTATCAACTTTCTTTTCTTTAATTACCACTTTTTTTAAATCTATCATTTTATTCCTCCAAATTCTTTAGGAAATTCTTGAACAAACTCATCTTCTTTTAAAATTCCTAATAAATCTTCTTTCATAAATACAGGTATATTTTTCTCTTTTGCTTGATTGTAAATGTTAAATACCCATTCTCTTTTCGATGATATTTTTCCTTTTCTATTACCTGTTTCAGTACCTATTACAATCCAAGAAATATTACTTAAATCTAATTTTCCTACATCATCAAACATAGGCTCAAAAGTAACATGGTAATGCTTTGCTTTGATATTATTTCTTAAATAATCAATTCTTGTCTTTTCTTTTGAAGAAGTAACTGTTACACCAAACCAACCATTATCAGGAGTTTCTTTTAATTTAATACTTTCAGGTCTTTTAGTTAAAAAAATGTATTGCGTGTTTTCATTTTCTTTCATTTTAGAAAAAACTTTATCTTTCCATTCTTCATTCCAACCTGATAAGTCACTTTGTCCAGTTAGTAAATATGCCGTATGCCTTTTATTATCAAGCATTTTCAATTTATTTTCAAAAAATACAGGTTTATTAAAATCATCAATAGTATGAAATCTATTATTATTCATTCTTGCATAACAATAAGAACATCCTATACTACATCCAATTACTATATTTATATTTTTTATAGTATCTTTAATACATTGCATTTTTCTCTCTCCTTAAATTTATTATAATTTTGATTTGTAAAGCTCCCCAAATGAAGCCATTATATCTAACATTTTACTTAATTCTAATCCTAAATCAGTCATTCCATATTCAACTTTTGGTGGATTCGTATGATAATCCTTTCTAAAAATAATACCATCACTTTCTAATTGCCTTAAACTATCAGTTAATACTTTTTGTGATATTCCATTCAGTGACTTTTGTAGCTCATTAAATCTCCATGTTCTTTTTGTTAAATTTCTTATTATCAATAATTTCCACTTACTTCCTACTAAAGATATTGTAGTTGCAACAGGACATTCTGGTAATTCATTTATATTTCTCATTTTGATACTCCTTACTAATTTACTGATATTGTATCATATATTATTAATTTGACAAGCAGTTACTTTAAAGTGCGTACTTGTTTTATTGTGTGTATCTTGATATAAATTTATTATACTAATATTTAAGGAGGAATTTAAAATGTCAAATTTTATGAAAGTAAGTTCAGAAAGTGCACCTAGAGTTGAATTACACGAAAAATTAGGTTTAACAGGTGCTGAAATTAGCATCAACACTATTGGAGCAGGAGAAAGTGTACCTTTTATTCATTCTCATAAACAAAATGAAGAAATTTATTATGTTATAAGTGGTTCTGGCAAAGCTATTATTGACAACGAAGAAGTTAATTTAGTTACTGGTGATTGGGTAAGAATATCTCCAGTAGCAGAAAGACAATTTTTTGCTAACAAAGACAATGCAATTTCTTACATTTGTATTCAAGTAAAAGAAAATTCTCTTGAAGGATTTACTGCAAATGATGCCATTATAAAATAAATGAAAAAATCTCTGAAAGTATGATCTTTCGGAGATTTTTATTACTATAAAATTGTAATTTTTTACTTACTTAAAGTCTTTCTTTGCCAACTTTTCTTGTTACATTTTGGACATTTCATATATCGTGTAGTTCCAGAGTGCATTGCAAAATATACTTGGCTATATTTTGGTACATATTTATGATGACATTTTTGACATTCATAATAGCCTGTTTCTGTTTCTATTTTTAATGCAAATGAAACACCTATTATTAAAAGAACAAATGCTAATATAAACAACACTATTTTAGCAATATTATTCTCCACTAAAAATGATGTAACAAAAATTAGTATTAAGAAAGATATTGTCGAACTAAATCCAATCGCATTTTCATACATCATTAATTTTTTATTTTGCATTTCTTCCTTTTGTGCCATTTCTAATAACATTTTTTCTGCTACTTCATTATAATTATTCATTTCAATCAACTCCCCACATAATAATTCATTTACACTTATTTTGAGTTCATTACACAAATCGAGCATTATTGATGAATCAGGCATTCCTTTTCCGTTTTCCCATTTTGAAATAGCTCTATCTGTAATGTTTAATTTCTCTGCAAGTTGCATTTGAGTTAAATTATTCTTTTTTCTACATTCAGCTATAAATTTTCCTATTTTAATCTGATTCATATTTTTTACCTCCTTCAATTTAAGTGTAAATTATTATCTAAAAAAAGTACACAAACTAATCGTTGAGTGGGGTATTTTTCTTTATCAACAATTAGTTGAATTGTTATAATTTGTGTGATAACTTGTGATTTATCTCTACTTATAGCTATTTACTATTTTATTGTTGTTTTCCATAATCCATGTTTGTTGCAATAAGCATATAATGTTGCACCAGATATATATGGAAATCTAGTTTCCGTTGTTTGCCCTGGATATAATTTCACACGAGTTATTCTATTTTCTGATACTTGTGCAATCCACATTATATAATGTTCCTTTTCCATTGGATGTTCTACTTCTCCGACACTTACTACTATTTCATCTTCTACTTTTTTATATATTGGTATATGTTTCTCCGTTGCTGCATCTGTAGTATTAGCTTTCATTTCTTCCATTTTTCTACCACAACAAGTTATATGTTGTACATCTCCATCAATTATTTCTATTATATTGTCACATATTGGACATTTTAAAAATTTTGCATTTTCTTTCATTTAAAATTTCTCCTTTTATTAATATTATACTTATTTAAATTGAAATTTGTTTTTTCAGATTTATTCCTGTGTTACTTTTTATCATAACATAAAATTTTATTATAATTATTTATATAATTTATCCTTTCATTTTTGATTTTAATATACCATTTACAAATGTCATTGCAACATTTTCCATTCCACTCCTAGATTCTGCTTTCCATATATATATCTTTGTATCTCCATATTCTGTAACGGCATCTCCTTTTCCTCCTATTATAGAAACAACTTGACTATATGACATTCCTAGTTTAATTTGGTTATACTCTTCCAATGATATATATGGACTATTATACTTTGACTGATTGGATGCTTTATTATTATATTCTTTTGTCCATACATACACATTGAAATGATCATTTTTCTTCACTCTTCCGAGTTATACCCGCTTGTTTTTCTATTACTTCAATTTTACTTCCAAGACTTGAAATTCTTAGTTTATTGCCAATTCCAAGTTTATCCATAGTTTCCTGTGCTTCTTGTACTGTCATTCCAACCAAATTTGGAATAGTCGCAGTCATTGACTTATTCCAAATTATAACCACACTAACTATTACAATAGCGGCCACAATAATTTGCCATCTTTTTATTTTTATCTTTTTTACATTAATTTTCTTTGTATTTTTTTCGCTATCATCTGTTAATATCTTTTGTTTCTCAATTTCAAATTCTTTTTCATCTATTGCACCATTGTCTTTTAACTTCTGTAGTCTATCTATATCATCATATTTGGTATTAATATTATTTTCTACGTTTTCTTTTTTCTTATTATCCAATCCACACACTATAATTAACCCAATTATTCCTAGACAATATCCCCAAGCATAACCCGTTGTAACATCTTTATTTAATCCAACATATCTACATATGTACGCAAATAATATTATATATATCAAGCTTATTACCAAAATTAACGAAATAGTATTATATATATGAATAGCTGGATATGAATCTTCATATAGTACTACCATTTCTATAAATTTAATTGCAAACAATATAATAGTAATTATCGTTATAGTAGTATTAGTCTTCGTAAATATTTTTTTATTCTCCATTTTATTTTCTCCTTATTTAAATTATTACTCCAAATCTTATGTATTTTATAACTTCTAAGATTAAAGGCACTAATGCTATAATTGATATACAATTTATAATATTAGTAGCTTTCACTATTTTTTTATTTTCTTCTTTACCTTTTCTAATAGCATAAAAAGACATTGCACATAAAATTAAATTTATAATAATATCAACACTAACTATTCCTAAATTACAATAATCCATAATTAAAAATATTGCACAATATATACTTAGGGTTAATCCTAGTATATCAAACCTAAATTTATTATCATTTTGATTTACTTGATCATTTGATTTTTCCAATATTTTTTTCTTTTCCGCTTCATACTCACTAGCTGTTATAGTTCCCTGTTTTTTTAACTTTAATATTTTTTCTAATTCTACATATTTATTCTCCATATTCAATTATCACCTTCTACAACTATTTTTTCAAAAGTCTATTCCATCAACTATTGTTATAATCACAAATAACACACCAAAACAATTCATACTCATGTTACTGTATCAATATTAACACCCTCTATCATTTGTATATCCCCCTTTTCCCTATATTATCAATTTCAATATTATCACAACAAAATATTATTGTCTACTGTTTTTATCAGTTATATTTTGTGGTACTTTTATATAAAATATCTTATATATTTTTTAAAAGAGATATATTATATCACGACTTAATGTATTAAATATATTAAAGTGTACATCTAATCAATTATTCATAAACAACAACACACAACAATAATTTTATACTATTGTTGTGTGTAACTTTATATTTCACTATATATCTCTAATTGCGATTTATTTGGACTGAATATGGTTTTGGAATAAGCACCATGTATTCCTCTTATTTTCATACATTATTTGTAATATTTGAAAACACGATCTCAATTTTATCTGAATATTTGTATATACTATATTTTTACTATCATTTTTTATTTATTGTACCTATAATTAAAAAATAAGACCTTCATTTTTCTGAAAGATAAAACTTATCTTGTGTACTTAATAATTTTTTGCCTCTTATATCATATCTAGTAACTTTATAAAACGCAAATGCATTGCATAAATATTTGATATAATTACTTATAGTCTTATCAGTAATAGCCACATTGTTATTGTTAAGTACATTTGTTATATTATTTGATGATGTAAGGTTTGATATATTATCCATTAAATAATTATTTAGATTATTTAGAACATCTATATTTCTTATTTTATATTTTTGATTTATATCTCTGACTATTAAAGTATTATAAACATCTGAGATATAATCGTATTTTTCTTTTTGTGTTTTATACAAATATGAGCCAGACATTCCACCTTCTTTAACGTAATAATCAAAAGCTTCTTGAATATCGTTATATTGATAATATTCTAAATATTCTTTAAAGGAAAAAGGATATACATCAATACAAAATGTTCTTCCTGTAAATAATGTTGCTAAGTCACTACTCATTAAAAATGCATTGGAGCCGGTAATATAAATATCATATTTTTCTAAAGCATGTAAAACATTTATAGCTTTTTCTTTTCAGATATATATTTTTTCAAAGTTTCTAATAATTTTGATCTTCCGCTACGTCTAATTCCAGTTAACACTTTAATATCTGGAGTTCCTATAACACTAATTAATCTTTCCAAATAATCATTTCCTTTTATAAGTTTCATACAATCACCTCTATAATTATTACATAGTTCTATTCCGAAAAAATCAATTATTTTTAATAATTCGTAATATAATTACGAACATATTTTTTTGATTTATACAACAAATAGTAATTCTTTTACATAAATTACTCTCTTCTGTCTTCTTATATCAAAAAAAAACAAACCTTACATTCTCAATTAAAAAACGTAAAAGTTTGTTTTTCGTTTGCTTGGTTGCCCGTTACATATCAAAAATAAACTATGCAACCTTTATTCCAGTATCTCTAACTTCTTTTACAAATGGATTTGAAACTTTTCTATAATCCTCTGCTGTTATTGGATGTGGTTCAATTCTTGTATCTATCTTCCAAGTTAAGCCAATTAATTTTGCTCCATCCTCAATAATATCATTAAAGTCACTTGAAATTATAGCTATATCTATATCACTATCTTCGTTTTCAGTACCTTTTGCATATGAGCCAAATAGTATAATAGCATCTATTTTATAATACTTACTTATCTTCTCTATATATTGTTGTATAGATTTCATTATTTCACTATTAACATATTTTTTAGCCATACATATACCTCTTCTATATTTTTTACTTGTTTGGCAGTATATTCATCTGTACATTTTTGATAAAAGCTTTCTTTATAATCATCATATCTTGCACTTATATTAAATTGCGTAATTATTTGTAATCTCTCAAGTTGTTCATCTGTTAATTCTAAATCACATTTTTCTGCAAGAGCTAATAGATTATGAGATCTTATATTGTATCTATAATTAAAAAATAAGACCTTCATTTTATTGAAAGTCTTAATATTAATGGTTGGGCTAGCTAGATTCGAACTAGCGCATGTTAGAGTCAAAGTCTAATGCCTTACCGCTTGGCTATAGCCCAATATATAATGGGGTGGAATATGGGATTCGAACCCATGGTCTCCAGTGCCACAAACTGGCGCGTTAACCAGCTACGCCAAATCCACCATGTGTTCCGTTACTACAGAAACACTAATATTTTACCCCATTTTTTTAATCTTGTCAACCTTATTTGTGAAAATATTCACTTTTATTAAAAATTATTTTTTCTAGTTATTTTTAATCCTCTTTAGCCCATACAACTAACCTTGCCTGCACATCGTTTGTGCAAGTAGTTAAAGATATTTCTCTCTTTCCAGCAGTATCTCTTGTTGCATAATCAAATTCACTTGAACCAGTAGTATATTTATTGTAAATTGTATATTTTACTCTGTTTCCAGATTCATCAGTTATATAGATAAGATCTCCGTTATTTACATTTTTTAAATTAGAGAAAAATGTTCCATTTCTATAATTATGACCTGCAATAACAGTATTTCCAACTTGATTTAATCCTGGTCCATACATTACTCCAACAGATACTTCCATTGATGGCTTTGAGGCAACATTTAATACTGGATAACTTAATTTTATAGATGGTATCTCTATCTTTCCAACTACAGTATAACCTTTATAAGTTTGTTTAGCAATCTTTCCATCAGATGATATAGTATTAGTTGTTGTTTCAACATCATTAACATCAATATTTAAAGACACATTTGATTCAACAATGTCATTTGATGTATTATTAGTAGCTGTATTATTTCTTGATGCTATTCTATTATCAAATTCCTGAAGTGCTTCATTAGCTCCATTATTGATATAATATTTACGATATACATCATATCCCCAAAAGCCTAATATTACAAATATTGCAATAACTACAATTATTAAAATTACTGTTAAAGCTTTATTATATTTTTTATCTAACATTTATTTATTCTCCTTTATATCCTAATTATAGTACATAAATCTTAATTGCCATTTTACTCTAATATTGCTTTTATTCTTCTTACTCCACTTGAGCAAGCTTCTTCTTTTACTATCTTGAAATGTCCTAATTCTCCCGTGTGTTGTACATGAGGTCCTCCACAAAGTTCTTTTGATACATTTCCTATTGTGTATACTGTTACTTCTTCTGGATATTTTTCAATGAACATACATTCAGCACCTGATTTTATTGCATCTTCTTTATTCATTGTTTCTACTGTTACTTTTAAGTCCTCTTTTATCCATTCATTAACTAAATCTTCTGCTTTTTCCTTTTCTTCATCAGTTAGTTTGTGATCACAGCTAAAGTCGAATCTCATTCTTTCTGGTGTAATATTTGAGCCTCTTTGATGACTATCCTTTCCTATTACTTGTTTTAATGCTGCATTTAACAAGTGTGTTGCAGTATGATATTTTATCTCTTGCTCTCCTGTTCCAGCTAGTCCACCTTTAAACTTTTGCTCACTTCCAAGTCTTGATTTGTTTTGATGTACTTTAAATAATTGATCAACTTCATCCATGTTAACTTTTAGTCCGTTTTCAACAGCCAAATCTTTTGTAACTTCTGGTGGGAATCCATAAGTTTCATATAGTTTAAATATGCTTTCACTATCTATTGTGTCTTTTCCTTCTGCTTTTATTCTTGCAATAACTTTATTGAACTCTTTTTCACCATGAGCCAATGTTTTTATGAATTTATCTTTTTCTTGAATAATAACTTCTTTTATTTCTTCTTTCTTACTTACAAGCTCTGGATACATATCTTTTAATATTTCTACATCTAAATCAATTAATCCAGACAATTCGTTTAGATCTATCTCTAATTTATTTAAATGTCTTGTCATTCTACGAATTAATCTTCTTAAAATATATCCTCTATCAATATTGCTTGGTCTTCCTCCATCGGCAATAACCATCATACTTGCTCTCAAATGCTCTGCTACAATTCTTCTGCTTGCAATATCATCTTTCTTAGCAAGTTCTGATAACTTGTCCATTATTGGACTAAATATCTCTGTGTCAAAAGGTGTTTCCTTTCCTTGTAATAGCATTGCCATTCTTTCTAATCCAAGACCAGTATCAACATTTCTTTGTGTTAATTTTGAGTATTTTCCATCTTTCTTTAAATACTCCATGAAAACGTTATTCCATATTTCCACATATTTTCCACAATCGCATGATGGTTGACAATCTGGACCACAAGCTGGCTTTCCTGTATCATAAAACATTTCTGTATCTGGTCCGCAAGGTCCTTCTTCTCCTGCAATCCACCAGTTATCATCTTTTCCATAGAAATATATTCTTTCTTCTGGGATTCCTGCTTTTTTCCAGCATTCTGCTGTAACATTATCTCTTGGACAGTCTTCATCTCCTGCAAAGCATGTTACCGATAACTTTTCATTTGGGATTCCCAACTCTTTTGTTAAAAATTCATAGCTCATTGCTATAGATTCTTCCTTAAAATAATCTCCCAATGACCAGTTTCCTAACATTTCAAAATAAGTTAAATGTCTATTATCTCCTACTTCATCAATATCATTTGTACGTAAACATTTTTGGTAATCAGTAAGTCTAGTTCCTTCTGGATGTTTTGCTCCTAGTAAATAAGGTACTAATGGTTGCATTCCAGCTGTTGTAAATAATACAGATGGATCATTTTCTGGTATTAATGGAGCACTTGGTATTACTTTATGTCCATGTCTTTCAAAAAAGTTTAAATATTTATTTCTTATTTCTATTGCTTTCATTTTGCCAACCTCTCATTTATTCATTATCTTTTTTATTATATCACATTTTTCTTAATTGTGTAAATAATTTTACTGTATTATGTTAAATAAATTATACTACATATAAAATTATTGCTATTAGTTGTAGTAAAGTACCAATTACAACACATAAGTGAAACATTGAATGCATGTATTTTACTTTCCTCCCAATTCCATACAATATAGTCCCTAATGTATATATTATTCCTCCAAGCAGAATTAATATAAATCCTGTCATTCCAAGCGATTTAATTACTAAATCTATTCTAAATATTATACACCATCCCATTGCTATATAACATATCATTGAAAATACTCTAAATTGCTTTAAATCTATTGCATTTAAAACGATTCCTAATATTGCAAAAATCCATACAATCGCAAGCATTGTCCATGCAGCGACTTGGTCAACTTTCATTATTGAACTTAGTAGTATTGGAGTATATGTTCCTGCAATAAGTACATATATCGTGCAATGATCCAAGATTTGCATCACTTTTTTTGCTTTTCTTGTAGGTTTTAATCCATGATATATACTCGACATTGTGTATAAAAATATCATAGATATTCCATAAATAATGCTTCCTACAATAGCATAACTATTTTGATGGATTGCAGAAAATATTATACACAATACCATTCCAATAAGTCCTATTGCACCTCCAACTATATGAGAAACCATATTAAAAATTTCTTCACCCTTTGTGTATGTTGGAAGTTCTCTATCTTTTAGTTTTGTTCTATGCATTTAATTCTCCTCTATTTTTCAATAATTCCGAATAACTCCATATTTTCTTGTTTTTCTATCATTACTGGCAATATTTCATTTTCAAGATTATCTTCATTTTTTACTTTTACAATTAAATAATTTGCTGTATGTCCTTTGAAATAGCCTTGTTCATCTTTTTCTTCAAATAATACATTTATCACTTTTCCAATATATTGCTTATTATATTCAGTTTCATTTTTATTTGATAATTTTATTAACTTCTGGCTTCTTTCTTCTTTGATATTACCATCTATTTGATCTGGCATTTTTTCAGCCACAGTACCTTTCTTAGGTGAATATTTAAATACATGCATTTTATAAAATTTTATCTTTTCCAAAAATTTTTCTGTTTTTGCAAATTCTTCATCATTCTCTCCTGGAAATCCTACAATAATATCTGTAGTAATCATTACATCACTAAAATATTTTCTTAATAAATCAACCGAATTTTCAAATTCTTCTGTCGTATATCTTCTATTCATCCTTTTTAAAGTGCTATTACATCCACTTTGTAATGATAAGTGAAAATGTGGACATACTTTTTTTAATTTTGATAATCTATAAGTAAACTCTTCATTTATTAATTTAGGCTCTAATGACCCCAATCTTATTCTCTCTATTTCATCTATATTATTCAATTGTTCTAGCAATTCTATTAATCTAAAACCACCTGTATGTAAATCATCTTTTGGATCAAATTGAGTATAATCATCATTATAATTATATTCTTTTCTAAGTTTTGATACTTTTTCTTGATTAAAATCTTTACCATACGAAGCTAGATGTATACCTGTAATTACAACTTCTTTTATACCTTCTTTACTAACTTCTTTTATTTCCTTTATGATATTTTCTGGATTTCTGCTTCTTACTTTTCCTCTTGCATACGGAATTATGCAATAAGTACAAAATCTGTCACATCCATCTTGTATCTTTATTACCGCTCTATTTAATTCTGTATATGTTGTACTTCCAAATTCCTGATATTCATTTTGGTGCATTACATCTGATACTTGTGAATCACTCGTTTTGTCATTCATATATTTTTCTACTACTTCCACAATCTGATTTTTTTCATTTATGCCAAGTATCAAATTCACCTCTGGAATTTGTTTTATTATATCATCTTTAGCTACTTGTGCATAACAGCCACATGCTACAATTACAGCATTCGGATTATTTTCCTTTGCTCTTCTTAGCATCTGTCTTGATTTTCTTTCCGCAATGTTAGTAACACTACAAGTATTTACAACATATATATCTGCTTTTTCTCCATCTTCAGCAAGATCATATCCTTTTTCAATAAATTTCTGTTCCATTGCATTTGTCTCGTACTGATTTGTCTTGCATCCTAAACTTATAAAATGTATTTTCATCGTTTTTTCTTTCCTATTTTATTATGTAAGTAGGTATATTATACTCCTTTAAGATATATTTTTCAAGGTGCTTGTAAAATTATGTAAAGTATGTTATAATAATTTTAATCGGTTACAAACTAATTGCCATTTCTTATAACAGCGGCAGAAAGGACATTATATATGAACAATTCAAGAATCCATGCTATTACGGTAGGCAATAGTCTTATCAAGGCTCAAGTAATCACTGACATTCAATCAGCATTTTGCATTACACATGGGGGCCGGTTTCACGCCGACGATCTATTTGCAGCAGCAATAATGCTTCTTGTTTTCAGTTTCACAGAGCCAGAAAACGAAACCTTTAAAGTTGCACGAGCTCTCACTACTGATGATATCTCTAACGCAAATGGAGTTACATTTGACATCGGTGGAGGCGAATTTGACCATCATCAAAAAGGAGGAAACGGTTATCATTCAAATGGAGTACCATACGCAGCATTTGGTCTAATATTTAGGCAATTTGGCAAAGATGTTATTTCAAAAGTCGTAAATTCTACTGATACCAACATCATTAATCCGATCTTTGATCGACTTGAAAACAGTATTGTTTCCACAGTTGACGCCTGTGATAATGGCGAATCTGGTGTTGACTCTCGTAAGTACCATATTGTAAGCATGTCTGAATATATTTCCGCAAGGTACATGTCCTGCGAAATTACCAGGCACAACCTAACCAACGATGACTACAATGAACAGTTTCTATTTGCTCTTGAGGAAGTGACAACCTATTTAGTTATTACGATCAAGAAAGAGTTTCACTTAATTCAAGGTGATCAGAAAGTCGTAAAATTGTTAAACGATTCTGATGATAACATCTTGGTATTAGATGATGACTTGCCTTATCGGAACGCTCTCATTAATCATCCCAAAGGCTTCAGCATTCAGCTGGTCATAAAACCCAGCATTAGAGGAGGTTTCCAACTTTGTAGCATACCCAAAATAGGAGTTAAAACTCCTAACGACTCGTTCAAGGTCGCATTCCCACAGGAATGGAGTGGTGAAAGCGGGCATAAACTTCAAGAACTGACCCATTGCGGAAGTGCAATCTTCTGTAGCAACGATCGCAGATTCCTTGTTTGTGAAACGAAAGAAGGTGCTTTAGAGCTGGCACGCAACCTGCTGCAACAGCAAAATTCAAACACAGCATAATGTCCACCCTGGCTAACTCTTGTTAGTCAGGGTACTTTTTATTTGTTATAACATTTTTTCAATATTTAATATCCTATTATATTTTGCAACTCTCTCACTTCTACAAGGTGCACCCATCTTTATTTGTCCAGCATTAACTCCAATAGCAAGATCTGCTATAAATGTATCTTCTGTTTCTCCTGACCTATGTGATATTATTGTTTTGTAGCCATTTTTCTTAGCAAGTTTAATTGTTTCAAGAGTTTCTGTAACTGTTCCTATCTGATTAGGTTTGATTAAGATGCTATTAGCAACTTTATTTTTTATTCCTTTTTCAAGTCTCTTTCTATTAGTAACAAACAAGTCATCTCCTACTAAATCTACCTTATTTCCTACCTTTTTAGTTAACTCAGCCCATTCCTTCCAATCGTTTTCACTCAATCCATCTTCAATAGACATTATTGGATATCTCTCTATAAGCTCAATTATAAACTCAATCATTTCTTCTTTTTCTTTATATTCATCTGTTTTCCACATATAATAGCCATTTTTATTTATCTTCTTTGCTTCTTCCCTCATTTCTGTGCTAGCCATATCTAGTGCAATCATAAAGTCCTTGTCAGTAGCATATCCTGCATTTGATATTGCTTCAAGAATAAGTTCTATTGCTTGTTCATCATTGTGTAAATTAGGTGCAAATCCACCTTCATCTCCTACACCATTTGACATACCTTTTTGCTTAATTAATTTTTTTAATGAATGATAAACTTCTGTACACATTTTCATGCATTCTTCAAAATTGCTAGCTCCTACTGGTACAATCATAAACTCTTGTATATTTACATTATTATCAGAATGTTTGCCTCCATTTAATATATTCATCATAGGTAATGGAATAGTATTTCCACTTATTCCTCCAATATATTGATATGGTTCTAGCCCAAGGCTTAATGCTGCTACCTTACACACAGCAATAGATACAGCAAGTATCGAATTTGCTCCAAGCTTTGCCTTATTTACAGTTCCATCTAGTTTTATCATTTTCTCATCAATTTCTCTTTGATTATATACATTCATACCGATCAAAGATTTCTTAATTTTAGTATTAATATTCTGAACAGCCTTATCTACTCCCATTCCATTATATGCTTGAAAATCAGCATCTCTTAATTCTACTGCTTCAAAACTTCCAGTAGACGCTCCAGATGGACACATTGCTACCTCCGAAACTCCATTCTCAAGTATCACTTTAGCTTGTACAGTTGGATTTCCTCTTGAGTCAAATACACACATTCCTTCAACATCTTTAATTTTTAGTTCTTTCATATAATCCCTCCTCGAACTATTTTAGAAAGATTATATCCTCATTAATCATTTTTATACCTTGTACTACCATTTACTTACTTGTACATTTAGTCTTCCACTTCTTGTTTCTCCAAGTATTTTATCTATTTTAAATCTACCTTTTCCTCTTATTGTAATTATAGAATCTTCAGATATTGTAAGTGAGTTTCTAAGTTCTAATTTAAAATTTACTAATACTCTTTCTTGTTTTATTATATCATTTGCCTCATTTCTTGAGCATCTAGCTAACTCTCCAACAATACAATCTAATCTTGTTGAAGGTACATTTATTTTTATTATCTCTTTTTCCTTTTCTATATAATGTATTTGTTCTAATTCTATCTCTTCTATTTGAGCCTTTTGGAATCTTGTTAATAATCGTAAATTGTTTAGTATAAATTTACTTATTTCCTTTGATATAACAATATCAGCTCCATCATTATTAACTATTATATCTCCTATTTTTTCTCTCTTTAATCCCAATTTCATGAGAGCCCCTAAATAGTTTCTATGTTCATACATTCCTCTATTTTCTTTAGGCAAAACAATATGTATACACGACATTTGCTGTTTATATATATCCATATATTCGTCATTAGATTGTTCAATGTAATCTGGAAATATAAATAGTTCCTTTCTTTCCGATTCATTAAATCCTCCCCAAAATTGATAATTTTCTATCCTTCTTTTATTTAAAATTTCCTTTGCTTTTTCTTGTTGCACCATGTCTAAAAAATCTGTATTTTCATATCTGTTTTTAGCTTGGACTGATTTTATTTTATCTACAATTTTGGCTACAAATATCTTTTCATCGTCTTTCTGTTGTTTTGTTAGTTCATTTAATTTGTCCATATTCTTCTCCCTTTTTTCCTGCTATTATTCCAGCATATAAGACTATAGCAATATTTACTCCTATAAACATTCCTGTAAAAAAAGTTATATATAAAATATTAATTACCTCCTTTTCAATTATTATTTCATGTTTTATTTCATTATATGCTTTTTCTTTCTTGTTTCATTATATAAAAAGGTAATCAATTTAATAAAAAACGAGAAAGAATCTGTATACTTGTAACGTATACATCTCTTCCTCCCAACAGTTTTAAATAAGTTTTATTCCTATTCTGAAATAATTATACATCTTTTGGTATTATATGTCAATACTTTTTTCTTTAATATATAAATTACATCTGCAAATCTTTTTTTGCACAAATTCGTCACATGGGCATAATGTTGTTTCATCAACATTTACACGGCATGGGCAATGTCCTTGTCTTTTATATATTCCCTGAATAATCTTTTCCGCATACTCTTTATCAGGGTTTATTATATATCCTTTCATTTCTTCTCCTTTTTATTCAAATTTTGGTCTATCCTTTTTCTTATATAAGACATTACTTATCATTTCGCTCATTTCCTCTTTTTTATGGAATCCACCAAATCGTTGAAGATATTCTCCATTTTTAAAAGTTAATACCATTGGAACAAATTCTATATCATATTTCATTGCCAAATCTCTTGTTTTATCTACATCTATTGATACTATTTCTATATCATCTCTCATTTCGTCCAAAGCTTCTAATTCTGGTCTCAACATTTGGCATGGCATGCACCATGTTGCAAAGAAATCAACTAATACAACTTTTGGATTTTTTAGAACTTCTTGTTCAAAATCTTTTTCTTCTATCTCTCTTATCATAAATTTTCCTCCAATCACTTATAGTATGTCCTTTCTGCATTATTATATCATACACATAGAAAATTTAAAATGAAATTTATAAAAATGCTTGTAAATAATTCTCAAATATGCTATATTAGTAAGGTACATATTGGGGTATCGCCAAGCGGTAAGGCATCGGACTCTGACTCCGACATTCCTAAGTTCGAATCTTAGTACCCCAGCCAATAGTTGAAAGGATAAGAAATTAATCTTATCCTTTTTTAATTTGTAGCAGACCAATCTATCTCTGCTACCTTGTCATCTTTTATTACAAAAGTTAATTCTGCAATTTTATCATTGGCTGACGCTGTATTGTTAGTGTATGGCGGATTCATATATCCATATCTAATCTCATATGAAGAATCTGCAAATTTTGTTGTCTTATATCCATAAAATACTGGTTCTATTGTTTGAATTGAATCCAAGTTTTTGTTATTGAAAGTCCCATATAAATATGTTCCGATAACAGATCCCTCTTGATTTAGTGCAAATGTAGACAAATTTTCATTTGCAAAACTATTTATAACAGTATCTACTGAATCCCCAATTTTTATCCCTTTAAAACTATATAAATCTGATGAAGATTGGAGACTAACAAGTGAGTTTTCAACAAAGCTTAATAATAAATTTCCTTTATATGAAAATAATTCATATAAAACATTATTATCAGTAAAAGTTTCTCTATATTCTGGTTCTCCTAAAATTTTTATAACAGATTGTTCAGTACTTCCATAATGAATAGAATCTGCTTTCAAATCAGCAGTATTAAAATATGATACATCTGACATTTGACTTGGAACATAATAATTTTTATAATAAAATTTATATCCAACAAATATAACAGCAACAATAACTGCAATTACAACAGTCCATAAAATGATTTTTTTCATAATATCCTCCATATAATATATAGCATAAAAGAAATTAATTATCAACCATAAATAACAAAAATAGAACCTAATATTTAGGTTCCATTTTGTGTATTACGACTACATTTTTCTTAACTTTGTTAGCCTTTTCTAAGCGCTTAATGTATTGAAAATACTGAATTTAAGCACTTTCAACTATTTCATAGCCTCTTCAACAGCAACAGCTATTGAAACAGTAGCACCAACCATTGGATTGTTTCCCATGCCTATTAATCCCATCATTTCTACGTGTGCAGGAACTGATGAACTTCCAGCAAATTGTGCATCTGAGTGCATTCTTCCCATTGTATCTGTCATACCATAAGAAGCTGGTCCAGCTGCCATGTTATCTGGGTGTAATGTTCTTCCTGTTCCACCACCAGATGCAACAGAGAAATATTTCTTTCCTTTTTCCCAGCATTCTTTCTTATATGTACCAGCTACTGGATGTTGGAATCTTGTTGGGTTTGTTGAATTTCCTGTTATAGAAACATCAACGTCCTCATGATGCATTATAGCAACACCTTCTCTAACATCATCAGCACCATAGCATCTTACTTGTGCTCTTTCACCTTTTGAATATGGTATTTCTTCTACTATAGTTAATTTTCCTGTATAGTAGTCAAATTGTGTTTTTACATATGTAAATCCGTTAAATCTTGAAATTATTTGTGCTGCATCTTTTCCAAGACCATTTAATATAACTTTTAATGGCTCTTTTCTTACTTTATTAGCTGATTTTGCAATTCCGATAGCACCTTCTGCTGCTGCAAAGCTTTCATGTCCAGCTAAAAATGCAAAGCATTTAGTTTCTTCTGATAATAGCATTGATGCTAAGTTTCCATGTCCTAAACCAACTTTTCTATCATCTGCAACAGAACCTGGTATACAGAATGATTGAAGTCCTTCTCCTATTGCTTTTGCTGCATCTGCTGCTTTTGTGCATCCTTTCTTTATAGCAATTGCTGCTCCAACTGTGTATGCCCAGCATGCATTATCAAAGCATATTGGTTGGATTGCTCTTACCATCTCAACTGGATCAAATCCCTTATCTTGACAAATTTTTCTTGCTTCTTCTAAATCTTTGATTCCGTATTTTTCTAATACAGGCATTATTTGATTTATTCTTCTTTCATATCCTTCAAATGTTACTGCCATTTTCAATATTCTCCTTTTCTATTATTAACATTCTTATCTAAATTTATATATTAGTCTTTTCTTGGATCAATGTATTTTGCTGCATCCTTATATCTTCCATAAGTTCCTGTTGCTTTTTCTATTGCGTCTTTAGGATCCATTCCGCCTTTTATGAAATCCATCATTTTTCCAAAGTTAAGTGCTTTATATCCAATTATTTGATTGTCTTCGTCTAAGGCTTGTTCAACAATATATCCCTCTGTAACCTCAAGGTATCTTGGGCCTTTTAGGGCTGTTGAATAAATTGTACCAATTTGAGATCTATGACCTTTTCCTAAATCTTCAAGTCCAGCTCCAATTGTTAATCCACCTTCTGAAAATGCTGATTGGCTTCTTCCATATACAATTTGTAAGAATAATTCTCTCATAGCTGTATTTATTGCATCACAAACTAAATCTGTATTTAATGCTTCTAATATTGTTTTTCCTGTTAAAATTTCTCCAGCCATTGCTGCTGATTGTGTCATTCCTGAACATCCGATTGTTTCAACTAAAGCTTCTTGTATAACACCATCTTTTATGTTTAATGTTAGTTTGCAAGCTCCTTGTTGTGGTGCGCACCAACCGATTCCATGTGTTAGTCCTGATATATCTTTTATCTCTTTAGCCTTTACCCACTTTCCTTCTTCTGGAATTGGTGCTGGGCCATGGTTAACACCTTTTTTTACTACACACATATCTTCTACTTCTTTTGAATAATTCATTTTTGAATCTCCCTTCTTTGTTATTTTTCTTTCTATTTTGTAGCTTTTGTATGTTTTATATTAAATACTGCTTTGCAATATTCGTTTAACATTTTAATATTTGATTTCTTACTATTTTCACTTCTTCTAAATGCTTTGCGTCTTCAATAAAAATAGTTGGTCTTATATTCGTTTCTTCTCTATAGTGAGTTACTAATTCTTGCTCTTTCTTATTTAAACTTTCTAATGGAGTATGTAAATATTTATAACACCAGATTATTCTTCTTTGTTCATCTGTATAGATTGATTTATGTAAGTCATTATAATGATATTCTAAAGTAAAAAGATTTTTATCAATTATAAGAGTGATATTAGTCCATCTTCCTTTAGTTAATAATTTTAATCTTTTTATTTTTGTATAAATTTTAGCAATCTCTTCATCATAAACCTTTTCATCAATTCCAAATCTGCTTGCTATTTCATAGCAATTTATTGGCTTTGATTTTATAAATCTTTTGGGGAAATAGTAAAAATACATCTCCCCTTTTCTATCTTCTAATACTGATGCATATAAACATATTGAATCCCATTTTTCTGGTATTAGTTTTATTAATGAAGTTTGTAAATCTTTATATATATATCTTACTTCATCCTGCAACTTTTAATTTCCTCACTATTTTAATTTATTCACGTACAAGTAAACTTTCTCCAGTCATTTCAGCTGGTTTCTCTAATCCCATCATATCAAGCATTGTTGGAGCTAAATCTGCTAATTTTCCATTCTTTAATTTTACATCATCCATTCCATATAAAATTAATGGAACAGGATTTGTTGTATGAGATGTAAATGGTTCTCCAGTTTTATAATCTATCATTTGCTCTGAATTACCATGATCTGCTGTTATTAAAGCTTTTCCATTGTGTTTTGAAAGTGCATCTACAATTTTTCCAACACATTCATCAACAGCCTCTATTGCCTTTTCTGCTGCTTCTTGATTTCCTGTATGTCCTACCATATCTGGATTAGCAAAATTTAATATAATGCTATCATATTTTTCTGAGTTAATTGCTTCTACAACTTTTTCTGTTACTTCATAAGCACTCATTTCTGGCTTCATGTCATAAGTTTCTACCTTAGGTGATGGAATTAAAATTCTGTCTTCTCCTTCATATTGCTTTTCTTCTCCACCATTAAAGAAAAATGTAACATGAGCATATTTTTCAGTTTCGGCAATTCTTAATTGCTTCATTCCTAATTTACTAATATATTCACCAAATGTGTTTGTTAATTTTTCTGGCTTAAATGCTACCTTTACATTAGGCATTGTAGCATCATATTCAGTCATACAAACAAAGTTCAAGTTCATTTTCTTTGTTTCAAATTCATTAAATTCTGGATCTACTAAAGCTCTTGTTATTTGTCTTGCTCTATCAGGTCTAAAATTAAAGAATATAACTGAATCTCCATCATCTATTGTAGCAACTGGCTTATCTCCATTGTATATAACTGTTGGAACAACAAATTCATCAAATACTTCTTTTTGATAAGAACTTTCTATTGCTTGTGTTGGAGAGGTAGCTTTTTCTCCTTTTCCAAATACCATAGCATCATAGCACTTTTGTACTCTTTGCCATCTCTTATCTCTATCCATAGCGTAGAATCTACCTGATATTGAGGCAATCTTTCCTACACCTTTTTCTTTCATTTTTTCTTCTAATTTTTGAATATATCCTTCTCCTGATGCTGGTAATGTATCTCTTCCATCCATAAAGCAATGAACAAATACATCATCTAATCCTCTTCTCTTTGCTAGTTCTAATAATCCATATAAATGTCTTTGATGACTATGAACTCCACCATCAGATACAAGTCCAATAATATGCAATTTAGTATTATTTTTCTTGCAATTTTCTATTGCTTCTACAAATTCTGGTATGCTGAAAAAATCTCCATCTTCTATTGATTTAGTTATTCTTGTTAGCTCTTGATATACAATTCTTCCTGCACCTATATTAGTATGTCCAACCTCTGAATTTCCCATTTGTCCATCTGGTAATCCTACTGCTTTACCACTAGCATAAACTTCTGCTGTTGGACATGTCATCATAAGTTTGTCTATATTAGGTTTCTTGGCTCCTGCTACTGCATTTCCTTCTTTTTTAGGATTTTTGCCAAAGCCATCTAATATCATTAGCATTGTAAGTTGTTTACTCATTTTCTACCATCCTTCTTTTCTGTTTAAACTTATTTATCAAAGTTTACAATTTTGCCAAAGGTCTCAGCTTTAATGCTTGCGCCTCCAACTAATCCCCCATCTATATCAGACATTGAAAATAGTTCTTTCGCATTTTCTGGTTTTACACTTCCGCCATATAGAATTGTAACATCATCAGTATTAAATAGTTCTTTTATTTTATTTCTTATAGCTTTAATACTGTTGTTTGCATCTTCAGCAGTTGCTGTTTTTCCAGTTCCAATTGCCCAGATAGGTTCATACGCTATTATTGTATTACTTAAATCGTCTAATGTCAAGCCCTCTAAGGCTTTTGCTACCTGAGATGTAATTATTTCCTCCGTATTTCCTGCTTCTTTTTGTTCTAAGCTTTCACCAACACAAACTATTGGTTTTAATCCATGTTCTAATGCTGATTTTACTTTTAAATTTACTGTTTCATCAGTTTCATTAAAGTATTGTCTTCTTTCTGAGTGTCCAATTATTACATATTCTACATTTATACATTTTAACATATCTGGAGAAATCTCTCCTGTGTATGCTCCACTTTCCTTCCAGTGCATATTCTGTGCTCCTACATGTATATTAGTTTCCTGCACAGCCAAAAGAGTATAAAATAAATCTGTAAAAGGCACACATATTATAACTTCGTTTTTCGTATCTTTAACAATTGGAGCTAAATTATTTACAAATTCTAAGGCTTCTCCTGGTAATACATTCATTTTCCAGTTTCCCGCAATTACTTTTCTTCTCATATCTTTTCCTTATTATATATATTTAGATTTTAAGGAATTCATCTATAAACCTTTTTTACATGAAAATTGGGCTGAAAAAAATTTTTTCAACCTGCAATTTTCAAATTAAATTTATTGTTTATCTGGTATACATTCAATTCCAGGAAGTTTCTTTCCTTCAATAAATTCTAGTGAAGCTCCCCCTCCTGTTGAAATATGAGTCATTTTATCAGCTAATCCTGCTTTTGTAACTGCTGCTGCTGAATCTCCACCACCAATTATTGTTGTGCAATCATCTAAGTTTGCTAAACAATTAGCTATAGCATTTGTTCCAATTGCAAATTGGTCAAATTCAAATAATCCAACTGGTCCATTCCATAATACTGTCTTAGCACTTTGTAATTCGTTTTCATAAATTTTTATTGTTTCAGGGCCAATATCAAATCCTTCCCATCCGTCTGGAATTTCTGTATATTTAGCAACCATGCTTTCTGTATCTGGTTTAAATTCTTTACCTAATTTATTGTCAACTGGTAATAGCATTTTTACACCTTTATTTTTTGCTTTTTCCATTAAACTTCTTGCTAAATCTAATTTATCTAATTCACAAATTGAGTTTCCTACATTATATCCTTGTGCTTTAAAGAATGTATATGCCATTCCTCCACCAATTAATAATGTATCTACTTTATCTAGTAAACTATCTATTACTCCAATTTTATCAGATACTTTCTTTCCACCCAAAATAGCTACAAATGGTCTCTTAGGATTGTTAAGTGCATCTCCTAAAACCTTTAGTTCTTTTTCAATTAAGAATCCACATGCAGAAGGTAAAAATGCTGCTACTCCTGCTGTTGAAGAATGAGCTCTATGACATGTACCAAAAGCATCATTTACATATAAATCTGCAAGTGACGCAAATTCTTTGCTCAAGCTTTCATCATTTTTTTCTTCTCTTGGATCAAATCTAACATTTTCAAGTAAAACTATTTCTCCATTTTGCATATTTTCAGTTAATTCATGTGCAGATGTTCCAGTAACATCTTTAGCTAATTTTACTTCTTTTCCCAATTCATTTGAAAGTTCTTTAGCAACTGGTGCAAGAGAAAATTCTGGTTTTACTTCTCCCTTTGGTCTTCCTAAATGTGAACATAATATAATTTTTGCATTATTATCTAATAAATATTTTATTGTTGGTAATGCAGCTACAATTCTTGTTTTATCTGTTATATTCAAGTTCTCATCTAGTGGAACATTAAAATCACATCTCAATAATACTTTCTTTCCATTTACGTCTAAATCTTTTACAGTAACTTTATTCATTTTTCCTCCTTACGCTTTGCGCTACCTATATTATATAAAAAGCGCATATCGCATAAAGCTCCTCACTTTATTAGATATGCACAATTATAAAAATTACATATTTCCATCTTTTCCTGCCATATAGCAAGCTAAGTCAACTAATTTATGAGCATATCCCCATTCGTTATCATACCAAGCAATCAATTTAACAAATGTGTCTGTTAACATTATTCCTGCTTTTGCATCAAATATTGATGTATGTGTATCACTAATAAAATCTGATGATACAACAGGATCTTCTGTATATTCAATAATTCCTTTCATAGAACCTTCTGCAGCTTCTTTTACTGTTTTGCAAATATCTTCATAAGTAGTTGGTGTTTCTAAATTACATGTTAAATCAACTACAGATACATCTATTGTTGGAACTCTCATTGACATTCCTGTCAATTTTCCATTTAATGATGGAATTACTTTTCCAACAGCTTTTGCTGCACCAGTTGATGATGGAATAATATTATATGCAGCTGCACGTCCACCTCTCCAATCTTTCTTTGAAGCACCATCAACAGTCTTTTGTGTTGCTGTTGTTGAGTGAACAGTTGTCATTAATCCTTCTTTAATTCCATATTTATCATTAATAACTTTAGCTAAAGGTGCTAAACAGTTTGTTGTACAAGATGCATTTGATACAATGTTCATTGATGAATCATAAGTTTCATTGTTAACTCCCATTACAAACATTGGAGCATCTTTTGAAGGAGCACTTATAACTACTTTTTTAGCTCCTGCATCTAAATGTGCTTGTGCTTTTTCCATTGTTGTGAATACTCCAGAGCACTCTAATACATAATCAACTCCGTCTTGTCCCCAAGGAACATTATGTGGATCCATTTCATTATATACTTTTATTTCTTTTCCATTTACAAATAATCTTCCATCTTCTCCACGGATATCTCCATTAAATCTTCCATGAATAGAATCAAATTTAGTCATGTATGCCATATAATCTGCCATTATAAATGGATCATTTATTGCTACTACCTCTACATCTCCTTTTTCTAATGCTGCTTGAAAAGCAAGCTTTCCGATTCTTCCAAATCCGTTGATTCCTATTTTAATTGACATAATTAAAATCCTCCTTATTATATACTGCCTATATCGGCATATTTATTGTATTACAAACATTTTCAGTTTTCAAGTATTATTTCCTATTTTTTTCTAATTAATACAAAACAATAAAAAACAACCAAAAAGGTTACCCCTTCTGGCTGAATTTATTATAAGCTAACTTTAATTTCTGGCTCAACACCTTCTGTAACAAATTGAGCTTCTTGTTGTGGTCTTAGATGAAATCCATTATCAAAATATATTTCTTGATTCCAAAAATCATGTACCTCTTTGAATACTTTCTTTTGGTATGGAGTTAATTCTAAAACTATATCTTGAAATAAGAAGTTTTTAAAATTTGTCCAAGGGCTTAATTTGGCTGGAACTTTTGAGTATACTTTTGATTCATTTTCTTCCATAATTATTCCTCCTTTGTTTCTAATCCAGTAATTGTATAGTTCTACTATACTACATAAATTCTTATTTAGCAATAGTGTTTATTCATTTTTTGTATTACATTTTTGTTACAATTTATTTACATTATTAGAATTTTACACATTTCTAAAGTCAAACTCAGGAACATACTCTTCTTCATGTTTTCCTAAGTCTTGCATATAGCCATTTTCTAACTCCAAACTGTATAAATAATTTTCAACTGCCCTATATTCTCTTATAGTAATTTTTCTATTTAATAAATCATCTTCCTTTGCTTTATATGTCGGAAAATATTGAGCCATTACACTAACATAAACATCTTGTGGCATATTTTCTTTTATCCATTTTAGTATGTTCTTGGAGTTTTGAACATGATTAGGTAATATCAAATGCCTTATTATCACACCTTTTTTTATAATTCCATTTTCATCAAACTGAGCTGGTCCTACTTGATTGTACATTTCTTTAATAGCTTTTGTAGCTATTTCTTTATAATTAGGTGCTTTAGAGTATTTTATTGCAATCTCATCTGAATAATACTTAAAATCAGGCAAATATACATCTATATATCCATTCAAATCTTTTATTGTCTGTACACTTTCGTATCCATTAGAATTATATATTACAGGTATATTAAGTCCTTTATTTCTTGCTATTTTTATTGCCTCTATTATCTGATACGCATACATTGTTGGTGTTACTAAATTTATGTTGTTTACTCCCCTTCTCTGTTGTTCAACAAATATTTCAGCAAGTCTATCAATTGTTATTTCTCTTCCTTTACCTAGCTGACTTATTTCATAGTTCTGACAAAACATACAGTTCAAATTACAATTACTAAAAAATATAGTTCCTGAACCATTTATTTTACTTATGCAAGGCTCTTCAAAATCATGAGTTGACACTAATGCAACCTTTACCTTATCATTACATTTACAATATCCTATTTTTCCATTAGCTCGGTCCACATTGCAATTTCTCGGACACACATTACATACTTCTAATTTTTCTTTTATTATTTCTTCCATTCTATCTCCAACAAATATTTTTCATTTTTATTTAATTATTATAGCACAATTTGTCCTTTTATGCTATAATATGTCGAAGTTAATACATTAGTCCTGCATATTGCAAGACTTTGAAAGGGATAATTATGAAATTAGAAAATAGTATTTTTGAAGAAACATATAGAACAAGTTTTTCTCAAACTGGAATCCATGAAACTTTAACTAATAAAAGTTTCCTATCAATGATGGAAAATCTAGCAGGTGCTCACTCTGGATATTGCCATTATTCTTTTGCTGATCTAGCACCAGAACATAAAACTTGGATTATACTTAATTGGAAGCTTCAAGTTTTTAGGAGACCTTATGCTGATGAAATAGTTACATTAAAAACATGGGGACATTTTGCAAATAAAATATATGTTCTTAGAGATTTCAAAATGCTTGATAAAGATGGCAATTTACTTGCAATCGCATCGTCAAAATGGTGCTTGTTTGATTTTTCTACTGGTAGAATTGCTAAGCTTCCAGATAATCTTGAAGAAATTTATCAAGGCTTTAATTCTGAATCTGTATTTAATTGCAATGATTTACCTAAGCTTAAAGCTCCAGAGTCTGAACCTATTGCATCTGATACTTACAAAATACGCAGATTTGACCTTGATTTAAATAAACATGTTCATAATTTAAATTATTTGAATATTGCTTATGAGCTTCTTCCTCTTGATGTCTATGATGGACCTGAACTTAATAATGTTGAAATTGTATATAAAAAAGAGATTAAGTATGGGGACACTATAAAATCATATTTGTACAAAGAAAATGATTCTTACATAATTGTTATTAAAAGTTTGGATGGAAATATTGTTCATTCGATTGTAAAATTATATTAATAAAAAAAATCTTTAAGTCCCTCGCATTAGATTTTATTTCTAAAGCTTCACTTAAAGATTTTTTGTTTTGCATTCCATTTATTTAAATTTATTTTTCAATTAATAATTTTTGTTTATCTCTTTTTTTAGTTTTACCTTTTATCCAATCTTTTCCGTCAACTATTCTTGCTACCAACATTGAAGATACTGTATCTCCAACAACATTTAACATTGTTGCTGGTGCATCTATTATTGTTGCTATCATTGTTAATATTGGAAGTGCTGCAACTGGATATCCCATCATTGTGATAATCAACATTTCTGATATTGTTCCACCACCAATTGGTACGCCTGTAATTAATAAATTTGCAAGCAATGCAACACCTAACACTTGAGCTACTGCTCCTGGTGTATTTATTTGCGTTCCAAATAAACATACTAAGAACATTATCTTAAACATAGATCCTATTATTGATCCATCTTTATGGAAACTTGATCCCATTGGAACTGTTGTTTCTGCAATGTCATCAGATACTCCGATTTTCTTTGAACTTTCTATGTTTACTGGTATTGATGCTGCACTAGAACATGTTCCTAATGATGTTAATGTTGGTGCTATAGCATTCTTCCAAAATCTTTTTATTCCTTCTTTTCCTCCAGCTATGAAAGCATACAAAGTATACATTACAAAATAGAAGATTATTGAAACAATTGTATATACTACAAATGTCTTTAAATATCCTACTGCTATTGATGCTCCAAAGCTTCCAATTAATGCTGCAAAATAGCAACCTAATCCAATAGGAGCATAATACATTATTATCTGTATAATCTTTTGCATAACTTCATTTGCTGATATTAAAAAGTCAACAAATGCCTTTGATTTTTCTCCAGCCATATTACAAGCAATTCCACAAAGTATCGAGAATATTAATAAAGCTATAATATTGTCTTTTGATAATAATTTTGAAAAATCACTTACAGTTAATAATTTTACTGTTCTTTCAGCTATTGTCATATCATCTGTCGACTCAGCTGCTTCTTCTTCTGAAGTTAATGATGCTTTTATTTTTTCTCCATCTTCTGGATTTACTAGTTTAACAAAATATGTACTAAAAAATCCAACCATAACTGCTATTAAAGATGTTACTACAAACACCCCTATAATAGTTACCATAATCTTTCCTATTCTTTTAGGACTTTGCATTTTAGCAATAGATGTTGTTACATTTAAAAATATAAGTGGTACAACAACTACTAATAATAGATTGACAAATACGTCTCCAAATGGTTGCAAAACAGTTGCTTTTTCTTGGAATATAATTCCCACAAGTGATCCAACGATAATAGCAACTAAAAGAATTATCGTTGATTTGTAATTTGATAAAAATTTTTTCATATTAATACTACCTCTTTTATTTAAAGTGGCAACTAGAATATAATTATATTCTTAGAATTTCTATTATATTATATAGTATGTTCCTAAAAATTGCAATATGCCTGCCCTATTTTATTTTCGTGACGTAAATTTTAGGATTAATATCTTACATTATTTCCAAACTTCTCTTTTAATTTTGTTTTTGAGTCTTGAGATAAATTAACATTATTAGTTAAATATATTTTCGAGTTTGCATTTAAGTCTAATAATTTTGTTGCATCTATTATTGAATTATTGGTCAAACCAATTTGTATTGTTCTATTATTTAAGTTCTTTAATACTTCTAAATCACTTGTAGACAAATAATTACCATTTAATGTTAGTTGCTTTAAATTACTTAATTGACTAAAGTCTACCATCTTATTATGCATATCGCATGCAATTATAGTTACACTTTCTAAATTGGGTGCAGTTAATATATTTGAAAAATCCGATATACCATTGCTTGTATTAAGTGATATAGTCGTTAACTTTGTATATCTTGATAAATCTGGAATCGATGTTATACCTGAATAATCAAGTGCTAATTTAGTAATTTTACTAGCATCACAATTTACCAATGTATCTAATTGTGCCTGTGAAATTCTGATATTATTAAGATTTGAAATTATATCTTCAATTTGTTTCAAATCAATTTTGTCATTGCCAGTAATTCTTAAATTTTTTAATAATTTGCATTCATTTAAGAAACTTATATCTTCTACATCATTAACCTGCATGTCCAAAATTTCTAATTGATTCATATCTTTTATTATTTGCTTATCTTCATCAGTAAAGGTAAGCTTATTATTTTGAATATTCAAGGTCTTCAATTGGGTCATTCCTTTTAATGAACTTAAATCAGTTAATTTTTGATTCGACAGATTTAAATTTTTATAATTCTTAAATAATCCTAGATTTTGAACATCCATATCTATAGTACCATCATTATCTAATATTTGAGATATCTTATTTAGTTTCTTTAAATCTTCTCCTGTATAATTATCTATATTTCCATCAATTTTTTCATTACCTTTTAAGTTTAAACTTTTTAATTTATCAAGCTTATATAGTTCTAAAAAATCGCTTATATCATTTCTCTCCAAAGACAATGTTTCTAAATTACTCAATTTTGCTATACTAGTTATGTCCTTCACTCCTGAATATAAAATCATTAGCCTCGTCAGGTTACTAAACTTTTCTATTCCGCTTAAGTCATTAATAATCCCATTATTACTTAAACGAATATCAGTAATACTTTTTTCATTCATTAAACTAAATAGTTCTGAATAGTCAGAAATTTTGCAAGAAGTTATACTTATATAATTAAGCTTTGCAAGCTTTGATATTTCACCAAAATCTATTATTTGACCGTTACTTCCTACAACTATAAGTGTACCTAAATTTGTACAATTTGCAATACCATTTAAATCCTTTATTTTACTGCAAAAAGTTATATTTAAACTCTGTAAATTTGGAAAAAATACTAAATCTTCTAATGTATCAATTTCTATCTCTTTCAATGTCAAACTGGTCTGATTTTTCATCCATTTAAACTTCATTTCATCTTCTACAACACCAGATATTTTAGATATATAGGCACTAAATTCTTTGCTTGCAAATCTTATATCAGTATCATCATTTAATACCTTTTCATCAATATCATCTCCATATGAATTTCCCTTATTATCTAAATATCTAATATTTAAATTGTCATCTATTAGAAATACATCTTTTAATGTTGAAGTAGTTCCATTTCCTAATCCTTGCATTCCACTATACGCATTAGGCTTTATAGCATAATGCATATAATATGTGTCTCCAGTTGCTTGTACAGTTCTTTGTACTTTTCCTTCTAATAATAATTGTTCTGCTGTGGAATAATCATTCTTTCCATTTAACACATTTGTCGCACCCTGTAAAGCTATTTCCTCTTTAATACTTGATATTGCTGTTAATATTTTTGCTTCACTCGTTCTACTCATCAAATTAGTGGTAGTTCCTATTGTAATTCCTGCCAATATCAGCATTATTACAATTGTTACTACTAACGCAATTAGTGTAATTGCTTTCTCATTATGTCCTTTCTTACTTTTCAATAATTTTGTTAACATTTTCCTTTCCTCCTTAGTTTTTTATTAAACATCATGTTTAATAAAAAACTAGAATTATGAAAGTCCTACAATATTCAATATTTTTATAAGTTATGAAATTAACAAGCAATTTTTTTCTTCATCTGTTATATTGCATATTTCGTGTAATTATGATATAAAATATGTTATATTTAATCTTATTAAACATGATGCTTAATAAAATATTATATATAATAAAAAATACTTTAACAGAAATCAATTCTATTAAAGTATTTTTATCTCCATTTTCAAAATATTTTTATTTTCCTATTACATAAGGTTTTTCTGTTGTTCCTTCTCCACTCTTTATTTGGACTCCAGAGCCTAGAGAAACTACGGGTGCAAAATGACTAGAGTTTTCATAGTTTCTACCGCTCAAGTAGAACAAGTCACCGCCGTCCAAGAGTACCGAAACTCTCGATAATGCGAAAACCGAAAGTCGCAAACGAGTTGTTAGAATAGCAGTCGACATAGCGCGACGCAAGCCAGAACCTTGTTTCTGTTCCAAATATCATACTATGGAAATTTTTATCATCAAAATATGAACTTGGTGTACTCTCAAATCTATAATATGTTTGTGTACATGTTAGGTTTGTTTTTGATGGTCCTGTTGTTTCTGATGTCT
>ERZ773178.380-NODE-380-length-53957-cov-7.278784_pt1 | contig 53957 bp, 76 predicted proteins | sample MGYA00580533_ERZ773178 | MGnify/ENA primary metagenome ERZ773178 (study PRJEB29015, sample SAMEA2737859) | human gut metagenome | biome: human gut; feature: human-associated habitat; material: faeces | place: China | collected 2012 ...
CATTGCCATCTATATACAGTTTGCATTGCATGAATTGAGTTCCTTTTACTTCCTCAATTACATCTATTTGCATTGTTCTTTTTTTACTCATATCTGTCCAATTTTAAAATTTCATCAATAGATGATAAAACACTCTCCAGTCTTTCCAACTGCTCAGAGTATTTCATAAGAAGATTTTCTTCTCTTTCCGTAGCCTCCCCTCCATTGTGAATATCATTATACTTTTCGTATTTTGATTTTACACTCTTATATGCTTTCTGAAAGAACGGAAGCAATATCTTACATTCCTCTTTGGTCATACAGACCGTTATCTCGTATGGAGATGAATACGATTTTCTAGTGCCATCTATGTGACTCATTTCTGTTCCGTTTTACTCTAATTGATTTAAAAATATTCACTACAAACAAATCCCTTTCGCGGGGTAAAGTCTTTAAATTCACAACTTCTAAAAATCCATTTCTTGTCAGCCCATCCCGCCAAGTCTTTTTGCCATTGAGGAATAATTTGTCGTGGGTTATTCAAATCCCGGTATGGCTGTGCATGAGGCAAGAATCTACTTCCTCTATTTCGCCAATGATTGATACGTTCAAATGATTCTTTGAAGTCACTGAGCAGGATACAATAAAAGAAGTATTCGCCTTTGTATCCGTACTTGTCAATCAAAGCTGTAGCACGCTCACATTCAGCAATCTGTCCCGGTGTGTCACAGCCGAACCGTATGCGCTTCATCCATTTTACTCTTGCCAATAGCTGGGCGATGTCGTCTGTTACCAAGCGAGCATCTAAGCCCTGATTGAAGTCTACTCGTACGTCCATGGAGACAATCTTTTCAATTTGTTGTAAACCATAGTCGGATGCAAGTACATTGTTATCCATAAGGATTATGTTTTTGCGACCATTGACAGCTATCTCTTCGATATCCATGTATGGGGTAATCTTACCTTCTTTCTTGGGAACCACACACCACTTGCACCGGTTTGGGCAACCACGTGTGAGGAAACCGTAGGCTGTCTTGCTGTCAATCTGCGGATAGATGGAATAGTCGGGTTGCATCCTGTCAATCTCCATGGGCAGTACCTTTCTGATGTCATATCCAGTGCCACCTTTCTCCACGCAATCGGCATTGGTGATGTATTGCAGATAATCTTCTGTAAAAGAAAACACCTTAGCCATATACACTTTGTCGTAGCGATTGAACGGATTGTACCATTCCACATTATCACCTCTTGCCTTGTGCCATGCACTTATCTTCATCAATGCGAGATTAGGGTAATTACTATCTACTGCCAATAGTCCAATGTTCATTTCTATATCTGTTATGATTCTGATAAATATTTTATTAAACTCTTTTTGTTTCTAAAAAGCCTTTTATCCCATTGTGGATAATTATTTCTTGGTACACTTACACCGTCAGATAGTTTGTAAACCATCAAAAAGCTATGATCCTCATAGGATATTTCAATAGTTATTTTGCCAACGGTGGTATGATATATTTTGTCACCACTTAGGTAACATACACTATCACCTACATTAAACTCTGTGTCTATATTCATATCTATTCAGTTATGAATTAATTGGCAGTTTCATAAAACACATCCATATTGTCTTGCTCTGCCTTCCGGTAGTATGCCCAAATAAAGGTTTGAACGGAATAACAGACAAAACCTCCGCAGCTTTTATCTCACTCTCGTTCCATTTGAATACAAGCGTGCCATTAGGCTTCAGGACGCGCATACACTCAGTAAATCCATCGTGTATGAGTGACTGCCAGTCTTTCGGCAGTTTTCCGTACTTTTTAGCCATCCATGAGGTTTCACCAAGTGTTTTTAGGTGCGGTGGGTCGAACACCACCATGTAGAAAGAATTGTCCTCAAACGGCAAGTTGGTGAAATCGGCTATTATATCCGGTTTTACCTCTATGGTTCTGATCTTATCTCTATCCTTGGCTGTTACTATCTCCGATCTCTTATCAACGAACAAAGCAAAAGGATTATGTTTGTCAAACCAAAACATCCTACTGCCACAACAGGCATCTAATATTATTTTTGTTTCACTCATTTCTAATCTGTTTTGAACCATTCCCCTGATGTCAGGTAAATGGTAATTATTGCTAATTAAATTCTAATTGTATTATCAGTCAACTGTTAATCAACTTCCACTAACTCACCGTTTTCCAGTCATCAGCAGTTTTCATGATTTTCTAAACAGGTGGCTGAACGCATTATCCAAATCCAAGTCCAGATTCAGTTTGGACGGGAAAGATTTAATGTATTCGTACATCTTATAAGCGAGGTTGTCATCATCACCGCACCTATCAATCAGTGTGAGCAACATGGCGTTCACCATGTCAGAATCATTGCCGAAGTTTTCCTGAGTGGATTCGCTGCAATGATTCACATCGCTTTTCAATCTCTTTATCGCGGCTATGGCTGTGTTGAAGTTTCTTTTTGAATCGTGTCTGAGTTCAAAGCCTTCCTTCTTGTATTGCTGCTGCATTTCTAGAAGGTTGGTTTCTAAAACGTCCGTGAGGACAAATACGATGTTGGTTATCGTATTCAGTTTGTCTGTTCCTTGCATGATCGTGTATTTTTTTTACAATTATTCTATTTGAGATAGGGGGATTACTGAAATAATAATCCCCTGTTTGTAGACTATTTTATTTTTATTAATTCGCTGTGTATTAGATTAATTGTGTCTACATCATTCTTGAAGCATTCAAGCGTTTCTTCATTGACACATGAAGCATAGTTAAACAAAATCTGTACAAGTTCGTCCGCAAGTTCTTTCGGAGAGATGAACTCGTTGAAGAATGAGTTCAATGAAGTTAGATCGTAATCTTTGTCAGTTTGCATAAGGCAGTTCCTCCATGGTTGAAAGACCAAGTAAACTCATAAGCTCATCAGCTGTCTTCAAAAACCATTCAGGTGATGGGAATGAAGCGTCTTTGTGCTGGTGCATCTTCCCATACTTCTCGCCTTTTTTTGTTATAACCCATTGGAGAACATCTTTCCCCTTACTTATACTGTATCTTGATACCTGTTCTACTAATCCGGCTTCAAGCAGTCTTTTGTTCCCTTCTATTCCGCTCATATACTTTCCCTTCTTATTCAAGATTCTTTTCTTTTTGAAGAGTTCCGATATGGGGAGTGCCGCTTCCTCATCAACAAATTCGGGTAATGGTAATCCGAGAGGGTCTGCAATCTTTTGAAGCATACCTAAAGTGGAATGATTGTCAAGGCTTAGAAGCTTCTTTGTTTCCTTTACCCATGTGAGCTGGTCTTTCAGAACTAATGACTGTTTGGAGTTACTATTTCCCCCGATTGCTTTATTGGTGGCAATCTTTTCGCAAATGATAAAGTAAGAACGGGCTTCTTTCCCTTTCTGTGTTCTTTCTACCATAGATAGCTCTTTTGCCATATCAATGGAAAGAGCGTATTCTATCTTATTGTTTCCTCCCCAACTCGCTCCATAATTTTGTGGAGCAAGAATTTGGTAATCTTGGTTCTCTATAAATCCGTATTGTTCGATACGGTTTTTAATCCAAGTCGAAAAATCTTGCTTACTTTCTAAGAAAGCATGTAAGTCACGTGCATTAACGGCTCTTTGTCCGTTGGTCTCTCTGATAGGGAGTAGTTCTCCCAAATTGTTGTTTTCTGCCATAATGATGAACGATTTTATTGGCATTTTAGGATAGAGAAACGGCTATCCACTTCCCGTCGTTCATCACCATACAGGCTGTGGGTGCATTAACACTCCACACGGGGTTAGATAGCCGCAATATATGTAGCAGCGTTGCAGACATAAAAAATGCCCACTGAATAGCGAGCCTCACTCGCCTGTATGTATGATGAACGCTGCAAATATACACTCATTTTCTGAAATGCCAAAATATATTCCGTTTTTTTATTTGACTTTATTTTCTCTGCTTGTTTGTACAACCTATTTTAGAGCCGTACAATGAATTTTCTTACATGAAAGCATCAATTACAAGCTTTCTTATTGAAATTCTTGTCACAGGGCTGGGAATGCGGTCTATCGTCCTCTTTCTTCGCCCTATCAATCCATCTTTGAAACTTGGCAGCTACAAGAGGACAGTGTATGCGCAGGTTTCTGTCGCGTTCCGCTTCCCATTCACGTATCTTTGTCTGCATCTCGATATTCATAATTTTTCCCATTTTCGTTATAATTATTTCTTTTGAAAACTATTGCAAATTTGCCCATATCTGTCACAGGCACACACTCTATGCCCTTTAGCCTTACAATACGCAGAATTATCCCCGAAGTCCGAGGCATTCTTGCAATTCCGGCATTTTACATATACGAGTTCCGATTTGACTTTCTTTGCCATACTCATGGTGACATCAGCATTTTTCTGGCTTCCTCATCTCCGGATTCAGCCCGGCGTTTCAACTCTTGATATTCAGCATAAGAGATTCTGTTATTTCCACGCTCCTCTATCTCTTTTTCACGTTGAAGCCTGTATCGTTCACGCTCATGCCGCTCAATGTCAATCCTACGCTCCTTAACATACTCCAGAAGAGAGCATGAAATCTTCATCGGACCAATAGAACCATAAAATTGCCCATATTTCCCTAATTTGAATCTGGATATGAAGTTGCATATTTCAGCCAAATTCATCCAATAGTATTCACCTAGGACAAGAATACAAAGTTCATCCAGTTGTTTGTCGGTTATACCCTTTCCCTGCTCGGCGTAATCGTTAAGGCTGTCAAACTGTACTTTCAGCCACCTAAGTGCGTTGTCTTCACCATACACAGAACGGATGTTTGCAAGCGAAGGTATGTTATCATTCAAGGCAATATCCGCAAGTGTAAGATTTGATTTTGCCAGTTTGCCTTGCAAATCAGGATTGTAATCAACCGCCATCCGGGATGGTGTTGGGTATTTCTCCAGTAGAGCCAACTGCTTTTCGTTTAGCTTCTTGTTCTGCAAGGAATTTTGCATCCGCTTCTGCGAACTCAGCCATGAGTCTAGATTTTCTCCGCTCAGAATCAATTCGCTTCTGCTCGTAGATGTCTGTATTTTGTCTTGCTCCATAATTTTTTAATTCAAATAATCCCGCATAATTACTTGCAATCGACTGCTCAACCACAAGCCTTGCTTTATTGCAATCATTTCCACTCAATGTTAGCAATCGGTTGTAGCACATTTTTAGGGATTTTTCCGATTTATAGTTTTCTTTTCTTTCTCTCTTGTATTCAAGCCATTCCTTGAATATGCCCTTAAAATCTTCCGAAACAAAAGACAAATCAACTTCCTTGTTTTTGGGAATTATTTTCTTATCTCCGTTAGGAGATTCTTTATCTATATCATTTTCATTATCATTTTCATTAAGCTTGTTTTGGGTTGTTTGGGTTGAGTTTAACCCACTGGGTTGTTTGGGTTGTTTTGATTTGGCATTGCAATTCCCTATAGGAGCACCACCTTTACGCCCGTTGTTTCGGTTTCTCTCGACAATGCCATGGTATTTAGTTTCGTCTATCTCAAATTGATTGATGAAAAAACCCAATGCCATATCAATGTCCTCCTCTACCGTAACCTCCTCGCCAAGTTGATACTTGAAAATTGCACGAAATAATCGCCCAAGCTGTTTGTCTGATAATCTTGATATAGGTTTGTAGAAAGATTTATATATGATAAAACTATCCTTTGTCATTGCTTAATCTTTTAGGTGTTCTGTTAAGGTTTCCAATTGCCCAATGATATATGGTTTGACATCATCGCTGCAATTGACAACGAAGTCAATAATCTGTTCTGACAACTTATGCCATTCGTTTAATTCGTTTTGTTCCATAAAAGTTTAGTATTATAATTCAACTTCCTCAATTATAAATTCTATCCTTGGATTAAGCTTATCAATCAGCTTTCGTGCATTAATCTCCATACATTGCCGATCGTTCTTTATCGCCTTGCATCCTTGTAGACAGTCAAGTAAAATTTTGAAAGCATTATCAAGATCAGGACGCAAATTTTCGTGATACACATCCACTGTTAGTTTAAAGAAACCTTTTATATTCTTGTCCCTTAATCCACATTGTGCGTAGAAAGTTTGTTCATACTTTTTAAGTACATTCTGTTTTGCTAAAGAACCGTGCCCGTATAATGCTACTATCTTGTAACAATTCGACTTTGAAGGGATTTTTCCCCTTATAATTTGTTTATCGTATATCATAATCCAAAATATCTATTTGCCGCCAGCTCATCGTGTTGACGGATTGTTTCTACTATTCCCTTTTGCTGTTTACGGAAATTACGGTCATTGTCATACCTGCTATGGCATTCAGGACAGCCAATTCGCAAGTTCCATTCTTCCGTAATGTATTCAGGATAAAGTGATCTAGGTAACAGGTGCATCAACTGTGGTGTGGATGTATATTTGTGGCAAATACAGCAATACTGCGGTAGATCCCTTTTTATCCTTGCAAGTTTACGGTTTATTGTACTTTGTTTTTTGCTTATATGTTTCATTCCAATTAAAAGCCCCGAAGCGTATTCTCCGGGGCACAACCATTATTTATTAACCCATGCCATTTATGTGTGGCTCACATTTATGAGGTGGTAGCAGGAATCGAACCTGCATCTAGGGAAACCATATAGGGTGTGACAGCCATTCTCACATTATACCACATACCGCCTAACATTATTCAATCAAAATTGAAATTATCCTCACCATCCGACTCTTCGTTCGGTATATCATTACCGAAATCCATCGGAATGAACCAATCTGAAATAAACTCTTCCATATCAGTCAATTTTTATGCATTAGGGAACTCTGGTTTAACATCTGGATTTGCTTCATAAGGATAAACATCCATAATAGCAGTTTCCGCTACCGAAGCAATCACGTAGTCTGCCATTGTGCCTTTCATTCCTTCATCCAGTTTTTTGACTGCATCTCTCAAGTCGGCTGCTTGAACAAGAATGTTTGTGGATGTTTTCTTTTCCGCACCAGTTTTTTCATCCAATGTGATAAAGTATAACTTGCATTTAAAATACTTGTCAGCCGATTCTTCATCTGAGAAAAATATCTCAGAATAGTTGGCACGTTTTATGTCAGAAACAGTAAACTCACCGCTGATAAACGGTGTCATTTCCTCAATACATCTTCCTTCGCTTTCTGTAAAAGATAAAGAATCAAATAAATAGGGTTCCGTTACTTTTTTGCTCATACCGTTTTCCATTACTTTTTCGTATCTAATCTTTACCTCAAACCATGTGTGCATCATAATCATTCCTCCTTTGTCTTGTTACGTTCCTTAATCATTGCATCAGCTATCTGATAAGCTGCTTTAGCCTGTCCTTCATAGTAGTAGTTTGTAACACTAACTTCTTTGGACGGGAAAAACAATGTTATAACTCTGTTCCATAAAGTTCTCCTGCGTTTTGCTGTCATCATTATGCACTTCATTGCTTCAAGCGCAATATGATCTCTTGATATATTGCTTTCCATAATCAGTCCTCTTTTTGGTTGTTTAACCATTCTTTATGACTTTCCTCGTAATATTGGGGTATTATACCATTTCGCATAAAATCTATGTATTCTTGTATAGTACAATCATCCCAATCAACTCCGTTGTCTGGTATATCTTCCGTTTCTGATGTACAAAGAGTGTATTCAAATGGATTATACCCACTGTTGAGCCCATATTCTTCAACTATCTTGATTACATTTTCATCGGTGGTTATTTGTTTGATTTCACTTTCAGCCACACACCCGGATATTTCAGAGTGTTTGCCAAGTACTTCACCGAAGTAAACACTGATTTTGTTATTCACTAAGTATTCGACATCTTCTGTGTCTGCAATAAATACTCCTTCAAGATTGCCCATTCTTCCGCAATCGAAGTCCATTTTAAATAATGCTTTCATTTAATCCTCATACTCTTTTATAATTCTACTAATCAATTCTTTTTCCCATCCTTGAATAAATCCATTCTCGTCAATATTCATAATGATGTAGTCGCCATATCCTTCATCTGCCGGACACATAATCTTAGGTACATAGCCGTCATAAGAGGTGATAACATTTTTGTTTCCATCAAGAATATCACAATAAAAATCATCGCACACTTTATAGTGAACATTGGCAGTTGTTCCTTGGGACCAGTTGACGATTCGTCCTGTTTCAATATCTATCAGTGGCCGCCAACGCCAGTTATTACCACGCAGCACCATGTGTTGTTCTCCCATATATTCGGCACAAGGCATTTGGGGGCTTCCGTCCGTTTCTTCACAATCGGTATCCTCCATACCGTTGATGTATCCGTCATTCCAATAGCGTACACCTGCATCCACTTCTAAGTAGACCGCTTCAAATTCTGTTGGTTTGTTGATTGTAATTTTCATATTATTTTAATTGATTAATAACTTGTCTTTTGATTTTCTTGTACAGCTTCCCGACAAAACGTCCATGCTTCTCTGGTCCGTCATCGGGCAACTCGTTTTTATAAACATGAAGAAGTAACTGGATGAGAAGCACTTCTTGTTTTGTCAAAGTAAGTTTCATGATAATAACCTAAAGGAGCGATTCTATATCGCAAAGTTCAGCATATATCAACATCAGCCATACTATTATTTGTAACAGGATAGCCATATAATTATCACTGTCATTCTTATAAAACAATATCAAGAAAGATATTGCCATAATGATAAAGGCACTAATTCGTATAATCATTGTTTCAGATATGAAATTTGTTTTGTTCGACCTCTATCTCCATCAACTGAATCAAACGTTCTTCGTCTGGAGATGGGATATATATACCACATTGGGCACTCGAAAAATTCCGAAACCGCTCAATAGTTAGGCTCATCTCCGCGCTGTCAAGATCAGAAGAACTTCGTAGATACTTTATCCTACCCAAAAACTTATCTTCCCTCTCACGAACGAAAGTGTCTTTGTTGCAGAGAATCTTGTAATAGTTCCGCTTTACATATTCCATCGTTTCACCGATTTGGCAACCGAAATAAGCAAGGCAGACATGAAGGTATTTGTTCTGGCTCAATGACCTTTGGGGTTTCTTCTCAGTCAGTTCAAATACCTTCTGTTCCTTTATCAGTTTCTCAAGTTTCGCTCTTGCCTGCTGGACGTGGAGAGGATTAGAGCCATCGTACTTCATCAGAATGGCAAATCTAAATCATCATCCGACACGCTAGGAGCATTATTTATATCCTCTGGGGTGGGTGATGTATTCTGAGGTATAAACTCTTTGAGGTCCCCGCAGATATAGTTCCTTCCTTCTACCCGTTCCTCCTTTTTAGGGGAACAAGTGATGAAATGCGTATGCCCAAACTGGGATTTCTCTTTGCGTTCGATAACAGCCACATTCACATAGATTCTTTCAACTCCATCTTTACACTTAATTTTCTTCATCTGCTCACGAGGTATATCAGAGAGACAGATAGAACCACTTAAAATTGCCATAATTATATTGTTTTTAATGTTACACTTCCAACTACTGGAATCTCTTTTAAATATTTCTTATACAAATCAGGATAATCTTTCTCAAACGCCTTCTTGTCGAAATCCTTTCTGATAGTATCCTTTTTGCGAGTAAATGATATGATATCACCTTTCCAACTATATTCACCGGCTTCTACCATAGCCATCATAACGCCATCAGTTATTTCTTTCTTTTTATCAGACCAGTATTTTGCCTGTGACACAATTTCCTGTATTGTCCTCTCCATCTTTCGGTACTCGTCAGGAAGAGTAACAGGGGATATGGAATAGGGATTCACAAACTGTCTGCCTTCCGAATCACATTTCAACAGATTTATTACAATTTCTGATGGTATTCTCTCGACTTCCACTATCTCATGGTTTTTACCTCTCAACCATATACCTATAAGCCTTACCGCATTGCATCCCGGATTCTGCAACTCAAAAAGGTATGCATATATACTCAACTGCCATCTTACAGATTCCTTGTCAAGCACGTAAGTGGTCTTTATATCACCTAAAGTAAAATCCGTATCATTTTCGCGATAAACCTTATCGATACAGCTTGCATAGTGCTCATTGTCAGATACAAGATATTCGGAACATTCGTACCTCAATCCCCAATCATCTTTCAGTTCCTTATATCCTTGTGCTTCATCGCTGTCATGAGTTATCCCAATATCATCGACAAGTTCGCATATACTGTGGATCATAGTACCTCTTTCAGCCGCTTTCCTTAACACGTCTTCGGGAACATCACGGTATTTATCGGGGAAAAGCTGTCTGCCTATCACGGAAGTAATACCGCTTAGTTCCTTATCCCCTAGCATATAAGTATGTTCATCGGGATTGAAAACGACTTGTGATTTGATTAGTTTCATTTCAGTTCTCCTTTCCTTCTTGTCACCGCTTCAACAAAACGTTTGTCACTCTGTAATTCCTTATAATTTCCCCATACTACCTGTAATGTCTCGATTGACAGGCTTGATCTTACTTCCTGCAATGCCATCGCAAGGAAATCCGTTTCCTCAGGTGTTGTACTATCAGGGTCCTTTTGCTCTTCTGTAGGAATCAGGAACAATTGAAGCAAAGAATATTTCAACGCTATGCTCATTGCTTTATTCATTCCTTTATCGCCTGCGTCCATTGCTTCACCCACATTTACTGTTTCCACAAAGCTGCCATCAGTGGTCATATACCTAAACTTTATCGTAGCCCTTGTAAATGTGTTCGTACCGCCGGATTTCGTTATCCTGTTCTCCGTTGTGAAGTTCTGCACTTCCTGTAGTATGAACACCTCATTTTTTGAGAATAATTCATGAAGTTCGTTCATAACGTTGTCAATCCCACGGAATTTGAATCCCTGTTGCTGGTTCTTCTCCGATTTGGTGATAGCCTTTGTCTCTTTAAGGATATTGGCTATCTTACTGTATATTAACTGTTCACTCATTATAAAATTATTATTTACCAACACAAAAAAGGCAGGTCCGCAGTCCTTACAAAGTTCCGCTTCCTGCCATGATATCTCTCCGATTCTTCAAGTTCGTTTTCAAGAGAATCGATTTCTTCATTAAGCAAGGATATATATTTACCTTTACAGTCAGCATTGAATGTGAGCCTTACCGATTCCTCACTCATTGACTGGACTATATCAAGCTCTGAATAAAGTTTTTCCAATTCATCGCTTATCTGGCTTACAGTTCTCATACCTTTTCAAGAAATTGGATCGGCAACGAGCATACACCTTTCATATTAGGATATTTGACATCAGCATATCCGTTAGCGATATAAACTATTGTACCTGTCAACGTATCACCTATCTCACGTACTTTATCACCTTTCTTCATAACCATTTATTTTAAGTTTATCTAATTATTGTGGCAATGGTTTCCAAAAATTAATATCCCATGCCCGGTTAGTATTTCCACATATCCAAATGTTCTTCTTATGCTCACTATCGAATACCAACATTCCGGTATTCACAAATTTCCCGGAACTCTTTACAAGCACTCTTGTGTCCAATGGTGGAGGATCTTTTTCTGCATTCCTCCATTTCATGGATTCCAAAACAAATTGAGCACCTTTCTCAAAATCCACTGATGCTGTCTTTTTATGGGTAAGCCCTCGTATACCATCCGCATACTCCTTGGCTTTCATTTTTATAATATCTTTATTCATGATAACTTAACTTGTTTCCAATTAAAAAACTCCTGCTATCTTCACAGACTACAGGAGCAAAACCTAAACGACTTAATCTATCACTTATGATAACTTACAGCCACCGTCAGCGGAATCGAACCGCCGTACTATCCGTTAAATGAAAGTAGAGATTAGAACAGATAATTATTTATGTTTATTTTTTTTAGACAGTACCAACCATGGACGGTGAAATTCCGTACCTATATTCACACACCGGCACGGACAGACAACATTAACTTTATGAAAATAACAAAAAAAACTAGATGAAAAAATCATTCATATTCCTTTAACTCTTTATATGTCATTACCACCAATTTCACACAAAATAATGAGATAATAGAAAATATAATCACCGATACGGATTTTATAGGACTTTCCGTAACTATCGCACCATAAATCATTCCTAAAGAACATAGTGCGGCAAATATAGACAGGATAAAATTAGCTGTTTTCATAATACGCATTTTTATATTGTTCCCCTCAACGGCTTAAACCGGTTGTTACCCCGAATCTTACGGGAGGGGATATATTTATTTGTCTGCTGAGATACAAGCCAATTGTTTCTTTAGATAACTTATACGATCACATTCCATATCACATATTTGACTACCTTGTTTTTGGTTGTGAGGATAATGCTTACATTTCCCCCTTTGAAAACAAGGACATAACTGCCGGTACACTATCACAGTTCTTTCTTCTATCTCCTTGCATGCAATACTAATAGCTTCCAGCGCGTCAGCTTTAAAAATCAACGGTTCTACCGGATTACCAAGCTGGTAGCATTTATTATTTATAAAATCGGTTGCTTTGCTCATTTTTTATTTATCTAATAAGTATTTATTTACATCTTGTTTAGAGAAATACAACAGTTTACCCTTTTTAGTATATGGGATAGTACCATCATGAACGCGTTTTCTTAAAGCTCCTTGAGATATTCCTAGATATTCTGCGCATCTAGCAGAATTCATTACAGAATCATTCTGTTTTCCCGTCACTTCTGCAAATCTTTCCGTGAGCATATTCATTTCTGTTCTTGTCATCATAACCCTTGAATATTTATATTTTCACTCTGATAATGGATTCTGCACCACCATAATTCTTTATCGCCTCTTCCCTTATTCTTACTGCAAGTTCAGTGTTGATAATGTACTTTAATGCTCTGCGTACTGTTTCACCGCTAACCCCGAAATGAGATGCGATGTGTTTCTGTGCACCTTGTGGAACGATTATCCGTGGGATTTCTTTGGTTCTTCCTATTTTATTCATATATTTGTATATTAATTATTGCCGTTGCGAAATAAAACTGTATTCAGTTCGTTTTCACATTGCAAAGATAGTATCCATTAATGATACTACAAAAGATTAAAGTATCTTTTTATGATACTATTTGCTATTTATACATTATTCTAAATAACGCGATATATAAAATACTGAATATAAGAAAGATAAGATTACGCAATAAAAAAATGAGGTAATATGATTGACATTCAACATTCAAACGAACGCAACTTTTGTGGGGCTATAACTCCTAAGGAAAAGGATAAAATAATGAAAGCGATCCTTGATATGGCGGCTCATGAAAGAAAAACATTCTGTTTTACTCCTAATGATGTTCCCAATTTAAAAATTAATGGGAAACAATTTGAAATGGTGATTATGGACTTCTTTGAAAAAGGATACATAATAAAAGAAAATATTTCTCAATATTGGGATTGTAGTGATATATATCCTACTTGCAAGCTATATGAAATAGCCCAATTCGGAGGATTCAAAGCCGCGTATGAAATAAAGAAAGCTAATATTCAAAAAATGAGCTTGGAACTTGAACTAATGGGGAAAAAACTAGAAAGTGATTTCCCCGAAGAGGCTAACAAATGTATTGAGTTTGCACAAACAATCGCATCATTGTTTGTTTCGCTGAATAGTATAATTGGGATGATAGATACTACTCCCGAATAAGCCATACTCCAACTCCGTATAGATAGTACGGTTATCCGGAAAGCATTGACGGGTTTTGGTTTCATATAATATCTCGCCTGTTACCCTGTCTGTGATAGTCCTTATCCAATACTTATCCTTACGGAATAAAGATATATTCAAGCTGTAACGGAAGCCCGGATCTACACGAACCTCGTTTTCATTCATGTAGTCCACGACTTTAGTAATACAGTCGGAGATTTCGGGAGGGAATTTACCTTGCTCAGAAGCACCTAAAAGGAACTTTATTACATTCCCATCGCTTAGTTTGGAAATGTTTTGCAAAAGATCTGAATTGAACTCTTTATTCATAAATATAAAATTAAAAAAGAGAACCCACGTTACTGCAACCAACGCGAATCCTCTTTTGATATATTAAACACCATGTCAGGTAAGTTTAAACATTTGCACGTAACAGTTGCAGTGTTACAACGCAAATATAGTATCCTTTAATGATACTACCTAATAATATCTATATAATATGGATGCTTTTAACGTTTATACAAGTAGATTCTTAGAAGTTATAGATTCTCTAAAAATCAGTGACTATCAAGTATGGAACAATTTGGAATCATTGTCTAAAGGGACAATGTCTAAAATTAGATGTGGCAGAGTTGGGGTTTCAATGAATGTTTTATACGAATTTTGTAATAAATACAATGTTAATGCAAATTATATTCTTACAGGAGAGGGTGAGATGCTTAAATCTGAGCCAGCATCATCCGATTCAGAATCAAAAACTAATAAAACATCCGCACCGTACCAAATTGAAACAAAAAATATTAACATAGATTTACATGGAGAACAAATAGACAGCAAAAGGACCATCGAAGTCCTTATAAAAGTAATAGAAACATACCAAACACGTATGGATGATTTACTAAATGTTATCGAAGTGCTTAAAAATGAAAACACCGATTTGAAAGAACAGTTACAAAAACCAAATGTAAGCTAAACAAATGAACATCTTATCATGTTTTTTAAGGAGATTAAAAACCTTAGACATGAACAATGATATAATACACAAATTAGAAGACATTGCCATTAAGATGAACAACCAACATGATAGATTAGAAAGACTTATTTTCGGAGTTGAGTTAAATCTAATTACGTGCAATAAAATAGAGCCAGAAAAGAATAATATACATAAGACGATTAGTCTTAATAAAAAATAGATATTATGGAAATGTAATATGATACGTTATACAATCTTGTTAAAAATAGGTGGATTTTTTAACTTAAAAACGGAATTTGTCGGTATCACAAAAACATAAAAAAAGCCCTCTATAGGGCTCAGAAACGAGTTGAATATTTTTACCGTGTGATACCAATAGTAAAAAATAACGCTTAATCGGTTGATTATAAATAATTTGTTAGATTCCCGGTTTCGGCTCAAGGGGGGTCAAAATGCTCCCTTTTTTTATTTTACGCCAATAGGCTATAAATCAATATATTACAAACCTAATCGACTGATCTTCAACGTGTTTAAGTAATCTTACTGATGATTACTTCCGTTACTGTGCATTACTTATCATTACACTGTTGAACTATTTGTGATACCAATTTGTTCCTGGTATCACAGCTGGTATCACACTTGGTATCACATTTACCATAATTAACAAATTATAAACTAAAAAGAAACAGTATGGAAACATGGAAAATCAAGCCGGTATTCGACAGAAAAAAGAAAGCAACACCGGAGAAATCAGCTAAGGTTGAAATTGAAATTAAATTCTCACGTACAGAAAGGAAATGGATCTCAACAGACATTGAACTGTATTCAAACCAATGGGATGGAGAATTTGTGGTACGTCACGCTAAATTCAAACAATTAAATAAAGCAATAACCCAATATGTAAAAAAGTTTGATGATATTATCAAAAATATAAGAAAAGAAGGAAAAGACATCAATCTAAAAAACTTTAATATTTTTTATAACGAAAAACACGTAAAGTCTAAATCGTCATTTTTAGATTTCGCTTATGACGAGTTACAAAGAAGGGATCTTAAATGGTCAACCAAACGAGCGCACCTTATAGCACTGGAAGCTCTAAAACGCTCCGGAGTAATTAAAACATTTGACGATATCACTCCTGAAAATATAGCTTTATTTGACAGGTTTATAAGAAGAGAAGATCCAACAAGAGGACAGACAACAATACATGGATACCATAAGAGAATAAAACCTTATATTAATGAAGCGCTTCGGCTTGGACTTATCGAGGACACACCTTACAGGGTATTCAAAGATAAACATGGTAGATATAAAACAAGACAGCCTCTCACAATGGACGAACTGCAATCTATCCGCAATATAGAGTTGAATGATCGACAATTACAAAAAGTACGTGACCAGTTTATATTTCAATGCTATACCGGCTTATCATGGGTTGACTTATACATGTTTGATTATGACAGATGTACTGTAGAACATAACGGAGTTGCATATATAGACGGAGAACGTATCAAGACCGGAACCAAATTTTACACACCTATACTTACTCCAGCAATGGAAATATTAAAAAAATACGATTATAAATTTACAGTCCCTACTGTACAGTCATTTAACAGAAGCCTTAAAATCATAGCTGAACTTATCGGCTTAAAAAAGCCCTTAACCAGTCACATAGCCCGGCATACATTCGCTACCACTGTTGTTTTAGCAAATGACGTACCTATCGAAACGTTGTCTAAGATGCTAGGGCACACAAAGGTTTCAGTCACACAAGTTTATGCAAAAATTCTAAATAGTTCAGTAGAAAAACATGCGGAAAAATTAAACAGTATTATATAAATCCATCCGTTGTGCTTATGAGTTATCGCTTTTAGTTCATAGGCACAACGATATCACCCTTGCCAACACGACAAGAGGTATCAGCCTGTATATCCACCTCTCTATACGTTCCATCGCATCACAGCAAGTAAACGACAAAAATACCAGTGAGGCACATCATCAGCATGTTCAAGCAATATGTTCAACTTATCTTTTTTCATATATAAACATAAAAAAGCGGTAAAACCGTTGGGAATTACCGCTTAATGTTAAATAGTTACTTTATTTTGCGTTTTTGAATATTTAATTTTATCTTTGCGCCATGAAGATAGCCCTTGATACATTGAAAGGCTACGTTGACCGTAGCTCACTAGTGTAGATGTATGGGGGTTATCTTTTTTTTGCACCTTTAGATTGGTTCATATCCCTATTATAGTTGCTAGGTTTAAAACTCCAATGGCTATATGGATAGTCCCATCTATCAGATGGGTAAGAAATACCTGTGCTTTCTCCTATATTAAAATTAGGGCGTAATATCCTTATTCTTTTACTTATACGCTTAAAAAGAAGTTCTTTTAATTTGGTTCTATTTCCTCTTTTATTCGTTATCGGGTCTTTGATTTTATGTTTATTGTTTAATCTAAAGCAAATAGAGCCTAATACCAAGTCCATTAATTGAAGTGGTATATGTTTTTTTGAATTAACTTCTTGAATATCTCCATATCGTAATTTTATTTTTGCTTCCTTAAAACCTGAATCATTATTCAGTCTATACAAGTATTCTTCAAATTTGGCTTTATCTGGTCCTTTCATTGGAATGTCATCAATAAACAATTTCAATGTTATGTCTTCTTTTGTCTGATTAGAATATTGCAATCCAAAAGAATGTTTTATAAACTGATAATATAAAAACGAGAATCCATTGCGTTTGTGCTCACTCGTTAATCCTACTGGGACGTATTGATTATTTCTAAAGAATATACGAATCTTTATTAAGTCGTTTTCGAGCAAATCAAATATGAAATCAACCAGTGAACAATATTTTTCATACGTATACTGATTCACTTTCTGCCACTTGATTTCTTCGTTGGTAAGCCCCAATTCTTCAACTTTGTATTTCATCATCTGCAATACATTGCCGAAATCCTTAGATTTTATAAGAATACCTCCATAGAAATTTGAGTAGAACTCTCCTTCCTTATCACTTTCGTCAAACCATATATAGTACGTCATACTTTTACATATATTATTTTGCAAAGAAAACAAATTACTGCTATACTATATATGAATCTCTATTTTTTAACAATTAAATCGGTAATTCCAACAAGTCAAAGAACGCTTCTGTTCGATTATTATTTTTCCAGTCCTTTTCTGCAATGTTCACATAAGAACTTTTTGGCTACAGGGAACATCTTTTGACCGACATATCCACTGAGATATTGCGCTTCCTCTCCATAAGGATCAATCCCGAAAGCCTTGGAGATATGCCGGCACAAATGACCTTTTTCGTGGTCCCACGAATTTTGAAACTCTTCGGGGGTAGAGGTTAGTGAGATAACCATTACTGTCTCTCTTCTCCTGTAGTCCGAATAGGTTAGACCGGTATTCATTCTGCCTTCGGTCAGATTGCGATACGCACGCTTGAGGGAATCCCCCCTGCATCCTATACGGTACAGGTCCATAATGATCCGATCCGCCCAATAGGTGTGTACCGCATAATACACTTTGACGTGCCAGTCCCCATATTTCGGTATGTAGAACTCCTGAATAATCATATCACATCCGACCAGATTACAGGAATCCCTTTACCTATACAGGTGGCAAAGAACTCGTCAAACGCCCTGCAAGGATCGCCATCAATATCATCAAGGTAGCATTTTATATGCTTGCATAAGTGAGCCTCGTCAACCAATGATTTTTTATAGAAATCCGCTTTCAGCATGTTTGCGACATAAGCAACGTCATAACCCTTGTCGTGCTCAATGGTAATTCCGTTCGCTTTCAGCATATCGTCCACTTCATCTTTGCTCCACGGCTCCAGCTTTTTCTCTTTGCCCGTGGCTTCGTCTTTCACCTTCATTTTTGAAACGGCCCATTCATAAAGTTTCTTGCTGAAATGAAAACCGTATGCTTCCAGATATTCCCTCATGCCCGATGGAAATCTGCTGTATGTATCCAATCTCTGTTCCATAACCTTTATTTAAAAAGAGGGGCATTCCACCCCTCCACCATTAATAAAACTCACCGTTAGCGCGTCTGCGTCTGCGTTCGCCCATGTCATCCATACGCGGATATTCAGGAAAGTATCCGGGGTATCTGCGTTCATCCATGCCGGATGAGCTTCCACCACCTGAATAACTTCTTCCACCATCACGGAAACCCATTTCTCCGCGCATTTCTCTCATGGCTTTTTCGTAACCTTTGCGGCAGCCTTCCTTATAGGCTTCCTCCACCTCGTCACCTCTCATACCGAAGCCGCGTCCGTAATCGTCACGCCCTTCTTCTAATATTTCCCACATTCCCATAATCATTTCTTTGTTTTGGATGTTTCAACCACTCCGAGCTGTTCCATGAGCCGTTTGTTCAAATCCATAAGGTCAGACATATTCTTGCTCATTTCCGCCATTTGCCCTTTCAGAGAGGATATTTCCTGCTCCTGACGTTGTTTCTCGGCAAATTCAGGGTTCAAGAGCGTAAGCATCTTGTCACACCCTGCAATGACGGAATTGTGGAAGTCCATGCTGTTGATGATGTCTATGCTTTTCTGTTTCATAGAAGCGACCTCGTTATTCATAGCATCACGCGAGCATGACACTACGATATTCCCGTTCTGTCCGAAGTCGGCTATATCCATGCCGGCAGGAAGATTTTGGAATGTCGTGTTCTGCCCGTTGATGCAGACAACAACATCCACAACCATTTCCATTTGGGGCAACTGTCCCATAGGGGATGCCATAGGATATTTCGGCTTGGGAGCGGAAACGCTGACCACCGGACCGTATTCGATAAACGGGTTAGCATCCTTATGAAGTATATACAATTGGTTATTGGTACGAAGTGATTGAAACATGATTGTTTAATTTTAAGGAGTGTGGTTATTCCCATTTTGGGAACCACCACAAAACTCCATGTTGATTATTACTTGCTCCGTAAAGAAGCGGTTTCTACTGTAGGAGCCGGAGCCGTTGTCGGTCTGTACCCTCCATTAACAAGATACAATTCGTTGGTGTACTTGTTATAATGAATCTCATAGATGCCGGTTCCAGCCAAGTTTGCAACAGTCACAGGCTCATTGTTATAAGCCATCAACGGTCTTGTGTCCCCATTAGTTCCTATCAATATCGGAAGTGTAGCAGTCGTACCGGCAGGTATAGCTTGTCGGAGACTGATATAGAATCCCCCAACATAATCCCTGTTACGGAACGCATGGTTAGGGAGTTCAAGAGTAACATTCTCCGTACCGACTGTCACAGCCACCGTAGGAAGAGTATTGAAGTTTGCTCTTCCGATTGATGGGAATGGGAATCCTGTAAAAAAGTTAGGCCACATATCTACCTCCTTTCTTACCGGATTAACCCCAGTAGTTGTTGCAACCACATCCACTACGTCCGTATACAGCGTCACCCATATATGCACCGTAGGCGGCTGCACGGAAACAATCTGTATTAATAGCGGTTAAATTGGGGTATTGAACACTCACAGTATTGGGGAGCTTGCATTTGATTCCATCAACATCGCTTTGTAATGCCTGCAATCCGGCTGCCAAAGGAGCAATCTGTTGTCCTACTGCACTCAGGATAGTGGCGTTCTGATTACGCTGGGATATTTCGGCTGTTAAAGTAGCCTTTTCCGCAGTAAGAGATGCGATCTTGTCCTGCAATGCCTGATTTTGGATTGCATCAAGTTTAGCAAGGATAGCATTCGTGTTGGCAGTAGCACCGTCACGCAATGACAATGTGTTTTGGTTAGCAGTGTTGATTAATGCGTTAGTTTGGTTGCACATTGCAAGCTGACTCTCGTATCCTTGTGTGGTTACAAGCTGTTTCATATCGCAGCAACAGCTACAGATCTGAGATGTCAGAGCGTTGTTCCCTTGCATAATCGCAGTCAGGATACTGTTGGTGTTCTGACCCATTTGGTTACCGAGACCGCAGATTGCCTGTGATACAGAGTTAATACCGGCAAGGATTTGGTCTGAAGAGGTGTTAACAGCTTGGGCTAATGATGCAATGTCCACACCGTTCCGGTTAAGTGTCTGCATGATCATTTCTCTTCCTTCATCGGCACCCTTATTGTTGTTGCCACCGAATCCAAAGTTTCCGTTACCGAAGATGGCTGCAATCACAATCAATGCAATGATGTCCTGAAAACCTCCATTGTTTCCGAAAAAGCCGCCGTTTCCATTTCCTCCCATCAGCCCCATCAGATAGCCTGTGTCAATTCCACGGCTCTGCAAGGACGGAAGAATGGACGCAAGCAGACCATTGTTTGCTCCGGTTCCACCGTCTTGGTTAAAAACATAAGTTCGTTCCATAAGTATTTGTATTTTGTATCCCGGTCAAAATCGACCGTTCACAAAAGTATATATATCATATCTCATGAGGAATCAGTTGTTTCCCAACAAATTCTTTATATTATCCCAATATATTCTCATCATTTTTCACTTTTTAGACGTATATGAAAATTTGATATCATATAGTTCACTGAACGCTTAGTTTTATGAATGAGAGAAGAAATCTGAGATGGATAAAATCCTTTTTCGTATAGAATATATACAAGGATATATCTAGCGTTAACAATCTCTGTGACACGGTTGTCACTTACTATTAATTCGGTAGGTATTTCTGTTCCTTTAGAAACAAGAGCTATTATTTTGGCAAAAATTTCAGACTTACACATTGTGGTTTAAATTTTTGTTGTATTTTTGCCTTGCCAATCAAATACAATCATGACAAAAGCATACGTAGGAAATAAGTAAGGATATTACTACCCCTGACACTTACCTATGTATGCTTTTGTATGCTTTAAAGTTTGATTGGCGTTAAACTTCAAGTGTCGGGGGTTATTTTAATTCTGCCCCCTGAAAGAATTACTTTTATTAAATGAGTTTTTCTATTATATGCCACACTTCTACCTGTGGCGAATAATACTTGATGTTGCTATCTCATCTTGCACCTCCCTTCTTCTTTATCAGCCAAATGACTACGATTAGCAATACTAATATAACACCTATAGATAACTCTCCTAGTTCTAATTTTGTCTTCTGCCACCATGTTAATTCCTTCTCCACAGGATAGGGGACTTCTACATCTTTCTCCTTCTCTATATAGGCTGTATCGCGAATTGTCCTGTCACGGTAGACTATATGCCACTTATCAACTAATACAGAATCGCCTTTCTCTTTTACATAGATAGAATCCTTAATGTGAATGGAATCACGTTCATACACAGTAAGATAAAGACTGTCAGTCCTTATTGTTTCTACCGGAACATACCTTATACTCCGGCATGACCCAAACAGCAATAGCAATGCTATCCCTACCGCAATCCATATATAGATCCTTTGTTTCATCCCTCAAATTTTATATCGTTGATACGGTTCATCCAACCACGTTTGAACTTGTTGTTTGCTGGGCGTTTCCGGCATATATCCTCAATAAAATCAAACCGTGCAATCTTGATCTGGTCAAACAATTCACGGGGATTACGGGAATTAACTGCAGCAAGTGTCTTGGGACCTACAATGCCATCCACTGTAACACCAAGCAAGCGTTGAGGAATCTTAATTCCGTGCGCACCGGATGCCCAGACCCAATCAACCAATATGTCAGCAACTGATTGCGATTTTATCTCATCAGCCTTCCATCTGTCCCAGTACATGGTTTTCAAGATTTCCGTCCATTCCTCTTTCGTGATGTTTTTCAATCTTTCAACCGTAGGCTTGGGATAGCCTTTCTTCCGGCAATACGTTTCATAAGTTCCGATGGTTACGCCCATATTGGTAGCCCCTCCCAAATCGTCAGGGTCATTTATAAAACCGCCTTCCCACTTCAGGATAAACGGTGCAAGTTTTCTTACGTCAGCCATTTCTCTTTCCCTCCTTTTCTTTTTCACTATCAAACAATATCTGAGCCATGATCTTGGCAATATCATCCTTGTTCTCGATAATCACACTCATTGTGTTTTCTGCCTTGCGCAACTCCGCTTTTTCCCATGATTTTTCACGAACTGATTTAAACTCACAGAAAATGCAGTACCCCGTCCAAATCATTGAAAAAATAGGGAAGGGGATAACTACGCAGCATAACAGGTCAATGAAGCACAATTCTATGAACGGGGTGAAATACTTCTTCGCTTTGACGGCTGTTTTCTTATACCCCGTGGATGTTCTTGCCTCCCCCCGTTGCTTGGCTTTCATTACTCCCGTGATAAGGTCTACTAACATAGCCCCCATTGTAGCCGCAATACACAAGGCTATAAGCACAATATGTATCATCATGTGCTCGTTGATAAAATTGTAAATTACGTCTTTCATTTAAAGTAAGTTTTGAACACATTAATATGATAGATATTCACCTGTCCATAGTTGGCATCAAATATCTTCTTGATCTCGTAGCCCAATCCATAAGATAATGCTTTCATTCTTCGCCAGTTGATGGAACGCCAGTTCATATTATGCTCCTTTGCCCAACGCTTGATACTGTACCATTCTTTGGATTCATCAAGTTGCTCGGTCTTCTGTTCTATTTGTTTCTGTTGCTCCTCAATCTTCATTTGCTGTTGGGCAGCTAGCATAAGGGCCTCTCCAAAAGATTGAGGGACGTTATACTGAGAGTGAAGCGAGTAACTACCTGTATTTACCACCGAAGGAACAATCTCATCAAATATCCAACTCTCAAACTCGTCAGCTTTCGGCATCTGACTTTTGGTTATCAAGCGATAGATGTTGCCTTCGCTGATAAACTTCATTGATTTCATTTGTATAGCTGGCGTGCCATCTGCTTTTAATCCAGTTTGCACCCCTACTTCCCGAATCGTTATGGAGGCTGGTTTACAGTGATCTATAATTGCTTTTGATGGATTTGAATACTGTAGAGAAGTGGCAATATCCATTCCGCAAAACCAACTTTTACCATTTTCAACATACATACGAACTTTGCCAAATAGTGGGTGTTCGTAAACCATAATTCCACTCATTTCAAGAGCAGACGAAACTTTTTCTACAACTAGCATATTACTTCTTATTATATATTTAATAAACATGTCCTGCACTTTTGCATCACATTAATTATCAACGTTTTTAATTACTTTTGCCTGTTGAATCTTCGTAAGTCGTTGATACAAAAGCTAAACGCAAAAATGCGTTTAGTAATTCATCATCTGTATTAAGAATTGACAATACTTCTTATTACAGAGGCATGTCTTCTTTATTTGGTCATACAAAACAAAAAAGAGCCTGCTACGGAAACTAATCCGCAACAAGCTCTTGGCTTTATCAAATATGTAGTATGTCCTTTCGTCATAATCAATGTGGCGTGCATCTTCACACGCTTCCACAAAGATAAATATTGCTTCTCTCTTTCGCAAATAAGAATACAAAAAAAGAACGACCGCTAGCAAAAAGCACAGCAGCCGTTCAATCCACGCTCTACTCTCTATCCCATTCTCTCGAGAAGACAATAGCAAAGATATCAATTCTAAAACGAAATACAAAAAGAAAATTATATTAATTAGTTATAAGGAGCCAATTTTGAAACAAAAACCAATCTTCTTAAAAAATTGCCATTAATGCAATATTTTTACTTGCAAGATGAATGAAGAGAATTAATAGAACGGCAAGACTGGCGAGTTTGTATATTTATTGACATGAAACGAATGTTGTGGAATGGGATCGGAAAAACAAGTATAAAACAGATAGCTTTTATAGGTTTCTACTGCCTGAGATATTTTTCCGGGGATTTTTGAGATTTTATTTGATTTTGTTTTACATTTCTACGTTTAGAATACTTCTGGTTAGCCCTTGTCAGATCCTTGATGATTGTTTCATCAAACACTTCGGAATATATCTCTGTTGTCTTGACTGATGTATGCCCCAAGAGTTTTTGGACGGTGGTTATCGGAACGCCTTGGTGAACCAACAGAGTAGCACAAGTGTGACGGCTGGTATGGTAGGTGAACTTCTTGTTGATGCGCGCCATCCTTCCCAATTTCTGCAATGTCCGATTAGTGTCCGAATTGCAACCTAATGCAGCCAGTTGTTCGATGCTGTCGTACTTCCGCATTATGCCCAGTGCCTTTCCGTTAAACAGCAGATATAGCGGAATATTGAGTTTTACGCCTGTTTTGATGCTATTCATAACTAGCCATTCCTTTCCGTCAACTGTTACGAGATTTTTATAAGTCAATTGCTTGAAATCAGAGAATCTCAATCCGCAATAGCAGCAGAAGAGAAATGCGTCCAGTATGTGCCGACTGTTGTTCTTCCTGTCCGGCAGTTCAAGATTCTCCAGCTTCTCCAAGTCTGCGGGCATCAGGAAGTTATGTTCCTTCTTCTCTTTCTTGATCTTAAACTTACGGAAGGGGTATGCCTCCTGTAATATATAGCCTTCGTTTATTGCTTCGTTAACCAAGGTACGAAGTATTCTCATGTGCTTCCCTACCGTATTTACTTTCAATCCTTTGTTGCGCAGAAACGCGTCAAACTCTTTCAAAAACGTATAATTTATATCAGTAAACTCTATCACGTTCCGGAATTCCTTCAAAGTGGCTACCGTGCCCAGCATGTTATCCTTGGTTCCCGGTTTCCTATCTGAATTCTCTATCGTTTGTATCGCAAACTTTAAAAACGACACAACTGGTTTAATTCCCTTTTTTACAGCCTCCTTTAACGTGGAAAGGTTTGATTCAAGCCCTCTTTTCCAGTAGCTAAGTTCTATAGCCTGCAACTCCAGTATTTTTTCGTATAGCATTGCATTAAGCTCATTCGATTGCGGATGGTTGATAACTTGGGCACCATCCTTGCTCCAACACTCCGGCTTGAGATAGATGTTTGTTTTAAAATATGATTTCCGCTGGTTAAGATAGGCTTCAATCTGTACTAATGCGGTTCCCTGTCGGTTTAGTTTGTTTTGTCGGTTATAAACCAAACGGTATCTGATCTTCTCTAACATACTCAACTTTTTGTTTTAAAGTTAAAAAAATCCTCTGTATTTACAAAATAAACCACAAAAAATGCTTCTGGGAGGACTTTTGCCGGATTCTTTGGGATTTTTTAAACCATATACTCCTGTAAGTGGGCAAGATCTTGATCAGATGCTAAATATGGGATTTTATAAAATTCAACCCCTTGATTTGTCTTCCTCAAATCCCAACTTACCAGAAGGAGCATACCCTTATGGTAGTTTAATTGTATTTGATAATCCGCTAGATAATGAGAAACGAAAGGTTCAAATTTATATTCCTAATGGGCATGCATATTTTTATACTAGAGTTGCTAATAATGGAGCATTTTATAAATGGAACAAATTTAACGGAAATGAGCTTTAAAATCCCTTCTGGGAGAACTTTTCACTAATTTGAAGCTGTTTCCATTCATGTATAGAGGGAGAGTTAGTGATGCAAATCTAGCCGTAGACAATGGTTGGTATGAAATATTTGGTGACATTTCCAATGCTCCATTTACCCAAAGTTGGGGACCGCTATTTGTCATTGGGAATTCATATAAAGTCCAGTTCGCTTTTTATTCTGTTTCAGATGGGTTTAAATTGTATGTGAGACAACTTAACCATACCAATTTTGGATGGGCTAAAATAGATTTGACACAGGTATAGGAATTTTGTACTTCTGGGAGGACTTCTGCAAAATGAAAACTATATAAGGATGGCAGAAGGTAAAGGATCTGCAACCTTATATAGGATTGATTTTACAAGGGATTTAAATTTGGTAGTTAAGATTGTTGGTGAAGGTAATTCGGAAGTAGTTGATGACTACTCTATTATCTGTATGCATGGCGGTGGTAATGGGTTATGTATTACGCATAATTCTGGACCGTCATCAATAAGAATGTATAGAGATAATGATTACAATTATTATGTTTACGTGAGTGGATGGGGATACGCTATAGCATATTTTGCCAACCGCATACCGATTTATAATGCCATTTCAGCAACTAAAGTAGATATAGATATTAGTACGCTCACACAGGTAGGAATTTAGACAAGATTTTCTGCCTGTTGGCGATTAATTGGGATTATTGGCGAACCGTATCTTTGGTATAAAAAACGGGTGGTCCGGTACAAGCCGGTGCCACCCGATCCTGATATGCACAACGCCATGTGCAATGCAAAGGTAATAAATATCTGAATAAACCGCTATATTTTTCAAGATATAGAGATTTCTTCCAAATCTGATATACTGATTTCATCCGTCACGTTTGTGAAATAGAAGAGATCAGGGTTCTCTGAAAAAACCTCAATCTTGGTTCTTGTCCATATACTGCTATAAACGTAAACATAAAAAGATTTTCTATCTTTAAAAAGTCTGATACTATTATATCCTTTTTCAAATAATTTATTTACGAATATATATAGGTCTGATAAGATCACACGAATATAGTTGCAACTATTCAATGTGCCATTAGGTGCGCTATATATATGTAATATATGATTAATATTACTGCCATAATCACAAACTTTAAACAAAGCAGTTTCCTTATTTCCGGTAGAAATATTATAAATCGTAGAATTTAAGGCTTGAACACTATCGCTCAAGCCTTTATTTTCTTTCGTAGCGATCCCTATCAGTCCTCCCAGATCGTGAAATATGCCATTACTCTGTTAAAAAGAATACCATGATTGCCAACCTTGATTAGCCCAATTCTGCCTATATTTGGGTCTGTTTGAACCTTGCATATCATACACGATTTGTACAACTAAAACATTAGCTCTAAATATTATTAGTCCGCCATATTTATATGGAGAATCTTGACATCCATCTAAACCGTACATTCCTGGATTAGTATAATTGTCAATAGACATATTGGATGTTATTTTAGATCTGTCTATAAAGCCTCCTTTCCAAGCAAGTCCGTTGCTTGTTTCGCTCACAACAGGTATCAGTTCTCCCAGAAGTGGGAAATCAGACCGCCGTTGTTGTGATTCTCACCCAAGAATTCCAATTACCATACCACATACTACGTATATAGTAAGATCCATCACCGTAATATGTAATTTGGATGGATGAATCTTGTCCACCACCTAAATTAGTATATAAGGTAACCAATATACCCCATAATCCGTTATTTATAGGCGTATTGGTTGCTCCTTCTTGGATTCGTAGAATAACACTTTTTTTAATGGTGTTTAAGTCACCTTTAAACAGTCCTCCATCTCTTAACCACGAATCATTTATCCCTATCAGTCCTCCCAGTTTTGATGCAAGCGACTGCATCGTCATTTGTGCGGCATCTCCGCTACTTTGTAAAACTCTTACATTTGCGGCATCCGTCACTGTCGGAAGTTCATTCTCATACACGTCATTTCCTGTTGCAGCAGCGGCGGCAAATGTTGAAGTTTCAGACAAAGCCATAACCATTCTTGTGGAAACCATATCCACCATTTCATCTACTGTTACATTCTGTTCGTTACCGTCTTTATCCACAGCCTTGAAGCCAACTATATTTTCTAGATTCAAATCACTCATAATATCCAAATTTTATAAAGTTCTAATATAAGTTTTCCACGCTTTTGAAGTGCCGCCAATCGATTTGTACAGCTTCTTCCTGCCACCTTTTATCTTGTACCGGGAAAGGTTGTTCCCGTCATAGTTCACAGGATAATTCGGATTGTCCTCGTTGGCATACGCCTCCATTTCGTATGAGATGGTATAATATGCAGAACTCGCAGGATGGCAGATAGGGTTTCCCTTGATCCACTCGACAAAATACCGCCAGTAGTATTTTATCCATGAGCCGGTAACCTGTGCCTGACGCAGGTGTATGGTTTCGTGCGTCAGGCTTTCCTTACCCGCATAGGTCTGCATATACCTATCTATGTTCTCCTTATTCTCTGCACGGTATATCATCCGTCCGCACCACATCATGAAACGGTATCCCTTGAAAGGATAATGTTTCATGGAGAGCAGCTCAGGAGTATCAAAATCACCCGGCTTGCTTGAGAACAGCATCTTGATTAATTGCCATAATTCTTTCATAGCGTTTCTATTTCAGATTCAAGTTCAGCGATATGGTTATCAATACACGTGCTCACCTCGCCATTGAAGTTCGCTATATCCAGTTCCACGCATCCGGCACTTGACCGGGCGCTGCTGTAGATACGGACATAGCCTCCGTTATTCAATGTTTCCTTAGCCAGCTTCAGTTTCGCCAGTTCGTCATTGATCCGACTGGCACGTTCCAAATTCTCAATTTTCATGTTTCTCCTTTTCTTTTTTATCCAGATAATCATTCAACGAATCGGCCAGCAAGCCGGACAACATAGGGGTAGAACGTCTTATGATATCCACCTCCTCTTCGTCAAGTACCACACCATCTACAGTCGACTTGAAGATTTTCTCCGCAAGGAGATGCGCCTTCAAGCCCGCTACGTTCTTATATATCCAGTCACCGAAGGCCTCAGTGATGTTACTGGCTATAAGCTTTTCTTTTTTAATCCCGTCGTAAATAGGAAATTGTGCAAAATTTATTCTCATACTTTATATTTAAATTATCCGCAATAAAACATAACCCAATAATTACCCATACACGTAATGAAGCCGGATGCATAATCCAAATCAATATAAGACACCTCCTGTCCTCCGGGAGCAGGCAGGATCCGTCCTCCTGTCAATCTTACTCCGCCGCTCATACGTTTGAAGTATATAGTATGTCCCGGAACATCCGGAGGAAGTGTCACTTCTATATTACCCGTATTAATAAACATCACATTGTCATCATTGTTATTCAGGGAGGTGCTGTCGGATATGTTCCTCCAGTTGCCAACTATGCCACGAAGAGAAACATAGCTGTCATTGTTCGGATGAAGGAAAATGTTACCTCCCTCCACGAATAGAGGAATGCTCGGAGTCTTGATGTGCATTCCGATCATGGCATTTGGACTCTGTATGTCAATTCCAGCATCATACTTAATCCCTTCAATGGTGACAAACTGCGTGTTTCCCCCGATTCTTACGTTTGCAAATGTCCTTTCGTTATAAAACTCAATTTGTCCGGCAGACAAATTGAAACCGACGTATTTATTTGTTTCCTTTTCATAAAGGATCTTTGAGGACAATACCCCCGAAATGATGGAAAACGGGCCAATACGCCCTTTATCCGCCGTGATTGTTCCTGTAATCTCTGCTAATTTGCATTTAAAATACCCGGTTTCACCGTTGATAAGAAGAGTTTCACCTTTGTCATTAAAAGACTTGAGAACCTTGTCTTTGAACATGAAGCCGGCTACATTCGCACCATCGGCAAACAGGGTGTCAGTAGCGATATTCACAAACTTCTGCATGGCTTCCCAATTGGAATCACCGTTGACAGATGTGGGTGCAGCGGTAACGGAAGCACCGTAATTCTTTACAAGGAAATTATAATAAACTCCCCCTATCAGATATATGACCTTATCCCGGTAATCCGCATTCCAGACATAAGTCTGTCCTGATGCGAATACACCTCTGTCACGGGGAAACGCCCCTGTTGCTCCGGTTGCTCCTATGGAACCATCATTAGCTACACCCACCCCTTTTTCAGCGATAAAATTATTATTCCATGCGTTTGCGTCCGACGCGGATTGATAAGCCCGGACGGCAAACTGGGTGTATCCGGCTGTCGCAGGAACGGATATCTGATTGCTTAGGGTAGCACCTACATGAGCCAGCCAGCTTCCGTTGTATTTGCGTGCAGCAAGATAGAACCTGTTCGTATCGCTCACATTACCGCCTACATTCTGTTTCATGGTAACGACAAACGCTGACGGTGACGGTGTGCCCGTACTGGTAAAGTTTATTGTGCTTACCGGGCTGTCAAGCCAGTATGAAGCGGACGGTTCGACACCGGAAGTCATTTCCTGCCAGTCGGAGTTGACAGCCTTGTCCGATCTCTTCCCGGCAAGTATGTAACCGCCATCCTTCTTCCTTAGATAACGTCCACCTCTCACACGAAGAAGCGGAAGTGGCGGATTGGAAGTCTGAACCTTGCTTAAGTAAGATCCTCCGGCAAACGATACTGTACTGTTTTTCGCATACGGAGTGTTGGCGGACTCCCAATGACCTGCGGCTGTGATGCTCTCACCGTCAGCACCATCCTTCCCGTCAGAAAGCATGGGAACGGTTTCAACATCCACTATCTGGTCATTCACGTAAAAGATAAACTTCAATATCTTCGTAAAGTTTCCGCTTGATATGGCTGTATTGTTGTTTATGGTAGTTTCTGTTCCACCGTCTATGCTGTATTTCAATGTACCGTCCGTTGTGGTGGATATCACGCCTCCCACTGACTTTTGCCTGTAACATGATACGGAAGACACGCTGTAGTTCCCGTTCTTGTCCTTGCTTACTGAGCTGGCGGAAACGACAATGCTGTATAGAATGGCATCCGCACCATTCGCTCCCCCACGCACACCAGCTACTGTGAACGTAAGATCACGGGAATACTGCTGCCCGTTCTTTGTAGCCCTGATTGTGATCTTCACCGTGTTTGTCGCAGCAAGAGTAACTCCGGCAGATACCGATATTGTCACCACTCCCGTATTCTTGTCTGTCGCACACAGAAGATTTGTGTCAGGTGTACAGGTGATGCTGTCAAGCGTGAGCTTCTCCGTTCCATACCACATACTGACAGTTGTATTCCAAGTCTGTGAGGATACGACCTTTCCATCTGAAGTAAGGGCTGCATTGACCATCTCGTTATCGAAGTCCGCCATGATGGCATTCTCCCCGTCCTTACTCCAGCGATGCACCACAGCCGGATCACTGAACTCAGACCATACGCCATTTTCCTTAAAACGTGTACAACCCCATTCAACCTGATGGTCTGCGTCCGTACCAAGATAATTATCCGTCCAGCCTTCCGGAACATAACCATCTTTCTGCTGACTGTCCGGCTTTTCAGGGGTGTTATCTATGATATTGCCTCTTGTATATATATACTCATAGCCCTTACCGTCTTTTCCGTCCGATATCATAAGCTGCCATCTTCCGTCCTGATAGATGTAGGTAGCACGGTCAGTCGTGTTACGGTATGAATCACCGTTTTTCGGATTGGCAGGAGCCGTGGCAAATTCACCAAGGAAAGTGATACTCTCACCTTTCAGTTCACGCCCGTCAAGCAGCATATCCCAGTCTTCGTTAACCTCCCAGTCGGCAGGTTTCCCGGCAAGATAATAACCACCGTCCTTCTTTCTTAAGAAATTGCCACCTTTGATACGCAATATTCTGATGGGAGGATTGGAGGTTTCCACCTTGGATATAAAGACACAATTGGCAAGAGTGACCATTGTGTTGGCTTTGTACGGAGTCTTGGAGGACTCCCAATGACCGCCACCTACTACGGACAATCCCGGATCACCTTTTTGCCCTTCCGCCACTTGTTTCAACCACGCCGGATTACCTTCTGACGGTTCTGTTGTCGTTCCGTTGTCATCAACACACAACCACAATGCCCCGTTATGTGACACCCGGTCATAGTAGGCGTACTTACCTGCAACCCATTCACCCTTGTCCAAAGGTACACGAACCTTGTTCCCCGTTATCTCATCTATCTGAAAGATAAGCCCAGTCAATAAGACCTGTTGCAACACGGCTGAATATTTCTCGCAATCAATTCCGTTAACGGTCATGCCTTTTTTTTTGCCGAACCACGCAGGCATCTGCGCCGGCTCCGGGTCCCAAGTGTTGGCATTGTCAAAGAATGTAATACAGTTGTTTCCGTTGACTGAATCAATAAGTATATAAGTCTGACGTTCCGGGTCCGTAAAGTTACCTGTTTGTGCCAATACCATCTGCTCGGCAGGTTTCCAGTCAGAATGCCCCGGACGGGGAATGACAGTAAACTTCTTGGCAGTATAATCTGCGGCAGTCACACGGAATTTCATTTCTTCAAATCCATTCAGCTTGCCTTCGCTATTCTTAGTCACAAAATAGGTGGTAAGGATATCATCAACAAACTGGCTCAATCCGTCCGCATCTGTCAGATCGGGAGTGATGGTGTAGGTTCCATCGCCGTTATCCACGTATGACAATACGGTACAACCACCACCGGGGGAGTTTACCATACGTCCTTTGAAATAGGTTGTACGGTTATAAGCTATTTCAGGAACAAACAAACGCTTACGGAAAACGCCGCTTCCCATTTCCATGTCACCCTTTTCGTCTATGTATCCACCTGATACACCAGTAACGAAATCACCGAACTTGGCATATTTCTTAATGACAGTTCCGCCCAGTAATGATAAAAGAAAATTTGTAGAGTCCTCCTTGTCTTTGCGCAAAAAATATTTAGCCAATTCACTTATATTTGCACCTCCCGATATGGCAACAACCCTGTCTTTATTGGTTCTTATGTAAATAGAAGGATTATTATCATCATTATGTATGTATATCTCTCCCTCATTCAACCCTTCCAGTCGCTTTTCAAATGACGGGGATATTTTCGGTATAATCGGATTTCCTTCATCATCCGTTTCCGAACCGTACCACAATATCTTTATAGGACGATTTCTAGCCATGATTACACGTAATTTTCATTAACAAAAGCAGCTTTCGCCTTCTTATATTTCAACACATCGTCCTCTTCTGGATTAGTTAGTAAAAACGCGATTCCTGAAGATGAAGTTGCAATCTCTGTTTTGCCTCCGATCCCGGCGATATCATTTTGTCTAGGGCGTAAAGTCACTTTATATATAAACATCTGTTTCTTACCTATTGTATCAATCTTTTCCGGGACAGAATCCCCTTCCCGTACAAACAAATTACCGTTTATGCTGACGTGAGAAAGGCAAAGTACCTTATTTATAAACTCCGCTATATAATACGGAACGCCACAACTTGTCCCGAAAACAAAATCAAATGTTTTATAAGGGAGAGAATACATTTCTATTATCTCCTGCTTCTGATTCACAAACTGTTCGTTTTCAACTTTCAACTCCACCCCATCCGGCTTGAATCCTCCTATTATTCTGAACTGGAACATCTGCCGAACCTCATCAATCCAGAATATATTATCAAACGCAGAATTATTATCTTTATGGGAATATTCAATCAGAATAGAATCACCTATATTCTCACACACGCAGAACTCCTCACATTCTTTATCGCCTATAGTTACTGTATATATCCCCTCCGAAGGAGATAATGAGGCATAATACATCTTAACGCTTTCATTAACATCATAAGTGAGCAGTGCTATTGACGAGGAGATATTGCCAATCTTATCATTCAAAGAAGCCAAAGGTATTTCACCGTTATCGCAGAAAATTTGCAGCAAAATGTTGTCTGACAAGGAAAATACTTGTCTGAAACATCCTGCATTTGAATATTTATATTTCAGCGGTTTGAAGAATAACGGGCAAACATCTCCGATTGATATCATGGTCTTTTCGTTAGTTTCTAGCAGCTTGCGACTTCACAAGCTTTCATTGCAAATATAATAATTAAAAATTGAATCTTTATAAAGAATTAGAATTTTTCACAATCAAAGTTACCTTTGAACTTTGTGATTTTGTGAAATTGTAATCAGCCTGCTGATAATATCCCTGTATAACCTTGCCTTGATGTTCAAATTCAACAATTCCTGTAAGATCTTCCGGAAGCTCTACATCCGAAGTTTCAAATTCTACTTCCGCCACAGTAAACATCCTTTTTGAAAGAATTATATCCCTGCTTTCCCCCATTCCATCAATACCCACATCACTATTACCATCTGAAGACGCAAAAGTAAGCATCTCAACAGATGAACCGATATATGCTTCATTGGCCAAAACCATAGAAGAAGGAGAAAACATGGCATTGAACATTGTGTCAGGGCTGAGAACGCCACCCATAAGATAATCCCTGTTCAATATATACTTAAGTCCAGACGAATCAGATTTCACCCCTACCATAAATAAATCAGTGTCACTTTCGTTGTCTGTAGTATCTTCACCTATCTTGTCAGCAAGGAACTCTATGCCGTATGCGTCCGCACGGTATGGAGATATCATTTCAAGGCTATTGTCCGTCATGGTCACGCCTGTGGTATATTCATTCGTAAAACGAAACTCATCCTTACCATTAGCCGTGTCGTAATCCTGTTTGTCAAAGCCTATCCGTATGCGCGAATACACCAATGCGGAATTAACCTTCATCTCGTAATCGGATAAATCATCTATTTTTTTGACAACATCATCCGAGAAGTATTTGCCTCTGTGCCGGAAAGTTATCGTATTGCCGGATATGTCATAAGCGTATCCGAACACATAACTCATCCAACTTGCAAATTTGGTGAAGGATGTATATATTTTGGCTCCCGGAATCTTACGAGCTGATTCAGCCGCCAAGAGCATACAATTATCAAGCCTTCCGTCACCCATGCTTTCTATTACCCCCGTCAATCCGTCTTTTCCCCCGTTAATGCTTTTGAGTAGTCTGTTGAGCAACGTGCTGGGATTTACAACATCCATCTCAACAGGATTTATTCTGTTTTTCCATGATATCGTAACACGACTTTTTGAATCCACGGGATAAAGGGCAGCAAGGTTAGGACCAGACTGTTCCCTCCCTGACTGCACTTTGCAAAGGAGCACAAGCTTCTCTCCTTTAGCTAAGAATATATCATGATGTGCTGAATATTCTTTTTCTATAAGACCGGTGGAATACGTTTCATAGAATACCTCACTGATTGTTTCCAATGTCTTTTTATCCGTGCCAATTTTAGCTAGTCGGAAACGTACCCCGTTAGTCCAGCCCCATGGCGATATGATATTATAGCTTATCCAAAATTTAAAATCAATATCAACAGACAAATTGATGCTTTTTACGGCATATATCAGAGTGCCATCATCTTTACGTTCATCCAACACCTCCGTCCCATTATCATTTAGATAATACTCCGTAATACTTATATATGACTGATCCGATATCTCCGTGGCATTGCCTATATTAATGTCGGTTGCCTCTGTATATAATGACATGGGAAGCCACCTTTCAGCAAAATCCATTGACACAAAATTATCTTGATCCGGAATCTCCCCTACTTCTCCATTGTATATGTCACCTGTAGGAATCCATTTTGCCGATTCTGAAAGTTCAAGCCCGTCATAAACAAGAGGAATGGGACTTTTCACCTCTTCAACAGGATATTCATATTGGGTTCCCCTTTTAGCCTTTATCATGGACGCCACGCTATCATCCACGGCATTTATCTGTAAGATACTACCATTATCCTGCAATGTAGAGAAATTGAGAGCGCAACTAAACCGTTCATTATACAACCAACTGTTATTTCTTGTACTTATTATTATTGAAGCGGAAGCATTCAGATAATCTTCATCATATTGTTTTAACAGCAATATTCTAGCATCCCCAGCAAAAGAAAATTTGTTAGAAAAAGTACGGATAACACCGTCATAGTCATTTCTCTTGAAACTAGCCTTCACCTCGTCCCAATTCTCAAGATCATCAGTAACCCTGTACCTCAGACCATTTATAAGTAACTCACATCGATAATACATAATTATTTCTTTTTACGATTCAATTCATCGATTTCATCGCATGTCTGCCTAACAAGACAGGCATAAGATCCGGCGGTCCATTCTTTCGGATTGATATACATCTTATTATACTTCCCAATAGCGACAACTTCATTTATAAATCCACGTTTTGTAGGCTTCTCCTTCAGTCCCTCATTCTTTTCCTTACTTATCTTATCCAAATCATATTGTGCACGGGAATTTAATGCGGATATTCTAGCATTCATAGCCATTACATCACCTTTTTTACACGAATAACCTATCTTCATCAGGATATCACGCACCTCATCATACATTTTCAACTTCATCATGTTCTCACATGCCTTCATGCACTCCACGGTCATTGCAAGATTCATACGCTCATTACAATTCAATATCTCAGAGAGCAACTGTTTGCTCCCGACAATTTCTATATAGTCATTGATAATTTTTGCCGATGCAGCCCCTTTGTCCTCATCGTCAAATTCAATAGTATTGCTATCATTGGTATAAATCTCTATAAAAACGGACAAGGGAAGTTCATATATGTCACTTGTATACCTCATAATCAGATACTTTTTGAAAATTGCTGATAATTGTTTTCTCTTATCGCCTTGGCTAATTTTGCAAATCCTATCTGCTGTGATTTTTCCAGATGCCCTATCTTTTTCTCCAGTTCACTATAATCATTAACTATTGATACAGGAGGGAGATCGTTTTCGCTTCTATATGCCATAAGACCATCAAAATCATTTGCATGAGCCTTTATCCTGTCCATATCCACTGCATAAGGTATAACCTTCGCACCTTTAGGGATGTCAACCAAAGTAGGGACAGACGGAGTAATATACGCTCCTTTATCAGTAACGATTGTTTCAGGAACACCACCATCACCCACTACAGCCAATCCGCCTTTATGCGAATCAGTACCCTTGGCATACTTCGGAATAGGAGTCGCTATAATAGTAGCAAGCTGTATCGCTCCCATAGCACCTAGAGCAGCTATCATAGGTATTGCAGCAGGGAAGCCCAATTGTTCTATCGTCTGCAAAATACCACCTGCTATCTGTATAGCCGCCTCAGCTATACTGGTAGCTTTCTCAAACTTTGCCTGTTTTGTTCTTAATGCAGCTTTTTTCTTCTCCAATTCGGCATTCTTTTGTGCCGTTTTATCTTCCGCCGCACGTTTACGCGCTTCGGCTTCTTCAGTTGTTATAGCACCTCTTTCTTCTAAAACCTCTATACGGGAAATTTCCTCTTCACCAGCTTTCTCATTCGCTTCCTGTTCAGCCTCAATAGCTTCAATCTGGCGATCATAAATGGATGATATCATTTCACCAATTCCACTAACCATAGAAGCCCACATCTCGGTAGTTCTTTCCATCTTCTCACCGTCTGTAAGTTCTTTCCAAACACCCGATATCTTATCAGACATAATACTGAATCCCTTATCCATCCCATCAAATATACCGGCAAACGGGCTATCGATATCCGATGCAAGATCTTTCAATGCAGAAGAATAACCTTTCAACACTTCAAAATTCCTTCGTGTGATATCCTGTTGCTCTTCCGCTTTTTTCAACTGATCATCCGCATTTATAGAACCTATCTCTGCTTCCATAGCCTTTATGGATTCTCTCAGCATTTCAATTTGTTGCTTGCTTACCACGCCCGATGCCTCCGCTATCTCAATCATTTTTTCAGCAGCATCTATCTGTATCTGTAATTGCTCGTTTGCGGCTTTCCGCTCCAGTTCACGCATGGCTTCATCGTATTCTTTTCGCGATAGCAGCCCTTTTGAATAATTTTCTGTTATAATGTTTTCAAGTTCCTTATATCCAGTACTTGTAGCTGCTATACGGAGAGATGATTGTTCCTCTTCCAGTCTGAGCATCTCATCAGTATACTTTTTCTTTTCCTCGATCCTTTTTTTCTCAGCCTCTGCCAACTTCTTAGCATATTCCTCATTCTCTTTCGCTATCTTCTGCATTCTCTCTTGGCCCAACATTTCCCGAAGTTTGTTCTCTTCCTCAGAATATCCCTTTACAGCTGCTATCTGGTCTTTATATTCTTTCTCTATGGCAGCAAGATTACGTTCATGCTCATCCTCAATGAGAGAAACGGACAAGTCAGCCATTTTATTCCTAAGATTCCCCATGTATTGCGCTAAATCATCTGCGGCTTTTGATGTTTTCTTAGGATCAAATAAAAGATCGTCTATATTAACCGAATCAGCTAATTCTTTAATTTCATTTTCTACTTTTTTTAATTTGTCATAAACCTCATCAGCTTCTTTCTGAAATTTTGTCGCTTTTACGGATTCAGGTAAGGCTAAAAGAAGTGGACCTTCGTTCGCCTTTTCTTGATATTTTAATGATGCTTCTGAAGATTTTCTTATCAATTCGTTATATTGAGTTTGTAAAGCAATACGCTCTTTTGCTTTTTCTACCATAATATCTTCTGTAGCGCGTGCTTTTGCAACAGCAACTATAGAAGCTGCTAAGTTTATATAACTATCGGAAGCATTACCTACGAGAATATTTTCATCTTTTATATTATTAAAATATGTCGGATATTCCCTTTTTAACTCTTTTACGGCAGTCAAACGTTCTTTCATTGGTCTTTCAAGATTTGTCGCTGCTCTATATAAGATATTCAATCTTACCGCTTCGTCCTGAGCATTTTTAGCCCCATCAAGTTGGGCCTTATTGAAATCTTTTTGCAATTCTTCCAAAGCATCCAACTCTTTTCTCGCATCAAACAGGCTACCCACCCATTTGGTTATCTCACCTCCATAACTCGATAAAAGAGTTATCCCAACAACTAAAGCCGTCTGCCAACTAAGAAGGGAACTCAATACCTGCTTAAATACAGGTATAGCTGTTTGATTTGATTTTTTAGCCAACTCATATTCAATTCTCGCTTTCTTCAACTCATCAACAAACATAGGAAGGTTATTGGATATGGCAAGAAAGAAAGTATTGGCACTAACAGACAAAGCCGGAAGTTCTCTCGCAATCTGTTGTATGGAAACATTAAGGCCATTCCAACCAGAAGCATAATTACCCACATTACGTTGGTAATTGCCCATCTGTGCATCTATATCCTTTAATTGTTGATTCAACTTGCCGATATTGTTCAAGATATCCATACCTTTTGCTCCCTCGCGTGCAGCTTGTGAAAGGTTATAATATTCCTTTTCCAACTGAAGCATTGAAGCCTTCATCTCGTTATAGCTTCCTGCTGTGGCAATCGCTACCTGCGTATGATTTCTCAATATCGCCGAATACTGTTTATTCTGCTCTGTCAGCATGCGTAACTGGGATACCGTAGCATCTCTTTTGGACTTGTATTCCTCTTCGCTGATAGCACCTTTCTTATACTCCTTCGATAATTCCCTCAGAGATGTTCTTAAGACTGAAATTGTTTCTTTGTTATCACTTAATCTACTGTTCAATTCGGAGGCTTGTGTATCAAAAGCCTTTACCGTCTGACGGATTGAATCAAAATCAGCAGCAGTCATGGATATTTTCTTAGATGCCTCTTGGAATGAAACAGAAGCAGTTTCCGCATCCTGTGACACGTTCTTCAAGTCTTCGGAAGCACCTCTCAAATTTACTTTTACTTCCGTTATCTTGTCTGCCAATGTATTCAATGGTTTGGTAAGAAGCTCTATCTTACGGGAAATATCGGTCAATAACTTTAATTGACTAGCCTGTAATTCAGACAACCTATTTTGAGAAGCATATAATTTGGTAATTGTAGCATTATAACTGTCAACTTTAGACTGGTATTCTCTTAGATTACCCGGCTTAAAATTTATGCCATCACTTAATTGTTTTGTAAAATTCGCATATTCGGAAGATGTGGTTTGAATATTAATCCTTATCTCATTCAACTTCTTAACGATGTTAGGATCAATCGCATCAGTAATTTTAAATTCTGCTCCTGCCATGGTCTTTTCGTAAGTTTTGGGTAGTGCATGACTTCATGCACCTTCTAAGAGCAAAGATAGTGATTTTATTGATATTATGAAGGTGAGGAAATAAAAAAGGGAGAAGCAAAAACTTCTCCCCGTGAAAAATAATTTATTTAAATTACCAATCATCATTTTCATTGCCCACAAGACCATTCTTCACAGCTTCTTCTATTTTATCCATAATAACATTGGAATATGCATGAGCCATAATCAATGCTTTAGACGATGTTTTCTTTGCCTTATGCTGATCTTTGGGGCTGAAAGGATAACATGTTTCTATACCCCATTTTTCTGTTTTCTTTGTCGTGTCCGCAGGCTGTCCTGTTGTACCAGCAGAAAAAGCCCCCATCCATCCGCCTCCGATGTTCTGCTCAACCTCATAATATTGAAGCGTATATGTAACACGAATTTTTTTATCTTTAATATCAACTTTTATAACAGGGTGGATGTTAACATTATAAGCTGTCATTCCTCCAATATGTTGAGCGATTCCTCCCACAAATCCTTTAGCAATAATTACTCCCGCATCCTTATCATTCAATTTAATTACTGAGTTCGCATCGTTAAAAGACTCCGCAAACCAATGGTTTAAAGTAATATATAACTGCTCTTTAGTCTGTTCCCCACAATTAATTATCTGCTCATAGGTCAAACTCTGATTCTTATCCAATACCAATGAAGAACCTAAATTTTCAGCCGCATCCACCCACTTATCACCATAATTTTCCTTTGCATATTTTTCTAATTCTTCCGCTCTCATTACTTGAGCACTCAGATTCATACTGAATAATGAAACAATCATTAAAAATAATACTTTTTTCATATAGTTATAATAATTTGGTTATTTTCAGCAAAATAATATACTTTTGAAATCAAATCAAAACATTACGACATATTTGTTTTCAATTTAGAATGTTGTCTAAATAAACTACAAACATAGCGTTTCAATCTTTATGTTTAAATTTAACCTTCTCACTTCTTTTCCCAGTGCATACAATCAGTTTGAGATGCTTGCCGTATATCCGTTCAAGTCTATTATTTTGTTCTTCCATTTTTTGAAGTATAATTTCAAGTTTATCTATTGTTTTCATAGTCTTTTTATTTGTGTTGCGAATCGCAACTGTTATTGATGTAAAGAGTCTGCCCACCTCGTAAAATAAGGTGGGAAAGACTTGATTAATATGTAAGATTTAAATTAGGCTATTTTCATCAATTTTCCGTCAGAACGTTTGCCACCAAACAGGTAATTGATGTATGCAAGCCCTTTCTGTGTGCATAGCACAACCATCACGACAAAGCCCGGATGATTATCTCTTGGGATAGGCTTTTCTTTCATCTCAAAGTAGCCTGCATCAATATATTTCTGTTTTGGCTCATTCCTGTTAGCAAAGAATACTCCTGCTTCACGAAGCTTCTTGAACAAGGTATTTCGTCCGAATGGTAAGCCGAGTATCTTGGCAGCCTGTCCTATATCACATTTGCCTTCCATCGCAAAGGCTTTGTCGGCAAAGTCAGCTTTGGGCTGGAGCTTGGAATTTTGCTGTTCAAGACACTTAATCTTTTCCTCCGCAATCTCTATACGTTTCTGTAGAATCTGCTGGGAGCGCATCAAGATGTAATCATCATCCTTTAGTAGGGCTTCCCGTCTGTTGAACTCATTGATGAATCTTTCTTTAAACTCTCCGGCTTTTGCCCCAGTGTAGCCCATGACAAGGAAACTAAAACCGTCCTTTGTCATTTCATAAGCGGTCTGTTCTCGATTTCTACTATCGATGTAGGTAATAACGCCAAAATTGGCGGCATTAAAACTCGCTGAGCATGAAAGACTTTCAATGTCTCTGACTACTTTACTATGTTCTTTCCCGAACACTTCCGCAACAAGTAACGAAGTAGTCACATCGTTGCCGTTGCTGTTTTGAAATACTAATTCTGCCATAATCTGTGAACATTTAAGATTATAAGAAATTATATGTGGCAACTTTATCAAAAAGAAAGCGGTTGCACTTTACGCTGTTCACAGATGGCGCATTCGCTACGAGAGCAAATACTATAATCTTACGTAAAGGCAACCGCCAATATCCAATAAGGGCATAAAAAAAACCCATGTATGATATGAGCAACTTAACCGCTTGCTTAACGTAACGAATGCAATCGTCATCTGTGAACGGTACAAAGTTACGCAAACTTTCCATACTACCAAACGAAAACAATATTTTTTTGAAGGCTATTTTTTGAAGATCCTCCACTGAACATCCCAACTTATCTGCTACTTCATCAAATGTTAAGCTATTATTCATTTTTATTTCCATGATCATGCAGCCATTAAAGATTTAAACTTATTCAGAAAATACACCTGACCTTTACCTGTAACGTAACAGGTATGTTTTATAAAAATGGGATTTTCACCCGATACTATCGGTCTTTCTTTCACGAAGAACAATCCCATTTCTGCCGCCCTCTGTGTAGGCATATAGTCATTTATATATTTATTCTTCGATCTGCTGTATCGCTGCCTTCTGATAAGGAACTTATTCTCTACCATCCATTCATAAAGCCTTATTTCTCCAATCTTATATCCGTTTTGGGTGATAAGTTTCGCAAGATCTCCTATGAGAATATTGGTAGACGAGCTTGTTACACATTCCGTGAATACTACGGCTGGCTTTGTTTCCTCTATGATAGACTGCTTCTCCTGTTCCTTTTTCTCCACTTCCAATGCAAGAGTTTGATTTTTCTCGTATTGGTCCGCCCATGCACGGGCGGCTTCGGCAGGATTATTAAAATTTGGGAGTTTGGGTTGAAGTGATGCACTTCCAGTAATTAATAACTCCTCTATCTTATTATCAACCCAAATAGCAAAGTCAGTGGATAACTTTTGAGCGACACGGATTGCAACACGGTGATGCGCCCATGTGCCTTGTTGTGACACATCTCCTCCCTTTGTAACTTGCAGTAAATCAGCCGAACTACAATTTTGTATTTCGCTCATTCGGGCTACATAATCGGTTAACTCCTTTGAGTTTACAATGTGAGAAAGGTTCTTGTCGGGGAATGGTTTTGCAAAGTCGGTAAGGCATACAAAAATATACCCATTCATTTTGCGCATTCTTACACTATTCCCATTATAAGAGAATATTTGCCCCATGTCGGAAGGGCTTGCCGTACCTAACACAGCAACGCTATTGCTGTTTGAGTAATTTTCATTCAACTGTAGCATAAACAATGAAAATTAAAAGTTAATAAATAAAGAAAGCAGAGAATTTCTCCAACTTGCTACAGTTCCATATCGGCTTTGGGGCGAATATGTACGGAGAAACCTCTGCTTATATTTTAAGCAATACTTTAATATCGGGCATAAAAAATCCCCAATCCGAATATGATAATAAAACTGTAGCACTGCAAAGGTACAACATTTTTTCAAACAAACAAATAATGAAAATATATTTTTCATTGTTATTTTCACACGCATAATATCCATCTTTCTAATGACTTTCAACACGCCACAATATGCCTTACCTGTAATTTCTGCAATTTGCAGTGAACTTATTGTTCTTTTTTCGCCATTTTTCCCATCAATAGGTATTAACTTATTAAAATTTTCCATATCTTTGCGATATAAGATTAATATTGTTCCCCGTTGGCGGCTCAGTCACTTCCGCCTCCGGGGATTTATTTTGACTGATTGTAGCAGGTGAGGAATCGAACCCCATTGTGCCATTATTCACTCCTGCTTTCCTCCCTTATACTATCCACGCTTGGAATCGTATAAAAAAAAGTCTCGTAATAGGTGCAAGCTACTACGGTACAGTCATATATAAACTCCAATAGGAGAATATTTAATCAACATCAAGTAACGACTTGCACTTGTTACAAATGCAAAGGTAATGATGTTTTTATCTTACACAATGGTATGAATATTAAACAATTGACAATATAAATCCAATGTAACTTGCTGATTCAAATGTATTTTTCATAATTCGTTCTTTGAAATGTTGTACAATCGGTTAAATGATGAATTTGCCAGTCAGGAAACCGTTTATGAAGTAGGATTGACCTTTCCCGGTAACTTTGGTTGTTATAGTAGTACGCAACACTCCATCATTGCCGGATCGTGTACCTTTCTTCAATTCAAACAGACCTTGTTCAACATATTGCTGATTAGGTATATTTCTACGTTCACCAACACTTCCTAAATAATGATTATTGCGAAGCCACTCAAACAGCCTGTTCTGCCCAACATGGAATCCATTTTGAGATATTATCTTAGCCAGTTCACCTATAAGACATGAAGAACGACTCCCTATTACAGCATCAGCAAACAGAACTTTGGGGGCTTGTTCTTCCACCTTCTTTTCTGCTTCAATCCGTTTCTGTTTTTCTTCTTTCAGAGTAGTAGCAAGTTGAATCAGAAAGTCGGGAGATGTAAGAGCCTTTTCTATAGTATCGGACGTCATATACGCACCGTACTTACGAATGGAGGGCAATATTTCATGTGTAACCCATCTTCTATAGGGTTTTACTTTCTTGCTAGAACTAAAAAGAAGAACGTCATAGAAGGCTGATTCTGTTATAAACGTAGCAAATGAATTCCCATTCACGTATAAATCAGGATTTAGGGCGTGTAAATCAAGCAGTTGCAAATCTTCATCGTTTAATCTTGTTTTTACTGATGAAGGATTACTCAACTCAACTGCATTGCAAACATCAGCTAAGCAGAAAAGCGGTTCTTCACTTGTTCCAGCTACTCGTACTTCGCCAAATACATCATTCTTAAATATCTTAATCGAATTATCCATATAATAATATTAAAGTTCGCTCTTATTATTCGTTATAGCTTCAACAAACATAGGGTCAGCCGAAGTTTCGGCACACCCCTGTATAAGCTCTCTAATAGCATCTAAGACATGCTTATGTTCTTTTCCAAACTTTTCAGCCACCAATAGGCTGTTAGTTAAAACTTGGTCATTCTGACCTTTGAATACGAGTTCTGTCATATTGGTTAATTTTATACCTCACCCTTTCTCCCAAGATAATTATTAGGAGGCGGATGAACATTGTTAAACTTCAATTATTCATTTTGTTGCTTTAATACTGGATGCTTCTCCAACATCTTTGCTTCATCTCTTATTGGTTATCGTAATACAACGCTTGGGCGCCTGTTGTTAGGTGATGGGAACAGAGCAGGTCTTGCCAATAAAAGACATACAGTATAAAACAGAAGAGCCTTTTTATCTCACGGCTGTCATTGGTTTAATCCAAAGTTCCGCTCGGTGGGCACTGATAGAACCGATTGTGGATTTAATCTGACTTATAGGAAAGAAAAAATCCGTTGCTAAAGTAGAGAGGCAACGGATTTCCAAATATAAAGAAGGCTCACGTTTGAGCGATTGTTTAATCATGTGTCTGTTGCCTCTCTACTTGCAACGGGTACAAAGGTAAATGATGTTTTTATCTTATACAATGGTATGAATATTAAACAAAAGACAATATCAATTAATAGTAATACTAAGTAACGCATAGTAATATATAGTAACGCAATTATTAAATATTACATTCACAATTTAGACAAAATCTAAATTACAACATAAATGATAGTTTTGTTTTTCAATTAAAAAATAAATATCTTTTCGCACAAGACATTTGAGGAAAAATCAATATTTACATTGGGAGAACATTGGGATATTTTCGGTAATACAATTTAGTCAATGTAGATTTAAGGCTGTTATAGTCTTTGATAAAGCCTAAATCTATCCATTGAGCTATCTGTAATTCTAACTCATATAATTCGCGGATTTTATCTTCATCGCCAATCTTATTACGCATTTCTGATTCATGTTTGCCATAAACTATGATGTTTAGAGACTTGGCTAAGTCCTTAATCTTTTTCTGGAATATATCCCCAGGGAGTATTGAACAAACGGCATGACACATAGCAGGATAAGCATCTCCAGCTAAATTACGGTATTGAATCATCTCATCATATACGAAGCGTATTACCTTTACTTCAAAGCGAGGATTAATCCACATGGCAAATTTGGTAAATAAGAAAGGATGCATCCATACTTCTTCTTTAGGTCTGCCAGCTTTACCCTTCTCTTTAACCTTACTCTTCTTAACTACCTGATTATCAATTTTAGGGGAATTTTCCCCTAAACCATTTTCACGTTCTTCAGCTATGAGCGCTTCTATAAAATCTCCAGTTCTTTTAGCCAAAAGAAACTCATCCATTTTTCTTTGTTCATTTCCTTTTACTGAATTCCATTGACGTAACAAGTCCCCACCGTCAAAATAGCTATCTTTTGTTCTCTGACTAACTGTAAATTCACCCATTGGGCGAATCATGATTTGATTCGTTTTCATGTCTTTTCGTTCACAAGATGTTCCGTACATCTTAATACGGGATATAAAAAAATGCGGCAACCGATATAGAGGAGTCGGCCACCGCATCATATCCATTACTCTTAATGAATATATAATATCTTTCTATGCGAAACCTCTATCTATCGCTGTTGCTAAATTAATAAATAATACGGGAAACGCCAAAATAATAGAATGATAAAAATCACCATTTTACGGAAATATGAATTCAACAAACTCACCCGACCAGTTTTCACCTTCACGACAGAATTTATACACATCTCCAACCTTGTATAATATATAAACACATTCATCCATAACAGCAGCCTTCTCTGCGATTGAACGCATATGTTCCATCTCCCTCATTGACTTATTCCCTTGGCACAAGCAGTTTTTCATAATTCGCACCTCCTTATAAATTTCTCAATAGAGGGCATAAGCCTGTACGTAACATAATGCCTCCTTGCTTTGGAGCTTACCTTGAAAATTTTATAACCATATTTCTTCTCAATATCAGAACCAAAAGAAACGCCATAGCTGGCAATCCTTATACCATCTGATATTGGTATTGCCGTGATGGAACTATAAAAATCTCCACGTATGATAAGGTTTGGAGTATTATTTCCTCTTGCAGAAAAACCCAAATATGAAGGCTTTGGTTTCTGTATCTTTGTCTTCCAATTCTTATAGCGTTCGGCATTTTTCCTCCAATGCTCTCCATAAGCTTTTTTAAAGTATGGGTCCTCTGTATATCCGGGAATTAAAGGACTTTCATCGCCATCAACACCACTATATAGCTGTTCTCGTATATATTCCTCAAACTGAGGAACATCCCTTTCCATCTTATCCCTTATCATTGGCTGAATGCCATCAGCCAATTTCTTCCAACATCTCGCGTATTCCTCCAATGTCATAGCAAAAACGGGGGATCAATCTCCCCCGCCTCCTAAATTACTGTTATTGATAATCCTATTATATACGGAAACCAGCCTTGATTTCCGCCTTTCTCTAGAAATGTCCTTCCAGAATACATCTATATTCTGAGCGACAAACTCATCCAATGAAAGCTTAACCACTTCGGATTCTATAAATGTAACTCCATTAATTCTCATTATACCCATTGTTCAATTCCAATGACCCCATTAGTCTGTAGAATAGAAGGAGATTTAAGCACCGGCACACCTCCTGTCGCTGTAAGCACACCGTTACTGTATTCCAGTGCTGATGCACCAGAAACGACCGTTGAAGCCTTCTCAGACAATATAGATCCATAATATGCAGTAAGATCCGTGCGGTCATAATGATCCACGAGCTTATATGTATTTTCAGGAGATGTCATTTTGACAAACTCAACGTAATTCAATCCCTTGAGAACATTTTCCAAATTGACACCCGCTTGCTTTACAGACATGTTTTTCATCATCTTCTCGGCATCGGAATACATCGCATTAAACGCAAGATAAGCCTTCTGACCGCTTGAATCATAAGCCTGTCCTGTAGGGTAAACACCAGATAATGCAAAACCTGCAAGTTCATCTGTTCCGTCATCTTCTCCGTAGATTACATTATTCTTGTCAAAAACATACATATCAAACAATGTATCCTTGTTGGCTACAAGATTAGCTTGTAAAGCTAGATTAAACTTACGCAACGTGAATGTATCCGTCCTTGCCGAATAGCCCGTTATTTCCGACCCGGCATAACCATTTTCTGTTGTATTGGGTTCACCGCCGCTTACCGCGTATTCCGAAAATCCTGTAATAGGATAAATTCTGTCCGGATAATCAGCATGACAGGCTTCCTCCAAAGCATCAGCAGTCAATTCCTTGGGCAGTTTTTTGCCATGAATGACCAATATAACACCTGCGACCTTGTCCGGTTGCAGGGGGCAGTAACTCATTCCAGTATTAAATCCGGACGTGCTGCCGCACTCTCTAATATCTGTTCGCATAACAATTCTGATTTTTAACTGTTAAATCCAAATTCTTTATTTCAATAGCATCTATCTTTTCGCCAACTTCCTTACCGTCAACATCAACAGCGCCACGTCTTCCAAAACTATAATTTTCTGAATATGTATGGCTTACAATACCGGAGTAACCGAAATCAAATTTATCACATTTTTTTAACTCTTCTATGAATCCGTAATACAAAGGTCGAAGAATACCTTCAAAAGATATCTCACGACGTTGTTCATTTGTATACTTTTCCAGTGTATTGGTAGCGATTATTATGTTTACAGATGCCTTACAAAAATAATTCTCACTATCCCTTTCCTCGTCTAAGGGAACATACAGCCCTATCATTGGGAATTTTCCCGATGCTGTCACCCTGCTTTTCCCAAGAAGAAGAAGTGTTTCCCTTATATAAGAACTGTCACCATATATGTAATTTATCTGTTGATCCATTCTTTTTGACAAGGAAGCACATACATCTGATATTATATCAATTATCATAACCCAAAGGAATTAATTGTTTCCATCAATTCGAAATCGGTGGCGATATCCGGATAGTCCGCATTATTGCCTTGAAGCCATCTCACAAGTCTGATATTCATTCTTACCATGTCGTTCCATGCAAACATCATTTTCCTTTCGGGACTTACAAGACGGCCATCATCTCCATCAGCCTTCACTCCTGTAATAGTCGCCTGAGTGTGATTATGTCTCAAGTAATGGAAGTATATATAGTTGGCGATGGGGGATTTGGAAATCTCCCTATCGCCATCACTATATTTCATGACAAGATGCGCTATAAGATCATCCCATCTTTTTTCCTTAGTTTTTCCATCGTTGGAAATATAGGATGAGAATTCCTTATACAACTTTTCCCCTAGGAGCTTCTCTAAATATTCCGGCTCATATTGCATTACAAAGCCTTGAAGGCTGTCAACAATTGCCTTATTAGTCTCAGAAGGAGTATGTATATTCAATACTGCACCTTCGATATCAAGAATACCACCTTGGAAAAAAGTATAATCCACCAACATTACACAATATCTTTGAGGTTCTTCTTTTTATTGAACAAATCTTCAGCACCGATTTTCTTAGCGTCTTCCATCAATTCCGAAGGAACAGTGGCAACACGTCCATCTTGGAAGAACTTACCTGCAAGTAACATATTAACACTTACTTTATCACCTTTTTTATAAACGGCCCCGTCCTTTGCGAACTCAACCTCATAAGTTTTAGTCAAATTTACTTTCATAATGTTTAATAAATTTATCCGCCAATACCGGCAGGGGTTATAGCTTCAATAACGGTCGCAATCTTATCCTTGACAAATGCAGTTTTATATTGCTTTTTAATATACACCATAAGACGTTTTTCACCAAGGATAGTCACCATATTTTTAGTGAAATCATCATTTTCCCATCCAAGTGTAATGGTAAGAACCCATACATCACGGATGTTAAGATAGTTAAAATCGCCAACCCAAATATCACCTTGTTTGATTGCAGTGCTGGTTTCCACTTTCAAACCTTGAATCAGTTCATCACCAATACGGAAAGGACGGAGATATTGTCCATTAACATCCTTAGTCAACTGCATCTGTGCATAGTCAAGAGGATGCATAAGCACAAGGTTTGGACGATAAGCCATATTGGACATTGATACAATCTGTGTATACATACCAACAATAACATCATAAGTGTTGGGTTTCTCTACTTTCAGAGCTGTCAAAGAGAATGTAGGTATATCACTCCCAATCCCTTTAATCTGACCGCCGGAACCAGTACCAGACAGAATACCTTCTTCTTCTTTCAAACCAATACGATTGATAATCTCAGCCCTAACCTCCGCAACCAACTGAGGCAAATCAGATAATGTTTCTTCGGTTACTTTTGTGCCAAGAGCCACTTTGCCAGCATTGATAGTAACTTCTGCCAATGTACCGCTCATCATAGGCTTAAGACCGCCTTCTGGAACCCATTCGGCTTCTTCTTCACCCGGATTGAACTCCGCATAAGTCAATGATCGTGTAGATATTGCTGCCACATTGGCAAATTTACGGATTACAGTCTGGGAACGTGGATCAACAGATAACTGACTATCAATTGTCATGTTATAATGTGGTGCCACACCCGTACTCTTCAAGGGATCAACCTCCTTCTTGTTTATAATAAGCGTAAGGCTTTTCTTAAAACCGGGGGACTGCTTACAAGCCGTTTTCAAGTCCACAGTTTTCTCTCCGTGCTTGCCTACTGTGATGAAATCCTTCAATTGCTCTTCAATCTGCTGGTCTACAGACTTGAACACCATTTGCCCGTCTTCATTCTTATGCATTGCACCTTTCATGCGAACGATTATCTCTTTCATCTCACCAAGTTCCTTACGCACTGTATCCAATTCCTTTTCGGAATCTATCTTTTGAGAAACCTCATTTAATTTATCCTCAAAAGTTTTTTTGTCGATAGTATCGTCCATGAAATCGCCTACAGTAGCGTTTATTGCGTCCTGCAACGCCTGTAATGACTTCACGGAAACCTCATCCATTACCGACAAATCAATTTTGCTTAAAAAGTCAAATTTCATGCTTCTTTAAGTTTTAAAGGTTTTGTAAATAGTTTTATTTTTTCATCGGCTCCCTCTTCATCAAGTGGCTTGTCTGCCGGCTTGTATCGAGCGAGTGACATCGCTTTTCTTACTAACATTTGGATTTCCTCCCTCTTTCTTATCGGAAGTCCTTTACATACATCACTTATTTCAACCGGAAGTGACTCCAACGCACTTTCATATTCTTCTGCCGATTTCAGACCAAGATATTCAGTTTCTCCGTTACATCCTATGGACACTACGGATATCTCATACAGAATGACTTCCTTTACAACCAAGCAATCACGTTCCCTGTCATATTCACATTTTTCCCATACATAACTATAACCTATAGAGAACTGGTTCAAAGTGCCACTTTCAAGCTGCTTCAACGCTTGATTTCCTCTTTCCACATCATCAATAGACGCTTCAAAGTAAAGCCCTTTCTCATCTTCTTGCAGAAGCGTAATGCGTCCTATAGGCTCATGCATGTCATGCATCCACAACATGATAATCTTATCATTAGCAGAACTTCCCGGGCCTCTCTCCTGTATGCTTTTTGAAAAACAACCTTTCAGGAGCATGTCACCGGACTTATCAATGTTATTGAAAACCGCAGCATAACCACTGATAGTTCTACTGCCAGAATCATATTGTATCTCCTTTGCATAAAAAGCTAAGGATTTATACTGCTTCCCCAACCTGTTCTTGTATTTGCTTGTCTCCATCATTATTTATTTCACTTTTAAATTCTCCCTTAGGGTTATCAGGATCAATATCTGTAAAATTGGACATTTCGGTTCTTGCTTCTTCAAAAGTAATCAGCCGATTGTTATACAATGAAGCTACAGCATTAGAGGCTGTAGACAAGGCATCCGCCAATTCTTTCATATCCTTTTGAAGGCAAGGGACATGAGTGAAGTCCATTTTGATTATTGCCCTGTCCTTACATATAGCATTAGTCAGAACCTCTGTTATAGATTCACTGTCAGGGATAATAAGATCCTGATATGCCGCTTTCTTTGCTTGAGAAGAGTTATCATAAGTACTTCCTTGTATAATCAGATTGGGGTCAAAGCCTATCGTCTGAGCTATCGCTTCCAAACACGCCTTATCCTCCTCATGAAGCTTCAATTGGTCTGTATTTGACCCCAATGTAATCCACCCTAGTTTCTTAGGAGTCACCATGATTTCATACAACTTATGCACTATACCATATTTCCTTTTGAAATCATCCTGCAATTTCTTGGATTCAGACGGAGTAATAGCTGCATTCCCTACGTCAGTCGTATCATTCCCGTATAGTATCCCTTTAGGTCCTCCATTAACAATAAGGTTTCCTCTCCCTATCAGTTGAGCCATATAGTTTCGAGTATGAGTAGATAATGCGTCCACAGGGGAGTGGAAGGTAATTCTCCCTCCATTATTACTTGGAATATCCATTATCGAATCGTATATGACAAAATACTCCTCATCACCAAGTTCTATATTCTCATTTCCCCAACGTATATATACCTTACTAGCAATTGAAGAAAGCTCTGTTTGAGTAAACGGGCCCTTACCGAATGATTCCATGTAGAATAATTCGGGAGGTATTACCATCATGGATTTAGGGAGATCAGACTTTAAAGCTCTTAGTGTATAGACAGGGCAAAATCCGAAACACTTCAAAGATATCTCAATCTGCTTTATAAAAGAACGCCCACTCTGTATCACATTCGGACGATTCAAAAGAGTCACAATGTCTTTAAAACTCCTCTTCTCGTTTCCGTTAATATCCGTCACATAATACCGCCCATTCTGCATCATTCTTCCGCAATGATCTAGAACCATTGCAAACGGCCAACATTCATGTAAGGCTCTTGATTTCCCTTCAACGGTCGACATGTCAAAATCTATATTCCCTCTATTGTCAGAAAACAGATTTTCCACCCATTTAGGAACATAAATAAAATTACCACCATCATCTTTACCATGATAAGTAGCATCACTATACATATCCTTATTCGACTTCTTTAAAGAAGGTATCTTAAACCATTGTTTCATTGTTCAACAATAAAGGCAACCGCCGTTATAATACAGCAATTGCCTCCACAGTGATCACGTTCTAAAAGTGGGTATGGTGTAACTTCACACCATGAAGGCTATTGCCTGCTACAAAGGAACAAATTAATTTATTTATTAACAAACAATTTAAATATTATTTTTGTTTAATCTAAATTAAAATAACAGATTATACAACATATATTTTATTAACCTTTTTTCCATGTGGATACAACCTGTTTGATATCTTTGCTATTGTCTTCTTGGGAAAATGGGATAGAGAGTAGGGCGTGGATTGAACGGCTGCTGTGCTTTTCGCTGGCGGTCGTTCTTTTTTTGTGTTTAAATGTTAAATATTACACAATACAAGAAAATATATTGTGATTTGTTTTGCTGTTATATCACAATGCAGTATATTTGCATTGTGATAATAAAACAACAGGTAATAATAGAACCGGCGGCAACGGATAAGCGGCGTAAGACTATGAAGACAAAAATTCAATTTACAGATTCATACAGTGGTAGAGCAATTAATATAGTTATCAATCTCACTGACGGTGAAAAGGAATACTACTTAAGAGAAGATGACAAAAATGTCATTTATAACAAAATGTCTTCTTATCAGAGAGCAAAAATAGAATCATTCTTTGGAAAGATGAATGCATACTATACCAAAATTGAGATTTTATAAATAAAAAGTTAGGGCAACGAATTTCTTCGCTGCCCTAAATATTAAAATGTGGTTTAAACCACAATGACATTTTTAATGTCGTTTCAATCCACGCACCGAAGTGCGACTAACATCGTTGATGTCCGATGCAAAGGTGCAACTTTTTGAATTAACGAGCAACAAATTATAAATGTTATAAAACATATTAATTATGGCAAGAAGACGATCTATTACCCTAGATCAAGAGTCTAGGGTAT
>ERZ773178.390-NODE-390-length-53678-cov-8.697164_pt1 | contig 53678 bp, 62 predicted proteins | sample MGYA00580533_ERZ773178 | MGnify/ENA primary metagenome ERZ773178 (study PRJEB29015, sample SAMEA2737859) | human gut metagenome | biome: human gut; feature: human-associated habitat; material: faeces | place: China | collected 2012 ...
TTTGGTGAGAAATGTTTTGAAAGCGGAGCTGTCGGGATGGAGAGGTCGGTGACTCTTCTGATTTACCCCATCTTCAATGGGTGAGAGGTCTTGTTGAGAAAGCAACAAGAATGAGACAGATACCGAAATTAGAACTTGAGGTGATTGAGGCAGAGCATGATTTAAAGAGAAGACGAGTAGTGAAGAAAAAGGGTTCTACGGACGATTTATTTCAATCTGCAGTCGGTGCTTATTGGTTATCTGACACAGTCGGTCCTCAAGCAGGAGATATTTCTAATTTAACTGATAGCATAAATTTAGTAGGTGCTCAGTCATACAAAAGGGTTCTTAAAAAGTTAGGCTATAAGGTGAGCAAGAGATAAATATATTAAGTTATAACAATAAACTGAATGAATTATGTCAAGTAAAGATTTATTGTCCGGAAAGTCGGGAAAAGACAAAAAGGATGTTAAGCCACAGGCTGCAGCTGAGAAGAAAGAAGATATTAAGCAGGAAGCTGTAGAAACTAAAACAGATATTGAGGAGCAACCTGCCGAAACTCAGGAAGAAACTCAAGAACAAGCTCAAGAAGCTGAAACTCAGAAAGAGGAAACTGCTGAAGAGGTAGTTGAGACAGAATCTGATAAGGATCAAGCTGAAACTGCTGTTGAAGAAACTGCTGGCGAAGAAGCTCCTGCTGAAGAAACCGCTGCTGGTGATGGTGATAAGAAACCGTCTGATGATTTGTTGGAAGGCGGAAAGACTGCCGAAACTCAGGAAGAAACACAAGAACAAGCTCAAGAGCAAACTCAGGAGCAGAAACTTGAAGAAAAGCCTGCTCAAGAGATTGATCCGAACGCAGTTAAGAACGAGCTTATGAATCGTGGAAAGATGCGCATTCCGAAAGCACAGTTTTCTGTGAAAGATGTTCTTCGTCAAAGACGTGAGAATGGAAAGAAAGTGGTTATGACACCTAAGCAGGAAATCGAATTCCGGAAGAAAGGGTTGTCTCCGAAACAAGAACTGAAACGTAGAAGAAATATCTCGAAATAATGAGTTGGGGATTTCAAGGATTAATGACATCTATTCAGAACTTCTTGGGAGTTCCGATGGGGGCAACATATCGTCCTGCAGGGAAAGATAACTCTCAAGGGTCTGATAGTCAATTGAAAGATATGGACTTAATTAAGTCCATTATTTCAATTACAGTGGATGATGTCTGTATTGGTTCTTCTCCATTTTATTATAAGACAAAAGATACACCTGATAATTCTGCAAAATCTAAGTTCGATAAGATTCTTAGAGAGCTTAATTCTATTGCCAAGTGGATTGCTTATGATTTGCTTGCTGATGGAATTTCTTCTTATGAGATTGATGTTAGAGGTAGAAACATCTACATTTATCCAATCCTTGATAAGGTTAAGGTGATTCTTAACTCTAAGAAGGAAATAGTTCTTTATGATGAAAACGACAAGAAGATTCAAGATGCTTTAGTTTTTGTCAATTTTGATAGGACTTCTCTTTCTAAGATTGAGGGGAAAAGGCATGAGTTTTCTATTGAACCAAAACCAATTCAACTCTCTAATGTAGGAGAGACTGGTAAGGAACTTCAAATGGTTGAAAAGGCTATTTTGAGGTATCGACGAGATTTATCAAGAATATTAAGGTTCGTATCTGTAGAAGTAGGAGTCTCTCAAGGAGATAAACAGCAGGAACTTCTTGATAATGTAAGTTCAGGAATTAATGCTAATTCTTTGTCTCTTGAGACTACTGTATCTGACTTGTTTGATGATGAGATACCTGTCTTTCCGACAAGAAAAGGTTTAGGTAAACCTGAAGTTGAAGAGCATATTCCGAGTGCTAATATTTCAGAATTGGCTGATTTGGACCATGTTCTTGGAAAGCTATTTCTTGGTATGAAGTTTCCAAAGACATATGCTGATTTTACTCAAGCTCTTGGAGCTACGGCAGTATCAATGATTCGTGGTGACATCAGATATTCAAGAATGCTTAAAACTGCAAGAACCTTGATGGAGAAGACAGTAAATGAGTATTTCTCTGATGGTTCAGAAGCTAAGAGATTTTCTCTTGAGTTTAAATTGCAGGAGATTCCTAATCCGGAAGATCAAGAAGTTATTGAATCATTGCAGTCTTATTCTGATTTCATTTCTGACTCTTATGAGACAATTATTAACAGTTCGGAGACTGAGGATGAAGCATTATTTAAACTTCAAACTTATGTTGATTTGTTGGGTGATTCTTCTAACTTAAGGTCCATTGAAAGATGGATTCAGACGGTAAGGAAGTTCATAACAAGTAAGTTCCATCCGGGAGAAGAACAAGAGGAAGAGCCTACTCCTGATTTTGATGAGGAAACAGCAGGTGAGGAAAGAGAAGATATCACTAGTGAAAATGAATTAGGAGGTCCTGTAGAGCCGGAACCTGAAGCTTCTGATTTTGAGAACGAAGAAAACGTTGAAGAGGCAAGTGCTGAATATGCTCCGAATGAAAGACCACCTCAATTCTAATTGGTTATATGAGTAAAGGATAGAACCGAAATCTATCCTTTATTTGTTTATGAACATCTAATTCTAATTGTATGAAGCATACCTATAAAGTTCTAATTTCAGAGAAGTCTTATTTAAAAGTAAAGCTCAGAGCAATGCGATTGAGCGGTACGTTTATTGATGAGATTTTCTATAATAAGAAAGATCTTTTGTTTAGAACCCGTTCAGGGACAGACCCTCGACTAACTTGGTTTCAGACAATTAGAATAACAGACCTTGAGAAACTTGATGAAATATCAAGAACAAAGGACCTTGATAGAGTGATTAGAGAATCAGGAATAAAGGTTCATTGTGTAGCTGGTGATATGGAAGTTCTGATGGGAACTAACAAATTAAGGAAGGTAGAAGGACTTAAGTCAGGAGATGTAATTTATTCATCTGATATGTCTAAACAACTGATAATCTCAGTATTGACTTCACTTCATAAGAAGTGGGTTGAGTTGGAGTTATCGAATGGAAAAACTTTAGTTTGTACTTTGGAACACAAAGTAAGAATATTTAATGGAGAGAAGGTAGTTTGGAAGAAAGCATCCAAGTTGACGACTGATTGCATCCTCGTTTCTCCTAAGAAAGGAATTCACTATCATGGTAGCATTTGTGAAATTGATAGCTATCACAAGGTTAATATTATCTCTATAAGATATCAAACAGGTTCTAAAAGGTTTTATGACATTGTTCTTGCTCATAAACCTCATGATTTTATTTGTCAAGATGTGGTAGTAAGCAATTGTACTTGCCCTGCATTCTTGTATTGGGGATTTAAATACATGGCTTGGAAAAATGGATATGGACTTGAAAGAGAAACAAGAGTTCCAAGAGTGAGAAATCCACATCAGCAAGGTTATGTATGTAAGCACATCTATCAGTGCTGTATGGTATACCCATTTATTTCTAAAACAGTTGCCATGAAGATGAGGAAGTACTTTAAGCCAATAGATGATAAGAAGGAAGAGGAGCGTCTGAAGCAAGAGCAAAGAAATATACAAAATAATAGACAAATGAAACAAGGAGCTCAAGGATCAAATAATGATGAAACTAATAATCAGAGTTAAGTTTGATGATTTTGTAAAACCTTTATAATTTTAATCAGGTGGATTTGGAAATAAATTCACCTTATTTTTTATATAAATTTAGGAAATTGAGAACAAGAATTGTTAATAACATAACCAAATGAAAAGGATTGTAACATCTTCCATGTCCAAGTTTAAAATCATGGATTCAATTACCGACAATGTTGGAAATAAGATTCCTATGATTTACGGACCTTTGTCTTTTGAAGAAGTTCAGTCAAAGAAAGGTTACAGATATCGTGATGGTTTTTGGAATAAGATTCTTTCTAATGAGAAAGTGATTGAAGATATTGAATCACATTCAATGTTAGGTATGATTGAGCATCCGAAAGATGATGCTGATTATATTAAGACTCCTTATGATAAAGCTTCTCATGTTATTTGGAATGTAGACCTCAAGAAGGGAGTTCCTTATGGAACAATCGCTCTGTTAAATAACACTAATGGTAACGCAATGAAAGCTTTGGCTGATTTGGGAGTTCCGATTGGTGTTTCTACAAGAGGTCTTGGTGAATTCTTAAGTGATAGTGTTTCGGAGTTTATTGATGAAGATTCATATGCTCTTATAACATGGGATTTTACAAGAAATCCTAATCTTGAGAAAGCAGTCCTTTCTAAAGTAACTGACTCTTTTATGGAGACTCCCATTTTTAGAGAGTTCATAGATGCTTATAAGCTGAGAGATTCTGTTGATGAGTCTTACGACCATGAGCGATTGAAAAAAGAATTCATGCTGATGCGTGAAGAAAGTATGAAAACTATCGAGAGAATTGATAAAATATTAACTCATTTATAATTATAAAGACTATGTCAGAAAGATTGAAACAGGTTCAGAAAAGAATCATGGATTCTATCGAAAACGTCGGTAAGAGTCCCTTAACTAAGAAATACTTTGATTTTTCAGTGGATGATCTGAAATCCCTGCAGGAGAAAGGAACTCAGGCTCAGGTGTTGCTGAACTGTAAGAAAATCATGGATTCTGCCGATATGGCTAACTTCATGAAGATTTCAAACTTCGGTCCGTACATTCCTGAATTGTGGCCTATCGTTACTGCTTGGTATCCTGAATTCCCGCTGAAAGAACTTATCTGTGTTCAAGGTATGGAACAGCCGCTGTGTTATATGGCGTTCTCACAGTTGAAGACTGGAACCACAAAAGCACCGACAGTAGCAGGTCAGTTGGTTGAAACTGCAACCGGTATGCGTACTATCAATGGTGCATATCCGACAGGTGAAGTTCAGGGAGAAATCTTGAAAGCAACAGACTTCCAATTCGACGATGCTGATAAAACTTCAACTGCTGCTCTTGTCTATTTCCCGTTGACTACCGGTCTTGGTTATCTGGACAAATTCCGTGTGAAGATTGCTTCTACTGATGCAAATTTGAACGGTTTGTGGTTGCCGGACCATCAATCAAACGGTGAAATCTTCTTCATGAAGCAAGGAGCTGACAAAGCATCAGTTACTATGGACATTCAGTCAGGAGCCTTGACTATTCAGGAAAGTGATGCTGCTTCTGCAGTTTCTGTAACAGAAGTATCTGCTTACTATGTTTGGGATATTCAGACTGAAACTCGCGACACTATTCCGTCAATCGAAGAAGATATCATTCTTGAATCAATGGAAGCAAGACCTCGTGCTCTTGGTTTGCAATGGTCAATCTTCTCTGAGTATGTGAAGAAAGCTCAGTTCGGAACTGATATCCGTGTTGACACTACACAACGTGTACTGGCTTTGATGTTCCAATATCAGTGCCGCTATATCCTTGACACGATGTATGAATACTCAACTCAGGAAGAAGAAACTATCACTATCCCGACTTCAAACATCACAGTTGAATCTAAAGCTCAGGAAGTTCTGCAGAGCTTGAACAAGGTAGGTCAGAAGATCGCTTTGGCAACTGGACGTATGTACGGTAACAGATTGGTTGTAGGTATGGACATGAGAAGCTGGTTGGAATCATTGCCGACTACTTACTTCACTCCGGCTCCCTATGATGAAAAGGGATATGAATCTCCTCGCAAACTTGGTAAGTTTGGTCCTTATGAAGTTTACTATGATCCGAACCGTGCAACTGATACCGGTTTCATGACGTATCGTGGTAGTTTCTGGGCAGACGCTGCTTACTATCTTGGTGAGTTCATGCCGATTGTTCCGACTGACGCTATTGAGCTTGGAACTCGTGTTCGTTCTGCTTTCTGTTCTATGGAAGCTCACAAGTATCACAAGCCTATGGCTGTTATTCCTATCAAATTTGTGGTGTAACTAAACACTATCTAAGATAGAATTAAAGAGGAGGATTATAATTAATCTTCCTCTTTTTGTATATTTGAACAAATGATAATCTTATGAAAGAATTTCTGAGAAACTTATGGACAGAATATCCAATTCCTAAATCAGTTTCTGTTTGGGGAGGAATACCGGAAGATGATGATGAGTTTAATCTTGACTTATTAATTAAGTCATGCATTAAGGAGTTACAGTCAGATATTTATATAACTGATACAATGATAGCTCGCTCTAACATCAATCAAATGCCGGAGGATACAATTTCTATTGTTTCTGCACAGCTTCAAATTCCAATACAAGGAAATGCTTATGTTAAGAAAACTTACATGAGAGGAACCCATCAACTTTATTTAAGGTATTTTCCGGCTGTAGTGAATTTCAGAAGAAAGGTCAGAGTGGAAGATATTGAGGAGTTGGAAGGTGATATGTTTATTTATCTTAAAAATTATGTGCTTTGGAAGATGGCAGCTAAGGAATTGGTTGTAATCACGTCAGTAAGACTCGATGCAGATAATGGAGAAGTAAACACTGATGAACTAATTAAGTTCAGAGATGCTTGTAAGGGAACTTACGATACGATGAAAGACGGAATTCTCATTTACACTAATTCAAATTAATATGAAATCTACTCCTAAATCCTTAGCTGCAAAATATTCTTTCGGAAAGAAGATATCAGCAGGAAAGGTAAAATCAAGTATGAAGGTTAAAAGTTATGGAAAGAGACCCAAGACTAAATAAGGTATGTAACTATATGACTAAGATGATGGATGTTAAAATAAGAAGACATCCTCTTAGACTTAGAGTTATTATCACTTTATGCGATGTTAATAGAGACCATTATGGTGATTCACGTTCAACGCCTGTTGAGAAACTGAGTAAATTGGTTATCTTGAGGAAGAATGTTGATATGGATTATATTAACAACGCTATTGGAGTTCTTTTGGAAGATGGTGAACATTTACCGTGGATAATGATTTTGACATTAACAGGAATGCCGAGAACATTAAGACATGGTGATTATGTAACTATTGAAGATCTTGATTACAAGATTTCAGGAGTAAAGCCTGTGAATAGAGAAAATCCCGACATTGTAGCTTGTTTCTTGCATCCTGAAAGGGATGATTTTGATCCGAGAGAAGATTTACCAACATTTCCTGGATATGATCGATTGATATGATATTAGAGTTTGAAACTGGTTTAGTTAAGCATTGCCATAAGTTTGATGATAGAATTAGAAAGATTGAGTTTACTGATACTTTCGACACATCATACAATCTATGGAAGGTAGCTGAGTACCCAATCTGTGAGATTAGTAGACAGCTTGCTGAAGATATGTTATGGCCTAAATCATTTGATTATGAAGATGATAAAATGGCTGAAAAGCTATTTGTTGCCAAGATAAATTATCGAGTGAGATTGTGGTATGAGAAAGAAGCATATGCAATAACACAGTTACAGAGATTCAGATTCTATCAAGAAAGGAATCCTTACATTATTTTTCTATTTGATGGTTGCGAGATGAGAATAGGGATGAGATTTGAAAAGATAGGTTTGAATGTTTATAAGAATGGTGATAATCGTCAAGGTGCACAAAGAGCAGTAGAGGCTATCTTTGAATCAAGCATACCTTTCCAAGAAAGCGAGGATTTCGCTCTGATAGAGTCAGTTCAAATAAATATTAATAAAGAGTTAGAAATTAAAGTAATAAAATAACTTTATTTAAACAGAAATCATATGAGACAATTAATTGATGTGGAGTTTGTAGATAACTCCAATTATTCCGATAACACCACCAATGATGTGGTCGGAATGGTCTTACCGCATTCTTGGGGACCGGTCAATAAAGTGACTTCTGTAGATTATTCTAAGTTCCTTACAAACTATCCTGCCGAAGCTACTCCGCATTATGCGATTGCTGACGGATGTTTTAACGCAGGTGCAGGTATGATGGAAATCGTACGTCCTCAGGGTTCTCAGACATATCTACATTGCGTACTTTATAAGAGTAAACCATCTACTAAGGACGAATTGCATGCTGATGAGTATAACACATCATATGACAATATTTCTCCGACAGGGTTTACAACTTTTGATGAGGTGATTGCTGTAGTAGCGTCATCAAAAGCAACAAGTTTGAACAAGCTGAAAACACTTTACAGTGCAATTTCAGCATTACAGCTCGCGCTTGATTCAGAACATGCTTCTGAGTTATCGGCATTTAATGCGGCATTAGCTGCTGCAAAAGAACCTGAAGTGGCTGCTGCAATACCTAATGAATTCACTGCATCTGATTGGGCTGCAGAAATTCCTGCAAATGCAAGTGCAATTGCAACTTATTTGCAAGGGATTGTTGATTCAATTCCTTCTATTGAGTTCATTGCATCAGGAACTGTTTCAGTTAAGTTAGGTATCGACCGTCAGAAGAAGCTTGAGTATACTACACCGGTAGGTGGAAATGAAGGAATGATTGATCCTGCTGATGTAGATCAGGTGATTTGTGATTTCGTTCAGGTTTATCCGGGAAATATTCCATTGGAAGGTGAACTTGCAATGAGAGTCGCAGTAGGTGATGACGATGAGGGTGAAAGAGTATTCAATTTCTCATTGATTCAAACTTTGAATGGTGCAACTGTTGCAGTTGAGTCTCTTCAAGGTTCAGTTGTACCTGGAACATTGTTAGATGGTCAGAATTACTTTATCACTGATGTTATGAATCGTGATTCTTTGTACTTTACAGCATTTGTTAAGGTAACTCCGGAAGAACTGAATACATTGATTCCTGCTGATGTAGAATTTGGTCAACAGATCAATTATGCAACCGAAACTATTCAGGAAATAACTGAAGAGGAGATCGTTGCAGCATATGCAAAATACTTCGCTTCTTGTGCTTTGAGCAAATCAACTTTGTTGATTCCTACCAAATGTACAGAAGCAATTAATAATGCAGTCAAAGCAGCTGCCGGTAAGAGAATGGATTGCTGTGCAATCATTGGATATCCGACAGATCAGACTTTTGATTATGAATCAGTTGAAGAGTTCTTGCAATTGATGCTTGGTCAGAAGTTTGCATTCTTCTATGCAGGTAGAGATACTTACACAGTAAAAGGACAGCAAATTCTCACTCCTTGTATCGGTAAGATTGCCGGTAGATACTGTGCAGTGACGATGGATACAAACATCAATCAAATTCCTTCTGCTGAAGCTTATGGCTCATATCCTGGCTCTTTGGTTGAGACATTTGATGAAGATGAAGTTCTTGCATTACATAAGTTGGGTGGAAACTCAGTTTACACAACTGCGGGCGGTCCATTGATTTGGGGTGTCAAATCACTTCACACAAGACAATCATCTTATTTCGCTAAAGCGAATGTGATGCGTGTAATTGCTCAAATTCTTTACACAACGTTCCCGCTTCTGAATCAGAATTTGCATACTCCGAACACAACTCGGAAGAAAGCAACAATTCAAGCAAACCGTCAGGCGTTCCTTGACTCTTTGATTTCTCAAGAAGTTTTGAAAGGAAACTCTAAGTGTCAGTGTGATGATAAAAACAATCCGGATGATCAAACAAACGGTGGTGAGTTGCTCATTATTGATTTTGATTGCTGGTTTGTTAAACTCATTGAACGATTCAAAGTAAGAATTACTGCAAGTGATTCTACTACAACGGTAACTGGTCTGTAATTCTTAAAACAAGTAGACTATGAGTAGAAAAATAGATGCTTTCAGACAAGCGTTAGGTAATCCGTTAACTGTACATAATTTTGTTGTAAGATTGGCTTCTGTATCTGATATGGACCCGAACATTGAAATTATTGTACAGTCAACTTCATTGCCGTCTGATCAATTGCAAGATGTGTTATTGCATTATCTTGGGGAAAATGTAAAGTTCCCGACTATTCCATCTAACGGTGGTGAGTGGGCTGTTAATATTCCTGACAATGAACAGGGTATGGCATTTGTCAATGTTCTTAAAGCACGCAAAATGTGGTTCGAACCTGTTACAGGTAAGATGGTCAGCATGAATGCTACTGGAAAGAACATTGAGGTTGTTATGAGAACAGTAAATGATGGTGAGGTTTACAAAGTAGTTCTTCATAATTGCTACTGTAAAGGTCGTGATACTCAACAGCTTAATGCAGCAACTCCGACTCAGGCATTAACTTACAATGCAACGTTCAGCTATGACTGGATTGAAGATGTTGGTATAGTGGATGAGAGCGGTAATGCAGCTCAGGAATAAAGCTAAGTTTTGATATTAAGTAGAGCTCCTATCAACATAGGAGCTCTATTTGTTTGTAGTGGATATATGTATTAAATATAAGATATGAGCAGAAAAGTAGACCAATTTAAGGAATCGTTCGGCAGTCCATTGACTGTTAACAATTTTGAAATTGATATTCCTAATATGAGTGGGAGTATTGATGTCTTCGCGCAATCTGCAACATTTCCTGGAACTAAATTAAGGATAACTGAACTTAATTATTGGGGAGAAAAAGTAGGATTTCCTGCAATACCTGATTATTCAAGAAGATGGAGAGTAACAATCCCCGAGAATCTTAATGGAAAGACTTACGAGTCAATTAAGAAAGCAATGAATTTATGGTACGAGCAATATACAGGTTTATTGCTTTTACCGACATCATTAGGTCAGACTATTAATGTTAGAATGACACATCCTTATACAGGAAAAGAGATATTTAATGCGAAGCTTCACAATGCTTTTATCATAGGTTATGATGATATAACACTTAATGCAGCCGGAGCTACTGAAACAATGATGTTCAATGTAGAGTTTTATTATGATTGGGTTCAAAATAATGCATAATGAGTAAAGAGATTAAAGATATAAACAGTAACCCTAAACCGATGTTTTATGCATGTGTATTGGAAGGGTTGAGAAGGATAGCTATGGAATGTGGGTATGCTCTTGCAGTTCATGGTTCATGTTCATCTGATTTAGATTTGGTAGCTGTGATTTGGAGAAGTGACTATAAACCCTCCGATTATTTAGTTAATAGGTTTATAGAAGAATTATCTCATTATTCATTTGGAGATGAAAGTTTTCGTCAATTGACGAATCCTGAAAGGAGATTTAAGAATCAAATGCATTACACTATACCCATTATAGGAGATTGGTATGTGGATTTAACAGTAATAGAGGAGGTATGATATGAGTCATGTAAGTTCGGTATTTAGAGTGTTGATGCCTGCTCCATTAACAACTCATAAGTTTATTATAATTTATCCGTCATTGTTAGGTGAAAGAGTAACTCTTGTTGCAGAAGCCACAACATTCCCATCCATTAAAATGGGAGATGTTGCTATACCGTTTCATGGTGAGGTGATTTATAGACCAACCGGTCATATGAATACCAATCATATTTGGAGAGTTAGAGTACCTGAGGATTTACTTATGACAGTAAAGGAATCGATTCTTGCAATACAGGCAAGAGTCTCAAGAGAAGGGAATTTCTTCTCAGGAAGAAAGACTGTTACAGTAATGATACCGAATCAACAGGATATTCCTTTACCTGCATTTAAACTCTATGGTTGTTGGTTGGTAGGAAGGGACCCTGTTAATCTTGACGCTGCTGATCCGACTAATCCATGGAAATGGAATCTTGAGTTTAGATATGCAGCGATTGAAGATATGTCTATTTTACAACAAACCTCTTTAGTTAAATAAAATGGATTTACCAAAGCCGATAGCGCCATCTGATATGATAACTCCAACTGAGTTACCATCAAAATTGAGTAACCCTCTTGATAAAAATGAGGACATAGGAGCCATACCACCTGAATGGTGGGCATATTCAAGATATCTTGATGAGCAGTTAGGAGAAGGACTACCGTCGATAGAAAGTGACTTTCAGGTATTCATTGGATGCAATGACGTTTCAGGTATTGAATACCCTGCTGTCGATAGAGTAGCAACAAACAAGTATCTTTATTCTGTTATCGATTGTAATATTCCTAATTTAGGATTCTCGTTTTCTAATCAACCTGCTGGTTCAGGATTTATTGAATCAGCATTAGAGTCAGGAGAGTCAATTAATGTGAGTTATTGGGACACCTCTCAACAATCAGAATCTAGAATAATAGAGAAGTTATATTTGGCACAATTCACAAAGTTAGGGACGTTTAGGCTTGGTTACAGGTCTAACTTTTTAAGTATTCAGATAGGTAAGATGAAAATAGTACTATCTGATGGTGTAGTAACAAGACCTCTTCCTATGAATTTAAATGCAGCATCTAACGGATTGATGAGGTATAGGTTTAGTTTTGCTTATGAGACGTATCATGTAGAATACTTGGATGCAGTACCTACTAAGATTCCAAGTGCAGCATTTGAAAACTTAAAATTCTAATTATGGAAATTTATTTACCGTCGAATGGAAGGACATCAGTCAATAAGATAGAGATGAGACAACCTAAAATCTCTGATATAAGAAAGTCTCAAGAGTATTCTGATTTATCAGAGATCAGGAAAACACAGTTTGTTAAAGATTTGTGTGCTAATCCTCAATTAGTTGATGAGATAACTCTCTATGATAGAGATTATTTATTTACAATTGCAGCTGCATCCTTGAATATGAATAAGATAAATTTTAAGTCGACTTGTTTGGATAGAACTTGTGGGGCTAAAACATCTGATTTTATATTTGTGCCTGATGTAGAGCCTGTATTTCTTAATCAGCCAATTGAGTGCTCTAAAGAGATAATGGGAGAAGTTTATCATTTTAGACTCCTTAGAGTTAAGGATGAAATTGCTGCTATTGATTATGCAAATATTGATGATTTGACATTTGAGCAGAGAAAAGAAGACGCTTTGGTGTGTTCAGCTTTGAGCATGTCTATTAATGATGAGAATGTTCAAAAGGTGAAAGAACTTGATTTGGCTATTTATTATGCAGCTCAGTTCTTTCAGATATGTTGCGCTCATGGTCTTAATTTACAAAAAACTGTTAAGTGTTCAAAGTGTCAAAAGGAATCGATCGTAGTGATGGAGGTGACGGGTAAGATGCTCAATATGAACATGGCTGTAATTATGGACCGTTTTGCATCACTTGCTGGAAAATTAGATTATGCATCTTTCATGGATATGACTCTTCCTGAGTATAATTTCTTGATAGATTCTTTAAATGCAAAGTATGAAAGTAGATGAATTATTTGAAAGGTTAAGACCTGTTGGAGCTTCAAGAGAAGATTTCCAATCAGGTTCTAAATATGAAGCTTTGTTATCTAAGATAGAATCTAAGTTAGATAAAGCTATTCAGTCTTCTCTTGATAAAGATGAGGATTTATATCCGATTTATGAAGAACAAAGACAGGCTCTCGAGTCTGTCTCTTTGTCTTTAAAAGATCTTCTATCTAAGAAGGATAATGAATCTGTTCAAGCTTTAAAGAAGTCAATGTCTGAAGAAGCTAAGATCACTAAAGTAACAAGAAAGGTTCTCGAAGAGAGACCTGATGAGGACAAGTTGAAATTTACAGATAGCTTTGAAGCGTCAATGGCTATAAAATCTCATTCAGAAGAGATCAAACAACTAATGGATGAGATAAAGGAGTATAGGAAGGTAACTAAACAAAATAAGAAACAAGCTCTCGATTTATCTAAGGTATTTCAAGACCTAACTAATGATTTAAAAGATGAGGGTAATTTAGGTGCAGCTGCAACAGCATTAGCCCCTTTATCTAAAAAGTTTATAGAGCCTGAAAATGTTGGAAGAGAAAAAGAATCCGCTTCTCTTGCAAAAGATGCCTTAGAGAAGAGTGAATCTATAGACCTGTTACCGAAAGAGTTAACAACGTCTTTGCGAGATATTTATGATTTAATTGATAAGAAATTAGAGCAATCTAAGGCTTCTGAAGAGAATTCTTATCTTCAAAGAATGAATTTGATTCAAGTTGAAGCTGAAGAATCACCAAGATCAGAATCTGACAATATTCTTACTAACAAACTTCAAGAAGTATCTGAAGAGTTAGATAAGAGTGGATTTCAAAATAGAGTAGAATCTACACAAAATACAGGTCAGGTTGATTCAGTTGAGAGGGTGAATGCTAATTCTGAAGAGTATCTATCTCAACTTCAAGAAGATAATTCATATAAAGATGACATTGCTTCAATTAAAGAAGATGTTTCAAAGATATTATCCTTGATGGGCGGAGATAGTTCTTTATCTGAAGATAAAGATGATGAAGAGTCAGAAACCGGAGCAAGTTCATCCGGAGGATCTTTAAGTGGAATAGCTTCTTTTGGAAAAATATCATCTTTTATTACTAAGTTAGGTCCGTTGATAACTACGCTCGGAACTGTTGCAGCTGGAATATTGGCAGGTGGTGGAATAGCAGCCTTATTTAAGGACAAAGTACTCGATCCTGCATTGGAAGAAAGCAGAAAAGAAGAAGGTGCAGCTCGTGATAAGTTACAGACATTGAAGGATTTGAGAAGTAGAGATGTGCAAGAAATGACTGAATCTGAAAGAAAGGTTTATGAGGAGCATATTAAAAAACTTCAAGGTGAAATTTATAAGAAAGAAGACCCTAACAATCTAGGAAAATTTATTCCTGTAGAGAATCCAACTGAAGAGGATAAGTTTGCATATGAAGAAAGTCAAGTAAAAGATAGGCATGAGAGAATAACTACTTCTCGTGCGGAATGGTTAAAGAAGATAGACGATACTGAGGATAAATTACATGCGAGAGCATTGAATATGGCTCGTTATGGAACTGAAAATCCTACACAAGAGCAAATTGATAGCTTTAATGCATCTTATAATATGGCTCAATCTTTAGGAATTTCGAGAGAAGAGGCATCAAATATTTATGCTTATCTTAAAGATCCGACAGATGAGAACTTTAAAAGACTCTCCGAGAGTGAAAGACAGAAGCTTTCCAAAGCTCAATTTCCTGAAGTTGGAAATGTAGATTCTGACAGGGCAAGAGCTCGTAAGGATGCAGAGTACGCATTTAAGGCTGTTGGAATTGGAGGTCAAAATACTTACGACTTTAGCAATAAAGATTACGGTAGACTTGAGGGTGAGTTAGGAGAGAAGTATGGAGGATTATTGACTGTTAACGGTGTAAGTGTCGATTGGGGAGCACTGTCGAATTCAATTGCAGGAACAGAGACAGGAGGAAGATATGATATACAGAACTCTGCCGGTCACAACTACTTTGGAAAGTATCAACTTGGAATTCAAGAACTTCAAGGTTTAGGATTCCTTGATGAGAATGACAAATCTTGGTCTAAGATGTCTAAACTAGATAGAACTGAATGGATTAAGGGTGATGTTTGGAAAGGGGAAAAAGTGAAAGAGTTTGGAATTTCTTCATTAGAAGATTTCTATAATTCTCCAGAAGCTCAAGAGTGGGCAGCAAGAGCTTATACTGAATCGAATATGAGAGCTTTGTCTAATCTTAAAATTAATGTAGGAGGAAAGCAAGTGCCTTTATTCGAAGCTGCTAAGGGGTTGAATTATACACCTGAACAGGTAGTTAAGGCAGCTCAATTTGGCGTAGGAAATTTACAAGCAGTTTTACAAGCAGAGCAAGAAATTAACGAAAAACATGATGTTCAGAATAATATGGATTTTCTTGCCGGCAAGAAGAGGAAAGAGATAAATGGAAAGCTTTTCTCATCTATTGATGGTACAGGAGTTTCTATTAAGAATTATCTTAATGATGCGAGTGCTAGAAATATTGCTCTGCAGAGAGAAGGAGGATTCGAATATTCTAACAGGTTGAATTATCAGGGTAGTTTAACTAATGAAGTAAACATGTTATCTCTGGAGAACAGAGCCAAGAGTGATAGAGTTTTAGGAAATAATATAGCATCAGGAAGTTTTGTCAACGGGAAATGGGATGATTCGGGCGATTATTCGAAGTTAGAGTCAGGAGATTTTATTTCATTTAAGGATAATCTAACAGCTCCTAAAATGTTAGGATTTGTAGGTGTTAACAAATTACCTGATGGCACCTACCAATCGATAATGGTAGACCCTAAAACAAAAGGACCTGCATTGCCTGACAAAGATGGAAAGTTTGCTTCTGATGCAGTATCTGTGTCTATTGACAGTCCCATGTATTCAGAAATAATGAGAGTGAATTTAGCAAAGCAGGATTTTAAAGAGCTTCCTGAGAACTTTGTAGATTCTAACGTTAAGGATTTGGAAGGCAATGACACTGGTTTGACTGTAAAACAACAAATGGCAAACTTTAATACTATGGTAGCTGCAGCTAAGAACTCATCTAACATAACTTATGGTGCTGCCATGATGAAGGCTCATGGAGGATCAAATATCCCGAATAGGATTAACGGAAGTGCTATTTTTGCAGGTAAGGGTGATATGATGGGAGTATATAATCCTGAACCTGAGTTTGACTTAAGCAAGTTATCGTTTGGAGAAACATCAAATGCTCTTCCTGCATTAGAGATGGAATATTCTAAACAGGATTGGAATATTGATACAAGGTCTTTGAAGGGTGGAAATGTAGTAAAGGCAGAAGTTTTAGATGATATGAGAGGGAGAGCACACATGAATCCTGATGGGACTCCCGGAGTAGTATCTGAATATCAAGGTGAACCTGAGCTTGACATAAGAACAAATCTCACAAGGACCATCTCTGATGGAATAGGAAAAGCAACATCTAAGTTATCCGATTGGGCTAGTCATTTCAGAAAAAGAAAAGTGGCCGGTGAGACCGATCCAAAGTTATCTGTAGCGATAGATAAAGAAAAGATAAGAGAAGCAGAACATAATATGGAAACTGCATCTATGAACAAAGTTCAAGAAGTTTTAAGTAGAAAGCCTGACTTACCTGCTCTTAAGATTCCGGAGAAGAGAGAATCTAAAGAGAAAAAGGAGATAATTAAGCAGACTCCTCAACAAACTTCAAGTGTAGTGACAACAATTATTAATTATCAAACTGTGGATTCTCTTTCAAGGGATGATATAGGTAATATAGGAACAGCATAATGGCAGAATACGCATTCTTAGAAGAAGCTAAACAGATTAGAGAATTAAATAGAATGTCTTTAATCTTGATGAATAGCTCTACTCCGTTAGAGTATTCAGCTTATATGGAAGGAGGAGTTAGTTTTGGAATAACTTCTAATATGGAAGATATGACAGCATTATCTCCTAACATGATGACAACGGCTCTTGCGAATATAGTTGGATTTGTTCCAGCATTTGACATGCCACGCTGGTATGCTTATAAGGGAACAAAGCCAATATCGTTTTCAATTAAAACATATTTGAAACTTCAAAAAGACTTTCAAAAGGATGTAATTAATCCTTTTATGAGTCTTTGTAAGATGGTTTTACCCTCCCGATCAGATGACACTTTGAAGGGAATTGTTCAGAAAACTCCTGTTTTGAATTCATTATTATCAGGATTTGGATTAATTGATGAGAAGAACAATGCTGTATTGAACAAGCTTGATGATATTTCTCTTTTAAAGACTCCAATATCGATATCTCCATCTATTTCAAGTTCAGCTGCAACAAGATTAAAATTGAGGATGGGCAGGTATGGAGAGAATTCAGAAGATAGTTCTTACACGTTTAAATTTGGAGAAGTGGTTGTTACGGGAATGCAGGTTTCCTGGGGTAGATTGTTAGTAGGAGCAGGATTACCTGAAAGGTTGGATATTGATTTGTCAATAGAGACAATGAGATGTGCTACAACAAATATTTTAGAATCAATATTTGCGGGGAGTGTAAAATGACAGTAAAGGAAGCAATGGATAATTACTCTACAGATGTATTTCAACCATCTAAGGGTGATAATATAAACAGAGTTTGTTGGCAATTGTATCAATCTCTTGATGAGAAGTTGATTGCAATATTGATGCAAATTAACGTAAGATATGATTGGGATTATTTAAAACCTGGTGCAGAGATTAAATATTTACCAAAGGACGTTTGTGAGCAGATAACAATATGAAAGGAATAGTCATTAAACTGAATGGAGAAGAGGTACCTTATCAATCATTTGTGATTAAGGAATCTTTTAATCAACTCATTACTGAAATAGTAGTGGGTATGTACCAAGATGTGTTTGATAATCCTGTTGATATTCAAGGTAGTCAATTTATAAAGATAGCCGGAGAGACATCTTCAAATGGAGTTCTTAAGTCCACCTTTTGGCCCAAAATGGTTGTCGATTTGTTAAATAAACAATTTGAGCCAATTAATAAAACAGCTACATTTGAAGAGATTGCAAAACAATATGGCATTCAGTTGATGATGCAATTTAAATCAACTCCATCTTATTGGTGTCTACCTCAGATGAAACTTATAAAGTTCTTTGATGAGGCTCGCAATAGAATCATTGTATCAGGTGGTGGAGGTACAGTAATGACATTTTCTTTTAATGGGAAGCTAAGAGTTGTTGATCTGAAGAAGGTGGCAGAGTCTAATGATGCAATAGCAATATTTGGAACAATGAAGTTAGCTACTGAGAATATGAAGTGGTTAGCTAATGTACCAGCTTCTTATAAGGTATCTAAAGTGTCAATTGAACAACCTTTAAAGGAGTATGATTTAAAGTTTGGAGATAATCTTGGTAAGGGGTCAATGACTCACATTTATTTTAATGAGAAGTCAATAGATACTTTGGACCAAGAAGCTACTAATATTTTCTATAGGAAATTCTTTACATCGAGAGTTTGGCATTATGAGGATATTCAAGTAGCTCAGGAATTATACCCTGGATGTTTGATTGAAGATGTACAGTCAAAGACAAAGATGGTTCTATATGAAACTGAATTGTCAGGAACCCAAGAATTTACAACGTTAAAGATTTTAGGAGTGAATAAGCCATGATAGTCTTAGGAGAAGTATTAACCAATTGTGAAGAGGATGAATATTACCGAGTTAAGGTAAAATCTCCAAAAGTTTGGGAGGAGTCAGAATTGATGCCTTCCTTAAATGGAATTTACCTCGATAAGGGGGACATGGTTATAATTGATATAACCGATGGTGTTGATAATGCTTACATAAAAGCTAAATTGAGAACTAAAGCTCAAAAAGACAAGTCGGTTCAGGGTGAAGGGGTAATTCTTTATGAAGCCCAAAAAGACGGAATGTGGTCAGCAGCATGGGTGACAGAACAGAATCTTTATTGGAAGAATTCAGATGGTGTAGAAGTTTCTATTAAAGGAACTGATATAGCTATTAAACAAGTAAATAGGACAGTAGAAGCTGATGATGGAACTATAAACATAAAAAACACATTGACTGTTAAGGCTGATACTGTTAATGTAGAATCTGAAAATGCAACAGTTAAAGCAACGAATTGTACTTTGGATGGAAAAGTAAAGTTTACTCATGGATTTGGACCACCTGATGGTAAAGGACCATTATGTGGAATACCAAATTGTTTATTTAGTGGAGCACCTCAATGTTCATCAGAAACTCAATAATTATGGATTTACCGATTATTTTAGAAACAAAGAAGATGGTTTCAGGTGTTAAGGAGAAGAACCAAGAAATTTATGTCTGTCTTAAGCAGATTTATGGGACAATTCTTCATGATACTGAAATGGGAAATAATCTGTCGATATTTACGAATAGTAATGCAATGACAGAAGAATCAGTGGAGGTAACGCTATCTAAAATAGCAAACATTAAGGTTAATAGTATTAAGGTTGATAGGGAAAATATAGCTATTGATTATGTTTATCAAGGAACTAAAGAATATTACATAGTACCAAAAGAAGATGTTATTAGCGGATAGTTTAGCGAATGAGATAGTTAATAATCTAAATCATTCTGTAATGTGTTTGACCTATCTTAGCTCAATAAAGAGCTATGTAGAGTCAAACATTATTATTAATGCAACATATGTTGGAGTAACTCCGACTGGAACACCTGACCCATTGAATGGGCCAATTCAATTAGTGTTGACTTTGACTCCATCTATGGTTGCTGGTCAGCAAGTTATTGCATTCTTGAAATCTTTAAAGGAACCTAATCCGAATTCTTTTATTCAGGCAGTGTTCTCTGAATTGATTGCTGATGTTATTAGTGGACCTCCTACTCACACCTTAACAGCTAAGGCTATATATCAAATAAATAGTTTGTCAGGTGGGGAATTAGATTCTTTGAAGAAAGCTTCTGATTATGTTCAAGCCTGGAAAATTATATGTGTACCTATTATAAAGACATTTTTAACTTTACAAGCAGTACCTCCATCAATTCCGACAGTAACAGCGTCAGGAACAGGAGTAACAACAATAACTAAAGTGTTATGAATACTAAAGAGCAGTATATTCAATGGATAGAACAGCAGCTTAATTCTCCTACATGGAACTCGCTGAAAACTTCTTTTATTGGAAGGGAGTTGATTGAGTATGCAGCTACAATTCTTTATTTATCAGACCAACAGAAGTTAAGTATTCAAGATAATCAATATCCTGATACTGCAGATTTGAAATCTATGCTTTTGATGGCATTTAATAGAGATATAGTTGTAGATTTGAACAAACCGGCTTATGTTAAAATAAGCAATGTAGGTGTAAACCTTACTTCTCCTTATCAGGCTTCTTTGAAGTCAGGAAATATACTTTTTACTAATTATGATTATATTGTTCCAAATCAAGTAGCAACTTTATATCAAGGGTTAGTAAAAACAATGTATACTGAGGAACTTACCACAATTCAAGAGGCAGAGAGAGTCCCGATGACTGTTTACTATGATGTTGAGGAAGAGAGCTATTTTGTAAAGTTAGGTCAAAATGCAATAGCAGAATCAGTAAGGGTTATTAAAGAGGATGGAAGTTTATTTGTCTTATCTGAGTATGATTCTTTGAGAGAAGACCCTGATGCTGACTTAATGAAGATCAAGAGAAATACGGATTTGTCTCTTAATGTTTATTTCGGTAATGGGACTTGGGGGAAGAAATATGATTCTGCATTGAATTATCAAATTGTATGGTTAGAGGGAACTCAAGAGGATTTTGATATTACTTCTTTAAGTATGACAATTAACAATCAAGCAATAACGTTTGATGTTGAATCATATGATTCGGGTAAGACTGATGACATTTCTTATACTCGTAAGATGTTAAAAGCGGCTATTGATAAACTATCGGTCGCTGCTACAGAATCTCAAATAAAAGCGTTTGTTAACAGTTATCCTTCTATTATTGATAGTGAGATAGCTCTTGATATTGAGCAACCTAATAAAGTTACAATTTATGTAAAACCTACAGTAATTGAGGACACTGTATTTGATCAGATTCAAGATGCTCTAAATCTGTATGGTGAGATTGTAACTCAATATTTTATTCAGAGAGGAGAGCCTTTATACTACTATGTAGTTCTTGAAAAGATAGGAACAATAACTCAGCAGAAAACAATAGAGATTGAAGAGCTAATTAGACAAGAATTGGCATATGAGAATCAGCCTTATATTTCAAAAGTCTCTTCTATTAGATTAAATGAGTTAATATCTCCTGTATCATTAGGTACTGTGATTGTATCGATATTATTCAGATTGTATCTTGAGGAAGCATCACAGGTAATAAGTTTACCAACTCGACCTTATCGTGGAACAATTCAACTTTATCAAAATGGGACTTTGATAGGATGGGATTCTGAAGGAATTCTTTATGGAGTATTAACACCTTTGGAAGTAAGTTTGTCTAATTTCATTAAGCTTGGGGACTTCTTTATTTCCGGAGGACAGGATAAAGTATTATCTTACAATGCTACATTTACTGTAGCAGCAAATAATACAGGAGTACTTCCTTTAAATGGTCTTATCGATTACAGAATTGATTCTGAGAGAGCATTGATTAAGTTTGCTGATAGATTCATAGAGCTCGATATTAATGAAGCATTCACTGAAGGTGATTTTTCTATTCAAAAGAACCCATCTGTAGGAATTCAACCATTCTCGACAATTAGCTCAACTCTTAATCTTGATTATTCAGTTTATAGAAAAGGAGTTGGGGTATTTAAGGTTATGGAAGTCACAGAGGATGGTAAACAGTATTATTTGTGGAAGTTCGACATTAACAATAATCTTAACAATACTCTCAATTTCTCGATTTTAGTCTCGGGAGATAAGGATTGGTCAATGAAAGCTGTAGCCGATTCTGAGAATGATTTGTTTGTCTTTTTTAAAGAAGGAATACGATATGTTCAGAATTTTGTACTGCCTTCTATGTCAGAATCTTTGAGGGTTGACAATATAGCAGAGTTGAATGATTTGTCAACTATCAAACAGGTGATAATGAAGAATTCATTTACTATTCTTAAGGAGATTAAATCTACAAAGACTGTAGTAAATCCTGACACGCAAGAAGAGGAAGAGAAGGAAACATATACTTATCAGCTTTATAGAAGTTCTGGATTTGATATAGAGACTACAACAATCAAGAGACTTGTTCTCAAATCAGCATTTGTGTTGATGTATGAAGAGGTTTTTGAAGCTCAGCAGGACATTAAGATTATTCAATCTGATATGAGCAATATTCTATTCTTGAATAGCACTGCTGGGATATTATACAATATCAATCTTGGAAATGTACAGCAGCTTGCTAAGCAAGGAAATACAATCAATTCAGTTGATAAGGTAGGAATAGTTTCTTATGTCAATAATCAAATACAACTTCAAGGTAAGACAATTCAGAATGTGACTGTTGAATATCAAACATCAGATGCAATGGAATTGTTGCCGAAGAATATGTTTGCTGTAATGAAAGATGTAGAATGGAAATAAGACAAGCATATAAAAGAGAATTCTTAGTGACTTTGCAGGAATCACCTGCATGGGATTTGTTTGTCTCTTCTATTTTGAAGGGAATGCATTTTATTCAAGATGATGTTAAGTTCACAATGGGTAATGTACCAAGATCAGTGAACTTAGTTTATCAATATCTTGATGAATATAAAGAAGTTCTGCAGCAAGATGAGGTAGTCAAAGTTACACTCGATATACAATCTGTTAAGATTAAAGTGACTAACTGTCAAGTATCCAATGACGGTATTAGTTGGAGTGATTATGAGACAGTAACAGATGTGTTTTATATCAAATCTCTTCAATATCAAGAGCTAAAGAATGTTTATATCACATGTCTTGATTTTTATCCTGACATGGTGTCATGTAATGATGTTAAAATGTTACTGAATGTTTACGGTCTTGATAGGGATGATGTAACATTCTCAGCATTTGATGTGATGTTGACAGCAACTTCACCTTATTTAGTGGATTACATCCTTAAAAGGATGAATGTTCCCTATAACATGGAATATTTCTTTGATAATGGCTCTGAAGTAGAAGTAACTGGTTCTAAGTTGGAGACAGTGAGGGAAGGAATAACCATTCAGAGAGTAGGTGGGGATATGTTTTATTATGATTCTTATATGACTTTAGTTCAAGGTAAGGATTATATTAAAACAGACTCAGGTGAATATCCAATTAAGTCAGTAAATAGAAACACATTGACATGTGATGTTCCTGAACCATCAGGAACTTTTACTGTTATTAGGAGAGAGTTTATAACTCCGCTTGATGCTAACAATAAGTTACTATCGATTCTTGAATTAGATTTCAATAGAGAGGATGCAGATATAGCAGAGAGATTTATTAAGCGAGTAACTCCCGTTAGATGTGATCAAGGATTTAAGGGTAAAGTAGATTTGAGAATAACAAGCACGTTAAAAGTCACAGCTACTTGTGCAATACCTACAATCAATACAGTAACTTTGATGAAATTGAAAGAGGAGATTTCTCTTCTTGATAATAGAGAATTGAGAGTCTATCTGAATGGGTTATTTGAAGATGATCTAAGACTGATAGATTTGGAATATAATGATTACCAAACTGAAGAAATAGTTTTATTATGAAACAATTTAAAGGGTACACCGAAGGAGTTCAGTTTAAGGGAGACTTAAGATTTATGGATGTGATGGAAATGCAGAACAAGGCTGTTTCTGCAATTGAAGTCACAGACTCTATAATATCAATTTATTCCGGAATAAACATAGCTGTTACTGATTCAGGTATGGATATAACGGATGGGATTCTGTTATGGGGAGGTTTTCCTGCTACTTTTGAAGGTAAGGCAAATGTCCCTGTGTCAGGGAAGAAGTATTTTACAGTAACGGTTGTTGCTCAAGATGAGAGGCAATCTAAGTACAAGGATGATGTTTATTCATATTTTGCTTATGACTATTATCAAGCGGAGATTACAGACCAATACTTCAATATAGGAGATTCTTATATTGATAGAGAAGTTGTGGCTTGTGTGCCATTCTTCTTTAGAGTGAATGATTATCCGACAGCATTAATCAACAATAATTCAATTGAAGGAGAAGATGGTGATATTGTCGATTATAACTCATCAAAAGCTATAGTTTATATAGCAGGTGATGAGAAATATCTTCTCACTAAGGGAGTAGTCTTCGGAGATCAGAACACAGCCGACTCTTTAGGTGGTGTACTTATAGGAAACTTGGTTCAGTTTGGAGATTCACTTTCTGTTCAGACTGCTGCAATTAATTTGGAGCAATATACAGAAAGGGATCAAATTCCTCAATCAGGATTGCTTGTAGCTATTCTTTCTCAAATGAGAAAGAATATTAACGATATAAAGAAAATAGCATACACCTCAGATTATGATGATCTTGAGAATAAGCTGACAATGGCGAATGATTTATTGCTTAATCTTAATGATGTTATTTTCACAAAAGTTCCATTGAATGGTTCAGTAAGAACTATTATTTCTCTACTTGTTTCAGCAGTAAATCAGTTGAAGCAAGTTGCATTGTCTGGAAGATATCAAGACTTGACAAATGCACCTTATAAGTTGTCAGATTTGACGAATGATTTGATTATCCCTGATGAGGAACCAATTGGTGCAATCAAGATGATGTCATCTAATGAACAAATCCCTCCTGGATGGCAAATAGCAGATGGAACAAATGGAACTCTTGATTTAAGTGATTTTGGACCGACAGTTTCCACTTGGACAGATTTCATAACAAAAGACGGGGAACAGTTTATAACTGTCAATGATGGAGAGTTCAGAGTAAAAACAGCTGCATTGATGAATATTCAAAAAGTTTCGGAAGGAAAAGCTCTTCTTAATTTGACTGTTCAAGATGGTTTAGGGACAGTTGGATTAACACCATTGTGCGGTAACACAACTCTTGCAATCAAGAGAGTCATAGGTGATACGGTTCTTCTTTACGCCCTCGCCAACGGTTCAAATCAGTTTGATTGTTGGAACAAAGGACTTCCTAATGAATCGATTGATAATCCATTAAGACTCGACTTGAATGAAAACATGGATTATGTGGCTTCATTCTTAAGATTCTATGGAGTAATAGTAAATGTTGAAGGTCCAAATACAATTGGAGCTGTCTCGACATCTATTGATTCTGAATGGAAACAATCTTTGCAAGTTGCTGTAGAGAAATCAGTAATTATTTATGCACAAGTTGCAGACGATGGTTACGTGTTTAATGGATTCTACTCAAATGGTGTTAAGTTAGAATCACAATTAATTGACGGTAAGTGGCAGTTGAATTTAACGTCAATTAGTAATGATATGTTAATCTCAGCATCGTATTCAGTTAGACCTACAGTCTTATTAGATATCAATCCTAATTTAGCAGGCTCTTATAAGATAACCCCTGAAGGACCTTATTCAGTTGGTCAAGTTATCCAAATACAAGCTACTCCGGAAGGCATCAATAAGTTCATAAACTTTACTTGGAAAGAGTTTGGAGTAGAGAAAGAGTCCACTCAGAATCCGATGAGTTATACAATTCTTGATGGAGAGAATGACATTAATGTTAATTTCCAAGAAGTGTATAAACAAGTTATTAGAACTGAAGATTCGACCAATAAGAGAGGAACTATTTCTGTTGACGGTTCTGAATTTACTACTAAGGTCACTAAGAATGTAGATAAAGGAGATGTTGTTGAGATTGAAGCAAAACCATCAGAAGGTTGGGCATTTTCTCAATGGGCATCGACAACAAAGAACCCTCTTGGTTTTGAATCTAAGTTGAAATATTCTGTTGAAGCTAATGAAGATGTGATTGCTAAATTTACAAGAGTTTACAATTTACTGACACTTCAAGCTCAACCTCAGGATAAAGGAAATGTATCAGGTGGAGGTAATTATGAATATGGTACTGAAGCTATAATTAGAGCAATTCCTGTAACAGGTTACGAATTCTTAGAGTGGTTGAGAGTTAAAGAAGATGGTCAAACAGAACATTTCTCTAATGATGCTAACACTACAATCGAAGTCATCAAACCCACAACTCTTATTGCCACCTTTGACAAGGTACAAAATAAAGTAGAGATTACAATTTCTCCGTCAGGTACTGGAACTGTTACTGGTTCAGGAACTTATAATTATGGAGATACTGTTTCTGTAGAAGCTCTTCCGGCAACTTATTATGAGTTTGATGGATGGTATGAAAACGGTATCAAGGTTTCTAATCAACTGAAATACACATTTGTAATTCAGAAGAATTGGGCATTTGAAGCACGATTTAAGAAGATTAAGAAGACAATTACATTGTCTGTAAGTCCTACAGGTTCTGGTTCTGTTAACGGTGCTGGTGAATTTGAACAAGGCACAATGAGAACTATCATGGCATCTCCAATCGAAGGATATCGGTTTGTTGGTTGGTATGATGACACTGCTCTTATTTCTCAAGAGTACAACTATTCATTTATGCTCATCAAAGATGTAAACTTTACTGCTAAGTTTGAGGTAATTGAAGTAGATTTAACACTTACTACTGATGAACTTAGAGGTTCAGTTGTTGGTGGAGGAACTTATGTTTACGGTCAGACAGTGACAATAGTTGCAACACCGAGAGCAGGTTATGCGTTTAAACAATGGAGAATTGTAAGCACAGGAGAAGTTCTCTCTACTGAAAGAACTTATTTGTTCAAGCTTGTTACTTCTATGGAAATTCAAGCAGAATTTGTTCCTGTTCAATATCAGATAACAGCTAATCCGTCAAATACAAACTATGGTTCTACAATAGGAACAGGAATGTATGATTTCAATTCTATTGCTACCGTGAGAGCAGTTCCGAAAGAAGGATATGCATTCTTAGGATGGTATGAAGGAGAAGTTAAGGTATCTGATTCAGCAATGTATCAGTTCACAGTCAACGGAAGTAGAAACTTAGTAGCAAGATTTGTACAACAATGATTCTAATAGACATAGCAAATAATATGCCAAGCAATCTCCCATCAGGAGTAGATACAGCTAAAGCCATTTCAGAATATGGCTTCTTAGCTGTTGCGGCAGGATTCTTTATTGCAGCATCTGCTGTTCAACAATGGTTAAATAACAGAAGATATGATAGACTTCTTAAGCAGAATGAAGCAAGATATGAATCGTTGTTTAACAAGTTTACTCAAGATGGTGGTATGAAGGAGATGATTTCTAAAATAGAGAAGTTAGTGGAGTCTACAAATGGACTCCTAACTCCTATTCAGAATCTTGTTCAAGCTGCTACTGACTCCTCTAAGGAGGAGTGTACCTACGTTCAAGCATCAAGAGTAATCAAGATTGAGATTAAAAGTGCTCGTCTCTTTATGGTAGATGCGACTAAGTCGATTATTAAGCAGAATAATATTCATGCTGATACGAATCACACTCGTGAGAAAGTAAATCGTGTCGTGTCTAACACAATGGTCCAATTACAGCAAGGTTTAGGATTATTCAAATTTAACGGAATGAAACTAACCTACAATCTCAATTGTGAAGAGTCAATCGACTATCTTGTTGAAACAATATTCAATTTCATTATGGACGATTCGAAACCAAGTCGCGAGTATGATAAACTCAGTTCGGATATTGATATAATTCTTGCTGAGTTGCAGAATAAGATAAGAACGTCAATAGGGATTGTATAAAACTTTACTATTATGAAGAAAATAACTGTAATTCCAATATGTTTAGCTATTTTATCAGTAGCTGCATGCGTTTATATGTATAATCTTCTTTCAAATAAGAAGAGTCAGATTCAGGTTCTTGAGAATAATCAAGAGTCTCTCGCTAAGAATGTTGAAACTTACAGAAATGATAAGAATCAGCTTGTTCAGAAAAATACTCAACTTCAATTGACAGTTGATGAGATGAAGGAATTAAACCTTTTATCAAAACAAGAGATGAAGGATATGGAAGTGAAGTATAAGAACTTGCAGACTTATGTAAAAGTTCTTCTTGAATCTAAACAAGATACTACTGTTGCAGTTAGAGATACAACATTTGTTCAAGATTCAACGCTGATAGTAGGCAAGCACTTCAACTTTGACAATTATTGGTACAGATGTGATGGAACTATCTATAATGATAAGGTAGATTTGAAGCTCGGTTGTAATCATGAAGTTACAGCAGCAAGTGAGATAATTTACAAAGGGTGGTGGATATTTAAGAAACCTAAAAAGATAGAAACAGCTGTAATGGTTGCTAATCCTAATGATACTATCAAGAAGAGTTTGGTAATTGACGTAATTAAAAAGAAGAAAAACAGAAAAGTAAAATGAAAGAATCATTTAGAATAGGTGGATATGTTAGAGCAGGAAGAGCTGGCGTAGACAATCAAGTTACCAATGATGGTATAAAGACTCTACTTAATGCGTTAGCTGATGTAAAGTCTGCTAAGATAACAAATATGTTCTTGTTGAACAACTTTATAGTCCCAGAAGGGAAGAGTGATCTTAAGGGAATCACATTTGATGATATTAAACCTTATTTGGCTTATCAGGGATTTACTGGCAATAATAAGCAGGAGAATCCTGATGGTTCAAGAGATATGAGAGTTTACACATCAAATGATGCTCCATTTGAAATGACTTCAATCTCTACAATACCTGCTGACAAAGCTAACCAGAACCCTACTTTTAATGCAGCTGCATTAATTATGTCGGGAGATGAGATGCAATCATCTTCTTTATCGAGTGGTAATTATCAACCGACCGGGAATGAGGTGGTGTTTTCTATTGCTCTGTTTGATGAACAGACAAAGGATAACATGGACACGTTTACCGTAATATGGTACATAAAGATTGAATGATGAATGCATTATATTTAGTAGATTATTCTAATTGGGTTTACAGGTATGTGAGCACGTTTAAAACAACTCGCAAGATAGGAGGTGTGGTTTATGATGTATCCACAGTTCATGGGTTTATGCGCTCTCTTAAGTCTAATCCATTTACCAATATACACATTTGTTTGGATGGTTATCCTGAGTTATCTCTTACTTATTTACCGTCCTACAAGGGCCAACGGTTGAAAGAACCTAATGAAGGTTTAGTTTTCCCCAAGAGAGAACTCATTAAGTTTCTTACTAAGTTTGGTGAAATTATAGGGAAGAATATAAAGGTTGTAGCTTCTGCAGGTCAAGAAGCTGACCAAGTGATTGCGTCTCAAGCTTTTCAGGTTTGTAAGAAAACAAATCCGATGCAGCTTAAGATGCAAAACCTTTTAAGGAAACCTCTCGATAGTGATGAGATTCTAAAAAGATTCTTATCTGACGGTTACAAAACAGCTGAATTGGATTTATCTGAATATGATACTGTTGTTTTAGGCACAACGGATTCTGATATGTATCAATTACTTTCCATTGATAATGTTATTCTTGATAACTCAACATCAGGGAAATCATTTAATATGGGAGAATATACTCCTAAAGCTGTTGAAGGCATTTTACCTCAAGCCATTTCTGCATATAAGGCATTGGTTGGAGACACATCTGATAATGTTCCTGGTCTTGATTTAAAGATGAAGAAGGATGATATTATCTCATTGATTAATGATAATTTCTTAGAGTATGGCTCTATGAGACAATTCATAATTAATGCAATGACTAATGTAAAGCAGAAGAATAGTAGGTTACAGGCTCTATCTGATTATATTGTCAAGACAAATCAGCTTAATCAGTTATCAGTTAATAATAAGGTAACTGAGCTTTGTTTTGTTAGTACACCTTATCAGATTTATTATGATGACTATTCCATTGAAGAAACAATAAAGAAATATAATTTGAAGGTATGAAAGTAGATTTTAAGCCTGAGATAAAAGAAAGAAGAGAAGAGACAACTGAGCAAGGAGTTCAGTTGATCTTTACGAGAAAGACATCTAAGCATGATGAAAAACAAGTTGAGAGACTCAATGCCATGATAGTTGATGGTCGAATTACATTTGGACCTAATCAAAATAAAGAGCGTGAGGCTTTTCAAAAGATTCTCGATGAAAATGGACTGGTATTTAATGATTTCAGAATTGTTCCTATTGATAAACCAAAGCTTCCGGAAGAAGTCCTCAATAAGGAATTGAAATTTACCTCAGATAAGGAGGTAATCGAAGAGATTCAGAAAATACAGGATAATGTTGAAGATGATTACAAGCTGGCTAAGCTTATCAATTTATCTAAGTATTGCAATTATACGATGTGTTTAAAGCTTCCTAATATGGCAAGAATAAGACTTGAGGAAGCTCTCTCTAAAGAAACTGACAAGGTTATTAGAAGAGAAATCAATCAATCCATCCGAAAGACAACAAAAAGTATACAGTACTGCATTCGGGATGGGTATTATCTTCAAATGAATCCTACAGAATCTAAGGATTCAGCTGCAAAAAGATTGTATGATCAGATATGTGCAGGTACAGCAAAGACACTTGAAGATTAAGTTACATTCGTATAATAAACTATTAATAATCTAACTCCTCTACTACGAGGAGTTTTCTTTTAAGTTAATTATGGAACAGAATTCTGAACGAGAGAAAATAGCTCTTAAATCTAAACTTCTACCACATCAGGAAGTTGCAGTGGCAAGGATGATGAAAAAGAAAAACTACATTTGTGTAGAAAAGACTGGCAGAGGTAAAAGTATCATGGCTTTAGCAGCCTGGATTTCTCTATTTAACAGAGAAAAGTTAGACACTTTGATGATTCTTTCTCCAAAGAATGCCTTTGATAAAGGAGTTTGGAGAGATGAAGTTAAGAAACACACCACTTGTTCTCCGATTGATATCGAAACTTTATATTCTAAGACAGGTGGCAATCCTAATAAAGTAGCAATCTTCATAAAGAAATATCCAATTATCGTTTGTAAGCATTCACATGTTTATAACTTTGATGGTCTCATGAGAATGATTCAGTCTTTGACGAGATGTGCTGTCCTTTGGGATGAGATTCATAAGCTGAAGAACCCTCAATCAAAGTTAACAATAGCAAATAGAATAATGTCTTCAAAAGCATATTGCAGGTATGGGCTAACAGCGACCCCTCTATCAAAGGACATGAAAGACTGTTACAACATAATTAATTTTATAAAGCCGTGGTATCTGGGAACATTTGATATGTTCAAGAAAGATTATTGTACTGTGACAGAGAAAGTTATCGGTAGAAATATCGGAGGGGGACTTAAGAAAGTTGAAGAGATTACAGGAGTAATTTCTGAACAAGCTTTAAAGGAGAAATTGAGACCGATAGTAATAACTGGTGAATCCACTTTTGATTTGAATTGGCACTATGTAGACTATCAGATGGGTGTTGAAGAAGCTTCTATTTACAGAAGACTTGCATCAGGATTATTTGCACCGATTGACGATGAGGAAACTGCAGAACAGTGGTTCAAGAGAGTAATGCAGCAAGAAGTAACAGAGCAATATCAAGTTAAGGAAGTAACAAGACACTCATCACGTTTCTTATATTTGCAGTTTGCTGCTGATGGGATTATTGAACGGAATGGTGACATAGGAAATACTTATGGAGTTAAGTGTAAGAAAGCATTGTCTCTTTTAAAGGAGATTTCAGAGAAAGGACAATCGGCAATAATGTATTTTGATTATTATGCTTCTCTTGAACTTATGGAGAAATTAATAAGAAAGAGTGGTATTAATATGAAGATAATTAAAACTACAGGGAAAGATGCTATTAAAGATGGAATGATTTCAGAAGCTAAGGTAAAAACACAACCTTATTTGATAATGTCAACTAAAGCGGGGTCTGAGTCATCATCATTCTATTACATCAACAATGTAATTTTATTTCATATTCCTACAGTTCCCGAAACGTTTACTCAGATTGTCGGAAGAATCACCCGTGTGAATACGATTTTTGATAGAGATGATTTGCATGCATGGATATTCCGTTCTGAGAATATTGATTTGTATAAACTTGGAGTAGTTTGTCATAAGGCAGCTCTTGCAGAAGTTGTTGTTAATGAAGAGAAGAACATCCCTGATGAGTATAAAGAGAAGTTCAAAGAAGCAGATGTTTTACAGCTTTGTAAGAAATATTTGTTGTGGGAACAGAGAAAAGCAAATAGAGTATCTACTTCATTAATTGACTAATCATGTTGATAAAGAAGAAGACTCTTGAAAAGAGAATTTACTATAGACTTGACAATAAGATTAATAAGTCTATAGTGAAATCTATCGTTGAGAATGTGAAACAAGAACGTATTGAGTATTTAGAAGTCGGTAAGAAACTTGAAGTTAGGAATAAAACACTTGTTCTTAGTAGAACTGTAAGAGTCTTACCGACTTGTGAATCGATAATACTTAAATTTGATTTATAATGGCAGAGTTTGGTTGTTGCTATCAAAAATACGCAAAATGTACAAAGTGTGACTATGTAACATATGCCGATTGTAGAGAGTTCAGATTGTGGAGAACAAAATGGTTATTGAAGGATTTGCTTCCGATGACCCTGCGAAAGGTAACTCCTTTAGAGAAAGGAAAGTGTTATTATGGAACCAATGAGGATTTAATGCGTCAATATGCTGCTAATACAGCATTGCATCTAAAGAAGAAAATAAAGAAAGTAAAACTTAATCAGTTGATATCAATTGTTCTCGAGCAAGCTGAGTTTAATGCTTCTATAGTTTACATAGAATGTAAGAAGGTGGTTGCTGAGAATCAGAAAGTTCAACAAGTTGTAGAATCATTTGTTGATAAGTTGGTATATCAAGGAACAACGGTATTTATATTTTCACATCAATCTGTAATTAAATCAGCAGATGATTGGAGAAAAATAACTAAGAAAGAAGAGGAAGATCTATGATTAATGTTTTATTTTACTCTATAGCAGGTAAGAAACCTAATGAGTCTATAAACACAATTTTGATTGATTTACTTAATCAGGATTATATCAATCAAAAGGATAAAATAACAATAAAGCATGTCCTTGAAGTAGGTGAGAATGGTCATTATCCATCAAAAGAGTATTTTGAGGATTTCTATGAACCTGCAAGGGAGTTTAAGTCATTATCTGAAATAAAGACTTATGTCATCAAGATGAAAGATTATTATGCTCGCGAGAAGATGATTGCGGGTGTAATGAAAGTAGTCAATGAGTCAATGACCCTAAAGGATATGACTGAGGGGATTTATGAACTTGCTGATAAGACTGTTCAGACAGATGATGGTGAAGATGATAATGATGGTCCTATCACTTATTCTGATTTGGATGATAGACCTGGAAATGTAGGATTTTATTCAGGTGTGCAGGAAATAGATGCTCAAACAAATGGATTTCAGCCTGGAACAATTGCATCAGTTTGTGCGTTTGTATCCGAGGGTAAGTCCACCTTTTGGGTATCATCTACTTATAAGAATATTAAAGAAGGAAAGAAGGGTGTATTGTTCTCGCTTGAGATGCACCCTAATTTAATATGGATGCAGTTTCAATCAAGGTTTTTGTTTGAAGAGAAATCTATTGATATAAAAGCTACCGAGCTCATTAACAGAACTCTCACTGATGAAAAAGCAAAACTTGTAGCACAGCATGATGAGGAATTTAGAGAGTTTATGAAAGGTCTCATTATTTGGGATGAGTCGAGGATTAATAAGAAAATAATGGAACAGGACAGGCTTCTCAAACAAGTGCTTAAGAAAGCAGAGATGAGATTGGGAGGTCTTGATTTTATTGTATGGGACCATGTCAATCAGTTTGATTTGATGTATGAAGGTATTGGTAATACCTGTATTAAAACTATACAGTCTGTCATTAAGACTTATAAGAATCAAGATGGGATGCCTTTGTTTTGTGGATTTGCAGTTCAGACAAACCGAGAAGGTTGGAAGAGAGCCAAGAAAAGAGATGGTAAATATGATATTGCTGCAATTTCAGACCTTAATGAGGTTGAACGTTCATCTACTTATGTAGTATTCCTTTATACTACAGAGGATATGAGAATGACACAGGAAACTAAAATGACTCTCGCTAAGAATAGGCTCGGTTCTCTTTTAGTGGAGCCTGTAGTTACTACATTCAATCCAACAGTAATGGTGGTTGGAGACATAATTTCTAAGGTTGAATATCAAGATGACTTTTCAGAATTGTCTGCCGGAGGAATGGAAGATTTTGATATGGATGATTTTTAAAGTAGTCACCATTGAAGTTGATATATTAATGTGTAGCTCAATATCTGAGTTGCACATTATTTGCAAATAATAAACTAATTTGATTATGGATATTAAGAAATTATGCAATCTTGATGGCAAATCTGTAACAGTAAATGTTGAAGATACTTCTATTGAGAGAGGAGCCGCAAAGAGATTTCTTTCTAAAGGAAGAAAGAGAATTGAGGATTCTGCAATGCCTGCACGTTCAGAAGAACGTAAAAGATGGGCAAGTCGAATGATTAAAGATGTTTTATCTAATGCTGATTTATCAGTTGAGGATATGAACTACATTGCTGATTCTGTTGAAAGTATTCTCAACAAGTTTGAGGACCGGTATAGCAGAATTAATGATTCTTACGGCAAATCTAAGTCAGAAATCTCTGAAATGAAGAAAAAGATTGCTGACTCTGCAGAACAATTGAAAGCTTACAAGGAGCTAGGAACAATTGAACAGCTGAAGAAGAAAATATCTGATGCAGAGTTTGTTATTGAAGATAAGGAAAAGAGAGATGCTGAAGCTGAGCAGAGAGAAAAACAGCTTGAAGATCAGGAAAAGCAACTCGAAGAGGAAAAGAAACGTCTTGAAGAGGAAAAGAAACGCCTTGAGGAACAGAAAGCAGCTCAAACTGTAACCGTTCAGGATTCTGTTGTTAAGAAGGTATACAAGTTGAAGTTCAATAAGGTGAAGGACAACATCAACACTCAGATTCAAGATGATTTGACTGTTAAGAAAGATTTACTTTCTCGTTTTGCCGCAACATTTGAAGATTGGATTCAGACTGGCTCCGCCTATCTTGAAGAGAAATTGAAACAGACGACCGAAGCAATCGGTGATGAAAATCTGAAGACCTTGGTTGACAAAGCAACTAATTACGAACCCCTCGATTCAAATACTTATGAGGATTTGACTTCTGATCTTAAGAAGGCTCTTAATGATAACGGTCTGAAGATACCGTCTCTTGCTCTTATTCAGGATTCTGCAATTCTTGAAGCTCTTGAAGCAAAAACAAACCCTTTGAAAGAAGTTCCTTTATCATTGCTTGTAACAGCAATTCAGAATTTTACAATACAGCCAAATCCTGAGACAAGAACCAAAGCCAAAGATCTTGCTGAGCAGTTGAAGGATTCACCCCTTAAGGAAAAGATTAACGAGTTGTTGAGTTCTACATTTGACGGTTGTACATCTGAAAGAGCAATTGATTTAGCAAAAGAGATCGAAGCAGTTGCCAAGAAAGGCGGTGAGAAGATTAAGGTACAACTTAGAAAGTTTGATGAAGTACCTTTGAAATTCCCAAATGCAGAGAATTTGATTGAGAATAAACCGGTAGAGCCTGTTATGACTCATGTTCAATATCAAAGCGTGTTTGACACAGCTGAAAGATTTAATACAGTTCTGAAGTTTGTACATAAAGTTTATGATTGTTCAGACTGTTGTGAAGCTGTAGGTCCTGGCTGCCCTCCGATTCCTGAAATACAAGCCATTTCACCTGTCGAAGGAACAAATTACATTGCTGTTGTGATACAGGGAGTATCAAAACTTTATGTTGTTAATGAAGGAGTCAATCCTCTTGAATTGATGACTAAATTTAACAACACTTATGGTCAGGAAAGATGGGAAGTTGTAAACACTTGTTTAACTCCTCTCGAGCCGATTTTGAAAGTAGCGCAGGATTTAGGTCAATATGATCTTGTTACGGATTCTGCTCTTTATAAGAGGCATGCTTCTGACAAGTTCTGGATAACTGATACAGTTCTTGTTGCAGATTCTGCTGATTTGATTGATAAGTTCATTAGATTGACAGATTCTCTTGAACAGATTGAACAAATTAAGAATGCAACGGAAGGATTTAAGAAGGTAAGAATAGCAGTTGCTGACTCTAAAGAAGTTATCGACTGCGATAAAGATATGAAATCAATCTATCCTAAGAAGATAGTAGATTTCAAAGGTAAGACAAACATCCGGCTATATCTTGCATAAGATTAGTTTATTAAGTTGTTTGACTAAGGAGAGCATGTGATATGTTCTCCTTTTCGTATTTTATAGTTGTATAAAATGAATCAAGATGGCTGAAAACGACGCACGATATAGAATTATTAATTATTGTAATGAAAATTATAATATTAGGGAGTTGTATGCTGCAGTAACTGGAAGAGAACCTGGTTTTGGGAAGTGTTATTGTATTTTCCATCAAAATACTGACACGCCTGCAGCTAAAATCTATGGAAATAAGCTCAAGTGTTTTGGAGAATGTAATCGATTGTTTGGTTCTTATGACATTTTAAAGAGGTATTTTCCGGAAGAGATTGAAAAGATTAAACAGTCATTGAGAATTCCTGATATTCAAGAAAAGAGAGTTAAAAAGACACTTAAAACAATCTCAAGACAAGACCTTGATTTAAGTAGTCCAATTTCAGACATAATAACAAAAATATTAAATTCTTATGACGAAGATTAGGTTTAATGATGGGCACCCATCAATTGATGTTAAGATTCTCGTTAAGGCAGAATCTATAATCCTTGCAAAGGATGAGGAAGATCATTTTGTTTTAATTAAACGATCAAAGGTTGATGAAGCTCCTGAAGTAGATTTCTCTGATGAGTTAGAAGGAATTGAATCAGAGATTGTTGATGAGGAAACAGCTGAGGTTATTATAGCTCAAAGAGACAAAGAGCAGAACGTATAAGTATTATTAATTATCCACGAGTTATCGAGTAAATAACATGTTATCAACAGTTTTAAATGGAAAGAAGCTCAATCTTATTCAGACTGAAAAGGAATTGAGATGGCTCCGAGCTGAAATAGAGAAGTCCAGCACTGTAGGAGTCGATACAGAAACGACTGGGCTGTCTTACATAAAAGACCACATGGTGGGATTATGTATTACAGCCTGTAAACCAATGGAAGGATTTTATATTCCGATTCGTCACGTTATCGGTAATAACTTACCGATTGAGCAAACAATTGAATTAGCTCAATATGCGATAAGTAACAAAACAACCATGTTCTTCAATAGAAACTATGACTTGAACATGTTGGAGAAAGAAGGGTTGTATGTTCCTTATAATGCTAAAATGCATGATGTTCAAGCAATGTGTTGGGAAGCTACAAATGAGAAATTTCCTGCTCTTAAACCTTTCGTTAGGAACTATCTTAAGTGGAAGATGCTTGATTTTGGAGAAGCTGCAGGTACTGATGAAGATGGAAATGCAAATCACAATTTCGGTGAAACGGACCCTGAACAGTCTTACATTTATGCTGCTCTCGACCCTATTTCAACAGTAGCTTTAGGTAGGCATATGTGGAATACATATCCTTATATTCGTAAAATCTACCCCGTTGATAATCTTGCAACTGAAGCTGTTAGAAGAATGGGTAAAGTTGATGTTCAGATTGATTATAATAGACTTCAAGAGCTTTCAGAAGAAGCAAACATGGAGTTGAGAGGATTGCGTCAACGAATAATTCAGATGGTAGGGTATGAGTTTAATATCGGAAGTAATCGAGATAAGGCTGAAGCTCTTTCTCGTTTTGTGACGCTTTCTATAAAAACAAAGACTGGACAATTTTCTGTAAAGGATGAGGTTCTTCAAGAGATAGATCATCCGCTTGCTCAACTTCTTCTTGATTATTCAAAGAAGTCAAAGTTTATCAATTCTTTTATAAAACCTCTTTCCTTGATGCAGGGAAAAGAAGTACATTTTAATTTTAAAACTGTTGAGGTACCCTGCTTGACTGAAGAGTCAAGTGTTCATATTAAGAATAAAGGAATTGTTTCAGTTAAAGAAGTTTCTGAGGGAGATTTGATTTGGACAAGGTTTGGATGGAAGAAGGTAACGATGGCTGAAAAGCATTATGCTGAAGAGACAATCCAAATCAACATGAAGTCAGGAATTTCTGCAAGAGGTACACTTTGGCACCCGCTCTTAAGAAGGAATAGGGTGAAGAAAGTCTGGACTAAGATGCAGGATTTAAAACATGGACATAAGATAATAACAAATGAATCATGTGAGATATTTCAAAATGACATTGTTCTGAATCCTAAAATGAGGGAAGGAATGAAGTTATTGGAATGTAAAGAAGAGTTAACTCCTGAACTTGCAAGATTGATAGGATTTATTGACGGTGACGGTTCTGTAGTTAAAGATGGTGTAAAACTTTGCTTTAGTATTTATGAGCCCGAATTGATGCATCCATATGTTCATTTAATGATGGATTTGTTCGAAGTTGATGAGCCTAAGAGAAGCGAGAATAAAGATCACACAGTTCAGTATAAGTTTTGCTCTGTTAGACTTGTTGATTATTTCAGGGGAATCGGTTGTAAAGGAAATACCGTTCCAAGTTGCATCTTAAGAGGAGGTCCCGCTATTTGGTTGGAATATTTGAAAGGGTATTGGGATTCTGATGGAACTCTTTGTGAGACGAAAGGAAGATATCAACCGCGATTGAAATCAAAAGTGTTTGGTAGGATGGTTGATGTTCAGAAGATGTTAATGTTCTTGGGGTTTGAAACGCATTTTGCTGCTGTAAGTGTCAACGATAAAAATCCACGATATGAGGTAACTTGTTCAGGAGCTAATTCAAGAAGATTGTTTCAGCAGTTGATTGGAGAATATCTTTATTGCGATAACAAGAGAGAAAGATCTTGCAAGAGAGGACTTGATATTTCATTCAAAGATGAGCATTTTGACATGGTTGATTTTGTTGAAAATATGGAAGGAGCTTATGTCTATCATCTTGAGGTTGAAGATGTTCATGAGTATATTGCGGATGGATTAGTTCATCATAATACAGGCCGCATGGCTGCAGGTCAGGTTCGTGGTAATGATTATTTTGCAAGATTAAATGTACAAGCTTTGCCAAAGAAGAAACTTCACAGATATTTGCACAAGGGCGGTGAATTAGGATATTATCTTGATGATAATCCTGAGGATTCGTGTGGAACTCAAGAGGTAAAAGCAGGATTCCGAGATTGCTTTAAAGCTCCTGATGATTGTTATTTTGTATCTGCTGACTATAGAGGAGAAGAGATTTGTATTGTCGCAGCATTATCTCAAGAGAATACATGGCTTGATGCCATTAATAATGGTGAGGATGTTCACATGGTTTCAGCTAAGAAAGTATTCGGTGTTGCCGATAAAGAAAAGCGTGGAGTTGTGAAGACATGTTCTTTTCTTGTGATTTATGGTGGAGGTGAATTCACTTTGTCAAGACGTTTGAAGGTTTCACTTCAAGAGGCAAAGAATATGTTTAATGCATTTCATGTCGGTCTACCTAAAGTGTCAAGATGGATTAAGTATACAATCGACCAAGCAAGAAGAAAAGGAATATTGTTCACTTATTATGGACGACCACGATTATTGTATCAGTATTATTCATCATCGGACCCAAAGAAACATTCATTTGCTGACCGTTCTGCTGTTAATACCTGTGCTCAGGGCTGTATACCGCTTGATACTCATCTTGAATTAAAAGACAGAGCAGTTTTATTTACAACTCATCTTGGTCAGAAGTACCAACTCTATGATGGAAGAGATGCAATAACGACAGGAAGAAGAGAGGGGATGATTTATCTGATTTTAACAAGGTCAGGAGATTTCGCTCTTGCGGATGAGAATCATGGATTTGTTCATGGATCAAAGGATAAACCTCTTTATCGAAGAGTCTGTGAAGGTTTGAACGTCAAGATTAGAACATCGAAGCTTCATAGAAAGATGTTTCCGAAGTTGGTTGAATTAAAGAATTTATTCACAGAGAAGGGAAGGAAGAAAGCAAAGTCAATCATAACTTCTCTCTCAATGAAGGATGAAGTTAAAAGAGATAGAACTCTTGCAGCTTATTTCTTTATATGTTGGTTGTTGAAACTACCTCTTAACTTCAAATCTATTAATAGAGCAACCTCGATGAGGTCTATTGCATCTGTGTTCGGTTATAATCTTAAGATGTCAATCAATTCAGATGTAAATGATTTAGAGCATGCACAATATTATTTGCATTGGTTTAGAAAGTCAAAAGTAAGTGTAGTTGGTGTTAGAAGAATTGGAGCACAGGCTATTGGTTCTTTAACTCTCACGTCAGGATACCAAATTTACCCAGCTCAGGGATTCCTGAATAAAAACACTGGTGCTGATATCATGAGAATTCTTTTGTGTAAGTTCTTTCAGATGAAAGAAGATGATAAAGAGTTTGATGAATGTACACAACTTGGATGGCACGTTCATGATGAAGTGAATGTTTATGTTAAGAAATACTACATTCACAAGTTTTATTATAAGCTTATTGATATCATGTGGGTAAGAAATAAGAATTGGAATGTGGTTCTTAAGTCTGATATCGGAATTGGAACAACTTGGGGAAATGGAGTAAATGCAATGGGAGTCACTAAAGAAGGAAAGTTGATAGTTCAGGGGCAGAATGAAGAGGAATTAGAGAAGATGAAAGCTGAAGGGTTTCCTGTTGAGAGATATTTATAATCGTATTAAGTGTTGAGTGGGGGGGGTAACTAACTCCTCCCATTAATTTAAAATTATTTCTATGAAACATGTAATAAAACATCTGCCGATTGGATTGGAGAAAGAATATCCTTTCTATGTTGATGCTGATAATCAGATGATTTATCCTTACAATGATCTTCCTCAAGAGATATTCGATGCTTGCAATGTTCGATTATTTCTTGATTATGATTCTAAGATAAGAATCATAGCAAAGATGGGAGGAAAGAAGTATGAGAATAATCTTGATAAACTTAAGCAAACTGTTGATAGAGCAGATGGTTTATGGAATCTAATTTATAAGGTAGCCTTTGAAGGAAAGGAGTTGTTAATTGCTTCAAATAAGGATTCAATTTTAACGTTGGCTCATTCTCTTTTTATTAAGTCAAAATCTCTGAATAAAGAGAAGAAATTGGTAGAGGCATTCGATGGGACAACATCTGTATTTAGGTACTCTTCTCTTGCTGAGTTTAATTTCAATCAGGCTCAAGCTCAGCTTAAATTAGCTAAAAACTTAGAGAAGTTTTGTAAGATTGTAGTTATTAAAGGTGATGAGGTTTATGTAAATGTAGAGGATGAGAATAGAGATATATTGGAGAAAGTCGTGAATGATTTATACTCTGATATTAAATTCTATGTAAGATGGCTGAATTAACTGTTACAAAGTCAAGGATTTTATTGAAGGGAGTCAAGGATTTTGGCTCTCCTTTAGTTTCTATGGGAGTTTCTGGAAAAGCTTCTATCAAATCAAGTCTGTCTACTAAGGCATTTTTAGTAGGTAACTCTTTGGAGAGAGCTTTGAATGAAGATGATAGTCTTGATTATTATGGAACTGCTGATATTTGTGGAGAGGATACAACTTTACAAAGTCTTTCAGTTTCGGGCTCAGTTAATGAGGTAGAGGTGTCTGAAGATAATACTGTACTGAAATCTCTTGAAGTTCAGGTAGAGAATTTAACACGCTTTAATGTTCCGGAATCTAATAATTATGAAACTTTGAAAGTGGTTTCATCTAAGGGAGGAAATCAGTCATTGACTTTGAGATCAAAAGCATTGAAGGTTTTAGAGATAAATTTGCCTGAAATTCAACAGCTGTCCATTCAGGAGTGTGTAAGTCTTACTAATTTGATAGTTTATAATTATTATCTACAGTCAATTTTACTTAATTCTTTGTCAGCTCTGAAGAAGGTAGAGTTGATAAGAACAAGTATAATTGATTTGAATTTGGAATACAATGATCAATTGACTGATTTAACTTTAAAGAGTTCTGACACCTCAGACATTCATCTACCTTCATCGGTTAGATATGTTAACATTGACACATGTAATAACTTGACAGTTCTTGATTTTACTGATATTCAGTCTCTAACGGATTTATTAATTTACAATAGTCAAGAATTAAATAGAATTATCCTTGTAGGGACTCAAGTTGAGCAAGACGTCACTAAAATGACTAATTTAATCAATTCTCTTCTTACGCGCTCTTCAAAACCATCAGGAGTAATTGAGATTAAAAATCAACAGATAGCAGATCAAATAAAATCACTGGCTGAGTATAAGAACTGGACCATTCTTGTTTAATGCTGGTATGTTATAATAAGGACTATATATTGAAATGATTACAGTAAACAAGCAGACTTAGTCTGTTATTTATTAAACTTTTAATATCATTTCATATGGCAAAAGCAGCATGGCTAAAAGTCACCCCTGCATCCGGCTCAGGAAATGGCTCAATCGCATTTAGTGCGGATGCTTACACAGGACGTACCGCTCGTACGACTACTGCTACTGTATCTGCAACTGGTGTTGATCCTAAGACAGTCAACGTAACTCAGGCTGCTAAAGCTGAGTTTGTTACTATTCAGGAAGCAGCTTCCGCTCCCAAGGCAGGTGGTACTGTAGAGATTACTGGTTCTTCCAACTCTACAAAACTGACGTTCATTCTAGGAACAGGTGAATTGGCAATTACTCTTCCGGAAAAGTATACCGCAAACGGTTCTGAAGCTACTAATGATGTAGCAATTTCAGGTGACCCTGGTGCATCAGCTCAATATGAGTTCTCTATTTCAATAACAGTTCCTGTCAATGCGACTGTAGGTCCTTTGACTCGTGAGGTAATTGTTACTGATGCAGGTTCTCACACTGCAACGTGTTTGCTGACTCAGGCTGCTGGTGATCCGACATTGTCTCTGTCTACAGATACTGTAAACTTGACACCTGCTGGTACAGCTGTTTCCGTTGAGGTAACTTCTAATACTTCTTGGACAGTATCTTAATCAATAGATGGCTCAGTTTATCTTTGATTGGAATGATGGAACACAGGACCAAATAGTTATTGAGGGAAATCCTCAGGGCTCAGGTCCTGTTACCATTAAATCTGTTAACAATTTAGGAGTAGATAGAACAAAGAGAGTAACCTTTAAGACTACTGATAATAAACATCAGGCAAGTTTAACTATTAATCAGTCAGGTCTGAGAGAACAGTTCAATTGTACTGACGGAGTGTTTCAAGTATCTGAAGGGGATTTCTTAGTTCTTAAGTCTACATCTGTTGTTAATGGAAGTATAGTTCTTGTCAATGATAAAAACGAAGTTACTGGTTTAAGTAGAAAGTCTCAGAAGGATTATGTAAGGTATTGAGTTTTGAATGTTTAGATTGGTTGAAGGAAGGGCTTGATGCTCTTCCTTTCGTATTTATAAGTAAATTTGATTGTATGGAAGTAAAGGACGGATACAAAGTAAAGCTTGGTGATGTAGTTATTATAAAGAATGGAGATAAAGAGTTTGATAGGAAAGTAATTAGAGTCTCAGAAGAGACTTTTTCTATTAAACTTAATGCATTTGCAGGGTTTTCATTTCCAAGACTTTATAAAAGTCCATTAACTGCCATTAACGGTAACAGTAAGTTGTTATTTAGGATAGAGGAGTCACAAAGAAAGGAATTGAAAGTGGTAAAATGCTCCATCCGAGTAATGGCTGGTGAGATGATTGATGGTAAAATGCATAGGAAATATAAGTACTATGAAGGTTATTCACATCATCAAATTGCTAAAGATAATGGTTTGAAGAATGTACCTCCTTTCAATCAAGGATTTCTCCTTTCTAATGGAGAATGGGCAACAAGGGAGTATGCTGCTAAGATAGCATATCAAGCAGGTCAGATTGATAAAGAACGTAAGTTATTATACTCGGAAGACATTTCTGAGTTTATTGAGAAGACATTAAAATAATTATAATATGAAAATGAAGTCAACATTATTGGCATTTGCAGCTGCTGTAGCGATGTCACAAGATAATTCTTTCTATTCGAGAGTTGGAGGAAGAGATTATTCTAAGAACTCTGCAGGCAAATCTAAAGAGGAGTTAAATAGAGATAAAGGACTCACTGAGTTTCATTATCCGGCAAGTTATAGTATTCCTCAATTTACTTGTTGGGCTTTAAATCAGAAGTCTGCCGATAAGAAATACGCTAAATGGAGGAAACAGAATGGATATTGAACAGGCTTTGAATGCGGTCAAGGAGTTTATTGATAATGATGGCACTTTTGGAGTAGCCCTTTTGGGTAGAAGAAGTGAGAGTGTCATTCAATATCAAATTGAAGGTGAACAAGAAGATCAGGCGATTGCAATGCTTTCAGTGATGGAAACTGAACCTGAATTTGCTAATATTGTTCTGTTTGCTGTTGAGGAATATTGTTCTCGCAGAGGTGTGGATATAGAAATACCTACAGATATAATCACTAAAGATGGAAAAGATAACTCTTGAGGAATTTATTAAACGTCATGATGCAAATGCCAATTTGTGTGATGATTTGAATGTAATGCAATTTGCTTCTGATTCTAAAGGATGTATTGTTTCCTTTAAAGGAAGATCAGAGATGATTGTAGGTTCAATTGTACAAAGCCTTAAGTTTAATAATGATGTTAAGGCTATGGTAATGGCTGCAATTGATACTTATAAGTATGGAGAGGATAAGAGAGCACAGATGTCTGAAGATGAGAGAGCTAATCTTGAGATTGAGGAATTCCTCCTTAATAAGGAAATAACGAGTATGTTTAACAGTAGAGGAATTGATACCTCTTTAAGGCCTGTTAAAGATGCTATGGCTATATTTTGGGATAGTCCTACTAATGCTATGATGTCTGTCTTTGATAGAGTTGAGGATGATAAGTTTGTAGCTAAGAATGGCTTGAAGTTTGAGTTCTGTGTAAGGTTTACATCAACGTATCAGTATTTATCAATAATTAATGAAAGTGAACATGGAGAATAAAGAACAGAATTCAGAAGAAAATGATTTAAAGAGCTTCATGAAAGAGTTTGATGCTCTGATTAGTAAGTATCCGAAGTTGTCTATGATGCTATTTTGCGGAGACATGGATAAGAATTTAGCTACTGTTGTAGGAAAAGGAAAGTCTGAAGATGTTAAGTCTTTGTTGTGTTCTACAATTGCTTCTGCAGTTCCTGTAGCTGAACTTATAATAGATGCTTATAACATTGCAGTTATAGAATCTATGATGGGAGTGGATGAGGAATTTGTAGATGCTCTCAAATCATTCAAGATAATGACAGTAGGTGTTATTGCCGAGATGGCTATGGAAAGAAAAGCTATTATGTGTCATAAAGGCGATATGCTTGAAAAGCTTGCAGAGTTGGAGGAGATGGCAAAGGAAGAAGAGAATAAACCTCATATTCCTATGTCTATTTTAAGAGGACCAATTGGAGAAGCATGATGTTTTACTTCAATGATAGTTGGGTAAGTTTCTATGTAGGAGATATTAAGATATCAATATCAGCATGGTTTGTAATGGCAATATTAGTTATAATTTGTCTCATTTGGCAAGACCGTGCTTTAGATGTTAGCAAAGCTACTTTAGGTAGGATTAGTCCGTCTCCTAAAGTAGTTAATTTTATAATGATATCAGCATGCTTAACACTATCTTACTGGTTGTCAGTAAACATAGTAGAATATATTCTTAAAACTATTTAATTATGGCAAAGTTTCATATTTTACTTGACAATGGTCATGGAGAAGATACCAAAGGTAAAAGGTCTCCTGTTTGGAAAGATGGAAGTCAGCTTTTGGAGTATGCTTATGCTCGTGAGATAGTTTCAAGAATTAAGTTATTGCTTGAGACTTCTTATAAGAAAGAGGGAATAGAAGTCCACATCATAACTCCGGAGACTAAAGATATTTCTTTGAGTGAGAGGGCAAAAAGAGTCAATGAACTTGTAGCTAAGTTTGGAAAAGAGAATTGTTTAGGAATCTCTGTTCATAATAACGCTTTTAATGGGAAAGCTAACGGTTGGGAAGTTCATACCTATCTTGGTAATTCTGTTTCTGATAAGTATGCTACTATTGTATGGCATACAGCAGACAAGTTGTTGAAAGAATGCGGTGTGACTATGAGGGCAGATTGGTCTGATGGTGATCCTGATTGGGATTCTAACTTTGCTATTCTTCGTCAAACTAATTGTCCGTTCATGCTAACGGAAAATGGTTTCATGGACAACGAGCATGAATGTCATTGGCTTCTTTCTGAATGGGGTAAGAAAATAATCACAGACATTCACGTGTTTGGGATATTGAGATGTTATCATTATTGGAAAGATAATGTTTCAGATAAGAATTTCTATAAGGGAGGCATTTCTACTGAAAATTACGATAATCTCTATGTAAAAGAATAATATGTTTAATGCTATTTTGGAGCTCTCTTACGTTGGTGAGGGAGCTTTTCGTATTTAAAGAGAAAATGAAATTAAGTATTATAATTCCTCATTATAAGGAACCTGATAATGTAGTGTTTCCTTTGTTGGCATCGATTGATATTCAATTAGCAGTTGAGTTTAAAGATATCGAAGTTATAATCGTTAATGATGGTCCTGAAGCTCATTTGAGTAAGTCAATGTTGAGCGTGTTTGCAAATATTAAACCGATAGTAATCAATCTTAGGAAAAATAAAGGATTGTCTGCTGCAAGAAACATTGGATTTGACAAGGCTATGGGTGATTATGTGATGTTTTGTGATGCTGATGATAGGTTTCATAATGCTGCTGCTTTGTGGTCTTACATGCAATGTTTTTCTGAAGGCTATGATTATATCGCTGCCCCTTGGTTGGGTGAGTTGATTAATTTTGATGGTAGTAAGTATTATGAAACTCAGAAGTTTGATGCAACTGGTATTCATGCCAAGATGTTCAGAAGACAATTTCTGATTGACAAGGATATTAAATTTCTGGAGAATTTTAGATGTCATGAGGATACTTATTTTACTGGACTTGCTTATGATTTGTCAGAGACAAAGAAGTTCCTTGATTTTGTAACTTATGTATGGTGTGCAAATGTAAATTCAATGACGAGGGAGAATGCAAAGAAATTTCATTATGAGAAATTTCATATTTTTCATCAGTCAGTTTATGAACTCTTCTCAAGAATTGAGAAAGATAGACCGGAAGGAATGCCTTATAGAGTAACTCAAAACTCTATGTATGTGTATTTTTACTATCAATCTCCTATTTGGGATAATGAAGGTAAAGAATATCTGAAGTCTTCTGAGGCTGAGTTCGCTAAACTCATGAAGAGATTTTATCATCATATGGAGAATTGTTCTTCTAAGTTTATTGAAGAAGTGTTCGCTCAAGAAAGAGAGAAGTATTTTCAAGGATATTCACGAGAGTCCTACAAAGAGTTCATTAAAAGGATTTTAACAGAATATTAAGTCTGATTTGAGAGCTGTAACAATTCCCATAGATTGAGTTAGTTTAACAAATTAATTCGTCTATGGGAAAAGTTTATTATGAGAACTGGTTTGCAAAGTTATTCTTGTTTTCAGGTTATAGTACAATCATGTTTCTCGGTTTTATCTTGACTAAGAAAAGAGAAGGGACAATGTCTTTAAAGACAATTAACCACGAGACAATACATCAATATCAGTATATTGAGTGTTTGGCTTTAGCTGTATTGATTTCATGTATTGTAGCACCGTTTATCTTTATAAACCAATGGTGGTTTTATTTGGGTATAGCATTATTTATTTTAATGTTTTACTATATCCTCTATCTCCTTGAATGGGTAGTAAGTTTTATTTATCATTTAATCAAGCCTGGTGGAAGTGTTGCAGATGATAATCATGATGCTTATTCTGCGTCTGCCATGGAAATGGAAGCTAAAGAAAATGAAGAAAATCTTAATTATTTAGCAGAGAGAAAGCTATTTACATTCAAATTCTTTAAGTATTACGGTACTGTTTAAGGAATAGAGTTAGACGTATTAAATAGTGTTGTGGAATGAACTACAACACTATTTTTGTTTATGATATGTTTGAAATTTCTAATCAAATGATTGACAAGGTTCGCTCTAAATTTACAATTCTCAAAGAGCTGAACCAAAAGAAGAGATATTATAAAGAGGAGCTGAGGCACCTTGATTATATTATAGACAAGCAGCATTGGACGATAGAAAACTTAATGACTGAAGTCTTAAGAGAAGAGAAATGGAGTATGGGAGGAGTAACTGTAGTCTTAAAAGACTATCATAGAAATCAATCTCTCATAAGTTTCAACGGAGTTGAGTCATGGCATGATAATTCAACAATAGTTTCTGCAAATGGTTCTTTGAAGTCGGTAGCCGATGATTTGGAGAATCATTTAAAGGAGTTATCAAATCAAACTATTAAATAATACTTAATTAAGTAATACTATGGAACAGCAGAAACCGACAGAGTTACAAGTAGCTCAAGTTAGAACATTTCTTCATAAGTTAATGGAGAAGAAAACATACATGAAGTTAAATTCTGAAGTAGTACCGAAGGTTGTGAAGGAGTTTAAGTTTGAATCTAAACAGTTTGTTAGGGACATTATTACAGTCCTTGTGAAAGACAATTCAGAATTTCATTTCACTGAAGATAATTCCGGTAAGATTCTTATAATGATTTAATGTACGTATAGGAAGTATAATTAAATTAAAAGTTATGAAGAAGTATTATATTGTATGTTCAGTCACTTGTGTAGGTAAGAGTTTCATAAGATCAGGAGTAATTTTAGCTGATGTTGAGGATTCAACTAAAATGACAGTAGATGATCTTCATAAAATTGAAGAAGCATTCGCAAGTCAAAGGTTAAGTAAGGGTCAGAAGTTGAATGGAATATTGAATTTAATTCCGTTAGTATAATTCATCGTATTAGATGTAGATTTAAAATTTAATGAGTATGGCAACTACAAATGATTTATTCGGACAAGCTCCGAAATCTTCAAAGAAAAAACAACCGAGAGAAGACAGAAGAATAATTCATTCTACTCGAGTTAAGATTGACCTCGTTAAGTTGAGGGAGATAATTCAAAATCTCAAACAGAAAGTCGATGAGGTTGGCTGGGATAGAGAGACAAAAGAACAGCGTTCGGCTTTTCATTCATGGAACACAGTATCAAAGTTTGCTCAAGAGTGGGATAATGGTGAGGATTCCGTAATAATTGAAAACGTGACAGGTGGAGCTGCAGGTTCTTCTGCACGTGTGTATTATTTCCCGTCAATTACATCGTATTGTAAAGCGTTCCGTGAGTGTATCGTTCCTGTTAAAGAAGGGAACAAATTCTTGTTCTTTGATTTGAAGGCAGCTGAGTTCTTTATGAATTGCGTATTTTGTAATGAACAGGAGGCAATCAGACACTATGAGGCAGGTGAAGATGTTTATATGTATTATAAAAATCTATTTCCCGCAGGTCTGACACGTCATCCAATCAAAACCACTCTGATTGCTAATATGTATAATACCTCAGCTTATCGTACTGGTATTAACTGTGGAATTTCAGAGTCTCAGGCTCAGAGATTGCTTGATAATATTGCGATGAGAATTCCGTCAATGTCATTTAAAAAGCGGACCGTAATAGAAAGAGCAAGAAAGTTGGGATATTATTCATGTCCTAATGGATTTGACCAAACTGACATGGTTAAAATTGCCGACATCGACCCAGAGAAAGGGTTTAATGAATGTCTTGCATTGTCCGTATATGTTCAATCAGCTCTTGGGTTGTGGATGCAGAATTTTATCAAGAAGCTCGAACCAAAAATTAATGGAACTGTGCTGACCGTATTTGATTCATGTCTGCTTGAAGTTCGTCCGGAACGTGCGGAAGCTGCTAAGAGATGGATTGAAGCAAATATCAAACCATTCAGGATTGGTAAAATTTGTGAGGGTAGTAATTTTCTTGAAGCGTATCTTGAAGCTTAAGAAATCTATTATATTTGTATAGTTTTGTCGTGTTTTATTTTGTGTTTGATTTCGGAGTATAGAGCTTGTGAAAGTTGATAATGCTCCTCCATAGTAATAGTCAGTTGTCTGAGAAGATGATTGCCTAATTATTTATTATTCGTATATGAATATAGCAAGTTTCTTTAAGGGTAGAAGGATTGAAAGAAGGATAACAACATCGTATTATATGTATAATTTAACCCTTTAAAGATAATAAGATTATGAAGCGTTCTGAACAGACGGAAGCCGTAAAAGTGAGATTGTATAGGCTCACAGATCAATTTGTTAAGAAATATGTGTGGAGATACTACAAACAGTTCACTGGCGATATTGATGATTTGATTATGGAGTATTATGTTGAATTTCTTACTCCTAAATCACGTGAAAAGGGTAAAGAAGAGTCTTTACTTGATAAGTTTGATAGTAATGTAACCACATTGGAATATCTCGTGAAGATAGCCGTTCAGCGAAAGCTTATTGATTCATCACGACAAGACCCAACTCAAGATATCAGAATTGATAATTATGTCGATGAGTTTGGTGATTGTATTACAGCAGCATTTGAACTAACAACTGAGCAAGATGAGGAATCTGGATTTATGGTTGATATTAGAACATTTACCATTGAGGAGATGAGGTCAATTAAGTTGAGATTTGAGAATCTTGCTGATGATTTTAAACAGACATTTTACAAGCAATTCAAAGATGTTGAATGTGCATTGGCTCCTGCTTATCGAGATTTATTCAGTTATGTAGTTTCAGGATTTGAAGCCGAGATGGAGCCGATTATCGAAGAAAAGAGAAACAAAGTAACGTCGGTAGAGCTTGAAATAGCTGAAATTGGTAATTGTGCAGTTCAGCAAATCACACCTAAAACTGCTTGTATTTTTGTACCGACATTCAATCATGTTGTTGACTTTAACAGAGAAACAGGTGAAGCACGAGGAAAGAATTACAAAGGACTTAAGCTGACAGAAGATGCAGTAGCTTGGATTAAAGAAAATGTTCAAGTGTGGACGTCAGGAAAGTCAAGAGAAGATTTTGAGGTAGAGCATCAATCTTAGAAAGAAATAATCACCGTATTAATAGGAGAATGAGGATAGTCCTTGTTCTCCTAATTTATTTAAATATGGAACTGAAGAAAACAATTACAAGATCAATAGAGTCAAGACAAGCAAAGATTGACAAGAGGAATGGAGTAAGTGTTTCTTGTTATAACCTACAAGGCACAATGGATGAACTTCTATCTAAAGGAAAAGTTAATGTAGGTGGAAGACAGACATGTTCTAAGACAGACCCTTCTTGGGATTTCTACATGGCTTGGATACAAGTTGTTAATATCTTCAATAAATATCAGAAAGATATGAAGATTGAGCAAGTCAATGTAAAGATTGAAAAGCCTGGAGGAGCTTTCTCTGGTGGTTATTGGCAGGAGAAAGAGTTCACCTTAGTTAAGCTCTAATGTTCGTATAGTTAAGTATAAACTTTAACAAGTAAGGAACTATGTCACACAAAAGTTTAATTTCATTTTCGATGATGGAGAAGTACAGTAACCTATCGAATAAAGCAAATAAGAGTGAAATGTCAGGTGATGAGGATTTACAGAAGATTGTTGATAAGTTGACAGGAGGTAAGTACAAGATTGTTTCAGTTGAAACTGTTAAGGAATCTAAGAAGGATTTAAATGAGAAGGAATTATCTAATTCAGGTAAATCTAATTACGGCTGTCTTTTAATAACTATCATAATTCTTTTGATAGTGTTGATAGTGATAACAATTTTGAACTCTGTTCAGGTTGTAGTTCCAGCTGACGCTTCACATGAAGAAATTAAAGAAGCTTTTGAGGAGGTTTATAGAAACTTACTTGATTTGAAGTAATCATCGTATTAGATGTAGATTTAAAATTTAATGAGTATGTCAACTACAAAGAAAATTCAGATATTGAGATTGATTCATGACAGAGGTAATCTCGGAAGAAGTTATTCATATGTATCAGCAGTTACAGAAAAAGTCATAAAGACTGTATGTAATGAAATCTGTGAAACATATCATGATCGATCTGATGGTGGAATAAGAGGAATAGCAAATAGATATCCTGGTTCAGGATATCTTAGTTCCATTTCTAAACTTGAGAAATTCATTGCTGAGAATGGAAAGGAAAAGAATGGCATTAAAGTATGGAACGGTGGTTTTAAACTTCGTTGTAATTCGAGACATGAGGTAGTGAATGAGAAGTGTGAACCGATGAACGGAAGAAGTTATGAACAGTGGTTCAAAGACATGGGAGTAGAGATAATTGATCTATTCTAAAGATAATGGCCTGAAGTACAAAGGAACGTAACCTATCCGCCAAGGCGCGTATATTGAATCGTAAGTCAAGTGTGTTTACCGAGCACGTCAGTCGGTTAAATTTTGGTTCTTTAGCTCAGTTGGATAGAGCAACGCCCTTCTAAGGCGTGGGTCAAAGGTTCGAATCCTTTAAGAATCACAATTATCAAGAGAGTCGAGGATGAACACGTTAATGTTAATTTTAATTTAAAAGACGCGTCCAGAGAAGGTTTCTAACCGTAGACACTGGTAACAATTAGTTAATGTTAAGTGAGGGTTTGAATTAAACGTGAAGCCATAATGGTGAAATCATAAATCGTTAGTCTTGATGATAGCTTAGTTTGCAAGTGTGCAAATCTTTAAAGGGAAGTGATTGGAGATTAGGAATGATCTCCTTTTACTATTTATGATGAAAGCTTTGTTTTAAGTATTTGAACTCAGGGTCTTTGTAGTGATTACAAGGACCCTTATTCGTATTATTAAGTATAATTAAATGATACAACTATGATAGAAGAATTGAGAAATGAAATAAAGAGCTTGGATGAATCTATAGAGGAATCTCAAAGAGAGCTTCTAAGATTAAGAAATGAGAGACACCTTAAAAGAGTTCAATTGAAGTTTGAGATTGCTCAGGTTAAGATAGGCAAAAGAAGATGTTTCGTTGATTATAGAGGAGCTCAGCGTGAAGTGGAATTAATTTCTCCCGTAAAGAATATAGCGTCTAATTTAATGGATATTCCGTCAGAGAAGTTTCTTGTCCGTAATGTAAAGACTAAGTCTGAATTTCAAGTTTATGTATCGGATTTAAAGTCTGATATTTATGACAATGGTATTACTTGTGCAGTAATTTGTTAATATTGAGTGTTATGGAAACAGGAGTATATTTTTACAATAATCTTCAAGGTAACTTAAGACAGATAATCTTTATTTCTGTAAAACCTAATGGAATAGTTTATGGGAGAAAGACATTTGTTTTGAAGAGAATCAGTTTCACATTCTCACGTCCAGAGGAGATATTTCCTCTTTTCAAATCAGGTCAATACAGTTCTGATGTGAAGGAGAATAGCAGTCCGCTTGTAATTCATAATGACACTGACAAGTTTGTGAGAGATTTGGAAGAAGGTTCACCAATGTACGAATATTATTTGACTAATTTCACTAAATGTGATATCAGTTTCAGAGTGATAGAGCATCTTTATGAGAACTATAAGTCTTTGAGAGATACTTTTAAGGAGATAATGAATGACTTAGGTCAGGAAATAGTACAAGATTAATCACAACGTTATGA
>ERZ773178.397-NODE-397-length-53399-cov-8.051946_pt1 | contig 53399 bp, 48 predicted proteins | sample MGYA00580533_ERZ773178 | MGnify/ENA primary metagenome ERZ773178 (study PRJEB29015, sample SAMEA2737859) | human gut metagenome | biome: human gut; feature: human-associated habitat; material: faeces | place: China | collected 2012 ...
GAAAGAGAATGTCCCCCCTTCTTCCGTCGCATCGAAAAAACTTATATTTAGAACAATCCCCCGCAAATCCGTCCCTCTGAAAAACAAAAGATCCCAGACCACACAGTTAAACAGCAATTTGTATTGGAAGAAAAACATGATTTTTCACATTCCCCTATTTACATAGTAGGGGAGTGGGGCTTATAATCACACCGTAGAACTCACGGAATACGCTGCGGTCGTATTTCATGAAACGAGGTGGTAAAACGATATGATGATATCCGCAAAAAGCAGATATGCACTGCGTGTGATGGTCGATCTTGCGCAGCACAATTCCGGAGAATTCATTCCGGTCAAAGAAATTGCCACAAGGCAGGGCATTTCCCTGAAATATCTTGAAAGTATTATGACCATACTGACAAAAGGGAAGATGCTTGAGAGTGCCAGCGGAAAGGGTGGCGGTTACCGTCTGATCAAACAACCGTCGGAATATAAAGTAATTGAGATCCTTCAACTGATCGAAGGAAATTTAGCTCCGGTCGCGTGCCTGTGTGAAGGTGGGAAAAAGTGCGAGAGCACCGCAGAGTGTACCACACTTCCGTTCTGGCAGGGACTGGAAGCTGTGATCAATGATTACCTTGAGAAGCATACCCTTGAGGATATGATTTCACAGAAGACGCATTCCTGTGAAAGTTAAACAACATGTTTTATATGGAGGAAATACAAATGTCTGAAAAAAACTTATTAGAGATCAAAGATCTGCACGTAAACGTTGAAGATAAAGAAATATTACACGGAGTAAATTTAGAAGTTGGAAAAGACGAAGTGCATGTTCTGATGGGACCGAACGGAACCGGAAAATCCACCCTGGGCTATGCCATCACCGGTCATCCGAAATATGCCATCACATCCGGACAGATCTTTTTTGACGGAGAGGACATCACAGAGATGCCGGTGAATGAGCGTGCCAAAAAGGGAATCTTCCTCTCCTTCCAGAATCCGCTGGAAGTTCCGGGTGTGACATTGAGCGCATTTATCCGTAATGCACTCGAGCAGAAGACCGGAAAGCGTGTCCGTCTGTGGGATTTCAAGAAAAAACTGACCGAGACCATGAAACTTCTTTCCATGGACGAGTCCTATGCAGAACGTGATTTAAATGTCGGCTTCTCCGGTGGTGAAAAGAAAAAAGCAGAAATTTTGCAGATGCTTATGTTAGAGCCAAAGCTTGCAATTCTTGACGAGACCGACTCCGGACTGGATGTAGATGCTGTCCGTACCGTATCAAAGGGCATCCAGCTTTACAAAGAAAAATGCAAGGGAAGCCTTCTGATTATCACTCATAGCACACGAATCTTAGAGTCGTTGCATGTGGATGTCACCCACGTTATGGATGAAGGAAAAGTCGTGAAAAACGGAGATGCTTCCTTAGTAGATGAGATCAACGAAAACGGTTTTGAGGAATTTGAACAGTAAGAAAGGTGCGTGCGAAATGAGAGAAAAGAGTCAGGTAGAAGATATCGACCGCAGCATCTATGATATCCGCGATGAGGAAAAAGATGCATACAGAATGAAAGAAGGTCTGACCCCACAGATCGTGGAGCAGCTTTCCAAAGAAAAGGGCGATCCGGCATGGATGCAGCAGTTCCGCCTGGAGTCCTTACAGATTTACAATGAGATGCCGGTTCCGGACTGGGGACCATCCATCGATGGACTTGATATGGATCACATTGCAACGTATGTCCGCCCGAATACAAAGATGCAGGGTTCCTGGAAAGATGTGCCGGAAGACATCAAAGAGACGTTTGAGCGTCTGGGTATTCCGCAGGCCGAGCGCAAATCTTTAGCCGGTGTCGGTGCCCAGTACGATTCTGAGCTGGTATATCACAATGTCAAAGACGAGGTTGCCGCACAGGGCGTTGTCTATACCGATATGGAGAGCGCCTTAAAAGGGGAATATGCGGATATGGTGCATGAGTATTTTATGAAACTTGTCACCCCGCATGACCATAAGTTTGCAGCACTGCACGGAGCCGTATGGTCCGGTGGTTCGTTCGTCTATGTGCCAAAGGGCGTGCACGTGTCCATTCCGCTGCAGTCTTATTTCCGGTTGAATGCCAAAGGAGCCGGTCAGTTTGAGCATACACTGATCATCGTGGATGAGGGCGCAAGCCTTCATTTCATCGAGGGATGTTCCGCTCCGAAATATAACGTAGCAAACCTGCATGCAGGCTGCGTGGAGCTGTTCGTCAAAAAAAATGCAAAGCTTCGTTATTCCACCATCGAGAACTGGTCCAAGAATATGTACAACCTGAATACCAAGCGTGCCTCCGTTGAGGAAGGCGGAACGATCGAGTGGGTTTCCGGATCGTTTGGCTCCCATGTGGGCTGCCTGTATCCGATGAGCGTTTTAAAGGGGGAGGGTGCCAAAATGGAATTCACCGGTGTCACATTTGCCGGACACGGACAGAATCTGGATACCGGTGCCAAAGTGGTACACGCAGCACCAAACACCAGCTCCTATATGAATACCCGTTCCATCAGCAAGGACGGCGGAATCAGTACCTTCCGAAGCAGCGTGGTTGTGGCAAAGGATGCCAAAGGATCAAAATCAGCAGTATCCTGTCAGTCCCTGATGCTCGATTCCGAGTCGCGTTCGGATACGATTCCGGCCATGGACATCCGTACCAAAGACGCAGCCGTGGGACATGAGGCAAAGATCGGAAGCATCAGCGACGATGCCGTCTTTTACCTGATGTCACGAGGCATGACGGAAGAAGATGCCCGGGCACTTTTAGTCAGCGGATTTGCAGACAACGTATCCAAGGAACTTCCGGTTGAGTACGCGGTTGAGATGAACAACCTGATCCGGCTGGAGATGAAGGGAAGCATAGGTTAGGAGGAGAACAATGACAGAAATGACAATCAATAAACTTCCATCGAAGACCTGGTATTGGTTACATGTCAACGAGACCAAGCTTCCGTGGGACAAAGAACATACAACAGAACTTCCGGAGGAAACCGTAACAGCGGGAAACACCGAAGAGGTACGCTTTTCCATTACCGGAGAGGAAAGATACAGCAGCAAAAAGATCCATATCATAGCACCGGCCGGTAAGCAGGTGACCGTGTTTATGGATTATCAGACAGAGGAAAAACTTGCCGTAAGGACAAGCCTTTCGGTGGAAGAACATGCACGGGTGCGTCTGGTGCAGCTGCAGCACACAGCAGAAAATTCCCTTGTGTACAACCAGATTGAGGGAGAATGTGCAAAAAACGCCCGTATCGAGCTGGTACAGATTTATCTCGGAAAAGGAGATATCTATTCCGATACGACCATCAACTTAAACGGCGATGCGAGCAGCTTTAGGAGCGATATCGGCTATATCGGGCAGCACACACATATCATCGACATGAATGAAGTGGTCAACCACTTTGGAAAGCATACAGAGAGTGAGATCAACGTGGGCGGTGCCCTGCGCGACGGTGCAAAGAAGATCTTCCGTGGAACGATTGATTTTAAGACCGGCTCTTCCGATTCTGTCGGAAACGAGCTGGAAAATGTACTGATGCTTGGCGATGATGTGGAGAATAAAACCGTTCCAGTGATCTTATGCTCCGAGGAAAATGTCGTTGGTAATCACGGTGCAACGATTGGGGAACTTGATGAGGATACCATGTTTTATTTTGCCAGCCGCGGAATCGACAAAGAGCACGCGGAAAATATTATGGCAAGAGCAAACATTGACCGCCTGAAAGGAATCATAAAAGACGACAGCTTTGCCAGAATGATTGACGAAGAACTTGGGGAGGTGTAGCATGACCGATTATCGCAAGGACTTTCCACTGCTGTCAGAAATCGGGGAACATACAGTCGATGGCAGGGAATGGATCTATATCGACAATGCGGCAACATCCCAGCGTCCACAGTGTGTCATTGATGCAGAACGCGATTTTTACCTGAAACACAATGCAAATCCGCTGCGTGGAAATTATCCGCTGAGTGTGGAAGCAACCGAACTGTATGAAAATGCCAGAAAAGGCGTGCGTGATTTTATCGGAGCCAAATCCGCGCGGGAAATTATTTTTACAAGAAACACGACCGAAAGTATGAACCTTGTAGCGTACAGTTATGGTTTAACCAATGTAAAAGAAGGGGACGAAATTCTTGTCTCCATCATGGAGCACCACAGCAATCTTCTGCCATGGCAGATGGTCGCCCGACAGACAGGAGCAAAACTGCGGTTTATCGAGTGCCGCCCGGATGGATCTCTCGATCTGGATCAGGTGCGGGAACAGATTACAGAAAAGACGAAGATCGTCGCAATCACACAGGTTTCCAATGTCCTTGGGAGGATCAATCCAATCAAAGAGATCGCGGCCATGGCGCATGAAAAAGATGCCGTGATCGTTGTGGACGGGGCACAGAGCACCCCGCATATGCCAGTCAATGTGCAGGATCTGGATGCAGACTTCTTTGCATTTTCCGGACATAAAATTTTCGGACCGATGGGAATTGGTGTGTTATATGGAAAGAAAAAACTGTTAAAGAAAATGCCGCCGTTTCTTTCCGGTGGCGAGATGATCGAATCCGTGACCCGCGAGAGCGCAAAATACGCAGAACTTCCGCATAAGTTCGAGGCGGGAACCGTAAATGCTGCCGGTGCCATAGCATTGCATGCTGCCATAAAATACGCACAGTCTGTTGGCTTTGACGTGATGCAGGAGCGGGAACTTGCTGTGACAAAGCGTGCGTTTGACGGATTAAAAGAACTTCCACATGTACATGTACTGGGTTCTGATCTGGCAGAAGAACACACCGGAATTCTTACATTTACCATTGATGATGTGCATCCACACGATGTGAGCGAGATCCTGATTGCCGACGGTATCTGCGTGCGTGCCGGACATCATTGTGCGCAGCCGCTTTTGAATTATCTGGGTATCAGTTCCGCCACACGGGCAAGCTTTATGTTTTACAATACCGAAGAAGAAGCCGATCAATTTGTAGCAAGCATCGCAAGTATAAGGGAGCGAATGGGATATGGAAAATAGAAGTTTTTATAATGAAATCTTAACCGAGCACAACGTGCGCCCGGAGTTCAAGCATGATCTGCCGGATGCGGATATTGTTCTTGAGGGTGTCAACCCGAGCTGTGGGGATGATATTTTCCTGAAATTAAAGACGGATGGCGACACGATTACCGACGGTGCATTTGTCGGGGACGGTTGCGCGATTTCCCAGGCTTCCGCAGATATCATGCTTGGCATGATTGTCGGAAAGAAAAAAGAAGAGGCCCTGCAGATGGGAAAAATCTTTATGAAAATGATCAAAGGCGATGCCAGCGAGGAGGAGATTGATTCTCTTGAGGAGGCATCGGCACTCCGCGATATCGCCCATATGCCGGCGCGTGTGAAGTGTGCAGTCCTTGGCTGGAGAACTTTAAAAGAGGCTTTGCTCGGTGAGGATGCGGACGATGAGGACGATGAGGATGACGAGTAATTAAATCGGAGGGTTTTTCATACACATATAGATAAAAATACACGATGCTTCTTATAGGATACGTTACGAATTTTGTGCAGTTTCTGGCTCTGTTAAAATTTTGGAGTCTTAATTGTGGCAAAGCGGAGTAAAATATAAGGAGTGTCGTGTATTTTTTAGGGGTATAAAATAATATCGTAAAAAGTAGTTGACAGCGTTTGGGAAAGGGTGTATATTCATAACAACAGATAATTCCTACTAAAGAAGTATGAAAATAAGGGATTGAATCAGAGAGAGTAAATTGGAGGATAATAAAATGGCAAATATTTATGAAGGAACATTGGAACTGATCGGACACACACCACTGGTAGAGTTCAAACACATCGAGAAGAAGTTTGGCCTTGAGGCAAGACTTCTTGCAAAGCTGGAGTACTTTAACCCGGCAGGATCTGTTAAGGACCGTATTGCAAAAGAGATGATTGAGCAGGCAGAGAAGGACGGAAAATTAAAACCGGGCTCCACCATTATCGAGCCGACATCCGGAAATACAGGTATCGGTCTTGCGGCAATCGCAGCAGCAAAGGGATACCGCCTGATCATCGTTCTTCCGGAGACCATGAGTATTGAGCGTCGTAACATCATCAAGGCATATGGTGCAGAACTTGTTCTTTCCGATGGAAGCAAGGGTATGAAGGGAGCCATCGCAAAGGCAGAGGAACTTCACAAAGAGATCGCAGACAGCTTCATTCCGGAGCAGTTTGAGAACCCTGCAAACCCGGCAGCACACAAGAAGACAACCGGGCCGGAGATCTGGGAAGATACGGATGGAAAAGTCGATGCATTTGTAGCCGGTGTCGGTACAGGCGGAACCATCACAGGTGTTGGTGAGTATTTAAAATCCAAAAACCCGGATGTAAAGATCGTTGCCGTAGAGCCAGAGACATCTGCAGTATTGTCTACCGGAAAGGCAGGTCCGCATAAGATTCAGGGTATCGGAGCCGGATTTATTCCAAACACACTCGATACCAAGGTTTATGATGAAGTAATCCCGGTTTCCAATGAAGACTCTTTCGAGTATTCCAAATATATTGCAAAAGAGGAAGGTGTGCTGGTAGGTATTTCTTCCGGAGCTGCATTAAAGGCAGCCATCGAAGTGGCAAAGAGACCGGAGTTTAAGGGAAAGACTGTAGTTGCCCTTCTTCCGGACAGCGGAGACCGTTATTACTCTACGGATCTGTTCAAGGATTAAGATAAAATTCGGAAAAAGTTCAGACTTTATTTATTCCGTTTTGCGGATGAATCCATTATAATAAAGGCATGTGGAAACCAGACAGGAAAGTCCATGTGCGGAGAGCTTCATGGAAATTTATTTCCGTGAAGTTCTTTTTATTTAAAACAATTGGGAAAGTTTGTGCTCCGGCGGACTCCCGTGTGGTGGCTCCGGCTGCGGCCTCTCCGATACGCACTCAATATCCAGAATCAAGAATTTGCAGAAAGTGACTGCGTGACTCCTTTGATGATTTGTGTTCGTTCAAGTTTCGACAGCGGCGCGGCTTGTGTCCGTCTGCCAAGGACGCGTCCGAAGGATTTCGTGTCTGCCTTAGCGGAGTGCTTCAAAATACTGTGCCCGCGGGTCGGTTTGCGACCACATTTATGAAAGGACTGTCAAAGTGTTCATAGGGAGACACAACCGGGAGCGGGCGCAATAAAATTTTTGAAGTGCTCCGCTTAGGCAGACTAGAAATTCTGAGCGCATCCCTGCCAGACGGACACAAGCCGCGCCGCTGTCGAAACGTTGCCCGGACACAAAATTAGAGCCACGCAATCACTTTCACAAATTCTAAGATTCTGTCTAATTCGTGCGTATCGGAGAGGCCGCAGCCGGAGCCACCACACGGGAGTCCGCCGGAACTAAGGATTTCACAATTATTTATATAGAAAATTACAGGAGAAAAAGAGGAAATAGATATGAACGAATTAAGTAAAGTAGTAAATGCGCAGCTGCAGCAGGCAGCGGAAAACCTTGTCCGTAACCGTCTGATGTCGGATGAATTTTTGGATTTTGTGCAGGAAAATACAAAACCGCTGGATACGCTGATGGCATATTACAAGTGCGCAATCATGGAAGTAGAAACGAAGTTTAAAGTGTTAAACGAACAATTTTCGCTGGAATATGACCGTAATCCGATCGAGTCCATCAAGACACGTGTGAAATCGCTGGACGGAATCGTGCGCAAAGTGCGCCGGAAAAATATTCCGTTGACGCTTTCGGCGATTGAACAGAACATCAATGATATAGCAGGAATCCGGGTTGTGTGCTCTTTCCCGGAAGATATCTATCTGCTGGCGGACTGCCTGCTTCAGCAGGATGATATCCGTCTGATCGAACAGAAAGATTATATCAAGCATCCGAAGGAAAACGGATACCGCAGCCTGCATCTGATCGTTGCAGTACCGATTTTTCTGCAGAATGAGAAAAGGGAAATGAAAGTTGAAGTACAGCTTCGCACCATTGCCATGGATTTCTGGGCGAGTCTGGAGCACAAAGTGCGGTACAAAAAGAATGTTCCGGCAGATGAAACCGAGCGTCTGGCACAGGAACTGAGCGAATGTGCACAGATCAGTGCAGATCTGGACCAGCGGATGCAGAATATCCGTACCCGCCTGGCAGATGCGGAATTACAGCATCCACAGAAACAAAAGAAAGATGAACAGATCCTTCTGGATGTACTGGGACTGTAATGCCGCTGGTGCTCACAGGTAAGCATGAGAACGGTAACTTCTTTATGCACTGTGCTCCCATGGACGTACTTTCAGATGGACACCGCGGCTGTCGGCGATGCGCTGACACGCCTTAATGTCTTCTTCCGGAAGAATATCCACGATCGACAGCTGCGTGTGTGGGATAAGTTTTCCACATTCCTCTGCAAAATCAAGCATTGCCTCATAAGCATGAGGGAAGGATGGGCGGGTTACTTTTTCATACTTTTCTGCAGTTGCCTCATTTAAGCTGATGGAGATACTGTCTACCACTTCTGCCAGCTGTGGTACAATGTCACGTTTATAATACAGGTTTCCCAGACCATTGGAATTGACACGGATCGGGAGACCTGTTTTTTCTTTGACATATCTGGCACTGGCGATCAGATTCTCCAGTGCACAGGTCGGTTCCCCATAGCCACAGAAAACAAATTCTTTGTAGCCGGTGAAATCAAAGGCATCAATTGCGGCAATAATCTCACTTAAAGAAGGCTCTGCTTTGTGCCAGAGGGTATCCGCATCACCCACACCATCAAACTGTTTACGGATACAGAACGTACAGTTGCAGTCACATTTATTTGTGATATTTGCATATACCTGATCATTGTACACATATAAAATTTTTGCCATAACAATTCCTTCTTTCTATCGTATGGATTCATCAATTGCGAAATTCTTTTCCGGGTTTTTCGTTTTTACACGTTTGAATCTGCAATCAGGTCAATAAGAAATTTCTCGAAATTAACGCCATCGCGTCCCGGCGTATTTTCTTTCATGGTATCCCCGATACTGTGGGATAAAAATTTCCCGGCAAGCAGAATCGCATCTTCCGTGCATATGCCCTTTGTGCAGCAGCCACACAATACAGAGGCAAACAGATCCCCGGTTCCGGAAAAACTCCGGTCAAAAAACGGCGATTCGTGCCGGTAAATTCCATTTGCAGTGGCAGCAATATTATAAATGACGGGATGTTTCTCATCACGGCATTTGACACCGGTGATCACGACATCCTGTGGGTGTGAGGCTTTTTTTTGCAGCCGCAGTGCCACATCTTCTGCCAGCTTCAGCAGATCCGTGTTCGTCCGGCAGTGAAGTAAGGCATTTTCCGGGATGTCTGCCAGCAGACAGGCTTCCGTCAGATTCGGCGTGATCACGTCTGCTTTAAGCGTCAGTTCTTTCATCCCGTTTAACAGCCCCGGAGTAAAAAACGGATAAGCATTTCCGTCATCCCCCATAACAGGGTCAACCAGAAGAAGCGTATGTTCTTCCCGGAATTGGCGGATGAAATCAAGCACCTGCGAAATCTGTTCCGCTCCGGTCAGAAATCCGCTGTAGATGGCATCAAAATGTGCGTTATTTTTCCCCCAGGCATCAATATAGTCCGGTAACATGGCGGTCAGATCGGTACAGTGATAACAGGGATAACCGGTCTGCCCGGTCAGTACGGCTGTTGCAACCGGACAACACTGCACGCCCAGCGCGGATAATACCGGAATCGCTGCCGTGAGCGAACACTTTCCGAAACCGGACAGATCATGGATAACAGCTGCTTTTTTCATGGAAAACCTCCGAATTGGTGAAAATAGTTCTTTGTATCCTAGTATAGTGCGATCTATCGGTGTGTATATATCCAAAATGGGAAAAAAATATAAATCCAGTCTGCAAAAAATCATAGACAACCATTTGTGTTTTGATAAAAATAACGGAAAAAGCAAGGTTTTGCTGGACAAATATAGTAAAAAGTAATAAAATTATAAGCATATAGGGGTAGTGTTTATACGAAAATCATAATAAGGAGTGCGTTTATGGAACTGATTTACACAAATGATTTATGCACCGGATGCAACAAATGCGTGCGGGGCTGTCCTGTACTTACGGCAAATATTGCAACGCAGGAAGGTTATGTAACGGTAGACCCGGACAAATGTATTGCATGTGGGGAATGCTTTGATGTCTGCCCACATGAAGCGAGAGACTATTATGATGATACGGACCGCTTCTTTGAAGACCTTGCATCGGGAAAGAAAATTTCCGTGATACTGGCACCGGCATTTCTGGCAAATTATCCCAAAGAATACCAGCGTGTGCTGGGATATTTAAAGAGTAAGGGAGTCAACCATATCTGCAGTGTATCGTTCGGTGCGGATATCACAACCTGGGGATATCTGAAATACATTACGGAACACAAATTTTTCGGGGGCATTTCCCAGCCGTGTCCGGCAGTAGTCACCTATGTGGAAAAATATATACCGGAGCTGATTCCGCGTCTGATGCCGGTACACAGTCCGATGATGTGTACTGCTATTTATATGAAAAAATACATGCAGGTCACAGATGAAATTGCTTTCATCAGCCCGTGTATTGCCAAAAAATTAGAGATTACCGATCCCAATTGCGGCGGATATGTTTCTTATAATGTAACTTTTGAAAAGATGATGAAGTATATCGGAAACGATTATGAAGGATGTGAACCATATACCGATGAACTGGAATACGGACTGGGTTCTTTGTATCCGATGCCTGGTGGACTGCGGGAGAATGTAGAACATTTTCTTGGGAAAGAGCAGGTAGTGCGTCAGGTAGAGGGCGAGCATGAGGCGTATGAATATCTGCGTTCCTATGCAAAACGTATTCAGCAGAATAAAGAACTTCCGTTTATGGTAGATATCTTAAATTGTGCGAAGGGCTGTCTCTACGGAACTGCCACAGATTCGAAACGGGGAACCGATGATGTCATGCTGACAATCGCAAAACTGCGAAACAGCAAAACCAGTGCAAAACAGGAGAAGGCACACTTTGGCAGGAAGAGCAAAAGCAGGAGTCCGTGGGCAGAGACACTGGCACCGGAGGAACGTTTGAAAAACTTCATGGACGCTTTTGGAGAGCTGGACATCAACGATTTTATGCGTAGCTACACCAATCGCGCAGTACATATTGAGGAACCGTCCGAACAGGAGAAGAACCGCCTGTTTGCAGAAATGAAAAAAGATACCTATGAGGAACAGCACAGGGACTGCGAATCCTGTGGATATTCAAGCTGCACCAACATGGTACGTGCCATCCACAATGGAGTCAACGTAAAAGAAAACTGTGTGCACTATGTGCGGGGCATGGCAGAGGAAGAGACAAAAAAGATTGCAGAACTTCGCGATCAGGAGCGGACGGAACAGGAAATCCGCCAGCAGAAGATTACAGATATCACAGACCGGTTTATTACCCTGAGTGATAACATTGCAGAACTGAATACGGCAAACGAGGAATCTGCAAATGAAGCAACCAATCTGGCACAGTATATTCAGGATATTTCCCGTCTGTGCGATGAACTGAATGAGTCCATCCGTATCATGTCGGATTTCATCAGTGTATATAAAAAGAGCAATGAAGATATTTCTGCCATTGCGGGACAGACAAATCTGCTTTCGCTCAATGCCTCCATTGAGGCGGCGCGTGCCGGTGAGAACGGAAGAGGCTTTGCAGTGGTAGCGGAGGAAATCCGTACACTGTCTGATTCCACGAAAGATCTTCTGACACAGAACGATCAGAAAGCCGAGGCAATTCTTCCAAAGATTACACAGAGTATGGATTCGATCAAAGATCTGGTAGAAAGCATGAATACCATGACGCAGAAAGTGTCAACGATTGCCGCAAATACGGAAGAAATTTCTTCCCAGACGACCTATGTACAGAATATGACAGAAGAAATGCGGGATGAGGTGAAAGAACTGTAGATGAAAATTTGAAACAAGATGTGGGGCAATTAGAGAATTATATTGAGCTCATGTTTCATATTAGTATACAACAGCATGCGATGAATCCGGTTAAGGAAGGTTCTGTTTATACATTACCATATATGATTAACTGGGTTCGTAGGGCAAAATTTGATAATGAAAACTTCCAAAAATTATTTCTTTCCGGAAGCAATTGTTTACAGGCTGTGAAATCAAAAATAATTGCTTCCGGAAAAAATTTACAGAGTAGATCAGTATGGTTGAATAGCTTAAAAGAAGAAAAATCAGTAGAAATAAAAAGTGTGGCTGAGGCAATTGTTGATCTGTGTTACAATTATGTTGTAGAGGATAGCATTTATAATGTAAGTAAAAGATACGCTGATGAAGAATTCTTAAGTGACTTTCAGAAAAGATTATATGAATTTTGGAAGGAATACAGAGAGGGAAAGCATGCATTAATGAATGGAGAATATCCTTTAAAGCAAAAAATAATACGAAAATTAAATTGGAGTGTTGCTAAAAGGGAATGGGAAAATGTAAAATTAAAGAAGCCAACGGAACCAGCTATTTTGTATAAAAGTGTATTTTGGGAAAACAGGTTATGGGAATGGAAAGTCTTTCTTGGAAATTTAAAGAAATGGTTTTGTGCTTTTATTTATATTGCATTTTTTGTTACGGTAATGAAAAAAGAGGCAGAATTTGAGAAAATTTTTAATGGTAATGAAATTGTTTTGAACCTATACACGATAATAGGAAAACAATGTGGAAATTGGATTGTTGGAATAATTACTGTAGTTATCGCAGGAATTATATCGTCTTTGCTCCTTAAAATTTTAAAAATACCGGATATACTTGAAAGTATACAGACAATTGCACAGGTGATTATGGATTTCTTTAGTAAATTACGATTCCGAATAATAAAGAGATTTTTATGATATGCGTATTGCATTTACAGAACGGAAAATAAGAAAGGTAGGGTGAATATTTGCGAAAATAGGAACTGATTAAAAAGAAGTGATGATGTATATGAAAAACAATACACCATCACTTTTTTAAATAATTGATTCTGTTAACAATTTGATAAGAACTGTAATGATGAGATTATTTCGGGTATTTGGGATACAAGAAACTGCTTGATGGAGAAAAATAAATAGGTTATCATAAAGACAGGAAAAGATTGCGGAAGCAAAAATTATTCTTAAAATGAACCGTAGTGGAATGTCCCCGGAAAACATTGCATCCATCACAGGTAAGAATTTGGATGAGATCCGTGCAATACTGGAAGGAAAAGTTCCGGTGGCGCTATAAAAAGCAGTTAAAAATAAAAAATTAAAATTGGGACTAAAGTATTTCAGTCCTTGTCCGATATATATAACAAGTAAGCAAGGAGAACCCGTTGCTTACCCACACAAGACAAACCTCTGACCGGAGCGTACGGCCGTAAAGAGAGAAATCTTGCAATTAAATATCATATCAATTACAGCATGGAAGCTGTAACTTAATTCAAGGAGGAAACAATTATGGGCATGGTAGTACAACACAATCTTACCGCAATGAATGCAAACCGTCAGTTAGGAATCACTTCTGGTGCACAGGCAAAGTCAGCTGAGAAGTTATCTTCTGGTTACAGAATTAACCGTGCAGGCGATGATGCTGCAGGATTAAAGATTTCTGAGAAGATGAGAAGCCAGATCCGTGGACTTAACAAAGCTTCTGATAACGCTTCTGATGGTGTATCTCTTATTCAGACAGCAGAAGGTGCATTAAATGAAACACACAGCATCTTACAGCGTATGAACGAATTAGCAGTACAGGGTGCTAATGATACAAACCAGTCTATTGACCGTGATGCTATCAACGATGAGTTATCTGCATTAACAGAGGAATTAGACAGAATTTCAGAGACAACACAGTTCAACAAGCAGAATCTGTTAGATGGTACATTTGCTGATAAGAAGCTTCAGGTTGGTGCAAACACAAACCAGAATATTTCTATTAGCATTGATAATATGAACGCTTCTACACTTGGTTTAACAAACATCTCTTATAGAACAACTGAAACAGGTACAGCTCCTGAGAAAGTTAAATATCAGGGAATGAGTGTAAAGTATAGCACAGGAGAAACACAGGCAGCTAATACAAAACGTGCAATTGGTTCAATTAAGGGACAGATCAGTAATGCTGCAAAGGATAGTGATTTTGCAGCACAGTATGATTCTAAGACAGGAAGCGTATATTACAATGGATTAAATGCTAGTGGTGTTACTACAAGATACGCTAAGGCAAGTATTGCAAGAAAGAGTACTGTAAATTTCAACCAGAAACAGGCATCCAATGATATTACTAATAATTTCAAGGATTATGTTACAACTACATCTACAAAAGCTACAACAAGTAAGGCTGTTCAGGTTGGAAAACCTAGCGTAAGCGATTATGATACAGCTAATGCAACATTATCTGCTGTTCAGAATGCTATCAATCAGGTTTCTACACAGAGATCAGCACTTGGTGCATTACAGAACAGATTAGAGCATACAATTGCAAACTTGGATAACGTATCTGAGAATACACAGTCTGCAGAGTCTCGTATTCGTGATACAGATATGGCTGATGAGATGGTTACCTACAGCAAGAACAATATTCTGGCTCAGGCTGGTCAGTCAATGCTTGCTCAGGCAAATCAGTCTACGCAGGGTGTATTATCCTTATTACAGTAATAAACAAAGTTGTACTTATTGTAATACTAAAACAAAAAGGGAGTCGATTGCGACTCCCTTTTCTGCTAGAGGAAATAAAATGAATTGTGAAGAATTATATAAAACAATAACAGAGATTAATTTTAAAGAACTTGCTTATGGGAAAAAAAATGTATTAAATGACACGAGAAAAATTTTGCCAGATATACAGTCTTTTATGGAAAACTTAATGAATCAAAAATGGGATGATGACATGAAAGAATATGTAATGGGGGATATTATGGATATCTTAGAGGATATTGTCCGTGCGTATGAAAATGATGACCAAGTTTTACTCATGGATGCAACTGCATATGGAGTTCAAAAATATCTAAAACTTTTTGTTGAAGATGAAGAGTTAATATAGGATAAGTAAAATGGAAAATACAATATTAGAAAATAATTTATCTGCTTGGGAGAAAAAATTTTGTGGAAGCAGAGTTGAAATAGAAAATAAATATAAAGAATGGAAAAAAGCAAAAGTTAAAACGATTGAAGTAAGAACAGAAATATCAGAAGATGCAAAAGTTATTTTAATAGTAAAAAAAAATAACCAGGAAAGGTATCTTGCTGGTAAAAGAAACTGCAAAGATCCAATTACAGTATGGAAACAAACACAGGGATTTACAAAGGAAGGAACAATATTTTTTGTTGGAGGGATAGGAAATCCGTGGTATATAAAGGGCCTGATAAGTGAACATGAGGAAATGAATATTGTAATTTATGAGCCATCCAAGGAAATATTTTTTACAGTACTAGAGACGATAGATATTACAGATTTTTTTAAAAAGAAAGCAAACTGTATATTTATTGTTGATGGAGTGAGTGGAGTAAAAATTGATGACATTATTAAAAAAATGATTTCAGTGGAAGTAATGGATCGCATAAAAACCTTTATACTGCCAAATTATGAAAAAATATATGCAAAAGAAATGTTGTTTTTTGCAAAAGAAATTCGAAAGAAATGTGATAGCTGTGCTGCATATATTAATACAAGAACAAGATTTTCTAATGTATTTGCACAAAATTTGTTTGCAAATGCACCTTATGTATTAGATGGATATAAAACAAAACAATTAATTGAAGTGATTCCAAGAGATATCCCGGCAATTATTGTGGCAGCAGGACCTTCATTAAATAAAAATATTAAAGAATTAAAAAAAGCAAAGGGAAGAGCTTTTATTATAGCTGTGGATACGGCAATAAAACCATTGTTGGCGGAAGGAATAATTCCGGATATGTTTGCCATTGTTGATGGGAAAAAACCAATAGAACTGGTGGAAAAAGAAGAAGCGAGAAATATTCCGTTATTAACATCGATTTCAGCGGCAAATAGTGTCCTAAGTTATCACACAGGAAAGAAATTTTTTTATAATGAAGGATATGTATACATAAACAGTATGTTTTATAGAAACGGAGAAAGTTTTGAAACGGTTGCGTGTGGCGGATCAGTAGCTACATCAGCGTTCGCATTAGCATTTATGATAGGAATCGATACGATTATTCTGGTAGGGCAGGATTTGGCACTGACAGGGAATAAGACGCATGCAGATGGAACTTTCCAAGAAAAAATGGAGACAATAGACACCTCTCATTCAATAATGGTTCCGGGAAATATAGAAAAAGAAGTTCCAACCAGGGATGATTTTAAAATGTATTTGGAGTGGTACAATCAGTATATTAAGGATTGTAAGGAATATCGCAAACAATTTAAAGTCATTAATGCAACCGAGGGAGGGGCAAAAATAGACGGAACGGAAGTTATGACGTTGAAAGATGCAATTGACAGAGAATGTAAAAAGAAAATAGATATACAAGAATGTTTCGAAAAATTGCATCCAGTATTTGATGAAAATGAGCGAAAAAAGAATTTGGAGTTTATGCAGCATACGCCAGAACATTATACGGAGATTAGGAAGGCTGCAGTAGAGGCAAATAAGTTATATAAAAATTTGGATAAGTTATGTCAGCATGGAAATTTAGATATTCGGGCATATGAAAAAGTATTAAAAAAGATTAAAAAAACTACCAAGAAAATAGAAGGAGATTCTATTTATTATGAACCAATACAGGAAACGCTGGTTTTAGCAAATTATATTGTTCAAAGTGAACAATTTGATACAATGAAAACACTGCAAGAGGAAGGAAAAGAAATAGCCAGACAGGGAGTTATCTATACAGACATGGTAAAGCAATGTGCAGAATTGTTTGAAGAATATACAAAAGAAACTGTTGGTAAAGCAAAGTAATTTAGGGAAAAGATGGAACAAAAAGAGTTGTTTAAAGAAGCGATAGAATTGTTTGAAGCAGGTGAATATGATAAATCGGTCCAAAATTTAATTGGATTATATGAACATGGCTATGAAAAAGAACAAATTTTAAATTTTTTATATCAGGCTTTTGTTGAACCGAATATAGAGGAATTTAAGAAAAATTATCAGACACAGGCAGACGGTCTGATAGAGGTTGAGTATGAGGATACACAATTAGATTTTATTCCGGTTTCAGATGAAAAATTTTATATATGGTATAAAGAAGAGCAAAGATTTGTGGGGAACATTGATTTAAACTTTGAAGCACAGATTGATAATCGGCAGCATGTTTTTCAAAGTTTATTAATTGCACAAACTTGTGATATACGTGAGATGATACCGTTTTTGTTAAATAAACAATATAATACAATATATATCGTATTAAATAAAAACAAGGAAATATTTGCTTCTTTTTTGAAATTGCCCAAAATAAGGAAATATTTCTTGGAAAATGTAATTATTTTTGAAAATGAAAAAATAATGCAACTCTTTTTTGAGGAGTATTCAGAATTTTATATACCTCGTTCAATTATAGCTAAAGATAGCCAGAAGTATGTCACCTTTTTCGATGATTTACATAAAAAGCGTTTATTGAAAAAAAGAGAAAAAAATAATGTTTTTTTGACAATTGGTATTCCCAGTTATAATAGAGGAAAAGTTTTACTTGAGAATATAAATCAGCTTTTAAATTTAGAGTATGATGCAGAAATTGAAATTGTTGTATCAAACAATGGATCACAAGTAGAAGCTGAATATTATGATCAAATTTCAAAAATAACTGATTCAAGATTGGTGTATACTTCATTTGAAGCGAATCAGGGATATGCAAGTAACGTATTAAATGTTATGGCTCACGCGACGGGACATTTTCTTGTAATGTGTAGTGATGAGGATTTTCTTGTCTTGGATAAATTGTCAGAATTTATGCAGTTTTTATTTGAAAATTTGCAAATGGCAATGTCTTATACAAGTGGATATGGAGCAAATTTTGGAAAAGACAAAATACAAAAATTTAATGCAGGTATAGACGCAATAGAATGTGCAGTAAATAGTAATTATTTGACAGGCCTTGTTTTTAATAATACATATATTTCAAAATATAAAATATTAGAAAGAATAAAACAAAGCAGAGGAAATTTGTTTGTAGAGTATTATATGCATACAGCAATAGCAACTATAATTGCACAATATGGAGATGTATGGAAAAATCCTATTTGTTTATGGGAAAGCAAGTATGAAAAACAAAGTGAAGAGGATGGCAGCAAATCATTACTATCTTATATGAAATATGAAAGTCGAGTAGAGCAAATGGAGTCGGCAATTGAATTTATATTAGCTGAATTAGAACTTAATCCGCAAGAACGAATACAAGTGATTACGGAAAGGATTATTAAAGCATATTATTTACTCTATTTAGCTTATTTATATTATTGGGAGCAAAGTAGTGAACAAATGAGATGGGATGAGGTCTGTATCAAATTATCTTTGGAAGCAAATAAGTTTACAGATAAAATTATCAGCGGTGAGGGGAACAATAAAGTAAAAAGCTTTATACAAGATTGCTTTGAAGCTTATTTGCAGAAAATCATAGAACTTGATAATAAGAAAAATGAACAAAAAAATAGAGCATTTGTCGAAGTGGCAAAATATTTATATCAGCAAGGAATGGAAATCCAGGATATTTCTTATGACAAAATAATTCAAAAAATAGATAGTTTAAAAGAAGTATAAAATGATGAATGAGCATAAAATTAAAGTTGGAATTATCGGAACCGGAAATATCGGAACTGATTTATTAATGAAAGTAAGAAAATCACATATTTTAGAATGTGGAATTTTTGCGGGAAGAAATAAGGATTCTGTAGGTATTATCAGAGCTAGAAATATGGGGATTCCAGTTACAGATGAATCTATCAATTATATTGTGCGAAATCCAGAATGTTGTGAAATTGTATTTGATGCAACAAGCGCGGCTGTACATGAAAAAAATGCACCAATATTAAAAAAAACAAATAAATTTGCAATTGACCTGACACCTGCTCATGTTGGAGAGTTTTGTGTTCCTGCTATAAATTTAGAGAAAGGAATTTCGCAAGATAATGTTAATATGATTACTTGTGGCGGTCAGGCGACTATTCCGTTGGCACATGCAATTGCTAAAATTCATCCAGATGCGCGATATATTGAAATTGTTGCCACAATTGCATCAAAGTCTGCAGGACCTGGAACGCGGGCAAATATTGACGAATTTACGCAAACAACACGAGATGCGTTGACTTATTTTACAGGAATACAAAATACAAAAGCAATTATAACGTTAAATCCTGCGGAACCGCCAATCACCATGCATAATACGATTTATGCACTAATAGATAATCCGGATATGCATAAAATTATTGTTGAAGTAAGAAAGATGGAAAAAAGGATTCAAAAATATGTACCGGGATATAGAATTGTAAATGGTCCAATATATGAAAGTGGACGAGTTATTATTACCTTACAGGTCGTTGGTTCAGGAGATTATTTACCAAAGTATGCAGGAAATTTGGATATCATAACTTGTGCGGCAGTAGAGATTGCTGAAAAATATGCAGAAAAAAAGGTGAATAAATATAATGAAAAAAATTAGGTTATTTGATGCCACATTGAGAGATGGTTCGCATGCCATAGAACATCAGTTTACAAAAAAAAATATTGAAGATTATTGTAAAGTCATTGATAAAGCCGGAATGGATGCAGTAATTGTTGGACATGGAAATGGATTAGGAGCATCATCATTACAGGTAGGGATATCTTTGTTATCGGACGAAGAGATGCTGTATACTGCAAAAAAGAATTTACATAATACAAAACTTGGGGTTTATATGATTCCCGGATTTGGAACAATCAGGGATAATTTGGAGCCTGCGATAGAAATCGGAGCTGAAATTTTTAAAATAGGATGTCAATGTACAGAGGCTGATACAACAAAACAACATATCGAATATTTATCCAAAAAGGGAAAAGAAGTATATGGTATCTTGATGATGTATCATATGACTACAACAGAACGATTAGTAGAAGAGGCAAGAAAAATACAGGGGTATGGTGCCAAGGGGGTTATAATTATGGATAGTGCAGGGGCATCAACTCCAGAATTAGTAATGAAGACAATTGCCACATTGAAAAATAATCTTAATATAGAAATTGGATTTCATGCACATAACAATTTGGGATTAGCAGTTGGAAATACATATGTGGCTATAAAGGAAGGCGCAACAATTGTGGATGGAACAATAAGGGGCTTTGGAGCCGGGGCCGGGAATTGTCCATTGGAAGTTTTGGTAGCATTATTAAAAAAGGAAAATTACGATTTAAGAGGAATAGATTGGTATTCCATGCTTGATGCGAGTGATGAAGTTGTAAAAAAATTTCGGGAAAAAGATAATGGAATTGATGGTATTTCAATTGTCGGTGGGACAGCAGGAGTATTTTCTGCGTTTAAAGAACATGTATTACAAGCAGCAAAAGAGTTTCAGGTAGACCCTCGAGATATTTTTATAGAACTTGGAAAAAGAAAAGCAATGGCAGGACAGGAAGATATGATTGTAGATGTTGCAATTGATTTGAAAAATAAAAAGGCAATGGATAATGGAATGTCATTTTAGGAGGCTAAAATTATGAATAAGTTTAAACTAGGAACATGGGCAGAAATTCCAACACCATATGCAACACATATTATGGCGAAAGCTGGATTTGATTTTTCTATCATTGATATGGAACATGGAGTTATTGATTTTGAATTGGCTCAAAATATGATATTTGCGGCACATAGCGAACAAAAGCAGGCATATATAAGAGTACCTGCAATAGAGGAATCATGGATTCTTAGGGCAGCAGATACAGGATGCGATGGTATTATTTTCCCACAGGTATCAAGTAAGAAAGATATCGAAAAAATTATAAAATATTCTTATTTTTCACCAATAGGGAAAAGAGGATTTAATCCATATATTTCAGCAGGGGGATATACGGGAAAAAATAATGACTTTTTCAAAAAGGCAAATGAACATCTCAGTCTTGGTATAATTTTAGAGGGAAGAGAGGCATTTGAAAATATTGATGAAATTCTTGCAAATGAGCAAATAGACATTGTTTATATTGGGCAATATGATTTGTCAGTGGCATTAGATGTACCAGGAGATATCACGAATCCAAAGGTATTAGATATGATGAAAGTTTCTGTTGAAAAAATAAACAGAGCTAATAAAATGGCGGGATGTATGGTCCAAAATATTGAAGAGGCAAAAAAAATTATTAATCAAAATTTTTCATTTATTGTATATAAAGTTGATAGTGGAATTTTATATGAATCGGTAAATGAATTTGTGAAAGGGGTTTATAGCAATGAAATTATCTGATTATGTGGTAGAGTTTTTCGAAAAGGAAAAATTGAAAGATATTTTTATGGTTTCCGGCGGTGGCTGCATGCATCTTGTCAATTCATTTGGAAAATCGGAAAAAATTCATTATTGGTGCACGCATCACGAACAGGCTGCGGCAATGGCAGCAGAAGGTTATGCTAAGCAGAAAAATGATATTGGAGTGGTCTTGACTACGAGTGGGCCAGGTGCGACTAATACAATAACGGGAGTCTTAGATTGTTATCAGGATTCTATTCCTGTTATTTTTATTTCCGGTCAGGCGAAAAGAAAACAGACTGTTTATAATGCTGAAATTGATGGATTGCGTCAATTTGGTGTACAGGAAGCAAATATTATTCCGATTGTTCAATCTATCACGAAATACGCAGTTGAAGTCGAGAATCCACAGAAAATAAGATATTATTTAGAAAGGGCAATCTATGAGGCAAAATCTGGGCGACCGGGGCCTGTATGGATCAGTATTCCTTTAGATGTTCAAAGTGCAAATATTGATGCTCAGGAATTAGAAGCATTCGAGAAAACTGAAGATAAAGATTTGATGCCATCAACTGAAGATATAAATTATGTTATTGAATCATTAAAAATTGCAAAACGACCTGTTATTATAGCTGGACATGGTATACGTTTGGCAAAAGCGGATGGATTGTTAGAAAAATTTGTTCATATGTATAAGATTCCAGTTGTGACACCTATTATGGGGATTGATGTTATTGCGGGAGATGATATATGTAATATAGGAAGAATTGGAACAAAAGGGACAAGAGCCGGAAACTTTGCAATGCAAAATGCTGATTTAATTATTTCTCTTGGAAGTCGACTTGCAGTTTCTGTTATTGGTCATGAATATGAATTATTTGCACGGGAAGCTAAAAAAATTGTTGTAGATATTGATAAAATTGAACATTCTAAAAAAACTATTAAGATCGACAAATTAATATGTTGTGATGTAGGACGTTTTTTGGAAAACGTATGTTTAAAGGAAGCAGAAATCTCAACATTTGATAATTGGTTGGATATATGTAGAACGTGGAAAGCAAAATATCCGGTTATACTATCTGAGTATGATAATGATGAATCTGGAATCAATTATTATAAATTTATTGATATTTTAAATCATAGAATGTCAAATGAAATGCCAGTTGTATCGGATGCGGGATCTGCGTTTTATGTAGTAGCTCAAGCTATTAACTTGAAGAAAGGACAACGGCATATTACAACTGGTGGTACGGCAACTATGGGATTTACGTTGCCAGCTGCAATTGGAGTTGCCATAGCAAATAATTCTAAACCTGTATTAGCGATTACTGGTGAGGGATCATTTATGCAAAACCTTCAAGAGTTAGAGGTTTTAAAATATCATTCATTAAATATAAAGTTATTCGTTATGGATAATGGTGGGTATTTTTCTATTCATCAAACGCAAAAAAAATTTTTTAATGGAAATTATGTTGGAGAAAGTGAACAAAGTGGGTTATCATTTACAGATATTGAAAAATTAGCATGTGCATTTGGAGTTGCATATTATAAATTAGAGACTATACAACAGTGTGAAGAAAAATTGGAGGAAATATTAAATAGAAAAGGACCGGTACTAATAGAGGTCAGAGTTACAGAGAATATGGAGGTTATTCCTACCAATGCTTCTTTAATGAGGGAAGATGGTATTATGATATCAAAACCATTGGAAGATATGTATCCGTTTTTAGATAGGAATGAGTTTAAGGAGAATATGATTATTAAACCAATTGAGGAATAAGAAAAATATATGAAAAAAATTGTTGTAACAGGTGCTACCAGTATGATAGGGATAGCATTAATTGAAGAGTGCATCAAAAAAAACATAGAAGTGTTAGCAATCGTTAGAAAAAAATCTAAAAATATCAATAGATTACCAGTAAGCAAAAATATACATATTTTAGAATGTGATTTAGAAGACTTATGTAATATGCAGGTAAATAATAAAGGATATGATGTTTTTTATCATTTGGCATGGACGAATACCATAAAAAATGAAAGATGCGATCCGCAAAAACAACTTGAGAATATAAAATATACAGTAGATGCGGTTGAGTTGGCATATCGAATGGGATGTACAAAATTTATTGGTGCAGGTTCACAGGCAGAGTATGGTATCCATGGAGAGAAAAGCACGAAGCCTTCTTCTATACTACAACCAATCGATGCATATGGAATTAGTAAAATGGCTGCTGGTAAATTGGGATTGTTGGAAGCAAAAAAGAAGAAAATGTCATTTATATGGGTTCGTATTTTTAGTGTGTATGGAAAATATGAAAATCCAAATTCTATGATACAGGTAACATTACAAAAACTCTTAAAAAATGAAAATTGTGATTTCTCAACAGGAACTCAAATGTGGGATTATCTTTATAGCAGCGATGCTGGAAGGGCTTTTTTGAAATTGGGGGATAGTGAGACAAAGAATAATTATTATTGTTTGGGAAGTGGAAATGCAAAACCATTAAAAGAGTATATTTATGAAATGCAAAATATTTTACATTCGAACTCCAAATTAAATTTTGGCATAATACAAGATAATCCGATAAACAGGAATGGTATGTGTGCAGATATAACTACGTTAACACAAGATACCGGCTGGGTGCCAGAAGTTGATTTTATACAAGGTATTAAATGGGAAGTAGAAAGACTTAGAAGAAAAATGAAATAACTATTATGGAGAACAGACAATATGAAAGTAATCATCTTAGCAGGAGGTCTTCCAAGTACCCTCATCGAAGAGGACGAAAAGATGCCAAAACCGATGGCAGAGATCGGCGGCCGGCCGATGCTCTGGCACATTATGAAGCAGTATGCGCATTATGGATACAATGATTTTATCATTTGCACTGGATATAAAGGAGAAGTGATCAAGGATTACTTCATGAACTTTTATATCTACCAGTCCGATATCACAGTGGATTTGCAGACCAATGAAGTGGAAATACATAGAAAACAGACAGAGGATTGGAAGGTTTCGATTGTGGATACCGGATTACAGTCCTCGGTGATGGAGCGTCTGATCATGGTGCGTGAGCTGGCAGGAGATGAGCCGGTTCTGGTGGCTTACGGAGATTGTCTGTCAGACATTGACATACAGGAAATGGTAGAAAGTCATCGCAGGCAGCAGTCCCTTGCTACAGTGGCAATTGCACATCCGACCGGTCGAAATGAGATTCTTGCGCTCAATGAGCAGGGGTGTTATATCGGCACAAAGCAGGGAAAAAAGCAGAAACATTCCTGGGTAAATGCCTGCAGTATGGTATTGGAAGCGCGAGCATTTGATTACCTTAAGGAAAATCAGGAGAATCATTTTGCATTGTCGCTTATGGATTGTCTGGCAGCACATGAGCCGGTTCAGACTTATCGCCACGAAGGCTTCTGGTCACCGGTTGAGACGATCCGTGACAAGACATTGATGGAAAACTTATGGGCACAGCATAAAGCACCGTGGAAGGTGTGGGAAGATTAGGCTTCATCATGGAAGATGGAGAAAGAGAGAACCATGGAGGGTAAACAAATGAAGTGGTTGGAATATTATAAAGGAAAAACGGTACTGGTGACAGGACACACCGGTTTTAAGGGAAGCTGGCTGTGTGTGATGCTGGAGATGGCAGGCGCAAAAGTGGTTGGCTATGCGCTGCCACCGGAAAAAGATGCCGTATTATTTGACTGTTCCGGTGCGGCAGCAAGGATGGTTTCTGTAGAGGGAGACATTCGTGATCGGGCACACTTGCAGGAAGTTTTTCATACGTATCAGCCGCAGGTTGTGTTTCATCTGGCGGCACAGCCGATTGTGCGGACAAGCTACGAGCAGCCGGTATATACATATGAGACCAATGTCATGGGTACAGTAAATCTGTTGGAATGTGTGCGAAACACCCCGGGGGTGCAGTCCGTTTTAAATGTCACTACAGATAAAGTATACGAAAATAAGGAATGGGAGTGGGGCTACCGTGAAAACGATCCGCTGGATGGTTTTGACCCATATTCCAATAGCAAATCGTGTTCCGAACTGGTGACGCACAGCTATAAAAAGTCTTTTCTGGATGAAAAAGGAATTGCGGTTTCGACAGCAAGAGCAGGAAATGTGATCGGCGGCGGAGATTTTTCGCGGGACCGCATTATTCCGGACTGTGTGAGATCGGCATTGCAGGGGGAAGAAATTATCATCCGGAATCCATACTCGATCCGGCCATTTCAATATGTGCTGGAGCCGTTGGCAGCATATATGCAGATTGCGGCGGCACAGGCGATGGAGCACGAAAAAGCAGGATATTACAATGTGGGACCGGAAGAAGCCGACTGTGTCACTGTAGGCGCGCTTGCTGATTTATTCTGCAGGGCATGGGGCGATGATCTGAAATGGAAAAAAATCTGTGAAGACGGACCACATGAGGCAAAATTTCTGAAACTGGACTGCTCACATATCAAGTATGCACTGGGCTGGAAACCGTGCTGGGATATCCGCATGGCAATCGAAAAAACCGTGGAATGGACGCGGGTATATGCAGCGCATGGGGATATCCGCGCATGCATGGAGACACAGATCAACGAGTTTTTAGAGATGACCAGTGAAAAAGGGCAGATGTGATATGAAAGTAGTGATTTTAGCAGGGGGCAGGGGCACTCGCATCAGCGAGGAATCCCGGCTGCGTCCAAAGCCGATGGTGGAGATTGGCGGGAAACCGATTTTGTGGCATATTATGCGGCAGTATGCCTCTTATGGATTTAACGAATTTATCATATGCTGTGGGTACAAAGGGCATATGATCAAGGAATACTTTGTCAATTATTATCAGAATAACAGCCAGTTGGAAATTCGCCTGAAGGATCAGCAGGTACAGGTTTTAAAAAAGAACAGTGAGCCATGGAAAGTGACCATGGTGGATACCGGACTGGAAACACTTACCGCGGGGCGTATTTTAAAGGTGCGCGATTATATCGGTGGGGAACCGTTTCTTCTGACTTATGGCGATGGGGTGTCAGATGTAAACATCCGGGAGCTTATCGCATTTCACAAAAAGCAGGGAAAGACGGTGACGATTTCCACAACACAGCCGGAAGGGCGTTTCGGAGCATTGCGTCTGGACGATACCGGCAGTCAGGTGCTCGGTTTTAAAGAAAAGGCACGCGCGGATCAGGCGTGGGTGAATATCGGATTTATGGTGATGGAGCCATCGGTGTATCCGTATCTGGGTGATGGAAGTACCATGTTAGAGACGTTGCCGTTTGAACGGCTTGCCGCAGATGGGCAGATGGCGGCATATAAGCATATGGGCTTCTGGTCTCCGATGGATAACATTCATGATCGGGAATATTTACAGAAGCTTTGGGACAGTGGAAACGCACCATGGAAGGTGTAACTGCCACGAACGGAAAGGAAAAAGTGATGTTTGAACATAAAACAGAGGAAGAAGCACGGAAAGAGATTCTTTCCATGGTAGAAGGATATTATCGGGCGTTTCATGCGAAAAAAGAAGACTTTAAGGAAGGAAACCGCATTTCGTATGCTGCCCGGGTATACGATCAGGATGAGATGTGTAATCTTGTGGACAGTGCGTTGGAATTCTGGTTGACTTCCGGCAGATATACAGAACAGTTTGAAAAGGAACTTGCGGATTATATTGGTGTGCGTTTTTGTTCGCTTGTTAATTCCGGTTCTTCGGCAAATCTGCTGGCGTTTATGGCACTGACTTCTCCACTTCTGGGAGAGCGGCGTGTGAAGCGTGGGGATGAAATCATCACGGTTGCGGCAGGGTTTCCGACCACGGTTACTCCATATCTGCAATATGGTGCAGTTCCGGTTTTTTTGGATCTGACGATTCCACAGTATAATCTCGATGTGAGCCAGTTAGAAGAGGCACTGAGTGAGAAGACAAAGGCAGTTATGATTGCACATACGCTTGGAAATCCGTTTGACCTGAAAACAATCCGTTCGTTCTGCGATGCACATGGACTCTGGCTGATTGAGGACAACTGCGATGCCCTCGGAAGTGAGTATTGCATGGATGGAGTGTGGAGGAAGACGGGAAGCATCGGTGATATCGGTACGTCGAGTTTTTATCCGCCACATCACATGACGATGGGCGAAGGCGGTGCAGTTTATACCGACAACCCTTTGTTGCATAAGATTATCCGTTCCCTGCGCGACTGGGGGAGGGACTGTATGTGTCCGTCCGGAAAGGACAATCTGTGTGGTCATCGTTTCGATAAGCAGTATGGAGAGCTTCCGTTGGGATATGATCACAAGTATGTATACTCTCATTTTGGCTATAATTTAAAGGCAACGGACTTGCAGGCGGCGATTGGGTGTGCACAGCTTAAGAAACTGCCACAGTTTGTAGAACGTCGGCGGGAAAATTTTGAGCGGCTGAAAGCGCAGTTATCAACCGTAGAGGACCGACTGATTCTGCCGGAAGCTTGTCCAAACTCAAAACCGTCGTGGTTTGGCTTCCTCATTACCTGCCGTAAGGGCGTGGATAAAAATCATGTGGTACAGTATCTGGAATCCCATGGTGTACAGACACGCATGTTGTTTTCCGGTAATCTGATCAAACAGCCTTGTTTTGATGAGATGCGTAAAAGTCATGAAGGCTATCGTGTGGTCGGGGATTTGCATGTGACGGATCATATTATGGAGAACAGTTTCTGGATTGGTGTGTATCCGGGGATGACGGATGCGAAGCTGGATTATATGGCGAAGGTGCTGTGTTCTGCTGTGCAGGAGTAAGAAAGAAGTATCAGAAACATATTGCATATTTAGTTTGATATGCTATAATTGGGGTTACAAATTATTGAGTACGAAGGGGATAATAATGGAATGGGAAAGCTACTGGGATAATTTGATAGAGAAGAAGAAGCTGAGACCACGACTTGATGAACTTGATGAACTTGATAAAGCAAGGTGCAACCCTTATACAACGGAACAGATTTGTCACAAGATCTATGATGATTATTACAGGATATGGAGGCCGAAGTGGAAGCAGGTGCGCGACCATTTTTTGGAATTAGTTGAACAGTTTCAAGGAGTACATCTTCAGACGAGCAGAATAAAGACGTTGGATAGTCTGCTTGTTAAAGTAATCTGTAAAAGACATGAACATCTTGGAGATCCGGACAGTTTATATTTCAAGATTGATGGAGAAAATTATCGGGAAATCATTACAGATTTGATAGGAATGCGTCTGATTATTAATTATCGTGGCAAATGGGAAATGATTCATAATGAGATTGTTCAGCATTTTCCATATGTGGAGGAGAAATTGTATGATGAGTACGATTTGATTCCAATGGATAAACTGGATAAGAATGCTTTAGTACAGATTCCAACGATATATTATGCACAGGGAGATAACATAGAGCCTTATCGTAAATACCATATTGTTCCCAAATTGCATAATATGGGATATCGGAGCATTCATTATACCGTCTGCTTTGAGTCTGTGTACATTGAAATTCAGGTGCGAACGATCTATGATGAAGCATGGAGTGATTGTGACCATAATTATGTATACAAGCAGGATGAAAATAAAAGCCATTCCGCATTAGAGCAGGTCTCTCAAATATTGTGTCAGATGACAAATATATCCAATGATCTTGGGGAGCATATGAGACAGATTTTTGAGGGTGAAACGATAATAGATCAGCACGACGGGACATGGAAGACATCGCAGGAAGGGCTTGATATATTTGATAATGCTCTGGATAGAATAGGAAAGACTTATGAGCAACTGGAGAGTTTCAGAAAAAAATTGAAGGCATAGCCAAAGGAGCGTGTGATGGTAAAGAAAAATTCAAATGGATACAGATATGCACAGATCTTTTTAAAACGAATCAGGAACCTCGAACTAAAAAAGGATTATCGGACGAACCATGGGGAAGAATTTACCAGAGGAATGGAAGACAAATATGGAGATAAGTTTAAGACATATATGGGATGCTGTACTACGGTATTGATGGATGAGAGATTAAAAAGTTCGGTAAAGAGAGGATATTATGGCTAAGGAGAATGAATTACCTGATAGTTACGAATATATATTGGATAAATTTGGAGAAGAAAAGCTTTTATCAAGATACACATGGCTTTATGATCTAATGGAAAATTTCCTGCGTATAAAAAATTATGAAGATAATGTGATTATATCCAGTGATATTTTAAATCATGTTGTGATTGATTATTTTGTCGATATTGATCGACTGAAATTATTTCAGAATATTGAGAAGACACATGAGTCAAAAATTTATGCATATTCAGCATATTGGCTTTTGCGGCATAAACCTATGCAGGTGGTTGTGACAGATCAAGGTGAAAAATATGCTTTTGTAAATGAAGAATTTGTGAGTGATTTGATACGGAGTTATCTATTTTCAGATCCGGATAATATTCCTGTTTTAAATAATAAGAAGGATGTCGTAGATAATTTTGTAGGTACACTTTTGTATTATTTTAAGTATCGTGAATATTCAGCCAAAAATATTGAGATTATGTTATTGGCATTTGAGGCGGGCAGGGGATATCAGTATTCCGTGGATCATCAATAATAGTTCAAATAAGCTGTGGATAGTGTGCTATTCATGGCTTATTATTTTATGATTTGCAAGATGAGCGTAATTTTAGTGAGAGGGGAAATCAGATGAAACCACAAATCATTCTCGCCGGCTCCGGTGGCTGCATGCGTGAACTCGCATGGCAGATGCCGGACTGGCAGATTTCAGGATATGTAGACGTAACACCACCGGAGCATCCCGTCACAGTGGGAGACCGAACCATTCCTTATCTCGGAAATGATGACTTTCTGTTGCAACAGACCGAAGATATTAACGTTGCAATTGCAGTAGGAGACCCAGCGCTTCGCCAAAAGATTGCGCAGAAATTACGGAAGAATCTCCACATTCATTTTCCGAACATCATTCTCCACGGAGCAGAGGTCTGTTCAGACGTAAAACTGGGCCAGGGCTGTATCATCAGCATGGATGCAAGAGTATCCACCAATGTCCGGATGGGAGATTTTGTATTTTTAAATATTGGAGCAATGGTTTGCCACGATGGCAGATTGGGAGATTTTGTCACGCTGGCACCGGATGTGAAGTTGGCAGGTGCGGTACACATCGGAAGACACTGTGACATTGGCCTTGGCACAAAGGTGATTCAGGGGATCACGATTGCGGATCATGTGCGTACCGGTGCAGGAGCCGTTGTTGTGCGGGATGTGGAGGAAGCAGGTACGGTTGTTGGTGTTCCGGCGCGAAAGATAAAACAGCATTAGAAAAGAGGTACAAAACATGCACACAACAATCATCGCAGAAGCAGGCGTCAACCACAACGGCAGCATGACACTTGCGAAGCAAATGGTAGAAAAAGCAAAACAGGCAGGAGCCGATTATGTAAAATTCCAGACGTTTGTTCCGGAAAAGCTGGTCTCCCGTTTTGCCCAGAAAGCAGAATATCAGAAGAAAACGACCGGAGCGGCAGAGTCGCAGCTTCAGATGTTACAGAAGCTGGCATTGACGCAGGAGGATTTTATAAAACTGCAGGCGTACTGTAAAACGGTCGGGATCGGTTTTTTGTCCACACCGTTTGATCTGGAAAGTATCGCATTTTTGGAAAAGCTGGATATGGATTTCTGGAAGCTTCCTTCGGGTGAAATCACAAATCTGCCATATCTGGAAGCGATCGGCCGCACCGGAAGAGATATTGTTATGTCTACCGGTATGTGTAATATGCAGGAAATTCAGGATGCAATTTCCGTTTTGGAGAAAAGTGGAGCAGGGAGGATTACCGTGCTGCATTGCAATACGGAATATCCGACAGCTTACACGGATGTAAACCTGCTTGCCATGCAGCAGATGCGTGAGATATTACAGAAACCGGTCGGATACTCAGATCATACGATTGGCATTGAAGTACCAATCGCTGCAGTTGCTTTGGGGGCAACGGTCATCGAGAAACATTTTACGCTGGACAAGCAGATGGAGGGGCCGGATCACCGGGCAAGTCTTGAGCCGCAGGAACTGGCACAGATGGTAACCGCAATCCGGAACATTGAGCAGAGTCTTGGAGATGGAAAGAAAAAGCGCACAGCATCGGAAGAAAAAAACTGCGCAGTTGCAAGAAAAAGCATTGTTGCAAAATGTGCGATCACAAAAGGGGACTATTTTACAGAGGAAAACTTAACCGTGAAACGACCGGGCACAGGGATCAGTCCGATGAAATGGTACGAAGTTCTCGGAACACAGGCCACGCGGGATTATGAGGCAGATGAACTGATATGAAAAAGATAGCGATTGCAACAGCCACACGGGCGGAATATGGAATTTTGCATCCGCTGATCGTCCGGCTGATGGAAGAAAAAGAGTTTGATGTACAGCTTCTTGTAACTGGGACACATCTGGAAGAACGGTTTGGGTATACGGTCAAAGAAATTGAAAAAGACGGAATTCCAATTGCGCGAAAAATTCCGATTCTTACCGAGGACAATTCACCATATGGAATTTCCGTAACTATAGCGCAAGCCATTACCGGATTTGCAGATTATTTTAAAAGTGAGCAGCTGGATCTGTTTCTGGTGCTGGGAGACCGCACAGAAATTCTCGGTATGTGTGCGGCTGCGTTAAACGAACACATTCCGATTGCACATCTGCATGGTGGTGAATTGACGGAAGGCGCCGTGGATGACTGTATCCGGCATGCGGTGACAAAGATGAGTTATCTGCATTTCCCGGCAACGGAAGTGTACCGCAGGCGGATCATCCAGATGGGAGAGGCACCGGAGCGTGTATACAATGTAGGTGCGCTTGGCGTAGAAAATATTTTAAGTGTTCCGATGTTGTCGGAAGATGAAATTCGAAAGGATGTGGACATTCCGGCAGGCATGCCCTATGCGGTTGTGACGTTTCATCCGGTGACGATGCAGCCGGGCGAAGCAGAAAAACAGGTGCGGGAACTGATCTCTGCAATGCGTGAAGAAAAACAGTATTTTTATCTGGTGACCAAAGCAAATGCTGACGCAGGCGGGGCACAGGTAAATGCATGGCTTGCAGAGGCACAGAGGGAACTTGCCAATATGAAACTGGTCAGTTCACTCGGGATGAAGCGTTATCTGAGTGCCGTAAAGTATGCGGCGTTTGTGCTTGGCAATTCCTCCAGTGGAATCATCGAAGCACCTGCGCTTGGCACACCGACCGTAAATATCGGAGACCGGCAGAAGGGGCGTCTGATGGCAGAAACGGTAATCGGATGTATGCCGGAGGCCGGGGCAATTCAGGCGGCAATCCGGCAGGCGGAACAAATGCCACACCGGCCTTCGTTTTTATACGGGGATGGAAAGACATCGGAAAAAATTGTAAAGATACTGAAAGAATTTTTCCAGACGGATTACCGGCACTGGAAAAAAACATTTTATGATATGGAGTGCAAATGAAACATCTGGCAGTAATCACCGCACGCAGCGGTTCAAAAGGATTAAAAGACAAAAATATTAAATTACTCGAAGGTAAACCGCTTCTGGTCTACTCCATCGAAGCAGCCAGACAGTCTGGAAAATTTGACTGCATTCATGTCTCGACCGACAGCGAAAAATATGCGCAGATTGCGCGGAAATATGGAGCGGATGTGCCGTTTTTGCGTGACGCGGCACTTGCCACGGACACGGCAGGAACCTGGGATGTGCTAAGAGCAGTTGTACAGCAGTATGCCGCAATCGGGCAGCAGTTTGACACCATCACCCTGTTGCAGCCGACTTCCCCGCTTCGCGATGCGGCAGATATCAAAAAGGCATTTGAGATTTTTGAAGAGAAAAATGCACAGTCTGTGGTCAGTGTCTGTGAAGCAGAACATTCTCCTCTGCTTTGCAATACATTAAAAGAAGATCAGTCCATGTGTGGATTTGTTGATTTACAGAAAGTTGGACGGCGGCAGGATATGGGAACATATTACCGGCTGAACGGCGCGATTTATCTGCAGACCACGGAGCTTCTGATGAGTCAGGGGGATCTGTACGGAGAACATTCCTATGCCTGTGTGATGAGTCAGGAACATTCCATCGACATCGACACCGCACTGGATTTCCAGATCGCGGAGACAATTATGGAGACATTCTCTTAACATTTTTTCACACTGGTCGATATATATAACAGGTCTATCATGGAAGATAGAAAAAGAGAACGTTTTCTTGGAGAAAACGAAAGAAGAAACATGGAGGTTCCCATATGAAGACAGAGCAGTTAGCGTTATTTTTAATATCCCCGGACAGTACGGTTGTGGAAGCGATGCAGCGCATCGACCGTAATGCCAGGGGTATTTTATTTGTGACCAATGAGCAGCAGAAACTGCTTGGTGTTGTCACGGATGGAGATATCCGCCGCTGGCTGATCCGCACGGGAGAACTGAAAGCTCCGGTATCCGGTCTGATGAATACCGAACCTAAGAGAATTTCCAGGAAAGAGCATGCAAAAGCACATGAGGTTATGGTGCAGCATTCCATCACGGCGCTTCCGGTTGTCACCACAAAAGGCGTGGTATCTGACATTTTGTTCCGGGATGAGCAGGTGGCAAAAAAGAAAAAGCCGCAGGGGATTTTAAAAGAGGTTCCGGTCGTGATTATGGCGGGCGGAAAAGGGACACGTTTATATCCGTATACCAAAATTCTACCGAAACCGCTGATCCCGATTGGAGATATCCCGATCATGGAGCGGATCATCGGAAAATTCTGTGAGTTTGGAACCACACAGTTTTATGCGACGGTCAATTACCGCAAAAATATGATTCGTTCCTATTTCTCCGAGATTTCAAAAAACTATTCTCTTGAATATGTCGAGGAGGATAAACCGCTTGGCACGGCGGGAAGTTTACAGTTGATCAAAGAGGAGTTTTCTCAGCCATTTATTGTGACCAACTGTGACATTTTGATTCATGCGGATTATGAAGATATTTACCGCTATCATAAAGAGGCGGGAAATGAGCTTACGATTGTCACGGCACTCAAAAATATCGAAGTTCCGTATGGGGTCATTCATTCCAGCGAGAACGGAGCCGTCCAGTCCATGGAAGAAAAGCCGAAGCTTTCGTATTTTGTCAATACCGGCATGTACATATTAAATCCGGAACTGAAAAAAGAGATTCCAGAGAATACGTTTTTCCATATGACGGATCTGGCAGACAAGCTTCTGGCAGAAAACCGCCGGGTGGGAATGTATCCGATCAGCGAGGATTCCTTCCTGGATATGGGTGAGTTTGAGGAAATGCACCGCATGGAAGAAAAGCTGAATTTGAAATCCGAGTAATGATTTGAAACAGAAAGGACATATAGAACAATGAAAAAAGTATTAGTAACCGGAGCAGACGGTTTTATCGGAAGCCACCTGACCGAGAGTCTTCTGGAAAAGGGCTATGATGTAAAAGCATTTGTATATTACAATTCTTTCAACAACTGGGGCTGGCTGGATACGCTGCCGAAGGAAAAACTTGACCAGATTGAAATTTTTGCCGGGGATGTGAGGGACCCGAACGGTGTGCGCACGGCCATGAAGGGTGTGGATCAGGTCTTTCATCTGGCGGCGCTGATTGCGATTCCGTTCAGTTACCATTCGCCGGATTCCTATGTAGATACAAACATCAAGGGAACGTTAAATGTGCTGCAGGCGGCACGCGATCTTGGCACGGAAAAAATCATGGTGACATCGACTTCGGAAGTATACGGCACCGCACAGTATGTCCCGATTGACGAAAAGCATCCATTTCAGGGACAGTCTCCGTATTCTGCGACAAAAATCGGAGCCGACCGTCTGGCAGAAAGCTTTTACCGCAGCTTTAATCTTCCGGTTGCGATTGTCCGTCCATTCAACACTTATGGTCCGCGTCAGTCTGCACGTGCAGTGATTCCGACAATTATTTCACAGCTTCTGGCAGGAAAAGAGGAAATTAAACTTGGTTCCCTGACACCGACGCGCGATTTTAACTATGTAAAAGATACCGCGGCAGGCTTTATTGCAATTGCAGAGTCGGACAAGACAATTGGACAGGAGATCAATATTGCTACCCAGCAGGAGATTTCGATCGGAGATCTGGCACAGGAGATTATTTCCCAGATCAATCCGAATGCACACATTGTCTGTGACGAGCAGCGCCTTCGTCCGGAAAAGAGTGAGGTCAACCGTCTACTCGGCTGTAACGCAAAAATTAAGGAGCTGACCGACTGGAAGCAGCAGTATACATTCGAGCAGGGAATTGCAGAGACGATTGCATGGATTCGTCAGCACATGGATGCCTATAAGACGGACATTTATAATGTGTAAGTTGTAGTTTTAAGAAAAGAGGGAGCAAAATGGGACGATTTGTACCTTTATCGATTCCGAATTTTGAGGGAAATGAGAGAAAATATGTAGATGATGCACTGGATCAGGGATGGGTTTCCACCGGTGGTGCATACATTACAGAGCTGGAAGAAAAACTGGCAGAGTTTTTACATGTGGAGAAAACAGCGGCAGTGCAGAGTGGAACTTCAGCGCTTCATCTGTCTTTGATTGCCTGTGGGGTACAGCCGGTGGATATGGTGATTGTTCCTACGCTTACTTTTATCGCGGCGGTCAATCCGGTGCGTTATCAGTTCGCGGAGCCCGTGTTTATGGACTGTGATGACAGTTTGTGCATGGATCCGCAGAAGCTGCACCGTTTCTGCGAAAACGAGTGTGTGACAGAGGATGGACAGTTAAAGCATAAAGCTACCGGAAAAACCGTAAAAGCCATCGTAGTCGTGCATGTGTTTGGAAATATGGCAGATATGGAAGCCATCATGGATATCGCACAGGAGTTTCACCTGAAAGTGATCGAGGATGCAACGGAAGCGCTCGGCACACAGTACACGAAGGGGCGTTATGCCGGAAAATTTGCCGGGACGATCGGTGATTTCGGGGCATACTCCTTTAACGGAAACAAGATTATTACAACCGGTGGCGGCGGTGCCGTGACAGCGAAAGATCCGGCGGAAGTGGAGCATTTGAAATATCTTTCCACACAGGCAAAGGATGATCCGCATTTTTATATTCACAATGAAGTGGGATACAATTACCGCATGACGAATTTACAGGCAGCGCTTGGTGTGGCACAGATGGAGGAACTTCCGGAATTTATCCACCGCAAGCAGAAAAATTATCGATTGTATCAACAATTGCTGCAGGAGTTTTCGGGTGGAACACTGCTTTCATTTCGTGAGGGAACTTCCTCAAACCAGTGGTTTTATTCCCTGAAGCTGGATATGGAAAAACTGCAGGGAAAAAATATGAGAGATGTGATTACGACACTTCAGGAGCGCGGTGTGCAGACCCGGGCGATCTGGGGACTGATTCATGAGCAGCTTCCGTATCAGAATGCAATTGCTTATGAGATGGAAAAAGCACCGTACTATAGCAGTTGTATTTTAAATATTCCAAGCAGCACACAGATCACAGATGATGATATTGGCTTTGTGGTGGAACAAATAAAAGTGGTATTTAAATCTGGAATTTGAACAGATAAGGTGACACTCACAAGTATTTGTTCGGGTCAATAAGCTGTGTATAGGGTATTTTATAAAACAATAAATGTTATTTACAAAAATTCTCCTTTAGAAGTATAATAGAAATACGCCTACAGGAGGATTTTTTATTGAAAAAGCAATTTGTTAAGGCAATGCTTCTGGTTGGAATTAGTTACAGGAAAGCCGAAAAAACTTATACCTGCAGGATAGAAACGGAGACAATAAACAAATGAACCAGTATATATTTACCCCAACCGGATTTTACCCGGACACACAGGAAAAAGAAACTTTGGAGAAGCGCTACGAAACTTTATATCACATGGGATTTTCCAAGCGGTCAAAAGAAATGTCTTCATCGGAGTTGTTTTTATATGAACTGTCAGAGACATTTTTCCAGTGTCTTACAGAAATGCCGGAACTGGAACTGACAAGAGAAGCGACACATGTGGCGCCGGATGAGGAACATCTCGAGCATCTGCTTTCGTCAGTTCCTTATGCGATTGGGGCAGAATATATTGACCGTAAGTGGGTTGTCGGCGTGTTTTCGCAGCTGGAGCAGATTTTTCAGCGGGAAATTTCAGGCTATAAAGGCAGTGTGGAATTGTATCTCACAGAGCAGAATCAGAAGCTGCACGTACCGGAGCGTATCTTTCTGCATCTGGTAGAAAATAAAGATGGCGAAGATCCGTTTGTTTTTATGGCAACCTATGCTTCGCTCGGAGAGGATCATGCCGTGCATCATATGCCGCTGAAATACGCGCTGACCGAATACCAGGATGACAGAGATAAGCTGCTGGCATTGTTGTCCTGCCTGAACCGTGCGGCAGAGGTATCGGATCTGATTGCAGAACTGGTAGAAAGTGGGGAGATGTTTCATGTTCTGCGTTTTACAGGGAAAGAGGCATATCAGTTTCTGCGTGATGTGGAAAAAATCGAACAGACCGGGATTCTCTGCCGGATTCCGAACTGGTGGAGAAAGCGTGCAATGGAGTGTTCGGTAGAAATACGGCTGGGCGAAAAGAAACCTGCCATGGTAGGATTTGATTCGTTGATTTCGATGCAGCCACAGCTGTGTGTGGACGGAGAGGCACTTACGAAAAAAGATGTGGAACTTCTGCTGGCGCAGACGGAGGGGCTGGCATTTTTAAAAGGCAAGTGGGTAGAGGTAAATCATAAAAAACTGCGGGAACTTCTGAAACGTATGGATGGCATGGACACCAGCATTACACTGCGGGAAGCTTTGCAGATGGAAATCGGAAATGGAAAAAAGATTTCTGCAGATGTAGGTGCGCTTGTGACCAACGGGGCATGGCTTTCCAAAATGTTGCGCAATTTGCGAAAACCATCCGGTATCCGTTCGGCAGCAGTGCCGAAAACCGTTCATGCAACGCTTCGTCCATATCAGAAGGATGGGTATACGTGGCTGAATTATATGCAGAAACTGGGATTTGGTGCATGCCTGGCAGACGATATGGGACTTGGAAAAACGCTTCAGGTTCTCTGCTATCTCGAAAAGATGAGAAAATCAGACAAAGGCGCAAAAACGCTTTTGGTCGTTCCGGCATCCCTGATCGGAAACTGGCAGAAGGAGGCAGCAAAGTTTGTCCCGGATATGACGCTTCAGGTTATTCACGGAAAGACATCTGCGCAGCTTGCACAGGAATTTGATGCAGGGTCTGCATTCCTTACGATAACGACATATGGCATGGTTTCCCGCATCAAGGCATTTCAGGAAACGATGTGGGACTGTGTGATTCTCGATGAGGCACAGGCAATCAAAAATCCGGGCACGAAACAGACACGCGAAATCAAAAAACTGCAGGCACAGATGCGGATTGCCATGACCGGTACGCCGATTGAAAATGACCTGACCAATTTATGGTCGTTGTTTGATTTTATAGATCATGGTCTGCTTGGTACATCCAAAGAGTTCCATGAGTTTACGAAAGGACTGGAAGAAAATCCACAGGAATATGCAAAATTAAAGTCCATGATTACCCCGTTTATGCTCCGTCGTGTCAAGACGGACAAGACCGTTATTGCAGATCTTCCGGAAAAGGTGGAAATGACAGATTTTGCGCAGCTGACCAGAAAACAGACCATTTTGTACCGCAAGGTGGTTTCGGATATGGAGCAGAAAGTCCGGCAGATGGAGGCAGAACACAGCATTTCCCAGTTTGCCAAAAAGGGGATTGTGCTTACAGCAATCATGAAGTTAAAACAGATCTGCAACCATCCGGACCAGTATCTGGGACAGGATGTTTATACACCATCAGAGAGTGGAAAATTTCAGCTTTTGAAAGAAATCTGTGAGACAATCTATGAAAAGCGTGAGCGCGTGCTGGTTTTTACGCAGTTTAAGGAGATTGCGGACGATCTGGCAGCGTATCTGGAGACCGTTTTTCATGCTAAGGGCTATGTGCTGCACGGAGGAACACCGGTGGCGAAGCGGACGGAAATTGTGGATGCCTTTCAGGGAGAAGCCTATGTACCGTTTATTGTGCTGTCGGTAAAGGCAGCCGGAACCGGACTGAACCTGACGAAAGCAAACCATGTCATTCATTTTGACCGCTGGTGGAATCCGGCAGTAGAAAATCAGGCAACGGACCGGGCATTCCGGATCGGGCAGAAAAAAGATGTGATCGTACATAAATTTGTCTCTCAGGGAACGATTGAGGAAAAAATAGATGCGATGCTGGAATCGAAAAAGGAACTGGCGGAAAATGTAATCGGAAGCGGCTCCGAAAAGTGGATTACGGAGTTAAGTAACGAAGAATTGTTCTCATTATTGCGATTGGAGTAAACGGTATGCGAAGATATTGGGAAATTGATCAGACATTTGCCCAGCCGAGTGAATCTCTGTTAAAGAAAAATTTAAAAGAGAGCGTAAAAAAGCAAAAAGAAAAGGGAAATAAGCTGGAGCCGGTTGTTATTTCCGGCAGGGCAATTGCAAAAAGCTGGTGGGGAAAAGCCTGGTGTGACAATCTGGAGCACTATGCGGATTTTGCAAGCCGGCTGGAGCGTGGGAAGCGTTATGTGCGGACCGGAACAGTAATCGACCTGAAAATCCAGAAAGGAAAAATCATTGCAAGAGTGCAGGGAACCAGAAAAACTCCTTACCGTGTGGAAATCCGTATCAGTCCGCTCACAGAGCAGAAGTGTGAGGCAATTCTTGACCGGTGCGGTAAGATTGAGACTCTGGAACGATTACTGTCCGGTGATTTCCCGGATGAGATGAAAGAACTGTTTCAGGGAGAGGATGGTCTTTTCCCACAGCCAAGTGAGATCAGTTTTCAGTGCAGCTGCCCGGACTGGGCACTGATGTGCAAACATGTGGCAGCAGCACTTTACGGTGTGGGGGCACGGCTAGACATGAATCCGGCATTGTTTTTTGAATTGCGTGGAATCGAGATCGGACGGTTTGTGGATGTGGCACTTGCCAATCGTGTGGAACGGATGCTTGAGAATGCACAGAAACCAAGTGCAAGAATTATGGATGATGAAGAGGCGGCACAAAAACTGTTTGGCGTATTTGGGAGGGCATAGCAATGGGAATCTATGTAAATCCGGGAAATGAAGAATTCAAAAGAGCAGCAAATTCAAAAATATATGTGGACAAGACCATGCTCCTCGCGTTTACAAACCAGAATTTAAAATCGGAGCATCAAAACATCTGCGTCAGCCGTCCCCGCCGTTTCGGGAAATCCATGGCGGCAAATATGCTGGTGGCATATTATGGAAAAGGGGATGATTCCTATGAATTGTTTGAACCCTTTAAATTTGCAAAAGATCCTGATTTTAAAAAGCATCTGAATCAATACAATGCGATTCATCTGAATATGCAGCAGTTTCTGGGGCGTACAGAATCCGTGGAGGATATGATGGAACTGATTTCCAGAAAAGTGGTGCGGGAACTGAAAAGGGAGTTTCCACAGGTCACATATTATGAGGAGGATCTGGTATCGGTTCTGGAAGAAATCTATTCCCAGACGCGGAGTTATTTTGTTTTCGTGATTGATGAATGGGATTGTATTTTCCGGGTGAACCCGATGGATGCGCAGGCGCAGAAAAAGTATCTCAACTTTCTCAGGGATTTGCTGAAAAATCAGCCTTACTGTGTGCTTGCCTACATGACCGGCATCCTTCCCATCAAAAAATACGGCGAACATTCCGCCCTGAACATGTTTGATGAATATTCCATGACCAACCAACGCGAACTGGCAGAGTTTACCGGTTTTACAGAAGCTGAGGTGCAGGAACTCTGCCGCCAGTACGACATGCCATACGACAAGACGAAACAATGGTATGATGGCTATGATTTAAAAGGTGTGCAGATTTACAATCCACGTTCTGTTGTCATGTCAATGCTTGGTCATGACTATGACAGCTACTGGACAAAAACAGAGACGTATGAGGCATTAAAGAAATACATCCAGATGAACCAGTATGGGTTAAAAGAACTGACCACCCGGCTGATTGCGGGGGAACACATCCCGGTAAATCCGGATAAATTCCAAAATGACATGACAACGTTTGCCAGTGCAGACGATGTGCTCACGCTGTTGATTCATCTGGGATATCTGACCTATGATTTTTACGCACAGACCGTCTGCATTCCCAATCAGGAAGTGCAGAAAGAGTTTATTAACTGTATCGAGGACGGAGGCTGGGAACCAGTGATGGCGGCCATCCGGCAGTCAGAGGATTTGATGGAAGCTACACTTCGTGGGGATGAAGAATATGTTGCACAACAAATTCAGCGGGTGCATGAAGATAATATTTCCATTCTGAAATATAATGATGAAAATTCCCTGGCGTGTGTACTGTCACTGGCATACTATGCGGCAAAGAAAACGCATGAGATTTACCGGGAATTAGCAGGCGGAAAAGGGTTTGCAGATCTGGTGTTTGTTCCGAGAAAGCATGTCGAAAGTCCTGCTATGATTGTTGAATTAAAGTGGGATCAGTCTGCACAGACAGCACTTGATCAGATCCGGGAGAAAAAGTATGACAAGACATTAAAAGGATACCATGGAAGCATGCTTCTGGTCGGAATTAATTACAGGAAAGCCGAAAAAACTTATACCTGCAGGATAGAAACAGAGACGATAAACGAATGATCTGGTAAATATTGTCTGGTTGGTGCGCCTGAAGGGCATAGCAAGGGATACTACACCAGCATCCCAAGCGTTCCCGCCACAATCAACACCAGTCCTCCGGCTTCTTTTTTTCCAAGTTTCTCATGAAATACAAGATAAGAAAACAGAATGGTAACCAGAATACTCAGCTTATCGATCGGCACAACGACACTTGCCAGACCATCCTGCAGCGCACGGTAATAGCACAGCCAGGAAGCACCGGTGGCAAGTCCGGACAGGCAGATAAAGCCAAGTTCCCTGTGATCGATTGTGCGCACACTGTCCTGCTTTTTCGTGACAAACACGACAATCCATGCCATGATCAGCACAACGATGGTACGGATGGCTGTTCCCAGATTGGAATCAATGTTTTCAATGCCGACTTTTCCCAGAATAGAAGTCAGGCTGGCAAAGACGGCAGAGCCAAGCGCGTAGAAGAACCAGCTCCAGCCTTTTTTCCCGGAATTCTCAGAAGAGGTTTCCTTTTTCGTGATCATCAGGAAGGTTCCCGCGCCGATCAGCACCACGCACAGAAGTTTCAGTGGGCTGATGCTCTCATGCAGGAAGAGAAAAGCGAGAAGAATGGAGAGGATGGCACTTGATTTATCGACCGGGACCACCTTATCCACATCTCCGATCTGCAGTGCACGGAAGTAGCACAGCCAGGAAGCACCGGTGGCAAGTCCGGACAGGATCAGAAATGTCCAGGTTTTGGCAGAAACACTTCCGATGCCGTGTTGTGCCCCGACCAGAAATACCATGATCCATGAAAAAATAAGTACAATAATGGTACGGATCGCCGTAGCTGTATTGGAATCGGTATTTTTGATACCGCATTTCGCCAGTATGGAAGTCAGTCCGGCGAACAGAGCTGACCCAAATGCAAATAGAATCCACATATACAATTTCCTCCATGGGACAAGCGTAAAATGTTTTGGGGCATTTGTCAAAACTTTTTTCTTGTGATATGATAATTTTATCTTTTTCAGAGGTGACAGAATGTTTGAAAAAAAACAGATCATATACAGTGAAACACAGGGAGTCTGTCAGGTAGAAAATATTGTTTCGCTTTCCGCATCACGCAGGGAGCGCAAAATTCCGTACTATGTGCTGCGCCCGGTATTCGACAAATCCAGAGTATCTTATATTCCGGTAGAAAACCATCAGGTAAAACTGCGGGAGTTGTTTACCAGGGAAGAGGCGGAGGCACTTCAGGGAACGGAAGAAATGAAAAAAGATGAAAAACTGAGACAGGCCGTGGAGTATGTATTAGGAAAAAAGGAGGGATAGGATGGCACAGCAGCAGCCACAGCAGGCAATACATAAATTTGTACTTGGAAATAAAGAACTTGAAGGAAAGACAGCGGAATTCCAGTATGACAAAGGCTGGTACAGCATTACGGATATTGTAGGGGAGGAACGCAACGTAATCTACAAATCCCGCAATGCGCAGGAAGCCTATATGAAATGGAACGTATATATCGGCCGCAAAAAAGAACGGACAGCGTCCGGCCGAAACAGTGACGCAGAGCATGGAAACCGTGCGGAAGGGAACCGGGCATATGACGCACGGGACCGTCGGAACCGTGATTCCCGTGAAAAGCGCGATATGACCGATCGCCGCGGAAATAATAATCGTGGTCGGCATGAAAGATAAGTCGATACAAAAACAGCGCCTTTGTCGATTTGGCAGGGCGCTGTTTTTATGAAACGGAGAGCATGGGATTCGAACCCACGTTGCGTCTATTCGACGCAAACCGCATTTCGAGTGCGGCACCTTCGACCTCTCGGACAACTCTCCCTTGAAATTCATCTCCGATGAATTTCCTACGTACATCGCTTCCGCGGAGCGGAACTCTCATGCGATGTGCTTCTTAATAGTATACAGAATTTACATACATTTTTCAAGTCGCTTATCTTGTGAATGAACAAAAATTATACTATAATATAAATGTGTATGCGAAAAAACATTTTGTACACAATAAGAGAATATGCAGGAGGAAACGTGCATGATGAAGATCGGAATGCTTACCAGCGGCGGAGACTGCCAGGCTTTAAATGCAGCCATGCGTGGTGTTGTAAAAGGACTTACTACGAATGTAGATGAACTGGAGATTTATGGATTTGAAAATGGGTACAAAGGGCTGATCTATGAACAGTACAGGATTCTTACAGCCTCGGATTTTTCTGGAATCCTTACCAGAGGTGGAACGATTCTCGGATCTTCCCGCCAGCCATTCAAACAGATGCGTGTGCCGGATGAAAACGGTCTGGACAAGGTAGAGGCCATGAAGTCCACATACCGTAAGCTCGGACTCGACTGTCTGGTTATCTTAGGTGGTAACGGTACACAGAAGACAGCCAATCTGCTTCGCGAGGAAGGACTCAATATTATTCATCTTCCAAAGACCATTGACAATGATATTTACGGAACAGATGTGACATTCGGTTTTCAGAGTGCAATTAATATAGCGACAGAGACTATCGATTGCATCCATACAACGGCTGCTTCCCACAACCGTGTATTTATTGTAGAGGTGATGGGACACAAAGTAGGATGGCTTACCCTGTATGCAGGAGTGGCAGGCGGTGCCGACATTATTCTGCTCCCAGAGATTCCGTATGATATTGATAAGGTCGTGGATGCGATTCATAAGCGTACAAAAGACGGAAAAGGATTTACGATTCTTGCAGTTGCAGAAGGTGCAATCTCCAAAGACGATGCACAGCTTACCAAGAAGCAGTACAAGGCAAAAGTTGCATCCCGCAGGTATCCATCGGTTTCTTATGAGATTGCAGATCAGATTCAGGAGAAATGCGGTGTGGAAGTCCGCGTTGCGGTTCCGGGCCACACACAGCGTGGCGGCAGTCCGTGTCCATACGACAGAGTATTATGTACCCGTCTTGGATCTGCCGCTGCCAAAGCAATTATGGATGGAAAATTTGGCTGCATGATCGCCATGATCAACAACAAGACCAAATGTGTGCCGCTTGGAGAGGTGGCAGGCAAGTTAAAGACGGTTGATCCGGACAGTCAGATGATTCAGGAGGCAAAACGGATCGGTATCAGTTTTGGAGATTAAATTTCCTGATATCCGGCAAAAAGGAGAAGAAAAATGTCTTACACGGCTTTATACCGTAAGTTCCGTCCGCAGGAATTCGAAGATGTCAAAGGACAGGAACACATTGTTACAACATTAAAGAACCAGATCAAAGCCGATCGCATAGGACATGCTTATTTGTTTTGCGGTACCCGGGGTACCGGAAAGACGACAGTTGCAAAGATTTTTGCAAAAGCAGTAAATTGTGAACACCCGGTAGACGGAAGTCCCTGTGGAAAATGCCCTGCATGTCAGGGCATTGCCGCCGGGACTTCTATGAATGTCATAGAGATTGATGCGGCATCGAACAACGGCGTGGACAATATCCGGCAGATCCGGGAAGAAGTATCTTACCGCCCGACAGAGGGAAAATACAAGGTTTACATTATTGATGAGGTGCATATGCTGTCGGCAGGCGCATTCAACGCGCTGCTCAAGACGCTGGAGGAGCCGCCGGCATATGTGATTTTTATTCTTGCGACAACGGAAGCACACAAGATCCCGATTACGATTCTGTCCCGTTGCCAGAGATATGATTTTCACCGGATTTCCATTGATACCATTACCGATCGTCTGGCGGAACTGATGCGCACCGAACAGGTGGATGTCGAGGAGCGCGCACTGCGTTATGTGGCAAAAGCCGGGGACGGTTCGATGCGTGATGCGCTGAGTCTGCTCGACCAGTGTATTGCCTTTCATCTGGGGGAAAAACTCACCTATGAAAATGTGCTGGAAGTGCTCGGTGCAGTGGATACAGAAGTGTTTTCCGCACTGTTGCGCCAGGTGCTGGCAAAAGATGTGACCGGTGCCATCCGGACGGTGGATCATTTGGTGGATCAGGGACGGGAACTGGGACAGATGGTGAACGATTTTACCTGGTACATGAGAAATCTTTTGCTCATCCAGAGTGCGGATGACATGGAGGAAGTGCTGGATATGTCGGCAGATCATCTGGCAGCCCTGAAAGAAGAGGCACAGATGGTGGAGGCGGAAACACTGATCCGGTATATCCGGATTTTCTCGGAACTGTCCAGCCAGATCCGGTATGCGGCACAGAAGCGCATCCTGCTGGAGATTGCAATTATCAAGCTTTGCCGTCCGCAGATGGAAAAAGATCTGTCGGCACTCAATGAGCGTATGGATGATATGGAGCAGAAATTAGAAAGCGGGGCATTTGTTTCGGCAGCACCACAGAGTGCAGCAGTTCCGGCAGCAGGTGGCACGCAGGCTCCGGCGGCACAGGCTCAGGAGAAAACACAGCTTCCCAAAGCCATTCCTGAGGACATTAAACAGGTGATGAACAACTGGCGGTCGGTCATTTCAGAGATGGGAGGCATCACCAGACAGTATTTGAATCAGGCAGTGCCGACGCTTGGACCGGCGGGAGAACTGCTCCTGGTGTTTGACGATGCCAACGCGTTTTCCTATCTAAGCGACAATAAGGCAGGGTGTATTGATCATTTGAAAGAAATGATTGCGCAGCGGTGTGCAAAGCAGGTAGAAGTGCAGCTCCGCTTAAATGAAGGAGAACGCAGCGCAGCCAATACGGTACCGGATTTGCGGCAATTAATCAATTTTGATATTGAGGAAGAGAACTTCTAATGGTATGATAATACAAGATTCGTAAATAACTGAAATTAGAAAGCAGGAGGACCCCACATGGCAAAAAGAGGTGGATTCCCTGGCGGTATGCCGGGAAATATGGCGAATATTATGAAACAGGCGCAGAAGATGCAAAAGCAGATGGAAGAGGCGCAGAAGAATTTAGAGGAACAGGAAGTTACGGCAGCAGCAGGAGGCGGAGCCGTGGAAGTGACGGTTTCCGGCAAGCATGAGGTGACAAAGGTAAAACTGGCAGAAGAAGTAGTGGATCCGGATGATATTGAGATGCTCGAGGATCTGATCATGGCAGCGACAAATGAGGCGATGCGTAAAATCGATGAAGCTTCCCAGCAGTCCATGTCACAGATTACCGGTGCATTGGGCGGAGGACTTCCGTTCTAAATATGGATTATTACAGTCATGAGATTGCGAAATTGATTGAGGAATTGTCTGCACTTCCCGGAATCGGAGCCAAATCTGCGCAGCGGCTGGCATTTCATATTTTAAATATGCCGCAGGACCACGTGGATGCACTGGCCTCGGCGATTGTTTCGGCAAAGAAAAACGTAAAATACTGTAAGTGCTGTTTTAACCTGACAGATCAGGAAATCTGTCCGATCTGCAGTGATACTTCCAGAGATCACAAGACGATTATGGTAGTGGAGAATACCCGTGATCTGGTTGCATATGAAAAGACCGGAAAATACAATGGAGTCTATCATGTGCTGCACGGTGCTATTTCCCCGATGCTTGGAATCGGACCGAACGATATCCGCTTAAAAGAACTCATGGTTCGTCTGGAGAAGGATGTGGATGAAGTGATTATTGCTACAAATTCCAGCTTAGAAGGCGAGACGACAGCCATGTATATCAGTAAACTGATCAAGCCGACCGGGATTAAAGTGACACGGATTGCCAGCGGAGTGCCGGTTGGCGGAGATCTGGAATATATCGATGAAGTAACTCTACTGCGGGCATTGCAGGGAAGAACGGAATTATAATACACCACCATTTTAAGAGGAGGAAAGAATAAATAATGAATAATTTAGAATTGGAAAAACTTGCGAATGAAATCCGCAAGAGCATTGTAACGGCAGTGCACAGCGCAAAATCCGGTCATCCGGGCGGATCGCTGTCTTCGGCAGATATTTTTACATATCTGTATTTCGAAGAGATGAATATTGATCCAAAGAACCCGAAGATGGAGGATCGTGACCGTTTTGTATTGTCCAAAGGACATGTAGCACCGGCTTATTATTCCACACTTGCAGAGCGCGGATTTTTCCCGAAGGAAGATCTTGTGACACTGCGCCATACAGGTTCGTATCTGCAGGGCCATCCGGATATGAAGCATATTCCTGGCGTTGATATGTCCAGTGGATCTTTGGGGCAGGGAGTTTCTGCTGCAGTAGGTATGGCAGCAGCCGGAAAATTTGATCACAAAGACTATCGTGTATACACCCTGACCGGAGATGGTGAGATTCAGGAGGGACAGATCTGGGAGGCTGCTATGTGGGCAGGACACAGGAAGCTGGACAATCTGGTAGTGATTGTAGACAATAATAATCTGCAGATTGATGGGGAGATTGACAAAGTATGTTCTCCGTATCCGATTGATAAGAAGTTTGAGGCATTTAATTTCCACACGATCGTGATTGACGGAAATGATTTCGACCAGATCCGTGCAGCATTTGAGGAAGCGAAGAAGACCAAAGGTCAGCCGACTGCCATTATTGCAAAGACCATCAAAGGAAAGGGAGTTTCCTTTATGGAGAATGAAGCCGGATGGCATGGAAAAGCTCCGAATGACGAGCAGTACGAAATCGCTATGAAAGATCTTGAGAAAGCAGGTGAAGCATTATGTCAGAAGTAAAGAAAATTGCAACCAGAGACAGCTATGGAAACGCATTGGTAGAACTTGGAAAAGAGCATGAGAATCTCATCGTGCTCGACGCAGATCTGGCAGGTGCTACCAAAACCTGTATTTTCCAGAAAGAATTTCCGGAGCGCCATTGGGACTGCGGTATCGCAGAGTGCAACATGACAGGTATTGCTGCAGGATTATCTACCTGTGGGAAAGTTCCGTTTATCAGTTCTTTTGCAATGTTTGCAGCCGGACGTAACTATGAGCAGGTTCGCAACTCCATCGGCTATCCGCATCTGAATGTAAAGATCGGAGCTACCCATGCAGGAATTTCGGTCGGAGAAGACGGAGCTACCCATCAGTGCCTGGAGGATCTGGCCCTGATGCGTGAGATCCCTGGTATGGTGGTGATCAACCCGTCGGATGATGTGGAAGCACGCGCAGCAGTACATGCAGCATATGATTATGTTGGACCGGTTTATCTTCGGTTTGGACGTCTGGCAGTGCCGGTGATCAATGACAGAGAGGATTACAAGTTTGAGATCGGAAAAGGAATCGTATTAAAAGAAGGTACGGATGTAACCATTTTTGCGACAGGACTGGAAGTGTCAGAGTCCTTAGAAGCTGCAAAGATGCTGGAGAAAGATGGAATTTCTGCAGAAGTAATCAATATCCATACCATCAAGCCGATTGACGAGGAACTGGTTGTTGCATCTGCAACAAAGACGAAGAAAGTCGTAACCGTTGAGGAACATTCCGTAATCGGTGGACTTGGAAGCGCGGTAGCGGAAGTATTGTGTGAAAAGGCACCGACAAAGATGATGCGTATCGGCGTGAATGACCGGTTTGGAGAATCCGGACCGGCGGTTGAGCTGATTCATAAATACGAGCTGGACGCAGAAGGAATTTACAAAAAAGTAAAAGCTTTTGCAAAATAATACAGCAAGTACAAAGGAGACTGTCGTATCGAAGGATATGGCAGTCTTTTTTTGCCTGAAGTCTGGAAATATGTCCGGTAGTGTCGTACGATTTTTTTCATGCCTGTCAGGTTTTTCCAAAATTCTACCGGATGGTGGTGATACTATATTCTGGAAAAACGGATAAGGAGGCAGGATATGATAGATATTGCAGAAGGACCGGGACGTGACCTGAAAAATATCAGACAGATCGGAACACCGGCAGAGGGGGATCGGATTTACATAGAAAATGCGGCGTATGCCAGGGTGCATGAAGAAACTTATGAGGAGCGGAGAGTGTTTATCTTTATGGGGCATACAGAGTGCGAGCAGGGTGTATATATGACCTTTGTAGAGGCTGCCATTCCGGTAAGGGATATGGAGTTTTCACAGAATCTGCCGAGATGGGGAACACATGCGTGGTCGGATGTATTCCGTGAGATTAAGAGATCTTATGAGAATTCCATTATTGTCGGATGGGCGTTGGATTGTAAAGGATATCCACCACGCCTGACAGCAGAACTGGAAGCTATCCACAGAGAACAGTTCGGAGGTGCACATCAGGTTCTTTTCCTTATGGACAGTATGGAGGGGGAAGAATACTTTTATCTGCATAAAGGCAACCGGCTGCAACCGAAAAACGGGTTTTATATCTATTATGCAAGGGAACTGCATGAGATACGGATCCCGGATGTGACGATTGAACTGCCGAGACGTGGAACCCGGCAGATGCTTCCGGAGATTCTGACGGAGAGCAAAAAAGAGAATGAAAAAGAAGAATGCAGCAGTTCAAAGAGCGAACGCAAACCAACGTCGTATGCGATGGCCGCCGCAATCGCACTGCTTTTGGTTCTGACCGGGGTCGGAATCTGGCAGCAGCGAATTCCTATTCCGGGTCTGGAACAGACGGTGGAGACGATAGGGGAAAAAATCCGCCATGTGTCACAACCGGCAGAAGTCCTGGTGGGGACTGAAAAAAATATAGTGGAAGAACAGACGGAGAGCGCAAAGAGTACGGAAACCATCAGTGAACCCATGCAGCTGATACCGATTGAAGAGGTTCCGGCGGGAGCGGTGAAAAAGGCGGAGGAAGCGGCACCTTCCACACAGCCGGCAGAGGAGAAAGAAAAACCTGTGGCGGTAGAAAAAGCACAAAATTATTATGTGGTACAACAGGGGGATACGCTGAGTGGGATCTGTAAACAGGCATACGGATCAATGAAAAAATTAAAAGAGCTTGAAAAGGCGAATGATCTGGAAGATTCGGATGATATCAGGGTTGGGCAGAAATTATTACTTCCGTAACGGGGACGGCAATGCTATAATGATAGAAACGTAAGCGAAAAGGAGAAAAATCGGTGGCTGAAAAAACGGAATTTAAAACCGTAGAGACAAGTCAGGAAGACCTGGAGGAACTGGAAGAAAAAATCAGGAGACACAGGCATAAAATAGCCCGCAGAACGGCACTTGTGATCGTTACTGTTGTAGCAGCAGTGATTTTTGTAGAACTTTGGTCTGCACTTCGCACATATTCAGGATTTGAGGTGCAGGCATCGGCGGAGAGAAAGGACAGTGCGGCAACGGGATATAAGATGTTCCAGGGAAAAATACTGGAATATGATAATGACGGAATCGTGTGTCACGATACAGATGACCGGCTGATCTGGAACCAGTCTTATGAAATGACTGCGCCGGAACTTTCCGTGTGTGAACAGTATCTTGCGGTTTATGATCGTGGAGGGACATTTATTTATATCATGTCGGAACGCGGACTGGTAAAGAAAATCGAAACGGCAACACCGATTGAACGTGTATGTGTTGCCCGTCAGGGAACGGTGGCTGTGCTGATGAAGGAGGATGATGTCTCGTATGTACGGCTTTATGACAAAAAGGGACAGGAACTTGCCAGTGGTGAATTTTATCAGGAAAAAGGAAGTTTTCCTGTAGATATTGCGCTGGCTCCGGATGCGCAGAAACTGGCAGTAGATATGCTCGACGTGACAAAGGGCAAAACCTGTTCCACGGTTACTTTCTATAACTTTGGTTCGGTTGGGCAGAATGAAATCGACAACAATGTGGGAACGTACAGTTACAAAAATACGATGATATCGGAACTGGTTTATACCGAATCCGGAAAACTTCTCGCGATCAGCGATGCCGGACTGATCTGGTTTGACGGAGCACAAAAACCTGCGCCGAAAAAACAGATAAAGTTTAAACGGGAGATACAGAGTGTCTTCTATAATAATAAATATGTCGGTATTTCATACAGCGATACCAAAAAAGAAAACAGCTGGCACATAAAAGTCTATGACATGAATGGTAAAACGGTCATGGAGAACGATACAGAGATCGCATACAACAGAATCGAGCTCCTCGATAATAATGAAATATGTGTCCGGGATGATTATAACTGTGAATTGTTTACCATACACAGCATCCGTAAATTCCGTTATACGTTTGACCGGCAGCTTTATAACGTATTGTCGGGATCGGATGGTCAGAATTATACATTGGTATTAAACGGAGAAATAGAAGAGGTACGATTACAATGAACTGGTTATTGATACTGGTTGTATTACTTGTTGCCGGAAATATTGTCTGGGGATTCTTCCGTGGTTTCCTGCGTGTGGTTTATTCAATGGCTGCCTGGATACTGATTCTGTTTTTTGTTACGTTTGCAACGCCGTATGTTGCAGACTGGATGACAGAACACACAGGCCTGGATACCAGAATTGAAAAGAATTGCAAAGAGAAATTGCAAAATGCCGTGGCAGGGGAAGAAAAAAGTACAGAAGAACAAAACACGCAGGAGCAGAAAGATCTCAGCGGTCTGGGAATGAAACTGCCGGCAAACGTATGGAACCAGATAGGGGATACACATAAACTTGCGGATGGCTGGATGGAACAAAGCGGACTGTATAATACAATTGCGTCAAAAGCATCATCCCTTGCCATGAAAGCGATTGCATTTGTTATTGTTATGCTGATTACGGTGATCGCCTTTCATCTGATTGCCACTGCGATTGATCTGGTGGCAAAACTGCCCGTAATAGGAGAAGTAAATCATATGCTTGGGGGAATTGCCGGATTGATCAAAGGGCTGTTGCTGGTATGGCTGGTATTTGCGTTTGCAGCAATGGGGGCAGCGACAGAAGCCGGGAGTGTTGTGATTGAAGCGGTATATCAGTCGGGAATTCTGCAATGGCTATATGAAAATAATTTAATACTGACGATTCTGCTTTCGTTTTTATGATTGAATTGTGGTTTGTAAGCACCCAGGGAACAATATCTTGTGGTGCTTATATTTTTGCAAATAAAATGTAAAGTTTTTGTTGACTTTAGGTTGTCTGCGTGATATTATATCTAAGCTGACTCGTGACGAGGACACTGATACAGGCACTGGCAGGAAGCTGAGTGATGGTTGGTGGTCATGATGATGAAAAAAGTTGTTGACAAACAATGACAAACATGATAAGATATCAGAGTTGCCGCGTTTGAGAGACAGCAAAGAAAAATAAAAAAGTTGTTGACAACGACTTGAAGATATGATAAAATATACAAGCTGTTGGAAATAACAACAACGAACATTGATAACTGAACAGTGAAAAACCTTGAAAGATTTTGAGAATAATTCAAGAACGCTTCTATAAAGAAGCAACCTTAAAACAGTAAATCAGGACATTGTTTCTGATTAAAAGCCAGATTTAATTCTGGCAGGACAAAACTTTTTAACATGAGAGTTTGATCCTGGCTCAGGATGAACGCTGGCGGCGTGCTTAACACATGCA
>ERZ773178.415-NODE-415-length-52603-cov-9.946183_pt1 | contig 52603 bp, 44 predicted proteins | sample MGYA00580533_ERZ773178 | MGnify/ENA primary metagenome ERZ773178 (study PRJEB29015, sample SAMEA2737859) | human gut metagenome | biome: human gut; feature: human-associated habitat; material: faeces | place: China | collected 2012 ...
CTCATGACTAAAGTCACGAGAGGAGCCGCACCATGAAGATGAAATTGTTGGAACATGCTGTCATTGCCGGGATGCCCGTGCGCAACCGCATCCTCCGCAGTGCGACGTGGGAAGCCTTGGCCGATGCTGAGGGCTATATGTCGGAAAAACAGTACCGCATCTACGATCAGCTGGCTAAGAACGAAGTCGGCTTGATTTGTACGGGCTATGCCCGCGTTGATAAAGAAGATCGCCCCAATGCCGGTATGATGGGCATTTACGACGATGCCTTCATTCCGCAATATCAGGAACTGACGCGGCGCGTCCATGCTTATGGGGCAAAAATCATGATGCAGATTGCCTATGGCGGGACCAAGACGACCTTTGAACGGGAAGGGCGGACGATTTTTTCGCCGTCGGCCGTGCCGGAACGCAAGACCGGGACCGTCGGTGTCGCCATGAGCCCGGATGATATCCGGCACCTCATCGACGAATATGCCCAGGCTGCCAAGCGCGTCCGCGACAGCGGCTTCGATGCCGTTGAAATCCACGGCGGCCATTCGTACCTGCTCAACCAGTTCCTCAGTCCCTATTATAATCGGCGCAGCGACGCCTATGGCGGTTCGCCGGCCAATCGCTATCGCATCGTCGGCGATATCATTGCCGCCATCCGCAAGGCCGTAGGAATGCATTTTCCCATTTGGATCAAGATTACCTGTTCCGATTTCTTTGAAGGCGGCCTGACCTTTGCCGAATCGTTGGATATCTGCCGGCGCCTGCAGCAATCGGGCATTGACGTTATCGAAGTGAGCGGCAATATCCACGGCAAGGCCCAGCAGGAAATCGGCCTGGAATGGGATGGCCACGTCATCCGCGACGGCGGTTATTTTCTCGATTACGCTAAAGACATCGCCAATGCGGTCCGCGTCCCCGTCTACGTGACGGGTGGCTTCAAGGACCCGCGGCAAATGGAAACGGCCTTGAAGACATCGAAACTGGCCGGTATCGGCCTGAGCCGGCCCTTATTATCGGAACCGGATTTGGTCCACCGTTGGAATCAGGGCAAGCTGCAGCCAGCCCGTTGTGTCCATTGTTCGAAATGCCGGACGCCGGAAGGCAACTACTGTACGGTCTTTGCTGCCCGGGATGCCAAGAAAGGAGCTAATAAATGAAATTCTTCATTGCTTCAGATATCCACGGATCGGCTTATTACTGCCGCCGTATGCTCGACGCCTGGAAGCGGGAAGGGGCTGACCGCCTGGTCCTGCTCGGCGATATCCTCTATCACGGGCCGCGCAATGACTTGCCTAAAGACTATGCCCCGAAGGAAGTCTTTGCCATGCTCAACGAAGTCAAAGATTCCATCTTCTGTGTCCGTGGAAATTGTGACGCCGATGTGGACCAAATGGTACTGGAATTCCCCGTCATGGCGACCTATGCCATCCTGACCCAGGGCAGCCGCCTCGTCTATGCGACCCATGGCGACCGCTACAACGTAGCATCTCTGCCGCCCATGCAGGCTGGTGACATCTTGCTCCACGGCCATACCCATGTCCCGGCCTGGCAGCCCTTCGGCCAGGATAACTATTACTTGAATCCCGGCTCGACGTCTCTCCCCAAAGACAATAGCCCGCACAGCTATCTCCTCTGGGATGGGAATACCTTCACCTGGAAGGACATGGACGGCCAGGCCTTTCACCAGCTCGTCTTATAGCATCCAGGGAAGGGATGGTTCTTATCTGCTTCATAACGGCGGAATAAGGTGGCCGTCTGCGTTTCTGCGGATACAGGAAAGGCGACGGTGCCAAAGCGGCGGACTGGCATGAGCCCCATGAGGGAATTAGTCAGGAAACACTCGTCGAAAGTCTCGATATCTTCCGGATACAAGGGCTTTTCGATGACATCATAACATTGACAGAGATAAGACCGGATGATGCCTGGCAGTAATCCGGCCTTTACGGGCGGCGTATAGAGCCGCCCGTTTTTTATAAAAAATAAGTTGCTGACAGCGCCTTCTGTTAATTGGCCCTGCATATTGCAGAAAATCGGTTCGTCAATACCTTCAGCCCGGGCCTGTCGTTTGGCTAACATCGAGTCGCCATAATTAAAGGTCTTGTGCCGCACTAAGGGCGACGTTTCATTGCGGCGGATTGACGACAAGGCGATGACATAACCAGGGCGGACGGTCATAGATGCATATGGATTGGCACGGGATGTAAAATTTATATTTTTATCGGAAGCAAGTATTTTCAATACCCAATCTTCCTTATCCATGCTATATACATACTCCCACAAACGACGTTCCCAATCAAAATAAAGCTCAATCCCTAAATATTCCAAGGTATGCCGCAAACGCCTTTCGTGAGCCTCCAGCCAGACTGGCCGACCTTGATAGATGGGGATGGTTTCAAAAGCTCCCAGACCGAATTGGTAGCCGTCATCAAAGATAAGGTTCATAATTAAAAGCGTCTCCTTTCAAAGCACTGAGCAAGGCTTTGGCTTTTTGCCAGATTTCTTCGTATTCAAAAGCCTCGTCGGATTCTGCCGTAATGCCGCCGCCGACGCCGATGGTATATTGATCATCGTGGTGGACGGCCGTCCGTATGACGATGTTTAAGTCACAGTTCCCATCTAAGGACAGGTAGCCAATCGTCCCTGTATAAAGCTGGCGCCGGCTGAATTCTAATTCGTCGATGATTTCCATAGCCCGCTGTTTCGGTGCGCCTGTAATGGACCCACCTGGAAAGAGTGCCGTCAAGGCGTCGATGGCCGTCTGTCCTGGCCGCAGGGTCCCTGTTACGCCGGCGATTAAATGGAAAACCGTGGCATACGGCTCGATGGCAAACAGCGTCGGAACGGACACGCTGCCAGGACGGCAGATTTTGTGCAGGTCATTGCGCTCTAAATCGACAATCATCAGCAATTCACTCTGGTCCTTTTGCGATTGAGCCAGTTCCTGCCGCAGCCTTTTATCTTCTGCAGGCGTCTTGCCGCGGCGCCGCGTGCCCTTGATGGGACGCGTTTCAATCTGGTCATCGCGCAGGCACAGCAGCCGTTCCATGGAAGCACTGATGATTTGATAGGCTCCGTATTGTAAATAAGCCCCAAATGGCGACGGATTATCCCGGCGCAGACGGGAAAAGAAGGTGTACGGCGGGCAGTGGCTCCGGACATGAAACGTACTGGTAAAATTCGTTACGTAAACGTCACCGGCGACGATATAATTCCTGAGCTTTTTCAAAGCCCTTTGATAGTCTTCACGAGTACTGTCGGGTTGGACGGTTATGGCATATCGAGGATTTTCGCCAGTATGTGGAAAGGACCTTTCCTGAAGGCGAGTCCGGATTTTTTCTTTCATCTGTGCTAAGAGAGCCTCGGCTGGCATTGTCTGCCCATTGGCGGCAAACCATACGGTATGGCTTTGCCGATGTTCGATGATGAAGAAATCGTAAAAGACCCAATTCATATCGGGCAGGGGAAAGGCAGGGGCGTGGCGGGACTTCATCCCATAGTGTGCCAGTCCGTAGTCATAGCTGACATAGCCAATGGCCCCAGCCGTCAAGGGCAGGTCTGTCGGATTGGCCTGGTAATGCTTTTTTAAATAGGCTTTGAGATACGTTTCAGCCGTTCCTTCACGAGCTTTTCCATCAATCTTCAGCTGGCCTTGTTCTACGCTTACCCTATGGTAGGGCACGAGGCCGATGATGGAATAACGCCCCAAGTGGTTGGTCAGCGACGAATCGAGGAAAACGGCATCTCTTTCATCGGCAAAGAGGGCGAAGAGCTGGCTGGCCGTATAGGGAAAGGGGGAAGGGCAGATGAGCGGCTCAGTCATGACAGTCACCTGCTTTCTCCAGGCTGGATTCGGCCAAGCGGCAAAACATTGTTATCAGTTCCCTGCCATATTCGGATAAGACGGCTTCGGGATGGAACTGCAGCCCATAGAGTGGCAGGCTGCGATGAGATAAGGCCATGACTGCGCCGTCATCGCTGACAGCGTCTATAGTATAAGCGGCGGGCAGCGTTTCCCCTTGGACCACCAGCGAATGATAGCGCGTGACCTGGAAGGTTTCCGGCAGCCCCCGAAAGAGGCCCCGGCCACGATGGTGAATCGCTGTGACTTTCCCATGCATAGGGCGTTTCCCACGGGTGACGACAGCCCCGGCAGCATAAGCCAGGACCTGCATCCCCAAGCAGACGCCCAAGATGGGCAGGGTGCGGCAGAAAGCGTGGACGATGGATAGGGAATGGACGGCGTCTTCTGGCCGTTTCGGCCCAGGCGAAATAATCAGTCCCTGCGGTTTCAAGGTGGCAATCTCAGCCGGGCTTATCTGGTTACAGCGGTAAACCCTTACGTCGTGTCCCGTTTCAGCGAATAAATCGGCTAGATTGTAGGTAAAAGAATCATAATTGTCGATGAGCAGATACATACGCCCTCCTTTATACAAAAAAAGGATAACGACGGCAGCCCGAAAACTGCACAGTCGTTATCCTTATAGGTCCGTAAACTGTGGACTGAATCAGTATAGCACATTTTTACAAATTGCGGTATACTAAGAAAAAAGAAATGAGGGGGATTCGTTATGCGAAATTTAGAAAAGAAACTGCGCGCCGCTATCGTACAGGCTGCGCCTGTATTTTTCGATCAACAGGCGACGCTGCAGAAGGTCGTCCATCAAATCGAAGAAGCCGGTCGGAATGGGGCACAGCTCATCGTCTTTCCGGAGTCGCTAGTCCCATGTTATCCCTATGGCCTGACTTTCGGCTTTACTGTCGGCAGCCGGTCGGATGCTGAACGGGCAGACTGGAAACGCTATTATGACCAGGCCGTCGTCGTCCGCCAAGACCTGCAGGATGTAGCCGCTACGGCCCAAGCAGCCGGGGCCTATGTCAGCCTGGGCATTACGGAACGCGACGAAACGACGTATTCCCTCTATTGCAGCAACGTCATCTTTGCACCGGATGGCACCTTGGCAGCTCATCATCGGAAAATCAAGCCGACTGGGGCGGAACGGTATATCTGGGCTGATTCCCACGTGCCGTCGACGTATTTTCCTGTGGTCCAGACACCGTGGGGGCCCATGGGTTCCCTCATCTGCTGGGAAAACTACATGCCCCTGGCCCGGACGGCCCTCTACCAGAAGGGCGTCAGCCTCTATCTGGCACCGAATACGAACGATAACCCTGAATGGCAGGACACAGTGAAGCACATCGCCATCGAAGGCCGCTGCTACGTATTCAACGTCGACCAGTATTTCACCAAGGACATGTACCCCGCCGATTTGGTTGAAAGCGCAGCCGTTGCCAAATTGAATGACACAGCCTGCCGTGGCGGCAGCTGCATTATCGACCCGTGCGGCCATTACGTCACAGAACCCGTGTGGGACCGGGAAGCCATAATCTACGCCGACTTGGATATGGATCAAGTGGTCCTGCGTCACATGGAATTCGATGCCGCCGGCCACTATACCCGGCCGGACATCCTGGAACTCATCGTACATGAGTAGGGATGGTGTCGCGTGAAGGTTTCTGCCATTATGCGAAGCCACGTTCTCTTTTATGTTTGAAGTTTGATGTATGATGTTTGAGGCGATTGCTTTAAATTTAAAACCATCCGCTAACCACTAACCACTAGCTACTAACCACTTAAAAAAGCTTGTCGCACATGCGACAAGCTTTTTTTCACCGCCGCAACATGCGGTATTTGAATTTGATTCGTTTCAGGCCCGTGGCTTTCCAGAAGTTGCGGGCCATTTTTTCAGAAATGATGTAAAACGCTGGGATGAGGAGCAACCCGCAGAGGGTAGCGAAGGTCATGCCGCCGACGACGGCGACGCCCATGCCGCAGCGGGCTCCGGCACCGGCACCGCTGGCAAAGGCCAAGGGCAGGCAGCCGATGATGGCCGTAAAGGCCGTCATGAGGATTGGCCGCAGGCGCAGCTTGGATGCGATGACGACGGCTTCCATCGGGTCGATGCCCTTGTCGACGCGCTCTTTGGCGAACTCGACGATGAGGATGGCGTTCTTCGCTGCCAAGCCGATAATCATGATGACGCCGATTTGCATGTAGACACTGTTCAAAAAGCCGCTCGTGTTGGCATTGAACAAAGTTGCCAGCTGGCGGATGATGTATTCTGAGCCGACGGCTCCAAAGATACCCGTCGGTACAGTGAATAAGACGGCGAACGGCATGGACCAGCTTTCATAGAGGGCCGCCAGGCAGAGAAAGGCAAAGACCAGAGCCATAATCAGAATTTTTGTCGTTGAACTGGACGAGGTGCTTTCTTCGCGGCTCTGGCCGGACCATTCGATGGTCATCCCTGTCGGCATGACGCTCTTGGCCGCTTCTTCGGCCGCTGCCATGGCTTCGCCAGAGCTGTAGCCGCTGGCAGCACTGCCTTGGATGGTGACGCTGCGGACGCCATTAAACCGGGTGATTGACGACGGCCCGGTGGTCATCGAACTGGTCAGCAGTGTATCGAGGGGAACCATTTTCCCTGACGACGACTTGACGGAAATGAACTTCAAGCTGTCTGCTTGAGAACGGTACGACGTGTCGGCCTGGACGATGACCTTGTACGACCGGCCGAACTGGGTGAAGTCATTGACCGACGAACCGCCGAAGTTGGTCTGGAGCGCTGTGAAAACGTCGGACAGTTCAATGCCCAGGTTCTTGATCTTTTCGCGGTCTACCGTATAAGCGACGCTCGGTGTATTGGTGGCGTAACTCGTGCGGACACCGGATAATTCCGGCCGCTGGGAGCAGGCAGCGACTACCTGGTTGGCCGCGTTGCCCAGTTCCGTATCGGACAAGCCTGTATTATCCATGAGCTGCATCGTCCAGCCGCCTTCCTGGCCCATGCCGGGCAGGGACGACGGATTAAAAGCCGCTACGCGGGCTTCGGGATGGTTGGGAACGACGGTTTTATTGAATTTGGCAATAATCGATTCGGCGCTGAGGTCGTTCGATTGGCGGTCATCCCAATTTTCCAGCGCGACATAGAGATTGCCCGTATTCGACGTAGAACCGCCAGCGTGGGTCATGACATCTTTGACGCCGGGAATCTGCCGCGTCTCTTCCGCTGCCGCGTCGACGGTCTTGATGGTCTGGTTCAGGGAAGTCCCTTCAGGCATGGTGATGCTGGCCATGAACACGCCCTGGTCTTCATCGGGGACAAACGTCGAAGGCAGGACGCGGTAGCAGATACCCATGAGGCCCGTAACCAAGATGAGGAAGACCGCCGCATATTTCAGATGATGGATCATCCAGCCGACTTTGCCGGTGTAACGGTCCTTGAAATGGTCGAAAGCCCCGTTGAATCCGCGGAAGAAGGCGCCTAACGGCCTGCCTTGGATGGCCTTGTCGCCGGGCTTCAGAAGGACACCGCATAAGGCTGGCGTTAAGGTCAGGGCAACGAAAGCCGAAATGACGACGGAAATAGTGATGGTCACGGCGAACTGCTTGTACAGGACGCCAGTGACACCGCCGATGAAAGCGACGGGAATGAAAATCGAAGCCAAGACGGCTGTCGTAGCGATGATGGGGCCTTGGACTTCTTTCATGGCTGCTTCCGTCGCATCCTTAGCAGACAGTTTATCCTTGGACATATGCTCTTCAACGTTTTCAATGACGACGATAGCGTCGTCGACGACCAGGCCGATGGCCAAGACCATGGCGAACAGGGTCAGCGTATTGATGGTGAAATCGAGGACTTTGAAAGAAGCAAAAGTACCGACGATAGAAACGGGAACGGCCAGGACCGGGATGAGCGTCGTCCGCCATTTCTGCAGAAAGACGAAGACGACGAGGATGACCAGGAGCAGCGATTCGACAAAGGTATCTTTGACTTCGTTAATCGAAGCATTGATGAAATTCGTATTGTCCATGACGATGGTATAATCCAGGTCAGGCGGGAATGTTTCCTTAGCCTGGTCCAGGACCTTCTTGACTTCCGTAATCGTATCTAAAGCATTCGCGTCACTGGAGAGCTGGATACCGAAGCCGATACCGGTCTTCCCGTTGATCTTGGAATTGCTGCTTTCGTTCTGCGTCCCCGTCTGGATGTTGGCTACATCCTTGAGGTAGACGAATTGGCCGTTTGAAGCCGATTTCAAGATAATATTGCCGAATTGTTCCGGCGTCGTCAATTGGCCTTCGACTTTAGCGCTGTATTGCTTTTCCTGTGTGGCCGGAGCCGGCAGGCTGCCAATGGTCCCGGCCGGAGCCGACATATTCTGTTCTTTGATGGCCGAGACGACGTCCGATACGGTCAAGCCGCGTTCGGCCAGCTTTTCCGGATTGAGCCAGACGCGCATGGCATAGCTGGAACCGAAGGTATTGACGTTGCCGACGCCATCGATGCGCTGGATTTTATCGAGCAAGTAAATATCGGCGTAATTCTTGAGGAAAGCCTGGTTATACGTTCCGTTCGGCGAATAAAGGTTGGCCATGAGGACCATGTCGCCTGACGACCTGCGAACGGTCAGCCCCTGGGTCTGTACGTCGCTGGGCAGGCTGTTCTTAGCCAGATTGGCGTCGTTCTGGACGTTGATGGCATCTGTATTGCCGTCACTGTCCAAGCTGAAAACGACAGACAGGCTATACGAGCCGTCGTTGCTCGACGTCGAGGACATATAAGACATATCGTCGACGCCTTTGAGCTGGTCTTCGATGACTTGGGCGACAGTCTGATTGACGATCGTCGCATTAGCGCCGGTGTACGTCGTACTCAGATTGACTGTCGGCGGCGAAATCTGCGGATACTGGGCAATCGGTAAGGAGAGGAGGGATATGGCCCCCAAGATGACGATAATAATGGAAATGACGATGGCGAAAATTGGCCGCCGGATAAAGAAACTAGACATGAAGCGCCTCCTTATTTAGCCGTAAGCGATACCGATGAGGTAGAAGAAGTATCATTGGCGGTCAAGGATAGACCTAATTCGTCAGCTGTCGTCATAGTGACGTCCAGATCTTGGCCTTCCTTCAAATTGCTCAAGCCTTCAACGACGACGACATCATCCTTGTCGAGACCGCTCTTGACGATATAGTAGCTGCCGACCTGGTCGCCTAAGGTGACGACGCGGGCGACTGATTTATTATCGGAACCGACGACAATAACGAAGGACTGGTCCAGGACTTGTTGTACCGCACGCTGAGGGACGAGGATAGCATCCTTCAAAGGCTGACCTTCCATAGTGACGCGGGCGAACATCCCCGGCAGGAGAACGCCATCGGCATTATTGAAGAGGGCCTTGACCGTAATCGTCCCCGTACTGTCCGAGACTTCCCGGTCGAATTGGTATGATGTCGAGATTTCGTCGTATTTCTTGCCGTTGCTCAAGGTCAGGGACGCTGTCGGCGGCGTATGATTTTCTGGCCCATTGGCATCCTTGTCATCGGCCATGCGGAAATTCAAGAATTCATTTTCGCTGATCGAGAACTGGACGTAGATAGGGTTGATCGAACCGACCGATACTAAAGCCGTATTGCCAGCCGTGACATAGGTCCCGCTGGGGACATCGTCGACAGAAAGCTTGCCGGCAATCGGCGACCTGATGATCGTATCGTCTAAATTTTCCTGGGCCTTCTGCAAGAGGGCATTGGCATCGTCGTAACTCGACTGATTGCTGTCTACCGTGGCTTGCTGATTCGTCAAGGTCTGTTCCGCTACGGCGCCGGATGCTGCCAACTGCTGATAGCGATTCAAGTCGACGAGGGAGTTATTGAGCGTCGTCCGGGCCTTATCGACATTCGATTTAGCCGAGAGGACTTCCGATTCATATTGGCGGTCGTCGATTTTATATAAGGCCTGCCCCTTTTCGACGGGGGCGCCAGATGTGAAGTATTTCTCCACGATTTCCCCGGAGACGCGGGGCTTGATCGTGACGGCGTTAGTCGATTTGATCTGCCCTGAATAGTCGTGGCTCACAGCCGTATCCTGTTGGAGTACTTTCATGGCCTTGACTGAAACAGCAGTACTCTTAGTCTGTGTCGTACTGCCGCATCCTGCCGTCAGCAGGGACAGGGCCAGCAGTCCGGTCAGGACCGTAATGAGAAGTGTTCCTTTTCCATAACGTAGCATAAGTATGATTCCTTTCTCTGCAACATATTTTAAACTATATTATAAGTGTATCATGGAAAAGAAAAAGCGACATGCCTAAATGTTAAAAATTAGGTGTCGCCTTTTTTTCGATAAGCTACGAAATATGTATATTTTATCATAATTATATGACAACCAAACGCGTCATGCGATTTTATTGCCATTGGCTACCAATTTGAAGCGCAGGCCCAGGACTTCGGCAGCCCGCTTGCACATGAGCATGCGCTGGGAAAAGATTTCAAAATAATCAATCATAGAACAAATCGATTCATCGAGCTCGATGTTCAAAGTAATGACTTTCTTGTGCGTATCGACGTGGAGCTTTGAAGACAGGGCTGCATAATTGACGCGGTCGTGCTTGTCGAAAGTTTCCGGTACGGTGTTGCGGACGCGGTCCCGGCGGACGTCGCTCTTGTCGGCTAAGATTAAGGCTGCCGAAATAGGGTCGAAAGCGATGCCGCTTCGTTCATCATGCTGACCGATAGCCGAGATGATGGCCGCAATATCTTCTGGCGGTGCACCCCAGTCGCGCAGGAAATGAAAGGCCATGAGAGCCCCTGTATGGGCATGATCCACGCGGTTGATGCTGTTCCCCAGGTCATGCATATACCCCGCGATGCGCACGAGTTCCACCGTGTGGGCGTCATAGCCGAGCTTCTTTAGAATTTTACCGGCCGTCACAGCCACTTTGGCCGTATGTTTTTGCGAATGGTCCGTATATCCCAAGGCATCGAGGACTCGGTTCCCCTGTTCTAAATAGACATTCAACTCTTTCGCATGGGCAATATTTTCATAAGTCAGTTTCTTCACTCTCTATCATTCCTTTTCTATGCTAGTTTTTTCAGTATAGCAAAGGAATGTATGAAATGCGTAAATACTGGATAAAAAATGGTGCAGGATTTTACTGTTTTGTATCGAATTAATAAATAGAGCGGTTCGCAGTGAGTCAAGAGAGTACGGAATAGGAGATGACCGGAATGGATGAATACGAAAAGCTTAAAGAACTCTACGAGCATATGATGGTTGTCCGTAAAGACAGCCGGCAGCATATTCAGGAGTTATGTGTAGCCTTGGATAATGGATTGTGGTTTCCGGAACGTCAGCAACAAGCTGTCCGGGACGATTTGCAAGCACTGAGCCAGGCCCAGGATGCGCTATGTCAGGCCCTGGCACAGGTCCAGATTGCGACGGCCGATAAAGCCGATGAATTAGGGGAACGAATCGAAGCTTGGCATCGGGAACAGGAAAACCGCGAGGCCATGAAAGCCATGGTACATCAATTGGAAGGCATATTCGACGTGGCCTATGTGGGAACCGATGAGTCCATAGCCAGCCAGTTCCGCCAGATGCAGGGCGATGTCAAGGCCTTGTTGGGCCTGTCCCTGACCTTCGACGAACTATCGGCACGGGCAGAAAAATATATCCGCTTCCTGGAAGCCGTCCACTTCGACGGACCCCTCTTGGACCGGGACCTGGCCGATTCCCTGCGCAGCCAGTTCGGCGGCGATATCAGCCTGGCCTGCATCTATCATGATTTCCGCTTGACAGAAGGGCAGTCGGCTGCGGCTCCCGAGGAACCTACGGCAAAAGTACCGCCTACACCGGCTTTCACTCCGGCCCCGGAACCAACACCCGTACCGGCCCTTGAAAAGGCGACTTCAGCGCCGGCTATGCCTGACGGCATGACTTTGGTTCAACAGAAGCCCTTGCGTGCTAAATTGAAAGGGGCTAAATCCTTTACCCATGACATCCAGCAGTTCGCTGAACAGACCGAAGGGATGGCTATCTTCTGGCTCATGGCCCTCTGTTTCCATGATTTTGTCGGGGAAGGGGAAGAAGCCCGGCTGTCGAGGGGCTTGCAGGAACAGCAGAAAAGAATGGGCGCCCATACTTTTGAAAACAGTCTCCAAGCCATCCGCAGCCGCTTCCTGGACTGGGGCCTGGCCGCCAAATATCAGTGGGGAACGCAGCCCTTTTACCGGCTCACGCCAGAGACGTATGACGTCTTGAAGCGTGACAAAGTGCGCAAATATTTCAATATCCCTTATTTTACGAGAATGACGGACTGGACCTGCTTCAGCCGCTTATATGAAATGGAGCGCTTCGTCCTTCAGGTATTGGATCACAGTCCCTATGAAATAGCCTTTTTCAGGGCTCAGCGCCAAGCCTTTTTTGGCTATGTGATTTTTGGGAAGTCCATGGTGGTCGATGATGGAACCTTCCTGCCGGCATACCTCCTCATCAGGCCACCCTTTTCGGAAGCCGAGCTGGAAGCCGATCAGAAAGACTTCCAGTACCTGGCGAAATCGACGGCTGTCAAGCTGCTCCTGACCGATTCCCGGGAATACGCCAAGCCCTGGCTGACCCGCTTCGGGACCGAAGATATCTATGTGGCCTTGACCCATCCCGATGAAAAGGGGGATTTTCTCTTTTCGTCAAAAGGCGAAGTCCTGACGGCCGATGACCTCTTTGCCGTAGCTGTGAAGAAAGCCGAAATGGATATCCCCGATTGCCGGGATATCCGGGAAAAGACGCAGAAAATGCTGTTCCTCAATGAACATGTCGCGGAAGTCCCGGACCTGGATGGGCCAGATGAATCCGATGCACCTGGGGTACCAGAAGAACCGGAAGAAACAGAAAAAACGGAAGAAGCCCAGCCAGAATCGGTACCGTCAGAAGAAGCAGTTCCTGACTCGACGGCTGATGCAGTCACGGATAGGGCCGACGCTTTGCAGTCCTTCTGCCAGCTGCTCCAGAAAGGCCATCGGGCCGAAGGCAGTTTCTGGCTCCATGCCCTGGCCAGCACGGCTGGTCCTGACGAAGAAGCTTGGGACGCTTTGTCTGATGAAATCGCCTATATCCTCGACGATCCGCTGTATGACCCGGCTGCCCATTCCGACGGCTTCGATTTCTGGGATTCCATGATTTCCCTGCCGGCCATCGAAATGGGCCAGTCCCGGGATGTCCTGAATGCTGCCGCCATGGTCCGCGCCTTTTTTGCTCCGGCTGAACCGAAAGGCTACTTACTGAGCAAGACGTGGAGCCGCATCAATGAAGAACCGAATGAAGCCTTTACAGCCATTCCGGTGTTGAAACAATTTGTATCCTTATGCAAGAACTTTGCCGATACCCAAGGTATGTCCTTGGCCTATGGTCTGCAGCAGCACGCATCGGACCGCCAGCCTGTCGATCTCGATGGGGCCCGTCAGGCCGTAGCCGAACAGTACCAGGCCCTGTGCATGGATGAACGGAAACCGTCGCCCCATCCCCGGCTGCGGGGCCTGCGCTCCCAGTTATACGGTGGTCATGGACAGGTCGTCCCATATTTTAAAGACGTCGACGCCTTCAGCCTTACGGAACTCAGCGATTTCTGCAATACTTTCCTCAACACGCCCTTGACGGCGGATACGCCAGTAAATCGGATTGAAGACCGCCTGGTCAATGAAAATAAAGTAAAAGAATATTTGGACGGTATCTGGTTCAGCATTCCCGTGGGCGAACGAAAGAACGAACGCTTCCTGGGAAAAGATGCGACGCAGCAAATCAAATTGATCAAGAAATCCGTGCTCATCCTTTGCCGCTATATCCTGGCCAAACAGGCGGCACAGCATGAGCAGAACCAGCATGGCCTTTCACCGGACGTCTTGGCGCAGCAACGGCAAAAAGGGCTGGACCTGTTACAGCAGGCCCAAGCGGATCTGGTCGGACAGACCGTAGATACCGTGATGGATGAGCTGGCGAAAGCCGTGCTTCAGGCCTTATTGGACGACTTGACCCGGCAGTTCCAGGGCTGTTCCAGCGGCGAACCTTACTATGCCCCTTTACTAAAAGCCAACGCCTTTGAACTGGATTCGGATTATCTGCCCGATTTGATGCCGGACTATGACGGGGAATACCCGCTCGTCCCGCGCCTGCAGCAGTATATCCGTATGCTCCTGACCCAGCCGACAGCAGACCTTTCCTGGCAGGACGCCTATCATCAGGCTGTCCGTGTTTATAATTTGGGCATAGCCCGACAAATCGCCGGCCTGGATGATGCGGTAAAGCGCGTCGGGAAGCGGGATACGGTCTTGCAGTACGGGTTGCAGTATGCCGCAGCCGATACGGAAAATTACCGGAGCGACGTCGAACTGGCGGCCAACTATGGAAAAATCATCGGCAAAGAACGGATGGAACATTATTTTTCCGTAGCCGATACCGCCCGGAGCCACTTCAAAAAGACCCAGAACTTTGCCCTGTATAAGGACTTGCTCCAGAGCTGCCTGAAACACATCGATGAAGAAGCGGAACCGCGCCGTCAGAGCGTGCAGCGCGAATTGGACCAGTTCCGCTCCCAAATCCAGGAGGAAGACTTGTCCTGGCTGGACCCAATCCAGGCCTGGCTCGACCATGGCAACCTGACCATCGTCGAAGACTACCTGCACCGCTGTGCTCACAAGAGCCCTCGTGAAATGAAGCTCATCCTGAATTATCAAGGTGATTTCGGCCTGAAGACGTTCACGCAATTCCTGGAACAGTACCAGGCCGAATTCGATTTGTGCAATAAGAATAAAAAATTATCTCTAAAGAATATTTATGACCAGAAACCGGGAATCCGCAATAAACGGGTCCATGATCGCCTAAACCGCAAGGAAAAGGACGGCCTCGACTTCGTCGAAGCCTGGTCGGCTGAATCCAGCGCCCCCGGCAAGTCGATGAAGCCCTTGTTAGAGGGCCTGGGATATGGGAACATCGCCGATATCCAGGTCAGCCGGGCCGAAAAGAATTGTACCTGTTACAGTGTGAAGTTCGAAAAGAATCCGCCCCGGTTCCACCATCCCTTTGCCGTCTTTGGCAGCGGCGCCTACTACAATGGGCTGAATGTCGTCCTCTTCCGGGGCAGCCACACGCCGCAGAGCATCGTCAATGAAGTATCCAGGCTCAGTGTAGCCAAAGAAAAGGGGACCCTCTTTTTCCTAGACTCCGCCCTGACTCTTTCGGATCGGCGCGAATTGGCCAGACTCATGAAGACCAACCTGGATATGCAGAACGTCTTGGTCCTGGACCGGGTCCTGGCCCTGTACCTGACGCATTTTGAAAAGAACGACCGCAACGATAAGCTGCTGGCCCTGGCCTTGCCCTTTGCCTATGTCCAGCCCTTCATCAGTGAAGCCCGGATTCCGCCGGAAATGTTCATTGGCCGGTCGGCTGAATTGGCAGCCATCCAGGACATGGCCGGTCCGGTCTTCGTCTATGGCGGCCGACAGCTGGGCAAGAGTGCCCTCCTGCGGCAGACTCGTTACCTGGCCCACCATCCGGAACAGGGAAACTATGCCATTTACCTCGACATCAAGAACAAAGATGGCGACGCTGTCTTAGGCGATACGTACGACGAACTCCGGCGGGCAGGCATCCTGAACAAACATGTCCGGACGTGGGATGAACTGGGGCGGAGCTTGAAAGACCTGTGGTCACAAGGAAAGAAAAACATCGACAAGCTCATGATTCTCTATGACGAATCGGACCATTTCCTCGTCGATGCGGCGGCTCAGCAGAACCGTCCTATTGAAGTGCTAAAGGACATCCGCGACTACGTGCCGGGCCATTTCAAATTCATCTTTGCCGGCCTGCACAACGTTATCCGCTTCGACCGGAGACAGTTAGGCGATAATACCGTCTTCGCCCAGCTGGACCACCTGGTCGTCAAGCCCTTCGGCTACCTGGAAGCGAACGAACTCCTCTTAAAACCGCTCAGCTACCTGGGTTTTGAAATCCGCAACCAGGATATCATCAGCACTATCCTGGCCCAGACCAATTACTTCCCGGGACTGATCCAGTATTACGGCAAGAACCTCGTCGAAAGTATCCGCAGCCAATACAAAAACCAGCTCTTCACGGACTGCAATACGCCGCCCTATCCGTTGGATGAAAGCTACTTGAAAGACTTGCTGAAGGACGAAAAATTCCGGCAGAAAATCGATGACCTGTTCATGATTACCCTGGAACTGGATGCAGACAATTACTATGCCATCATCGCCCTCGTTGTCGCCTATCAGTACCAGTATGAACGGCAGCGGGTCGTACCGGTCACCCTCGACACCATCCGGGATGTGTGCGCTGCTTACGAAGTCCATAAAATCGCCGACATGCGTGATGAACAGCTCCAGGCCCTGATTGATGAAATGACCGATTTGAACATCCTCCATCAGGAAGAAGGCGGGAAGGGCTATGTCTTCAACCGCTACAACTTCTACATGATGATGGGCGATTGGGACGATATCGAAAGGAAGCTGAGAGAATATGGAAACGCGTGAATGGAATGAAGGAGCCGGCGATATCTGGTGGCGTGAAGTCGCCGGACCTCATAAATATGTCAAGGAAATCGCCAGGGCCATCCTGGACCAGCAGTGCCTGGCCATAGATGCCGACTTAGATGATGACGTGTTCACGGAAGCCCTGAAAGACCGCATTTCCAGCTATGACTGTGACTGCCATTGCGTGCGCATCGCTGCCGATGATTTTGACGATGTCAATGCCTTTACAGCCTTCATCGCCCAGCAATATGTACCCCAGTTCCGCTTCGACCCCTTAGATGAATCGCCGCTGACCAGCCTGATCCGTCAGTCCGGGCTGCAGCATTACGTCTTTTTTGTCGATTCCGCTTCCGGTGATTGTCCCTGGCTGGCCCAGGCTGCCGCTGCCGTAGGCCGCTTGGCCGGCCGGGAGGGGAGTGCCTGGATTTTCCGGGCCCCTTCTCCGGTCCTGGCAGCCTGGGACAAGATGGCCGGTGTACACCTCCTGGACCGCAAGCACTACCTCTATCATTATGATATCCAGTATTTCGCCATGACCTGTCTGCGCGATACAGAACTCAACCTGTGTCAGCAGTACTATGCCGCCGACATCATCGCCAAAATCGCCGGTATGGATGGCCGCCTCTGCCTGGCCCTGGCCCGGCAGGACCTGTACTTCCACCCGGAAACAGTCATACAGGAACAAAAGCTATCGGTCGATCTGGTGGCAATCCTCCTGGAAACACAGATGCAGCACGTCCTGCCCATCCTCGAAGACATCCGCCGTTACCTGGTCCGGAAATACGAAACGATGATACAGCAGATACTGCCCCAGCAGGACGAATACGGAAAAGAACTGAACCGGCCTACGGACCTGGAACTCCGCCACCTGCAGCACTACCTGCGGGGGCAGGGCCTCTTCTTCCAAGAAAAAGACGACGAATGGTTCCAGTGCGCCTATCAGGCACGGAACGACATTTCCCACCTGAACGTGCTGCCGACAGACCAACTGGACAAACTGTTCGCTATTCAGCAAAAAATCCATTGAAAACGTTCGTTCAAGTATAAAAAAGCCGCCAGCTCATGTTAGATCCCGTTAAGACTAACACGAGCTGGCGACCCTTTCTTGAAGTCTGTCTAAAAACATGATAAACTTATTCTCATGAGATAGTTCGATGTATTCGGTTTTCCTCGCGAAAGCGGGGTGATCGGCATGAGTGTATACGAAGCATTATCCTTGATGATAGCTTTTGCTACGCTTATTGTGCTGGTTATTTCAGCTAGTAAGAAATAATTTGTAAGTTGAAAAAAACCGCATACCTTTGCGGTACACGGCCTTCTTCAAACACCAACATAGAGGAGAGCCGATGTGCTGCCATCGGACTATCTCTGTTTTTATTTTACCATATCGGCCAAATAAAGCAATTAGAAACTATGTTCGATGATGGGGCGAATGCCTCGTCGAACATAGTTTCTTTTTTGCCGGATTTTTACATAATTTCCGTAAATGCCTTTATAAGGAGAATTTAACTATTCCGTGAGTTATTACATGGAGTGCCTGTTTAAATTTCCTTAAATCGGCAAATTTTGCAGGAACATTTGTTGCATCTTGTCTTTTCTCATAGTACAATAGTAAACAAAGGAGGTGCCGCATATGTATTTACGAAAACGAGGCAAGAAATGGTATTATACGATTGAAGTCCCGACGGAAGATGGTCAGGGCAGGCTGCGGGAAGAACGCGTCGGCGGTACTTCGTATGCACAGGCCGCTAAAGCCTATCGGCAGGCCATGAAGGCTCTCGATGAAGCAGCGGTTTCGGAAAAGCCAGTCATAAAGATGATGGATTTTTTATTGGAATGGCTGGAAAAAGATGTGCGTATCAATTTAGGGCCCAATACGTACGATTCCTATGCGGGAATCATTAAATGGCATATTGGTGCCCGTTTCGGGAATGAATCTTTGGATGCGCTGACGACGGCGGAAATCCAGGACTGGATCAACAGCTTGAAGCAGGATGGTTATTCTCGCTCGACGGTCAAGTCGATTTTCACGGTCTTCAATGATGCCATGCGCTGGGCCGTTTCCAACCGCCAGTACATCGAAACGAATCCCATGGCCAATGTCAAGATGCCGAAATTTGACGTTCCCCGGAAAAAGCCGGTCATCTTTTCGCATCAGCAGATACAGATTATTTTCCACGCCTTTCCGCTGGGGCATAAATATTACGCTCCCTGCATAATTTCCTATTGTACAGGCCTTCGTGTCGGGGAATGTCTGGCCTTGCAATGGTCTCATATCGACATGGAAAACCGAACGATTTCCGTCGATAGTACCTTATATGATAAAAAAGGCATCCCTGTCTGCAAGGCGACGCCCAAGACTAAGTCATCGGTCCGGACGATTCCCTTTAATGAAACTTTATACAAAGCCATGGTCCGCCATAAGGCCCAGCAGGCCAAGAACCACCGTCTCTACGGTGACGATTACGTCGAAAGCGATTTTGTCTGTACCCGCGAAGACGGCCGTCCGATGAACAGCAATGATATGCGCTATTTCAATATGTGGTGCAAAAAGAAATTTGGTGGCGGCAGTTTCCATTCTTTCCGCCATACCCATGCCACGATGATGTTGGAAAATAATATCGAGCTCGACTACGTGTCCAAACGGCTAGGTCATTCTTCGATTGCGACGACGGCTAATATTTACGATACCATTACAGATAAGCGTAATCGGGAAGCCATGAAGAAACTCGATTCGATTTTGTAAAATCATGGCGGCAAACGCGGCGGCAAGATATAGAAATTTTAGCTTAAAACCTAAATTTTCCGATAATTAATACTTATCGGAATAATATGCCTCCAAACACAAAAATAATCAGAGAAAGAAGTACCTAAACACCATGTCTCCTCAAATCACTACCTACAGTGGAAAACATTTCGACATTACCCATCCCAATCCCGAGGCTATCTGTATCGAAGACATTGCCCACGCCCTGTCGCTCATCTGTCGGGGCAATGGCCATGTGACGACTTTTTATTCCGTTGGCCAGCATTGCCTGCAATGTGCCAAGGAGGCCCGGGCCAGGAATTTGCCATCTCACCTGGTCCTGGCAGCCCTATTGCACGATGCGACGGAATGTTATATGTCTGACGTACCACGGCCGATGAAGCAGCTCATGCCGATTTACCGTCAGACGGAAGCCAGGCTGCTCGACGTCATTTACGAGAAATTTCTGGGCCAGCCTTTGACAGCAGAAGAAACGCGGCTCCTCAAAGACATTGACAATGCGTTCCTCTGGTATGATCTGACCTATCTCTTGCAGGACAAGCCGGACAGTGCGCAGCCACAGGTGCATTGCCTTCCCAATTATGAACCACGGCCTTTTGCCGACGTCGAAGCTGAATATTTGCAGTGCTATCGAAAGTGTCAGGAGGGGAAATCATGGATATAGCCATTGTGACCGGTGCCTCTTCCGGGTTGGGAAGGGAATACGTGAAATTATTGGATGACGAAGGCTTAGATGAAATCTGGCTCGTCGCCCGGCGCCGTCCGCAGCTGGAAGATCTGGCCGGGACCTTGAAGACGAAAAGCCGCCTCTATCCGCTGGACCTGACCGAGAACGATTCCTTTCGGATTTTACAGCAAGCCTTAACCGATAGTGGGGCTATCGTCCGCTATTTGATTCATGCAGCGGGCTTCGGCAAGATGGGTTCCGTCATGACGATTCCGTCAGGCGTTCAGGAAAAGATGGTCGACCTCAATGACCGGGCCGCAATCAGCCTGGTCCAGTTAGTTCTGCCATACTGCAAGGCCGGCAGCCACCTCGTCCAGATTTGTTCGTGTGCCGCTTTCCTGCCTATTCCGGAACTGGCCGTCTATTCGGCGACCAAGGCCTTTCTCCTGCGCTACAGCCGGGCCCTGGCCGCTGAACTGGCCCCACAGGGAATCCTCGTTTCTGCCATCTGCCCGTATTGGGTCAAAGACACGGAATTTATTGCGACGGCCATCCAGAACGATAGGAACCAGCAGTTCCGCCATTATCCCCTGGCAGGGACGAAAGAGGTCATTGCCCGCCGATCTTTTCGGGCCGTGAAAAAAGGCCGAGTCGTCATCACACCGGATGTCGTCTCGACCTTGCTTCGCTTTCTGTCGGGGTGGATTCCCCAATCTATTTTGTTATATGGCAGCCGTTGGTTCCGCTGACCTTATAAGCCGATGGATTTTAAGGCCTGGTCCAGGTCACCGATGATGTCGTCCGGATCTTCCAGGCCGATGCTGAAACGGATGAAGCCCTTGCGGAATTTTTCCGGATAGAGATTGATGCGTTCATCGTAACTGGGCTGCGGGAAAATCAGGCTTTCGTCATGGCCGAGGGAGACGGCAAAGGTGACGACTTTCAAGGCCGCGCAGAACCGTTCGACCGCCTTGTCGTCAGCAGCGATGCCAAAAGAAATAACGCCGCCAAAACCGTGTTTCATCTGCTTTTTGGCCAATTCGTGGCCAGGGTTGCTGGGCAGGCCGGGATAGGAAACGAACGTGACGTTTTGGCGCTGTTCCAGCCATTCTGCGATTTTTTGCGTCGATGCATTGATGCGTTCCATCCGCAAAGGGAAGGTGACGGCACCGCGGAAAATCTGCCAGGCATTGAAGGGACTGATGACAGAGCCGACATTGACCTGGGCTTCATAGCGGATCCGGTCCATCGTCGCCAAGTCGTTGGAAATGATAGCCCCTCCTTGGGCATCGCCGTGGCCGTTGATATATTTGGTCAGCGATTCGACGACGAAGTCAGCGCCGAAATCCAAGGGATGCTGATTGAGAGGCGATGCAAAGGTATTGTCGACAGACAAGACCGCTCCATTTTCATGAGCGATTTTGGCAATGGCCGCAATGTCCGAAATACCGTCAGTTGGATTGTCCGGCGTTTCGATATGGACCAGGCGCGTCCCTGGCGTAATCGCTTTTTTGACGGATTCCAGGTCCGTCATATCGACCATGACCGTTTCGACGCCGAATTTCCAGTTGAATAATTCGTGGAACAGGCGATAGACGGCCATATAGCTGACTTTCGGATAGACGACGCGGTCGCCTGTCTTGAGCAGCGTCCAGAACAAAGCGTGAAGGGCGGCGACGCCGCTTCCCAGAACGATGGCGTCATCGGCTCCGTGGAGGGCAGCGACTTTTTCTTCCAGCCAGTGCTGATTCGGGTTGCCATTGCGGGCGTACATCAGCAGATCCGTCGAAGAATAATTGACCTTCGACAGGTCATCGGGCAGCTTGTAGCTATTGGCCATGTGCAGCGGCCGGCGGACGGCTCCTGTTTCCGCATCATAAGCGACGCCCGTATGGACGGCTTGTGTTGAAATATCATACCCCTTGAACTTGTTTTCTTTTTTAGCCATAAAAAATCCCCCTTATGGTGTCAATAAATAATATACAAGTATATTATAAGGTATATTTTCGAAAAGTAAAAGCTTTTTGTTTTTTATTTCACTTTTTATTTTTTCAAACTAAAGGAGGAACTCCATGAATATCCAGATTTTTGGCACGAATAAGTGTTTTGATACAAAGAAAGCCATCCGCTATTTTAAAGAACGGAAAATCAAAGTCCAATTCGTCGACCTGAAAGAAAAGGGCCTGAGTAAAGGCGAATATACCAAGGTCAAACAAGCCGTCGGCGGCCTCGACGCCATGCTCAACCCGAAATGCAAAGATAAAAACGCGCTGGCCTTGATTCAATATGCCGTCGATGATGAAAAAGATGCTAAAGTCTTGGATAATCAGCAAGTCTTGAAGACGCCCATCGTCCGCAACGGTACTAAGGCTACCATAGGCTACGTACCGGAAATCTGGAAAACGTGGGAATGAGTTCTTGGTTTGACAAAAATCAAACGTTTGAGTATACTTATGGCGCTTAAACGACCGCTGTATTTGACCCGCGACGCCGGCTTCAGCTGTTATTACCTCTCTTTAATCGGTAAACACACTGCGGACATCGGCTTCCAGCGCTTAGGCCAGCCGGAAACGACGGTCCGCGTCCGCACGATGCCCCAGAAATCTGATAAATCGATGAAAGATATTTCCGGCGTCTATAGCGTAACCTGGAAAGACCAGGTCATCGACGGTGTTCCCGTTAGCATCGCTAAAATCAACGACACGTCCTACGTCGCTCATTGGAAAGTGGGAGACTATCAGTTCTCTGCCCAGGCAGCTGGAATGAGTGCCCCGCAGTTCAAAGCCCTCCTGGAAAACAGCCTCGTCGACGACTCGGCCCATTATTTTGTAAAATAGTTGTTAGTGGCTCGTGGCTCGTAAATACATAAATTTAATTTCATACGCTTTTTGAAAAGAGGATGTTGCATTAGCGTTTTTGGCTTAATGCAGCATCCTCTTTTGCGAACCACTAATCGCTAACCACGAACCACGAATCATCACTTACTCCGTGCGGCTGAAGGGATGATGCCGATGGCGCAGAGAACGGTGAAGACGATGAAGGCCTGCTGGATGTGCTGGGCCAGCCAGGTTGATGTCGCAGCAGCCCCGCTTTGTGACAGGATCAAGGTGATGATGGCCACGCTGAGGACCTGGCCGATGAGGCGGACCGTACTGACGACCGATGAAGCAGCCCCATAATATTTGGGTGCCACGGATCCCATAATCGCGTTATTATTCGGCGCCGTGAACAGGGCAAAACCGATGCCGATGATGACCAGGGCCAGGGCAATGAGCCAGAAGGAAGAAAGAGAGACATTGATTGCCAGACAGGAGAGACCGAAGGTAATCAAAATCATACCGGAAGAAGCCAGGACGGCAGGATTGATACGGTCCGACAGCGCTCCGGTGACAGGGGACAAGAGCGCCATCAGCACCGGTTGGAGCAATAGGACGAGTCCCGTGTCACGGGCATTGAGGCCGGTAATGCGCTGCAAATAAATGGACAAGAGGAAACTGATGCCAAAAGTTGCACAGTAGTTGAGCATAGCTGCCAAACTGGAACAGGAAAACACGCGATTGTCGGCAAAAATACGGACGGGCAGAACCGGGCTTTTCCGGTGCCATTCACCATACAAGAACACCAGGAACAGGATGAAGCCGGCGGCCAAGAGATATTTAGCATAGAAAAGACTCGTTACTTCCGATAAGCCAACCATAATGGCAATCATAGCCAGGGCATATAAGAGGCTACCAAACAAATCCAGACTGCCAGGGGCATTGACAATCCATTCTTCCTTTTTCATGTTATACAGGGCAATCAGCCAGGCCACGGCACAGATAATGGCGATAAAATAAAAAATCGTCTTCCAGCCCAGGTAATAAGAAAAGAAACCGCCCAGAACCGGACCAAAGGACAGCCCGCAATACACAGCGGCAATGGTAAAGCCCATAGCCCGGCCGCGACGTTCCGGCGGGGTGACCAGGGAGACGATGGCCATGCTGGTGGCAAAAATACTGGCACTGCCCAGGCCTTGCAAGATGCGCAGTAAAAATAAGCCATAGAGGGAAGTCACAAAATACACAGCCAGTGACGAGACACAGAATAAGGATACACCAAACAAGAAGACATGACGCTTGCCAATCCGGTCGGCAATCTTGCTGATTGGCATAATCGTCACCGTCGAAGAAATCAAGAACAACTCAATGACCCAACTGAGCTGGGCATCCGTCGCACCATAAGCCGTACCAATCCCAGGCAAAGCCGTCGTCAAAGCGCTGCTGGTAAAAGGGTTGATAAAAGACACCATCATGACGACAGCTAAAATCGTATTTTCGTAAGACAAAAATCGCTGCATGGCGAATAACCTCCGTAAAAAACAGTAATAAGCAACCCTAATTATACTGCCAAAGAAAGGCCTTCGCAATGAATGTTTTTTTGAACTACTTTTAGAGAAGAAGCCTAATTTCTCTAAAAGTAGTTGATTAGCTCAACTATTAAGATGATACCTGTATAGAAAAAAGAATCATATCCATAGATAACAGATTAGCTCGTAGTAAGGATTCCACACCAAGAACCTGGCAAACTATCATGATAGATTAACATCATTCATCTTGACCTAAGTTAAATATGCTTAAAGACGCATGACGCCTATATTCAATTCCACCAGCCTATATGAATCATACAATCTCAAGTATCAGCAAATACAGATACAGGTTTACAAGTCCGGTTATGAAGCAAAAAAATTCCGTCAGTATAATAATTTGGCCATATTAGCAGGGAGAGAATCAAAAATGAGCCAAAATAAAAATAAGTAGATATCATTAATGATAGTGAATTACTAGAAATATAGTGATTTTACAGTCATTAGCAGTACGGGGTGGAGTTAGAAGTATCATTACTTCCGATAACGTTAAATTATCGTAAGTAATAAAATATGCGTTTATATAGTCCTATATACTTGCATTATCGTTAGCGTATTTACGCCATTTATTGAGTAATTACTTGATTTTATTTACATATGCTTTTATATGTTTTTATGCGTCTTTTCCGCAAACAAGGCGGAAAAAAGGACGGAAGTTTTGAGGACGTATATGGTTATGGTAATGATAAAATAAAGGCACTCACATTATAACGTGAGTGCCTTTGATTTATTTTGCGACCAATCCTACGGCAAGGATTCCGGCAGCTATGGCCCAGGTGTCACGCTGCCGTTTTAGCCTGGACTGCTTTTTCGTCATCTCATTTATTTGACTGGTCAACGTCTGCAAGGATTCGTTCTGCTTCTGCAAGTCGTTGTTGGCTTGCGTCAATGAGCCGTTGGCTGTCTGCAATGAGTTCTTGGTTTTCAGCAGCTGTTCGTTGGCCGCTGCTAATTGTGTCTGTAACGTCGTCGAGTTGCTGCTCAGCTTGTCTAATTTGCTCTGTAGCTTTGCTAATGTTGTCTCTTGCTCTTTTATTATCGTCTGTAATTGACTGTACTGTTCGTTCGACATTACGATTTTCCCGGACGGACTGTTTGTCGTAGTGTCGGCACACCAGCCAGCTGCCGGCAGCAGCAATAATAAGCAGCAGGATACAAGCAATGATAAGCGTTTTATTTTGTTCGGCAATGGCTTTGACCTCCTCTTTTCGCGGCAGATACAATAAGATCACCTCCTATTTATACCATTCGTTCATGTCTAAGTCATCGTTCCAGCCGTCGATCCGGCCCGTATTCGTGTACTGCCAGCCGGCCAGCGGCAAGCGGCAAACTTCCGAGTAATCGCACGTTGCATTGTACTGGTTATACCAAATTGGGACATAATCTGCCAATTCGCTTGTAGCAATGTAGTCTCGCAGGGCGTAATAGCCGGCGTAGATACCGGCCGACTGACCGGCTGCATTTAATTCTGATATAAATGCCGAACAGCGGCCCGTAGGATCTGCAACTTCGGTCAACCATTTGACCGGATTCGGCAGCGTGTTAGGATCATCTTCAATGTCGTACCAAATCCCAAGCGCCGGTGTTTCTCCGCCCAACAGATTAAGCATGGACTGTGCTTCTACGCGGGCTTCATCAGGAGTCAAGGCGTGAGTATAGCAATAGACGCCCCAAGGTAAGCCGCGTTTACGACATTCGTCGATAAAATCATAGACGCAAGCCGTCGGAGATTGTCCGTTCAACGCTTTAATGATGACGCCTTCTACGCCAGCATTGACAATATCGTCAAAGTTAATGCCTTCTTGCCAATCAGAAATATCAATTACTTTCATATGTGCGCCTCCTATTCTTCAATCGTTTTAATTCCATATTCATGAGCCAGCATATTTTCTGCTTTGCATCCACGGTATTTTTTCCAATCTCCGATGAAATATGCCACATCGGCCTGCGATAAAATCAAGATGGATTGGCCTAAAAACCACAACGGCTTAGCATCATGAGGTGCTCCCTGGAAAAACGAGTCCAGCACAACAACGTCTTCGCCATATTGCTTTTTAATCGCTTTAATAGCACGTGTCCGCTCTGCTAAAATTTGTTCGTCAGTTTTATCTCTCATAGGCTGACTGATAAAGGCTTTAACTGTACTCATATATATTCCTCCTAATCTTTTACGCAGTAATTTTCCCACTTTTTGTAAACATCGACGTAGGTTTCGTTTTTGTCGCCGTTGTGGGTAACTTCGTAGTACATGCCATCTGACACCATTGTACTGACTAAGCACTTCCAGTTCTGTAATGTCTTGGAAAACCAGACGACAAAGACATCATCCATCGTGAGTTTTTTCTCATCAGTAACGTCTACATGATCATTAAAATAATTCATGACAATTCTCCTAGCTTTTTCCTGCATCCTTCTTGACCTCCTTTAATGGCATAGCTCCTACTGGCGAGTTATACCGCGAATCCATACCGTACTTTGTCCATGCTGCTTTTGCCAGGCCCACGATACCGGCCAAGCCGCCGGCCACGGCAGATACGCCGGACCAGCAACTCATGAGTTCAAATTTTGTGCCATTTAAAGCATTCGACCAATATCCATAAAGCCAACTGCATAAAATCAAGCAAAGAAAAATCATCATGATGACGGACAACATGATGACTAAGGCCAGCCAATTTTTCTCTGCCCAATGTCCAAATTGGACAATCCTTTTCATAGCATCACTCCTAATGCCGAAAATAATCAACAATAAAAGATATGATACCGCCGATAATGCCAGCGATGACATACATCGAATTGATACGATGATGAGCCGAACGGCCGCGCTGATCTGCGATGATTGCCAGCTCTTTCGTAGCCTGAAATTGCTCTTCTAATTTTTTCACCGTATCGAGCGCCTGCTTTGATTGTGCTTCAAGTCGGCTCATGCGTTCTAGAACTTCCGTCTGGAAATCATGTTCACTCATACGCTCTCTCCTACATACCCTTTCACTTCGTCTTCGGTATAACCTAACCTTAATAGCTTGCAGTTTGTATCTGCTTTGTATTCGTACTGATACCGAACGTTATTCTGCTCATCGACGGCTATTTTATGGGTATCATCTGTTAAGCCATCCCCTGTTATTTCGCCTACGTTAAACCATGCATACATTGTATCCAGCAGATTGCGGAAGGCTGGCTGCCACTGTTCTTTAGGGAAATTCTTGCGGATATATTCATAGTCTTCTTTTGTGTTTAGAGTTTCTGGGAATCCTACCATTTTTAACCTCCTACGTAAATGCGTAATACATGCCAACTTGCTTGATTGTAGCGACGAAGGGAATCTGGTCTTTGTATTTCTTTATTTGCTTAATCAGCACCTTACTGCCCGTAAATGTCACGTATAGATTTCCATTTAGGCGATATTGTAGTTTCAGACATTCGCCGTTATTTTTCGTACTTTGTGTAATCATTTGCCCTGTAACTATGATTTCTTGATTCAAGATTTCAGACAGTTTTTTCTTCTCTCCATCCAGGGCAGTTTCATCTGTCGCAAATTCGGAAAATTTATGTATGTTTTCCATCAATATTGACCATCTCCTTTAGCTCATCTAATTCCATTCGTATTGCCAGATTATGTGTCTTAGCGTGTTTCAGCCAACCATAAGCACTAGCTATTTGAGCCATAGCCCTGCCTTTATCTATGGTTCCATCTTCCAACCGTCGCTTAATGGTACGCATACGACGGCGGATTCTTTTTGCTGTTGATTTTCGCACCAGGATTTTCCCGTTCGGGAAATGGCGATAGCCTAAGAAGTCTAAGCCTTGCCAGGTATGGAACAGCGATAGCTTGCTTAGTTTCATGTCCAATCGTTCATAGACGAATTGTTTCACCTGGCACATAACCTTATTTAGCGCTGTTTTGTCATTACCAAAGATGACGAAGTCATCACAATAGCGAACATATGCTCTGCAATGTAATTCATGTTTGACAAACATGTCCAACTCATTAAGTACCAGATTCCCAAACCACTGACTCAGAAAATTCCCGATAGGGACATTTATTTCAGTATGGGTACTGTCTATAATATCATCTAATAAATCTAACACTTCCTGGTCTTTGATTTTATGACGTATGACCTCTTTTAAAATGTCGTGCCGGATAGATGGATAGAACTTGCTAATGTCGCCTTGTATACAATATTCGTACTGGCGAACGAATTGCATACACCGAATACTGCCTTTATGTTGCCCTTTCCCTTTTCGACATGCATAGCTATCATAGATGAAGAGTGAATCCCATATAGGAGCCATCACATTGATGATAGCGTGTTGTACAATTCTGTCTGGATAAAAAGGCAAGATGTAGATAGTACGGTGTTTCGGTTCATAAATTTCCTTTGTCCGGTATTCTGCGGTATGGAACGCATGATTCATGAGCATTTTTTGTAATCTTTCGAGATTTTCTTCTTTATGAGCATCAACTCGTTGAATTTGTTTTTGCCATGTCTTCCCCTTCCTAGCATCATGATATGCCAATTCTAAATTGTCCATTGCATAGATTTTATGGTAAAGGTTCCCATATCTCTTCATGCAAAGCCTCCTATAAAATTCGCCTGTGACGTTCATTTTCATTACTAGCCCCAGGCGTTTCCCGTTGTGTATTTTGGCAATTATCGCCAGGGCATATAGACCAGCCGTTGGGATTATGGCACGGACACCTATTTATTCCCGACGTATCGGACGCACCACGTGCCCCATTGCTCCTGTTGCGTTGCGTAGAGAAATTGTTGCAATTCGTAGAGCGTGAGCTGCAATACGCACTGTTGCTCCACCAGCTGCCGAATAGAACGTGACGTAAAAAGCCATAGCACGAGCCGTGGAAGCCTATATGCCCATTTCAGTCGTTAATATCTAGTTAAATTTCAGGGGCCAGCGGCTCGGACGCACCACGCGCCCCACCGCCCCCGTAGCGCCGCGCAGAGAAATTGCGGCAATACGTAGAGCGCGAGCCGCAAACCGCCCCGTCGCCCCACCAGCCGCCGAAGAGAACGCGACGCAAAAAGCCATAGCACGAGCCGCGCTTGGTACTATCAATATCACTATTGTATACCGACAAGTCACTCCAACTATACCCGTCCATATACATATTATTTCCGCTATGTGACGATGACATGGATTCCAGTAAGTCGCTCCCCCATTGCCACATATACCCAGACGGGTCTTCAATACCATAATTACTAATCATGCGACGTCCGGATGTAGTCACGTGACCACCAGTCGTATTGTAATCTTTTGAGCCGCTGATATTTACACCTTCTTCAGTTCCTTTTGCAAAATGTATGAAGTCTTCACGGGAAGGTAAATGCTTTCCTATTTCAGCAAAACGTTCGGCAAAAAGTTCGCCATGGAATTTCGGTGAGCTTTCCCCGTCGCAGATAACGCCATTGTAGGCAGATACCAGTTTACTGCCATCCCAGGATGCAAGGTAAATATCTATCCAGCGGCGTCCATCAAACACCATGCCTTCTGGCGATGAGAGGGGACGATGACGTAAGTCCCATACGCTGGCCGGAAGAATATCTCCAGCGACATAGCCCGACAAAGGATGGCCACTAATTGTCCCTACATCGGCACATTCACAATGAAAGCCACCAACTTTACGGGAATTTGTGGCCGTATACCCTGTCGGCACAGTACTGTTAGCTGACAATACGATTTTCGGTACAGACGTATCTGTTTGACATGCGTAGATATAAAAATCCTTACCCTTGCGGTTGGCCGCCGTGGCATAGGTGCTATCATCCCAGACGTCCGCTGATGCAATGTCTATGGTGCTGCTATCTTCCTTGATAAAACCCAAATTTCCCACGTTGACATAAAGATGTGACGGGACTGTAAGTGTTGTTTTTGCCCCGCTAAAACAGCTGTCACGCATGTAACAGACTGGCAGGGCGGCGAAAGATCTTGAAATGATTTCAGCCGCGTAAATTGTATCAAAGTGTTGAGTTCCGCCTAATGACCGTACGACGAATTTAGCCGTACCGTCCGTAATTTCCTTTGTCATTTTAACCTCCATAACATACATAATAAATGACTGTATAAGATTTTGGTTGTACCGTACTAGACGCTCCATAAATAGGGTTAGCCTTTGACGCGTCAAACCTATTTACAATTATATCTGTTTAGCTATTACCCCCCGTAGAAGACACGGCGCTGAAATCCGGCTCTTCATTTCCCGTAGTGCCAGCCGTTATACACTCTAAGTAGGCCCATGACGGAAGGTTCGCCGAGTACGCAATATCACCGACTTCATATGCTTTATTACGCTGTAAAGTCGTGATTCCATTTGTCGTTAACGTCTTTGCGTTTACGTTTTTCCATTTTTTCGATTCTGTCCCGATGCATCCTTCTCCATCTGCACGCGGTACAATATTCCGTGTTGCCATTATTTAACCTCCCTTGGTTCTATATCCCCATTTTCATCTAATTCCCACCTCGAAGAGTAGGTAGGACTAATTGTTGGCATTAGATTTCCCGTTTCATCAATTTCAAAATAATTCTCTCCATCAAGTGTGACTTTTACCCAATTCAGTGATTCAGAAGGTTTTTCACCTATAATATTGTCCCCTATGCATCGATAAGTATTTCCATCGGTATATGCCACAACGTCCGGGTAATTATACGTGTTGGCTGCGTTCCATGCTTTCGCACTTGCTGCATAAGCTGTCGCCGAATAATTGCCCGCTTCTCTTGCTTTTTCAATAGCAATGAGTGCTTGCTTAGTGGCTTCGTCAGCTTGTAATAACGCTCTTTCATGCTCATTAGCTGATTTCTGAGCTTCGTTGGCTGATTTTTCAGCATATATCAGCGCCAAAGACGCTTGTTTTGCTGCTTCAACAGCACTAATAGGGGCTAAGTTCGCACGATAAATCGTTTCTTGCAGCATCATGACTATCCAGTCCATCTCTTTTTCAATTAGTGAAAAAGGGATTTTATCCGGCAGGTCAATATTGTTTTGTAGCGGCGTTTCTCTTGACAGGCGTATTCTCATGTTTGAGCTAATCGCGTTGCCCTGTACCGGATAGGTATATACATTATTTGTGCTATCAAATTTAAAGTTGGTCGTTATTTCCGTTTCCATCCCTGTTTCATCCACTAAATATCCATGTATATCAGATCCTGTCCGATACGGATACGGGTAGGGAAATGTTGTTTGTTTACCATCTCCTTTATAGGTAATATTTACTTCTGTAGCTTGAATCATTGTTTATCAGCTCCTTTCTTTTTAGACTTATTCTCCTTCGCCCGTTCTTTCTCCGTTTTATAGCGCCGGTCGAAGATTACGGCGTTGGCCAAGGCGGCCAGGCTGCGGTCGGTGTCGAAAATACTGAAGCGCATGAGCGCCCAGAAGCCATCGGTCAAGGTGTCCGGCAATCCGACAAAGCGGTTCAAGGCGCGGTTTGCGGCGCGGGCTACGTCGGTGGCGTCCTGATTTTTGGATGCTGCTGCTTTCGAGGCTTTCATGAGTTCGTCTACAGCAGATACGGCCAGGACGTTGCTACTGTCGTAGTTCGGCAATCCGAACATATGATTTCCAATGATTTCGGCCACATCGCGGACGACGGGAATACCTTGTACAGTGTTGGTCATGAATTTGACGCCCATTTTTTTGAGCAGTTTGTCCAGGTCATCCCCGGAAACGGCCGAGCGATACAGCTGTTCAAATACGCTGTTCAGGACAATCCAGTACAGCATTGCGTTGAACATGGCCAGGCGATTTCCCGACTTCCACTTATAGCCCGCGTCGATGAGAGCATTCATGACGGTATTACAGTATGAGTAGAAGGGCGTAATCTGCGCGACGAGTCCATTTTTTCGTTGCAGTTCGGCCTGGTCTTTTACCATGCCGGAGCCAAGAACGTCGCGAACGGCCTGGTCTGCTTCAAAGAGTGCCTGGTCGCGCATCAATTTTTCGTCCGTCTTCCCAGCGTCGATTTGCTGCCGGAGGGATTCGTCATACTGATATTTCCACAAGGCCAGGCTGCACATTAGGTCGGTTTCGGTGATGAAGAAGTAGCCGTAGCGGTTGAGTGCGTCGCGAGCGATACGCGCCTTCTGCCCTGCCCGGCTGGTGTTTTTCGGCATAGTCAGGCGCATTTTCTGCTGCATGTCTTTATCTATGGTGTTGATACGGTCCGCCATAAAAGGCGAATGTTCCATGACAAAGCGGCGATTTCGATTGTATGTCGGCGTCCCTTTATAAAATCCAATCCCAAAATTCACCATGGCTTTTACTGTATTCCATGGCCCAATGCGATTCATCATCGGTAGGATGTTCAAGCCGTTCAAGACGGCTGTACTGGTCCGATAGGCCATGACAGCGAACGTCGTATTACGGCGCATTGTTTCCAGCATACGGGAAATTTTATCCGTCTTTTGAACATCCGTCTTCCAGCAGTCTTTCGCCCATTGCTTGAGGGCTGCGTAGGTACGCATACCATAATTTTCCTGGACGGCCGCTTCCACATCCGGGTGTGATACTAATTTGTATACATCCGTGACAGCTTCACGCATACAGATATGGTGAATGGCTTCATTGACTGCCGAGGGCCAGACGTCGAGAGATTTATAGATAATCTGATTGTTTACCCGTTTGGCGCGTTTCTTCGTGCTGCCCATGCCAATTCCCATGGTCGATGCTCCGGAGAGCTGCGTTTTGACAATGTCGTCGAGTTCAATCTCATTTGTCCGCATGGTCAGCTGCGGATCATAGACAATGGGATAGTAGCCCCCGCTTACTTTTCGCCCATTTATAGTATAGGCTTTTGCTTTGACCCTTCCCATTCCCGCTCCGTATAATCTTTCCTGGACTTTATTTCGTTCCGGCCAGTACTGGTCTAATTGCTTCCAGACGGCCTCCAGAAAGTCCAGGTCCTTATCTGTCAGGGCACTGGCGAAGACGTCCTCAACGGTCGCTTCATTGGCTTTTTGTGCTTCATTCTTGACGGTCCGGTTGGCTTCGTCAAGGACACGCTGCCGGCCTTCTTCGTTGCCCCAGTTTAGGGCCATGACGAGGAGCTGTTCTTTTGTGAACCGGTCCACGCTGCCCAGGGAGTACTTTTTATCGCTGCGGATATGCTGCCATTCTTTGTCCGTGTAGATATGGTAAATCTTGGCGAATTCATGGCAGGCGTCCTGCTGCATCGAGAGTTCCCGGCGGCAGGCTTTATCAATAGGACGATAGATAAACTGCATCCATTCCGGTCCCATGTTCCGCAGCAAGGTTTCTATTTTCGTCAGCGATAAGAGGGCATCGCTCAAGATTCCCTTGTCTCGGTCCTTGCGGGTCCGGTCGTTCTGTTCCTGTTCGGCGTTCCATCCTTCCTTGTGTGGGAGAGACTTTGCCAGCCGTTCGGCTGCGTCTGCAATAGCGACGACGTTGCCGTCATCGTCGAGAATGGTATTTGCCTCATAGTCGCGGCGTGATACTTTGTTGACGGCGCGTATGGCTTCGTTAATGTCCCGGAATTGTTCCATTGTTAGGTCTTTGTCGTATTGAATGCGATCTTTGCCGTCAACAATGGCACGGATCCACGGCGCCACCATGGCGTCCGGGTTCGGTGCCGTGTCCTGTCCCGTCGCGTAGTCCGGCGAGAGGTCCCTATAAATGTAGTCCCAGTTCAAGGGTGCCGGGTTGCCGTCCTTATCCAGCGGCGGCCGCCCGTCGCGGTCCGTCATGCCCAGGTTATATGCCAGGTGTTGGATGAAATAGCGGGCGTGCGGTCCCATGCGGACCGGTTTGTCGGTACGGCCGAGCTGTTTTAAAATGCCCTTAATACCGTAGATTTCCTGCCCGTTCATGTCGAGGGAGCCGCTTTCGCCGGCCATGGCACGTCGGATATAGTCGGCGTTGTCTTTCGCTGCCCGTGCCAGGGCATAGAATTTCTGCGCGTTAGCTTTTTCCATGATAGCCTGTTCAAAGGAGCCGGCGCTCATGTACTGATCTGCACGGTGGCTGGCTGCTTTCGCTTTCATTTCGTAGTGCCGCCAGACGGTCGCGTCGTTTACTTTCATGGCATCCAGTTCCTGCCGGGCCAGCCGCAGGGTTGCCGTATAGGTCCCCTGGACCATATCGCGTGCCTGGTTGAGTCCGTGGATGACGTCGTTCAGCGAGTCTTTCAGCTCTTTGATTGTGTGGTCGTTTTCGGCTTTTGTCGCTGCGGCTTTCTCATCCTTTTCGGCCAGGCGCTTCTTGAGGTCTTTAATCTGCTGGTTCTTCGTCAGGATACTGTCTTTAAGGGCGCCTTTTTGGGCTTCATTCTTATCATATTCGACGCCCAGGATTTTTCGCAGCTGTGCGGCAATTTCCGCATCCGTACCGGAAACGCTGCCGACTTCCCGCAGGGCCTTTACACATTCGGCGATATAGCCGTTCATCTTGCGGCGCATGGCTGCCGTTTCCAGCTGGTTCAAGGCCATCTGGCCATTTGTTGAGGCCAGCATTTCGTCCGCTTCCGCGCGGATCATTTCCGGCGTCATGGCCATGTCTTCTTCATAGGTCTTGCGGACAGAGTCGATATAGGCGTCGGTCCGCTCTTCCATGGTGCCGCCGGCGTCTCTTAAAGCTTGCTTGAATTCGGCATCGTTTTCATAGCCCAATTTTGTCAGGATACCGGCGCGGGCTTCGGGCATGTTGTTGTAGATGTTTTCGTACTGGTAAATGGGATTTTCCGCGCATAATTGTTTTTGGTAGCTGATACGCTCTTCTTCCAGGCCCTGCTGCCGTTCCAGTTCGTCACGCTGCCGGGCTTCTTCTTCGTACTGGGATAGCAGTTTTTCCTTACATTCATCTTTGATTTTTTCGGCCCACTGCTTTATCATGGCCCCTTCGCTGCCGGAGAGATCCCCGGCAAAGCCTTTACGGTTCCATGCATCCAGTTCGCGCAGCCGTGCCCAGGCTTCTATTTCGTCGTCCGAAGCTAGCATCCGGTCCATGACACGGCGCACATCGTCGGACGGTTCTTTGCCGAGGTTGGTCAAATCCCGGTAGATACTGACAAGCCACTTCTTGAAACGACGGAATGGTCCCTGTAATTCTTTGACCGGTGCTTTCCCTTCGGCGATGTAGCGTTCAAAGCCGCGGGCAAAGCGTTCCTGCATCCAGCGTTCTTCGGCGGCTTTAATGGCCACAGTATCGCCACTTTCGCGGGCCTTCCGGATAGCGGCTTCATAGCCTGCAAATTCCTTCTCTAGCCGTGTCCCCTTGTAGTCGTCCAGTCTTACGTCAGCATAAGACGCCCAGTCCTGAATTGTATGCCAGTCCTCGACAAGCTGTTTCGGCGCTCCTTCTTCCTGCACCATACGTTCCATTTCCGTCAAATACATATGGGCTGATTCATGGATGAAAGAGGACTGATCCGCTGCATCAAAGAGGTGGATAGCGCCGGTGTTCGCGTCGAAGGCCCCACGGATTTTTCCCTGCCGATAGGCCTGGTTATATTTGTCGATGATCTGAATGGCTTTATCATCAAAGACGACGTAGCAGCGGCCATCATAGGCATCATCATAAGTAATCCCATGGATTCCTTGTTCGTTTAAATACTTCGACGTTTTTTCTATGTCTTTCCCGCCTGATAATGCATCAGTCAAATAATTATAGATTTCTTTACCTGTCCCAATGCCTTTTTCCAATGTAGCTTCCGGGTTTTCCATAGCCGCTTCTATCAACTGATTCCGCTTCTTATCGCCAGCCCCTTTAGCTTCTTTTGACTGTTGCTTTGCTTCTGAAAGTTCTTTTTCCCACCTCTTACTTTCTGATTCCATGTAGGAAGTATCGTTTATCTGTTCGTCGGTGTAGCCTTGTTTTTTTAGGCTGTCTAATGCAATTCGCTTTCTAAACGCCGGAAAGCCTTCCCATCCCATGCTGGCGTCGTGGCAATGCTTTATGTTTAATTCCACTTGCCGCAAGGCTGTTTCTGCTTGGATTTCATCTTTAGTACTACCCATAGCTTGGTGCAACCATTTTGTCCAGAAGGCTTGTTTCTGTTCCATAGACAAGGATTCCACTGCCTTGAGAATCTTAGTTTGAACGCCTTTCATCTGGTCTTTGTAGCGCTTATCTTCATCTAGCAATTCTTTGTTGGCCGGAACATCAATTTCATATAAGACAGACGGAAGGCCGCGGTCTTTCATTTCCTTCTTATATTTCTGTGCAGTCCGCTTGCTTTTCGCAGCGTAAATGCCCCAGCCGTGCATACTGGCACCGGTACCGCTACCGATTTTCCCTAAATCAAAATTATCAAAATCTACACCGCTTCCATGCCATGCCCGTTGTTCAAGTGGTTGTCCAAATTGGACATCGTTCCCGGTTCCACCAATGTGGATGGGATGAGCAACGGCAAAGTCTTTAGCCGTGTAGGCTGTGTCTCCGTAGTTCCGGCGGATTTGTGCCCACCGTTCGGCCATGCGAGCGTAGAGGTAGGCGTTTTCTTTAGCTGCCTGGGATACGGCCTGGTTCCCCTGCTGGAAGGTTTTTACAGCGTCCTGATAAACGGCCGCACCTTCTTTGCTGAATGTCTTGCGAAGGGCGTAGTCACTATGGCTGAGTTCTTCGAATTTTTCGCCCATATCGCGCAATGTTTCATAGCGCTGTTTAGCGGCTTCGACGTTGGCGTCCCACTGCGGCAGCAATTCCGGAGACTGGGCGGCCAGTTCGGCCCGTTCATTCTTATACGCTACGTCGAGCATCTGCTCTTTCGTCGCTTTGCCGCCGTATTCTTTGTACATGTCACTGTACCAGGGTTCGTTGTTGCTCATGCGATAGCCGCGGCCGGTCTGGACGTTGTCATGGTCGGCCGTGTCGGCAACGACGATAGACACGCCCTGGGGCTTATAGGTCCAGTAATATTTGAAGTTGACGGCGTCTTCGTACTGCTGCCGTGCTTCTTTCAGGGCTTCTTTATACGAGGCTTGCAGATCATAGGGATTCCGATAGACGACGTCCCGTGCGGCAGCCTGTTCGGCTTCGTCGGCGTCATCGAAATGGTCGGCCATAATCTCTTCGGAAATGGCATCGCTCCTGTTATTCGCAATGTCTTTTAATTCCTGTGCCATTTCGTCCATGCGCTTTTTCCGTTCGCGCAGGGCTGCTAAGTGCGTGCCGCCCTGGTTCATGGTCGACGCATCCATCAGGGTATCCGTGTCGAAGGATTCGTCGGCCAGCTGTGCAAAGACGCCCGTCTTGATTTCCAGGTCGGTCCCGTTTTGGATAGCGCTGTCGACGGCCCCCGGCGTGGCCATGCCTTTTTCGACGACGTCGTTCAGGACGTTGACGCCTTCCGGCGTGCGGGCCAATTCCTGGGCATCTACGTAAATGGTCCCCATGTCGTGCTGGTCGGCCTGTGCCTGGACAACGTTCTGGTAGGTCTGAGGCGAGGCTTTCGCTAAATTATTTTCGCTTTTGTTGGCAACTAGGTCTTCGATCATCTGTTTTTCGACGCTGCGCCGGTACTCTTCCCGCCAGGCATCGACTTTCAGGCCGGCAATGGCCCGCATGGCGTTATACTGTCCTACGGCGTGGGCGCCGGTCCCCAGGGCACCCATGCCGAGCGCTGCCGGTACGGCCTGGACCATAGCGTCGACGGCGTTGTTGAGGACGTCGCCCATGGTATTCCATTTGCCGCGGCCATGAATCCCGTATTCGATGTTTTCCGCCGTGTCGCCGATGACGGACTGGACCGCTTCTTCTGTCAGTTCCGACGCCGTGCCGCGAGCATACTGTTTCGCGCCGGCGAGGGCTGCCATCTTTGCCAGTGCTAATTTGCCCTGGTCGACAATTTCTTTTTGTGCCGCTGCGTTGCTTAAAATGCTTTTGGCCGCGTCTTTGCCGAAGGCCGCTTTAATCGGGCCGTAGCCAAACTCCAGCAGACCTAGTTCGACGGCGCCGTTCAGTGCGCCGACGACGGTACTGTCGGCCAGCATATTGGCCCGGCTGTATAATGGCTGCCCGTTGGCGTCTTTCTGGCTGGCCATTTCCCAATAGCGATCGGCCATGGACTGCTTACTGATTTCCTTGAACAGTCCCGTCCGCAGGCCCCAGGCGGCCCCGGTCGCGCCCGCTGCGGCGAGGATCCCCGCCGTACCAATGCCGAACGTTTCCGGTCCGGCTGCCGCTGCTGCCGGTGCTGCCGTGGCCATGGCAAGGGCCATGCCTTTCGGCACGTATTCCAGCGCCCGCAGGCCCTGGGTGCCGTAAATCGTCAGCTGCTGAATGGTGTCGTAGACGACTTTACCGAGGGCCGTCGTGGGCCGGTCCTCTTCCTGGTATTCTTTCAAACGCTGCGTGATTTCGTCGACTTCCGGTTTGACGGCTGCCATGTCTTCCCCATTGACGGCGCGCATCTGTGCGTCGTAGAGTTTGACCATATCCGAGCCGGAGTTAAAAGCATCGCCGAAGAGTTCGGCCGCGCTGTCGAAGGCATCGCCAATGCGTTCAAAAATACTGCGGGTATCGTTCAGGTCTCGATGATTCCGCAGCGCCAGGGCGGCGCCGACAGGGTTTTCCTGCCTGAATTCGGCCAGTTCCGGATAATACTTATCCAGTGTTTCCGGCGAGAACCAATTATTCCCCGGTAAAAAGTCGTTGATGGTCAACAGGGTGTCTCTCTTTTTGGTTTCATCCAGCAGTTCCGGGTGATCTACCATGTACTGTGCCGAGACGCCCAACATAGGCGCGTATTTTTCCGCGTCGCTTAAGACCTGCGCGTTTTCGTTGAACAGGTTGCGCCAGATATCGCGGGCCGAGTCGACGACCCATTCCGCGGCCTTCTGCCATTCCGGTTTCTCTTCCGGCGCATGATAATTCAAGTCCCCTGTAATAGACGGAGTGGTCAGCAGATCAGGGCGCGGCCGCCGTACAGGTTTCCCGGAGGCGATGATTTCGCCAATTTTTTCTTCGTTCGCGGCCTGCTGCTGCGCTTCTTCTTCGTGCCGTTCGGCGGTTTCTTCGGCCGATGGCACGACCATTTCCTGCGTCTCCTCTTCGACGGGCTTTATTTTAAAGGCATCGCTCAAGTCGCCCGATGTATCAAAGGTATAGTCTGCCATGGTTCCTCCTAATAAATATAAGATCCGCCGCCCAGTGACTGGTCCTCATCTTCGCCGTTTGCGTAGGCGACGTTATTTTCTACGTGTTCAGTGACGCTTTCGTCGATGGCTTCCGCAGCATCACTGACGGCTTCGCCAACTTCGGATGCAGCATTGCTAAGGGTATCAATAGCGCTGCCGTCATCGCTGCTGCTATCGTCACTGCTGCTGTCGTCACCGCCGGAGTCGTCGGCTGCTTCCACGACGTCAGCCAAGTTCTTTTCGCCGTTCAGAATGGCCTGGACGTCCCAAACGTCGATGTAGTACGAATTATGGTTCCAGTCTGTTACCCATGCGTAGCCATTATCGCCGGCCGTCACACGAAGAATCCCGGCGGCCCGCATTTGTGCCTGCGAGTAGCCGCTGTCGTCTGCTATTACGGCATTGACGCCAAATTGAATTAGTTCATTAAGCGATGGTTCCTGCCCGTTATGTTCGGCCCGGTATTTGACGGCAGCCCCGCGGACCAGCTGCTGCACAACCTCCCAGTTCCCTTTAAATGTTTTGGGGTCAATGCCACTGGCATCTGCAATCTGCTGCGGCGTGATGTTGTACATAGGTTTGTATTCGCCCGTGCCGTTTTGATAATCGTTTGCTGCTTTTTGCAGTTTATCTAGATTCGACTGGGACAGATAAATACCATGGTTATTACAGTAGTTGACGATATCTGTAAAGGATTCAATGCCGCCTGTCCCAAAGAGAGATTTCAATACTGTAATGTTCGCGCCGCCAGCACCGACACGGCCGCCGGATGAACCGCCAGTCCGAATACTGACATACGTACTGATACACGATTTTAGCGCCGCGTAGACGTCGGGGTTGTCGTTGCCGTATTTCGAGGCAATGTTTAAATACGCCTGGGGATCCAGATTCCCGGATTGATAGAGCTGCTGCATTTCCATTCGGCCCTTTTCGACGATTGCGTCGTTGACTTCTTTTTCCTGCCGTTTTTGTTCGGCGACTAGAGACGTGGCCATGGATTCGGCCTTTTGCAGCTCCTGTTCGTCGTAAATGACTTCCGTATGAGCCGTGACGCCCTGGGACTTTTCCAAGCCGCCATGATAGCCGCCTAAATGGAGATGGTAGCCGCTGCCGGCATCGTGGAAAAGGACCTGGTCAAAGGCGCCGGAGTCTTCAAAGGCTTTGCGGACTTCTTCTGCTTTTTCGGCCGTCGTGCCGTCCGGCAGCACAATGTCCACGGCATCGCCGCCGTTCGGCCCAATGATATGTTGACTCGTAGGGCTGCCGCCGACTGCTGCGTTATGTTCCCGCGTACGGCCGCCGCTGGAGATTTCCGCACCGTCGGCGACGCCCATTTGGTTGAGCATACCGCCGATGATTGGCAGGGCCTCCCGGAATTCCGGTTTCAGCTGCTGGACCTGTTCGTCGATGTTAGCCCCCTGCGTCGGCAGATTATACGGTTGAATTTTGCTGCCGCCGTTGCCGGATAAGTCCATATTGGCCAGGGAGTCATAATTTTTCTTGACAAGTGCTCTATAGTTTTCGGCCGCTTCCCCGCTGCCGTTATAAGCACGGACGCCTTCCCATTCGTCGCCGCCGTTTTCTTCGATTTTCTTTTTGAGTACATACGCGCCGGCACGGATATTCTGTTTCGCGTCCGTATTCCAGCCAGGGAATTTATTATCCAAGTCGTAGGCCTGCGCCGTTTCGTCGGTGATCTGTGCGAAGCCGCCGCCGTCGGCCATGTGCATTCCTTCGATGGTATCGCCGCCCGTTTCTCTCATACCTGTTGATAGATAAATTCTAGGGTCGATTCCCTGTTCGTGCGCTGCGTCAATGTACATGTCGACGGTCTGGTTGCCCGTGCTGGCACTTCCGCTATAAACCGTTTTCGTGGCCCCTTGCCGGATATATTCGGCACGCTTTTTCGGGTCGTTCGGATAGAGCCGGGCAGCTTCCTTCGCCCGTTCTATCAAGCCGTTGTCGTGTTTTCGTTGTAAGAGCATATGCCGCATGGAAGCCAGTTTGCTGTCATCTACCCAGGGAGAGACTTTTTCTAAGAGTACTGTTGCCTTGTCAAAGTCCGAGGCATTGCCGCTGGCCGTCAGGTTTGTGAGTACGGAGTTGACCATGGTCGTGGACTTATCTTTTATAAGTGCGTCCATTTTGTCCTTGCCGTAGATCTTGCCATAAACGGCATAAGCCGTGGCAGCAATACGATTCAATCCTTTAAAAATGCCGTCGCTGTCGTTCGTTTCGACAAGGTTGTCCGTTTCGTTTGTCACGAAGGTATTAAACGTGTTGTCCCGGTGCTCCAGGTCTTTGGCGTACTGGTATTTCATGACCTGCCCGGCACGACTGACATTGACGTCGTTTGCCATCTTTAAAAAGGTATCCTGTGCTTTTCGATAGTTCGGCAGACCGGCCATAGCGTCTTCACGGATTTTCTTTTCGCCTTCCTGGTATTTATTGACGACGTCCAGGGCATTGACGTCCTGCATGTTCAAAAGGCCTGTATCGGGATTGTTGAGCAAGTCGTTCATGCCCTGTTCGTATTTGTTTTTCGCGTCGATAACACTCAAATTGATCTGGTCGTCGACGTATGCCTGCATCTGCTGCTGCACGGCCTGCAAGTTTGTTTGCCAGACCTTCTCCCCGGAGACGTTCGCCCCGTAGGCGTTCGCGTCCGACGGTGCCTGTACATTGCCGTGAATGGTGTTCGGGTCCACGGCACGGTTATAGCTTTTTATCTGCATAGGTCCTCCTAGTAATACTTTTCGAGATTGACCGGACGGATAGCCGGCTTGCTATCGTATTTTGCAATCGCTTTATCCAGGTTTACCGGCGTAATGCCGTAATGATACGCCGGCGTAAAGATACCGTTTTGCTGTTTAAACTGGTTGGTATACGTATAATGGCCCGTGCCGTGGTAATAGTTCTGCGGCGTAATATCATAGGCCCCGTTGTACGTGTCCGTTTTGGACTTGCTGCCGGCGCCGTATTCCCGATGAATACCGTACATGGACGCCGCCGTCCCCAGGATAGTCCCAAAGAGTGCGCTCTGTTTCTGTGCCTGCAAGTTGGCAGCGCTGGTCCGGTAGGCGTTCGCCTGGTTCTGATAGTTAACTTCATTCAGATGTTCTGACCATACGTCGTTGCGCTGGTTCTGCAAGAGCTGCGCGCTGTCGGCGTTCCAGGCTCCATAGCTGGCCGAGAGGGCGTCGAGCGGCGAGCCGCTGAGCTGCAAGCCGTTTGCCCCGGCCTGCGCGGCTGTCTGCCCGGCAGCGAGTTTCATCCTGTCGTTCAATTTTGACTGCTGCGCTGCATATTGTTCGGCAATCTGTTCTTGTTTGACCTGGCTGATACGGGCATTTTGTTCGGCTGCCTTAGCCTGTGCATTATACAGCGCCGATTGTGCGTTATACTGCTGTTTTTGCTGGTTGTACTGATTGATTCCTTGTATGGCTGTAAGAGCCATCATCCACGGTGCGCCGCACATGCTTTTCATCCCCTTTCACAAAAAACAACTGCCACGACATATCTTTATAGAGAAAGGGCTTCGAGAATTCCGCGCCGAATGATTTCAGCCAGCGCCGGGACTTCTCGTTGCTCTGGGTTATCATATTCCACATTTTCGGGAACCGCCGCTTCCACTTCGGCAGAATCTGCCGGCCCAGGGCGACGAATTCTTTCTTGTAATGCTGATAGAGACCCTGTCGTGCGACACACCACACGACATGGCCATAGCCGCAAATTACACTGCGGCTGACGCCGAACAGCAATAGCGGCTGGCCGTCCACGTAGGCGATGTAATTTTCGTAGTCTACATCGACGGCGAAGGTTTCTAAGTGGGTATCTGTTGCTTTTAATTCCATATCGTCCCGATTCCGCAGGCGTTTTGCCAGCCAGCGGACGTCGGGCAGTAATTCTTTCGTTATCGGTTTAACCGTTATATGCGCTAACCAATCCCCCATCAATACTGACCTCCTTGATTATGGCGTTGAGTTTAAAGGGGTACGGTTCATCACTCATGATGCACAAGTGGTTGCGCGTGTTGGCCCCAATATCGTATAAGGGGACGCTCTGAGTCAGGTCCCCGGAAAATAAGGTATATTCGTCGGTGTATTTGAGTTCATCCATTTTATCGAAAGTCAGTCCGATTTTACCGCCGTATGTATCTTCGACGCGCAGGGTGACCGCGTTTATTTTATGGACGCGCCCCTGCAAGGTTCCTTCCCGGAGGCTGACTTCCATGCCGGGCTGTTCAATCTTGGTCGTGTACGGCAGGCCCGCGATGATACGGCTATATGATTCATCGAGATGCACTATGCCGTCAGCTGGGACGACTTCGTCTTTCTGACGGATACCGTCGCCTACGATGGTTACCGTTTTCCCGATGAGGTGCGGCAAAGCAATTATCGTACCGCTGCCCGTGACATAAGAGTCGGCATATTGGTCGGTATCGTCGCGCATGACGGCAAACTGTTCTAAATACCGCTTCTGCTTCCCATTCACGGTCCGTTCGACGATAGCGTAGAGTTCGTCGTTCTCATTGCGTGGGATGGCGACAATCCACTTATATTTTCCGTCCGTGACGAAATGAGACCAGGCAAAGACTTTCTGCTCCCGTATCATCGTAAAGGCCAGAAGGACGCCGTCATCGCGGACGAAAAAGAGCGTAGAATCCGGTTCCTGGCAATAAGCTGACGAGAGCAGTTTATGGTTCTTGACTAAGTGAGTAGCCAGAATATCCAGCTCGTCGCCGTTATAGTTATCCGATTCGTACTGATACCCCAGGTCGCGGACGGTCGAACCGGACCGCTGGACATGGACGATACGGTTGCCGATATGCTGTGGCAGACACGTCGAGGAGCCGCGCATGGTCTGTGACTTTGGATAAGCCTTCGTCGGCGTCAGGACGCTGTCGCCGCTGATGACCCATTCATTGCCTGACGTAAGGACGACGAGGTCCTGTGACGGGACGAGGTGACGGATTTGATAAGAGTTACGGACGATGAGGTCCATTTTGATAGCGCTGTCATCAGTGACCGTTCCGTCCACTTTTTCAACGGAAAAATTCGGATAATCGCCGGTCTTGCTCATCCATAGCGAATAGGGATTCTTGTAGTTGGCGGCAAAGACTAAGCGGTCCTGGAAAAAGCACGACTGCTGCGGGAAGCCGTAATAGCTGTTCCACGATGACAGGGCATAGTCGGCCGTTTCGTCGGTACTGCCGAATACATCTTTGACGGTAGCGGTGACGGTCGTCCCAGAATTGACAGCCGTAATCTTTGCTGTCCCCATATGTGTATATGGCAATCGTGTCAGATCTACAGTCAGTTTTGATCCACTGGCCGCATCATCATTCCAGACTTTGACGATGAGCCGCAAATAGCAGCCCTCCGTTTCACTGCCCGATTCGGTATAGTTCTGGTCGTCATTGGACGTGTACTTGCGATATTCCCGCCAAATGGAGCTTTTCTTTTCCCGCTTCTGCAGAAGTATTTCGTAGTGGTGTGTCCCGTGAGTGACAATTTTCCATTTTTCCCCGACATAGAGTTCGCCTGACGTCCAGGTCGTCGTTTCTTCGCCCCAGGATCCGGACAAGGTCTGGCTGCCGACTTTCTGGTTGAGCTGAATATAGCCGCCTTCCATGCCACTATGAAAAATAGCGGCTTGCGAGCTGATAGTCACGGTCCCAGAGGTGCCGGATGGCGTGACTTTATTATCGACGACGGCATCGAGCATGGCGTCATAATAGGGTTCAGTGATTTCCATATCGATAAGGTCCCAGCCGTCCTGTTTATGCCGCAGCAGTTTTACCGGATACTGCCCGGAACAAATATACATGACATCGCCGGACTGACTGAACTGTAACCCTTTAGGATTACTATAAGGCGTACTGATTTCTATGCCCGTATAGGCGCCATCTTTCCAAATCCGGATGTATCGTACCCCGACTTCCAGGAGATATGCGTCAGTTTCAGAATTGTAAAAACTAACGAGGATAGCGTCCTGAGTGCTGCTTTTGAGTTCGCCAATATACTTGGACCCCTGCCGACGGTAACAGCCGCCATAGGGACGTATAACGGTATTCTCCGCATTAAGCAAGGCCGATTTGTACTGGTCTAAATCGACACGGCTGCCGACTGCCGGGGATATTTCACCGGTCGTAAAGGCCGGCTGAATGACGTATATGTTAGCCACGGTATCCCCTCCTTGCGGCGATATAGCTGCTCTCAAATACGGTGTGCGGTTCCATTTCCCGGGCATCCTGGACCTGCGCCTGGGCGATGACAGCCCGGTACAGCTGATATTCGTTCTGTCCCTGCTGAGGGTTTCCGGTCAGCCGCATAGCCAGTTTCGACGCCAGCAGATGAGCGAAGCCTTGCAGGAAAATCGTATCCATCAGTTCCGGGTCTTCCACATCCCACGTATAGTCGGCGTAGCACTGTTCGCCATTGGTGACGATGACTTTCGTACTGCTGCCGATATTGACGACATCGAAGCGCTCATAGACGCGGTCAGCGCCGCTGGCATCGGATACAACGTTACGGATCATCAGGCATTTATCGGGATAGCCATAGGCAAAATCCCAGCCCGGCACATCGACATCGACTACGGCCAGGCGCTCAATCCGGTGTGCAAACCCCCAGGGAAAAGACCGTAGCACTTCACGACGTGTCGGGTCGTAGAATAGTTTACAAGCTCTCGCATTTTCCACGCCTTCTTCCATGTTTTCAATGACGCCCTTGCCGATATTCGACAGGGCCATGTTACAAATATCTGTATCGGTCATGGCTGCTCCTTTCTATAGAGTGAGGGGCCGAAGCCCCTCCCATCTACAATCTATGTTTCCGTACGAGGTCGACGAGGTCTTGTTTCGTCGCATCGTCGGGATACGGTATCCCGGCATGTTCCAGGCGAAGTCGCAGCTCATTGGCATGTAAGTCTTCGAGTCTCCGCTTCGCCCCGGCGTTTTTGAAATGGATAGCTGGTATCATGCCAGGTCCGCATCCATGACCAGGGCGGCCGTCAATGTGCCACCTGTCAGAGCCGACGCGCCGGTGTATTTGATACGCATGAAGCCCAAGTCCCCATAGGGAACTTTTGTTTTCAAACCGTCGTCTTTTTTCATGGTATACGTTCCCAGGGTAACGGCTTTTGTAAATGCTTCGTCCACAGCCGTCTGTAATTCAATGGTCAAATCGGCCGTAGCGCCAGGAGCCGTGACGTAGAGGATAAGCGGATTACCCGCATCCCCTTTTCCGGTCTGGACGACGTCCGACGTACCTGTCGTCGTTCCGTTCAGTGCTTTCTTCCAGTAAAAGGTGTTTTCGCCATCGTAAACCATATGGGGCCTCCTATTCTGTAATAACCGGTTCGGTATCGCTCAGGGCGTCACATTTGGACACTTCCAGGCCCTGTACATAGAGTTTCGGGATTCCGTTCAAGGCTTCGCTCTGGGTGACGTAGATGTTGTTTTTGTCGTTCAAGTACAATTCGAGAATTGTATAGACTTTATCCGATACGTAGAGAATCGGGCGCTTCGGATTGACGATACGGTTCTTTGCGACGATGATATTTTCGACGAGTTTCTTCCGGTCGGCTGCCGTAATCCCTGTCGGGGTTGTGGCGACGTCGACGTTGCGGATAGCTGCGACTTTACGGAGATTCTGGACGGCCAGGCCAGCGTCCCAGGAAAACCAGGTAACGAGGGCATTGTATTTGCCCCCTTCGCCATCTTCTACGATATGCTCGCCTTTGTCTTCCATCTTGAGTCCGGCCTGGGAGCCTTTCGGATAAATGCCGGTAACGGCATTTTCGCCCCAGTCGACAATGTACATCGACGTCTGCTTATTTTCCGTCGTACCGCCGGCATTAATGGTCTGGAAACCATAGGTGCCTTTATCGCCTTTAAAGGTGTTGAAGCGAATGCCCAGACCGTTGAATTCGTCCGGGTTTGTTTCTGTATCGCCGTAGAACATATATTTCGCAAGGTCCTGCGTGAAGCCTTCGACAAAAGCCCCGTCTTCGGACCGACGAGTCGCTTCTTTGTCCGGTGCGAGATTGACGATACGCACGTCAACCTGGCTCATGCCTTCCATCAAGCAGCAGGTGTCGACAATCTGCCGGGTCGTCGACTTGCCCGGCGTAATGCCGCGATTAATGCGGCGTAGCTGCGGGTGCGGATACGACGTTCTAAGTGTGGTCTGGTTGCCCGTGGGCAGGTTGCCTTCCATCCAGGGAATGTGTTGCATGATAGGGTTGCTCTGTGCCATGATTTCCATGATCCAGGCAATTTTTCCGTCCGGATCCATGCGTTTCCGCAGGTCCGAGAATGTAAGTGCGGTGTTACCGTAAGCCATAGTTTACCTCCTAGTATTTCGAAAAATCTGTGTGGTCATATAAAGAGCCGCCGCCTGCCCCACCGGCATTGCTGCCGCTATGCCCTGTGTCTTCGCCGACGAGAGAGGCCATGAGGGCCATTGCTTTAATCATGGCTACGTGGTTGCCGGCGCCGGTCTGGTTAAGCATCTTCGTAAATCCCGGTACTTTCTGTTCAAGATAGTTCCGGGTCGTGCAGGCTGCCGCGACGGTTTCGTCGAATTTGCCACCCAGTTCCTGCCGGGCCGTGTCGCCCCAGCTTTTGATTTCCTGGACATAATCGTCCTGGACCTGCTGCGCGGCTGCCTGCGCCGCATCACGGGCATACGTCATGCCAAAGCGTGCGGCCGCGGCTGCCTGGTCCTGCGTGGCGCCCAGGCCGTGCAAGATATCCGTCAGCTGCGTAGAGACGTTGTCGTCCATTTCGGCATTGTCGCCGAAGATCTCATGGAGTGCGCCGGAGTAGTCGTACGTTTCCGGGGCGGTATCGGCAGCGGGGGCCGGGTCGGTCGTCGGTGCCGGGGCGGTTTCAGCGGGGGCCGGGTCCGTGCCGCCCAGGGTCGTATCTACGACGGGAGCGTCTGCAAAACGCTGCAAATCAAAATCAAACATGTTTCTTTCCTCCTTCGAGTCGGGCGATGGTGTCGGCGTACTCTCTTTCGGCCTGCTGTTTCTTGGTAATATGTTTGACATCTGTTGTCAGCATGGCCAGGTACTCCAGTCCGATTGCCCGTCGTCCTTCGTTGTACGCCGTGATAACGGCGCTTCGATGAAAGGTCGGTACATTGACTCGCGCCCTGTCTAAGAGTCGCATCAGGAACCACCGGCCCTTCTTATCGTCCAGTAAATAGTCGAGTGCCTCATTATCGAGGCGCTGTACTTCATCTATCATGTTTCCATTCCCATCCATTCACGCAAAGCCGGGTTGCCGTCGTTCGCGGCATCTGTCAGGTTCTTTGCCGCCTGTGCCAAGGGTGCAGCCTGCTGTGCCTGCTGCGCTGCCATGGCCTGCTGCTGTGCTTCTTGTTCGGCTTTCTGCTGCTGTTCCAGAATCTGCTGGTATTCGTCTTCCGAGCGTACCATGGTTGCCGGTACGCCGATACGGTCCAGGTATTTTGCAACGGCATCGCTAAAGTCTACGCGATTGACGACGCGCGGGTCCAGCTGCGCCGTCTGCCCGACAAAAGCAAGGCCCTGTTCAATGGCCGTAAGCCCGGACATTTTCTGCGCCTGCGCCAACGGCGAGAGATACTCAATCTTGATTTCCTGGCCGTCCATGAGGTCCTGTACTTCTTCCGGCAGCGGTGGAAATACATTATTTCGGTCGAGGATGTTGTAGACCCGGTCTAGGATAAGGTTGAGGAATTCGGACTGCAAGCGTTCGACTACCGGGCCGAGCTGCTGCAATTTTTCCTGGTTGCGGGCCATGACTTCCTGCGCCGTCATTTGTCCCCGGTCCAGCTGGTCGAGCATCATAAACAGGTCCGTCGAGTACGCCCGTTTGATACGGTCTTCGACGCGGACGATTTTCTTATCGAGCGTACCAATATCGAGCTGTCCCTGGAATAAGGGCCGGATTGCATTGTTCGGGTCCAGGTTCGGCGTGTAGCCGCCTGGGAAAAGGTTAATGCGGTGCGCCAAATCAGTTGGCCCCTGCATGGGCGGTTTAATGCCCAGCTCCGTGGCCATGGCCGAGTCATATTCCATCTTTTGCAGCATCCGCGAGTCCTGGAGTGCGTACCATGCTGGGCCGACGCCGTATTCTTCAAGCCCTTTGACATCGTAGCGGGCAACGGGAATCGCCCATTCTTCAAAGCCTGTGGCAGCGAGGACTTCCTGGTCGTTCGATCCTTCTACCCAGTAGACGGACCGGAAGGGCATTTTCGTATTGCCCAGTTCGTCCGGGTTGTCTTTGTCGTTCTCTTCAACGAGCCAGCATACCGTGAAGTACGTCGAGTACCCGTTATTGCTGCGGTACACGTCACGGACACTCTGCGGGCAGTTATCCAGGCCGAATTTGCCGACAATCTGCGAGGCCGTCATTTTGACTTTGCGCGCAAAGGTATTGACGAGGCCCTGGGCATTGGTGCCGAGGGCATACGTGCCGATAGTGTAGGGCACGAAGGTTATGCCGCGTCCGCTGGCAAAAATGCCGAGCGGCGCCTGCCCGAAAGGTAGTTCCATGTAGACCGTATGGACGGCATTGTAAAAGTTCGAGCGGGCCAGGATGTATTCGGTAATGTCGCAGCGCTGGTCAAGTACGCGCTTGACCGTCATGTTGTCATTTAAGGTCATGTCTGCCAGCGTGTAGCGGAACCATTTTCGCGACGGCGGAGTCAGCCCCGATTGGATACCGGCAGCAAAGATACTGCGGCATTCACCGGGCATGGTGTTGTAGATGTTGTCGTCGTGCAGGTTCGGTTTGCCCGGCTGGTCATCGTCGAACATGCCGTCGTAGGGCAATTCATTGTCCCGAATGTCTTTCCAGATATCAAGCCAGCGCTGCCGCGTCCGGAAGAGTGCGGCGTGACGCTGCACGAGCTTCGACTTCTGCTGCACGATATTCGCCTTTTTAAACTTCGTGCTGCCCGTCGGCGAGCGGGCCAGCTCTGTTTCGATGTTGGGTCTCATGGTCTTCATCCTAACGTGTTTTTCCCGTTCGTATTACCTAGAATCGATTCCAGGCCGGAACGGAAGTCGCGTAACTGCGTAGACGAAAAGCCTCTTTTCTTCTTCGCATTGGTCGTGGCGTTGTCATTGTTGCTGCCGGTATCATCGCCGACGTTGACCGATGTTGCCACCGGGTCGGCCTGCGGCACGGTCGGCGTCGAAGAGCTGCCGCCCAGACCAAAAATACCGCCAATCGCTTTACCTACTTTTCCGCACATGGTGCTACCTCCTCTTAAATAAATCGTACTTCGTGTTCGCCTGTCCCAAATCTGCCGTATTCCGCAGCACCGGGAAGGCGAATGTCAGGGCCAGGGCGTCCGCTTCGTTCGGAGACGGCAGGCCTCGGCGCTTCATGTCTTCTTTCTTTTCCAGTTGGATTTCGCCTTTGTTATTGACGAAGGCTTCCGGGCCGACGAGGTCGTCGTGGATGACGTCGCCCGCTTCCAGGACGCCGCCGTCCCGCAGCCAGTCCCTCATAGCGCCCCACATTTCGGCGCGCTTGTTGGCATAGCCCCGCTTCCCTGCGGCGCTGCCGAAGGCCACCAGCCGCCAGTGCCGGCCCATGGTCACGCCGAAGGAATAAACCCCGGTGCCGTAGCCCTGGTCGATGAAGACGGCCTGCGCCTGGTATTGGTCTTCAAAGGCGGCAATTTTCCCGGCAATGACGCCGTCGTTGTCGTTTTTTGCGTACGACGCCAGCTTGCGGCTGTACAGTCCCTGCCGCAAATAAATAACGGTCGCGTCGCCGCCGCTCCAAGCCATGTCGACACCGAGTATGACCGGCGCAAAATTGTACTGCGCGGGCCGCAGGGCGCGTTTCTGCGCGTCCTCAACAAGTTGTGCCGAGATGAACTGATTTTCCGATGTGGACGGAAATTCGCCGCGTACGCGGACCCGGAAAAAGTCCGAGTCTTCGCCGTACTGGTCTTCCCATTGCTTTATCTGGTCTTTGTTCGATATGCCAACGGTCCGGCTGTCTATCCGCTTCGTGTTCCAATAGCGCCGATACTTTGTAAAGCAGTCATGGAACCGGCCCGTATTGCGTGTCGGGTTGCCAAAGGCACACCATATAATTTCCGTGTCTTTGTCCGTGAGTGCCCCTTCGGCGACTTCCCAGATGACGTCGTCAACGGCCGACGCTTCGTCGAATACCAGCAGGATTCGGCTGCCCTGATTATGCAGGCCGGCGAAGGCTTCCGGGTTCTCTTTGCTCCATGGAATCGCGTCAATGCGCCAGGTTCGGTCGTGCCCTTCCTGAATCGAAAACAGCGACGTCGCCGTTAGATGGAACAGCTCTTTGCCGATGAACCGGCGATACCATTTTGACAGTTCCGGCCAGGTCTTCGTCCGCAGCTGTGCTTCCGTGTTGGCCGTAACGACGCCGCGTGTATCCGGGCAGGTCGATATTGCCCAAAGGATAACCCAAGCAACCAAAGTGCTTTTCCCAATGCCATGCCCGGAGGCGACGGCCTGCCGGATGACTTCGTTCGGATTCTTCAAGCCGTTTGCTATGTCTTTCAGCTGTTCGAGCTGCCAAGGTTGCGGCTGTTGTCCTTTTAGTTCCGGGTCGTGTTCCCAGTCAAAGGCCCACCAGACGAAGGTAACTGGGTCGTATGACAGCTGCCCCAGACAATCCAGGACTTGATAGGCTTCATCATTCGTCATGGTGTTTTTCCCTCATCTCCTTTAGGCGGGCAACGGCGTCAATTTTCGCGTCGACGCTCAGGCTTCCTTTGATTTCAGTCTGCTGCTTCTGCTTCCAGTCTTTCCCGGCGCGGTTCGTCAGGTAGAAGATAGCGGCCCTCGTGTCCGGCGGGTAGTAGCAGACACCGTCTTTTTCCGTCGTCGTGACGGTCTTTTTGCCGTCCTTCTCGACAGTGACGGTTTCTTTTTCGTGGATCGTCTTTTCAATGCCCGTAGCCCTTGCGAATACCGCGTTTTCTACTTTCGCGACGCAATATTCTTTTGGCTCTTTGAGCACCTCCGAAAACTCCGGATGTTTCTTTTGCCATTCGTAAAACGTGGACTGGGTAATGCCGATGTGGTCGGCAATCTCGTCATTCGTCCATCCTTTGCGGACCATGGACTTTACGATGAGCAAATTTTGCTCCGTGTGGAATTTTGCCCAGGTCACGCTGCGGCGCCTTTTAGTTTTTATTTTGCGCGCGCTATTTGGGCGCGTATTATTTTTATTTAAGGCTATGTCACAACAAACAGTTGATAAATAGCCATTTTTATAGGGGAGTATCA